>MTLE01001131.1_pt1 | contig 40254 bp, 42 predicted proteins | sample 1982461 | NCBI WGS metagenome assembly MTLE01 (sample SAMN05712605, study PRJNA340218) | biofilm metagenome | isolation source: sample SPL anode biofilm adapted to -200 mV | place: USA | collected 2012-02-03
TTGATACTTGTTTGCCGTTCAACATCTTTTTCAGTCGCTCCTTTGAGGTATACTTTATATGCAAGTTATAGTCAAGGATCATTTTCAGAAAATTTAGGATTTCCACCTCTAAACTTATCTTATACTGATTTTTGGTGACACCGTTAGTTTGTTGAGTAGATTGCTGAGGTTGTAAGAAAGTTACTGTTAAATTAATATTTTTCAGAAGAAGAAATTAAAGAACTGCATATGGAAACGGAGATATACTTAAGTCATCTTAAAATTTCAACAAGGTCTTTTCTGGCTGCCATATTAGCGGGTGTTATTGAGAAAAGTAATCCAATGACTACTGTTATTGTTATCGTCAAGATTATTGTTAAAAAATCTGGAAAGACTTTGAATGGTAGAACAAGTGATATCGCAAGTGCGACTAGATAGCCTAAAATATATCCAATTAATCCTCCTGAAACTGTTAGCATTAGTCCTTCTGCTAGAAACTGAGTACGGATATCAACTCTTCTAGCACCAACACTACGACGTACACCTATTTCTTTTGTTCTTTCAGAAACTGATGTATACATCATGTTCATTACCCCAACTCCAGCTATAAAAAGTGAAATACCAGCGATGCTAGAAACAAAATAAGTTAATATTTTTAAGACTTTACCGATACCATCTGTCAACACAGTCATATCAAATGTTGTATACTGTCCAAAATTACGACTAGAACCAATATTTTCAAGTTTTTTGATAACCTTTTGGGAAATATTGCTTGGCTTAAAGTTATCAGCAACAGTTATTTTTATCTGGCTTGGATTATCCTGAGCGTTTTCATAATATTGATAAGTGCCTTTAGGTATTTTTATATCAGGGGTCATATCAAATACTTCAGATTTACCACCTGCATAAATACCAATAATTTGATAAAGTTTTCCTTTTAAATCAAGACCTGATCCCAAAACTTTGTTGATATCTTGATTAATATCTTTAGCTGTATCCTCAGTAATCAAAACTACTTTTTGATGGGTGTCCTCATCCAAATGTGTAATCTTACGCCCCAGTATAATAGGGTCTTTTTCAAGTTTTGAAAACCCTAAACTCTTAGTTGTTTTTTTATTCCTAACAAATATATCAATATTTGAGATACTTTGATCTTGTTTAGCATATTCAACTTTTTCTACTCCCTCAACTTGTCTAACAAAATTTAAATCTTCATCTGAAAAAAAATGCATTTTATTATTTTGAAATTGTGATATATTTGTCGGTTCAAAGCTAATATCAACTCTTACATTTTTATCGTTTGAATCGGTTAAATTTTTAACTGTATATGCTTCAAAACCTCGTCCTAATGATAGTATTGTAATGACACTAGAAATTCCAATAATAATTCCAGTCATTGTAAGCAGACTACGTCTCGTGTTTTGACGTAAGGATAGATATGCATTCTTCATTATTGCACGAATATTCATATTAGTACCTCACCATCAGAAACTTTAAATTCATGTGTACAAAAAGTCATTAGACTGGGATCGTGAGTCACCAAAATAATGGTAACTCCTTTTTTATTTAATGACATAAATAGTTGCATAATTTCAAGAGATGTTTTGCTGTCAAGTGCACCAGTTGGTTCATCTGCAATAATAAATTTAGGATGGTTAACAATTGCACGGGCTATTGCAACACGTTGCCTTTGTCCACCAGATAATAATTTGACAGATTGGTTCGAAAAATTTTCTAATCCAACTTGTTTTAAGCTTTCTGAAACTAATTTCGACTTAATAAGACTAGGAATAGCTGAATATAGTAATGGTAGTTCAACATTTTGAGCTACAGTCATTGTTTCAATTAGTCCAAAATTTTGAAAGACAAACCCTACATACTCATTTCTGATTTTAGACAAGTCATCATCTGTGTATTCTCCAATTAGCTTATCTTCAAAATAATAGTCTCCAGAGAATTGTTTATCCAAGAAACCAATTAAATTTACCAAGGTCGATTTCCCAGAACCGCTTCGCCCCATTATACCTACAAAATCTCCTTCTGAAATAACTAGGGATACGTTTTTTAAAACGGCATTTTTTTCACCAGCCACCTCATAAAACTTAGTGACATGATCAAGAGCGATTAACATAATTTGTCGCCTCCTTGATTAGTTTATCTCCCACTTTTACCCCAGATATAATTTGTAGTCTCCCATCGGAATCTTTTGTCTGTACTTTAACCTTTTTAATAGTGTTGCCATCTTTAACATAAACACTTCCTGATTTGACTGCGGATTTAGGAATATATAAATTCGTATTGGGTAGATGAATTTGAACTGTATAACCATTTTGTAAACTGTCATCTAAATTTACTTTAAACTTGTATATGCTGAAAGATGATGTATCATTTGTTTTTTCTGGAACAGGAGATATATATGATATCTTTCCTGTTACTTTTCTTTTTAAGTCAACTGTTTCAATATTAACAGAATCGTTTATTTTCAATATATCATAGTCATATTCGGATACTTCTCCCTGAACAAATGTATCTTGGCTGACAATACTTAGTAACGGTGATGTTTCTGAATCTGTCCCCATCACAACAGTCCCTGCTGTTTTAGACATCACTGACACTGTTTGATGTTCAATTTTGTTATTTAAAGAATTTTGAGCTTGATCTAATACTAGTTCAGCTGCTGTTACAGCACGCTGTGCTGTTTTCCATGCATCATTATTATTTTCGATTTGGTTAGTAATCTCTTGTTTTTCTACATTATCTTTTACTTTAGAAAGCTTTGAACGCAGGGCTACATCTTTATTTGTTATTTCCAGTAAATCTGATTTTGCATTAGATAAGTTGTTTTTAGAATTTTTTACTTCAAATTCTTGACTGGATAAGTCGTCAGAAGAACTCGTATAGGTTAATAATATATCTCCAATATTTACTTTTTGTCCATCAATTACATCAATTTTGGAGAGCTCACCAAGTGCAGTATTTTTAGTATAGTCAGTCGTGGTATTTGCTGTAACAGTCCCTTTAAACAAGTAATCGGGTTCTTTTTGAATTGTATAAAATGAATACCCTTTGTTCTTGCTTGATGGATTTTTAAACATTAAAACAATGGAAAAAATAGTTGTAACTATAATGCCTAAAACGATAATGGATATTGATATAAAAATAAAAGGCTTTTTTTGTAATTTTTTTTTCATGTTAACTCTCAATCAAGATAATTTTAGTGCTTAAGGAATAATATGTAATTTAAAATTATAATATCAAATATATTTATTTGATATTATAATTTCTTGAAATACGAAATATAAGTAAGGGGCTGTCTTGTACTTAAAAATAAAAGTGTTATAATATTATACAATATGGGAGAGGAGTCAGAAGGTAATATGCAGAACAACTATTTTGACGAAGAAATAATACAGATTTATTCATGTTTTAAAGAACTCAGACAATCTAGGGGATACACACAAAAAGATGTCAGTGATGAAGTAGTATCTAAGGATATGATTTCCAAGTTTGAAAGAGGAGCTAATATGTTGACTGCAGATAAACTTTTTCATGCAATTACCAATATCAATATGACACCAAATGAATTTATGAGCACTTTGAATGGCTTTAAACCAAGTAAATTGCAGAAACTATATGACACACTTAACAATATACGATTTTCATATCCTAAAAGTGTTGTATCCGCAGAAGAGCTCATTGTCAATGACACAAAAAATAAATTTAATGTTTTATCAAATATTATGATAAAGAGTGTTATACAGGATGTAACTGGAGAAAATTATGTTTCCAGTGATGAAAAAACATTAGTCGGTAACTATCTAAATGGAATAGAAAACTGGACTACTTTTGAATTAAAGCTTCTTTATTATGTTTGTCCCATATTAGATATTGGGGATGTAAAGTGGTTTGGGGAAATACTTTTAGAGAGAAGATTTCACTGTTTTGTTGGCGAAAATAGATCGCTTACTATAAATGTTTTAATGAATTTATATGATACTGTGCTTGATTATCAGGATATAGAGTATGCAGATTTTTTTAGAAAAAACATTGAAACATTTGATATATCCGATAATTTAAATGCCATTGTTAATTTTAGAATTTTGAAAGATGTTCATGATTATATCGTATCCAGGACAAATGAAAATTTTCAAAATGCAATTTTATATTTAGATAGTATAGAAAAAATTGGACTGACTTCCATTATTAGTTATTGTAAAGAACGTTTAAAAAAATTAGCTCCACCAGAACCAGATATTTAAAATTGGGAACATAAGGTGCCTCCTTTCGTTTATTGTCATTTGAAATTTAGACAAATCCTTCAATAACCGCACTTACTACAAGTAATATAAAAGATATCTTCAGTTGATTAATTTCGTTATGGATATTTTTTAATAGAGGTTTATCATCACCCAATAACTTAACCAAGACTAGCTTTGATATGTTCAATGAAATATATAGTACAATTATTATAGCGATAGTTTCTGATAAAAAATGAGGATACTTCAAGAAAAAATAGAGTAGAAAAGGTTTCTCTGTTATAGCGGAAATAGATGTTCCAAAAACATAGAATGTTATGAATGTCATGAATAACGGTCCGATATAGATTAATAATATGGACGAAACAATCATGAATATCGAAATAATAATATTGTGTAGTAGTATATTAAATAATTTTTCAAAATAATTTCCGTGCAATATTGAGGTAACTTGCGTTACCTTTTCTGTGAATATATTCAAGTATCCTAAAATGAAAGAAGTTATTGTGATAATGCAAGCTAAAAAAAGGTTGATTTTGTTTCTCATATAAATTCCTTCATAAAAACTACTATAAAAGAGAGAGATGTATTATCTCTAATATTTAAAATAACACATAGGTTTATGAATTTTTCATAGGCCTATGCGTTATTTGACGTGATTAACTTACCATGAAATGATTGTCCTTTTCCCTGCCCATTTAATCAGAGTTTTAAGTCCATTTTCAAGAAACCAAGCAGCACCGCCGGCTAGACCTGCATATAGTGATAACGCACTAGCAATTGTGAGACCACCAAAGATAGCATCAACAACACTTGCTGCAGTCCCTGCTCCCATACCAGTAGCAACTAAATCAAACATTTTATGTCCTCCTTTCCTGTTTTATATTTATAGTATAGACCAAATATATTGAATTTTTAAAAAGTGGAATATATTCCACTTTTTAAAAAATAGAATTATACTTGATACAATATTTCTATCAATAACTATTATTAGTTAAGTGAAGTATAGGGGAGTAAATGTTTAAATCAAAAAAAATGCCTAAAATTATACTTTTGGCTTCTTGGATTATATACACAATTTTAAATTTCTTTTATGTACTTTTAAATAAAAAGAATTTATTTGAAGGACAAACTATAGATAATAAAGCAATCACAATCTCTATAGTGACTGCCACTCTATTTATATCATTAGCTTGGATTATATCTGTTTTAATAGTTCGTTTTTTTCTTAATCTAGTAGAAAAAGAAAAATCGAGCAATATTGACTTTAATTTTATGTTCAGTATAATGATATTTGTAAAATCACTATCTACTATATTGATAAAGAGCAAAAGCTATGGTATGGTTGCATATATTATTATTTGTTTAGCTTTATCTGTGATGACAATAATTATGTCAGTTAATAATAAATCAATATCTATCTCCAATAGAAAAGACCTCTTAAAAATAATAATTATAATCCTTGGCATTTTTTTAATCTAGAAAGCTTAAAATGTACTATTTTAGTTTACTAAAAATCTATTTATGCTCACTCCAAAGAGAATTTCAATACAAAATTTTCTCGTATTTGAATAAAGAATTCAATTATATATCAAAAAGGATTGTACTATTTCTCTCAAAAATATCATCATATTTTTCTATCTTTTCGATACTTGGAACTATATTTCTGGTATTTTTATTACCTTTATCTATACAGTACATGACATTTATTTTGTACTATACCTATTTTTTGTTTTCTATATTTAAATATAAGAAGGAAAAAATCCTGAACAAGTATTTTTTAAGATGGGCTTATGAGATACATCTTCTACATCTTCTGATACCTCTGTTCATTCTTTCTTTAATTCTATCGATGCACTCTTTTGGGTTATCTATCTTTTTAATTGTTATATCACCTATTATTATAAGGAATGGTATAAAACGTGTTTTAACTATTTCTTTCTACCTTAGTTCATTATTTTTATACTTATTTTTCCCAGTATTTAAAATAGAAAAAATAATCGTAATTTTATCTATTTATTTAAGCATCAAGTTTATCGAGTATTTCGTATATGTAAAACATAGTACTTTGAAAATTACTTTATATAAACTAATTTTTAAAGATTCATACCAGTATTTAAATAGAAATAAAATATTGATATCAAACTTCATTATTTTATTTTTAAGGTTTATTTTAGATATGTTGAAGATCAACACTTCAGATATATTTTTTGTTCTTTGCACAGCTTCTATTACATTGTTTGTTATCCTTAAAAAGAGCAGTCAGCTAAATAATAGATTTTCTTTATTTATAACTGGTTATGATTTGTTAAATTCAAATATATCTAGTCGAATTTTTTATAAAGTACTATCTGATTTTGTCTTATACATCCCTGTCATATCTTCAATTTTTATTTTCCTGATTTTTAACTTTAATACTGAAGCATTTATATTATTTGCGTTATTTATTATAACCTTAGTATTATTCAATTTGCATTCAAATACTATTTTCAACTCCTTGAAAAAAATTCGTTCCATAGTAGAAAATAAGTCGTTGGAAGATTATACGAGTATAACGATAGCGGACAGTTTATTATTTTTTATACTTATAGTTCTATTTCAACTGTTTGTATATAAGATAAATAATCGCAATATGTTTTCACATTTTAAATATTCTTTGGCATTCTCGGAGTTTATAGTTGTGTTACTATATTGGGTTGTTTCATTCATATCTATTTCGATTAATATATTAAATTTTAAGCAAACTAGAAAGCGGTAAGTTATGACTATATACTTGAATATATTTATCTTGTTAATATCAATTCATATTGTTTTAAAAGAGTTAAGTAAAAAGGGATCTAAAAATTTTTTTGTTTTATTTTTAGCAATCTCTGCTTCAATTGCGTTATTAATATCTATTCTTATTCAGTTGGTAGGATGATCTATGATTAGGATAGAAATTAAAGAATTTGGATTCAAACAAAAGAAAATGTTTTTAGATATGGAGTTTGAATTAAAAAATAGAGTGTATATATTAAGCGGTGTGAATGGTATAGGAAAAAGCACGTTGATTAACCTAATCACGGGTTTAGTAGATTCGGATATTAGAATTTATGTCAATGACAAAAAGATAGAACCATATTTCAATGACTATATTTTCAAAGTAAACGATTCTCTGAGTAATTTCAAGTATTTTACTCTTTCTGAATCCATAGAATATTTTTCACTTACACAAGGTCAGAAATTACCCAATATTGAAGACATAATCTATGAACTTAAGCTAAATGAATTCCTCAACTCTAAAATAACCATAGGTGATATGTCTAGAGGAACGGTTCAAAAATGTGAATACCTTATATCAAAGATAGTTTCAGCCTCCTGCTTATTAATAGATGAAGGGCTAGAAAATATAGATGTAGAGACTCGAAGTTGTATAATGAGCGACATTTTACATAGATCCCAATTTGATGGGAAATGCTTTATTATTGCTACTCATGATACTTCTATTGAGAACAGAGCGACAAACTTCATTAAAATGAGTAGACTAGAGTCATCAAGTACAGTTAATATAGAACTAAAATAAAGTATAGGTAGAGGAACTAAAGTTCAAAAGTAAAATGTTAATTGAATAAAAAGCACTCGAAGACAAGTGCTTTTTAATTTCTATGAATATTAAATTTATTTCGGTACCTTTGAAAAGTCCTGCGATTGATACCAGTCTGTCTTTCAACATCTTTTTCAGTCGATCCATCAAGATAGAGTTTAAATGCAAGTTGTAGTCGAGGGTCATTTTCGCTAAACTTTGGTTTACCACCTTTAAATTTACCATTTTCTTTAGCAAGGGCAATACCCTGCGCTTGTCTCTCTTTAATTCTTTTGCGTTCAGACTCAGCCTGATATTTATAAAGCTCAATAACAAGGTTATTGATCAATCGTCTTAGGTTGTCATCTTCAATGCCGTTCATAGACGGTAAATTTTGTACTTCTAAGGTAGCTCCTTTTTGTTGGATTATATTCATAATCTGAGTTAAATGTTTATTATTACGTCCTAGGCGATCCAACTCAGCAACCACCACAATATCGCCTTCACGGATATAATCAAGCATTGCTTGTAATTGAGGGCGTTCGGTAGTAGCTCCACTTACTTTGTCTGAAAAGACCTTAGAAACGCTCTCTAGTGCTTGTAATTGTCTATCAAGGTTCTGTTCTTTACTTGATACACGAGCATATCCTATTTTAGCCATATTTAACCTTTCTGTTGCGCAAGTCTATTGTCTATCTATAAATCTATTATATCATAGAAGAACGACAAAGACAATAGAGTGTACTTTATTGTCTAATAGACAAATTGACTATCTGCCCTAGCCAAAGATAATCAACTTAAATTATCGAGCTATATCAAATATTTGTTAACGCAGGAACTGAAGAAAACAAAAAAATATAAAAGACTGAAAACAAGCAGTCTTTTTTACGGAGTTTTTATGAAAAAATTAGGGATAAGGATAGTATAACTTTGCAACCTTAAATCAAGGTTAATTGATTGTTGATTTTATGATACAATGTAATTTGTAGAAGTTAAAAGGACGATAACCTAACTGGAGGTGATGCTTATGAGTATTTCGTGAGCAGACCTCACAAAATCAGGAAGGTACATTTTTGTCAGTATATCAAGCACTGTCACTAATGATTGCATTTGCATTGTTAGTGCTAAAGCTTAAAGATAAAAACAACAAAAAATAACTGTCCAACTTTAGCTGAGTGACGACAGTTATTTAACTAAATTATTCGGTTACCGTTCTTAAAACGGCTACATGGAGCTTGTTAGTAGCAAGCTCTTTTTTATATAAAATTTTACCTTATATAAGGTATTATACTTAAGTTTAATAATATTGTCAAAAAGTAATCATTTCCAACGTAAAGTTTCTCGTTAACAACATTTCAAAATCCGCATTTTGTAAATAATTAATTTTGTATCCAGACGAAAATTTTAGTTCGTCTGTCTTTTCTGGATTCAGAATATATCGAACGGCACGTTGTAAATTTTGTTCAGATTTTATTGTTAAAGTTTTTGTGATAGGCATTATTTTTGCTCCAATCGTTTGAGTTTATTTTTGAAAACATCTAAAATTTCTTTTTGAGTGCCTCCATTTCTATTTTTATTTCAAACAATCCATTCAATTATATCTCGTCATTGACATTTATTTTTTAGCAATCTGATTGACATTCACACCAATCGAATTGAGTTCAAAATTAAGATTCTTTCGTAAATTGCAATTTCAAGTCACTAAATCAGATGGCAAATGAATCTTTCTAGTTGATAACTTAATTTTGCAATTTGCCATTATTGGAAATTTCTATTTCCTTGTTAGTAAGAATTGGATAGGAATTATTTCTTGTTCAGCTTTGTAACAGAACCGTTTATTTTACAATTACTAAGAAATCTTCTCCTTTCAATATATCACTTTGATTCATATCTAGCACATCGGAATAAGCAGATGTATTAGTCACGACAATTGGTGTAACAGTTGAAAATCCAGCATTTTTAATCGCTTCTATATCAAATTTTACCAAAAGATCTCCCTGTTTGACATGATCATCTTGCTTAACAAATGTCTCAAATCCTTTTCCTTCTAATTCTATAGTATCCATTCCAATATGCATCAAAATTTCAACTCCATCTATAGTTGTTAAACCTATTGCGTGACCTGTTGGAAATAGTGTCGTAATCGTCCCATCAGCAGGTGCGTATAACTCTCCTAAAACAGGGTCAATTGCCACGCCCTTACCTAGTGTAGCTGATGAAAAAACAGGATCTTTTACTTCAGACAAAGGAATGATTTTTCCTTCTAGTGGACTACTCAAAATAATTCGTTCGTTATCTCCCTTAGTTACGGGTACGTCTAATGTTTCAGGCATCTCGACGCCCATTCCTTCAGCTTTGTCTTCAAATCGTAGGACGAAGGTTAAAATAAAGGCTACAATAAACGCAATGATTGTACCAATTGATGCAGCAATCACCCCGCTGAAATCTTTTGTATCTTTCGGAATAAATGAAGGCAAACTCAACACACTAACTAATCCAAAAGAAAAATTTTGTACTTGACTAAATCCAACAAATGCCCCACCAAATGCCCCACCGATACAAGCAGCAATAAACGGTTTCTTTAATGGTAAAGTGACCCCATACACAGTTGGTTCTGTAATTCCGAATACTGACGTAATTGTTGAAGATAATGCCAATCCTTTTAATTTTACATTTTTTGTTATGAAGAAAACCGCTAATGCAGCACCTCCTTGTGCAATAACTGCTGGTAACAACATTGGTACCATTGTGTCCATACCATTTTGATTTAAGTTCAACAACATGATTGGTACAAATCCCCAATGCATCCCAAACATGACGAATACTTGCCATAAACCACCCATCACTCCCCCTGCAACAAGTGGGCTGAAGTTATAAATGCTTCCATATGCACCCCCCAACAAATCACCAAGTATTGTTCCTAAAGGTCCGACAGCAATAAAAGTTACCGGAGTCATAATTAAGAAGACAGCCAATGGTACACAGATAATCTGTAAGAAACTTGGAATTACTTTTTTAAAGAATCGTTCAACATGGCTTTGTAAGAAAACTGCCAGAATAATTGGAAGAACTGATGATGTATATGCGCTTGCACCAATTATTAATGGAATACCAAAAAAGTGTAATGTTTGCCCTGCTAAAGCTGTAATACTAGGATGAACCAAAGCCATCGCCAAGGCGACAGATAAAAACTCATTGGTTTTAAATTTTTTAGCTGCCGTGAAAGCCAACATCACTGGTAGGTAAGTAAACAAACCATCTGCAATTGCAAATAAGACAGTATATACGCCTGACTTAGCAGTCAGCCAGTTCAAAGTTAATGCCAAAGTCAAGAACCCTTTCAAGACCCCCGCACCCGCCATTGCTCCGAGGAAAGGCGTGAAAATTGAGGAAATAATATCAATAAATTGGTTAAAAATACTTCCTTTTTCGCCTTTATCAGCTGCTGTATCGTCAAAGTTCACAACACTATTTAATTCACGGTAGACGTCACCGACTTGACTTCCTATAACGACTTGATATTGACCACCACTTTGGACTACTTGGATCACATCTTTATCATTATTGAGGGCTACAGTGTCTGCTTTCTGTTCATTCTTCAATTTGAACCGCAAGCGCGTAGCACAATGAACCACACTATTGATATTTTCCTGTCCCCCAATTGCCTTCAGCACACGTTCAGCAATTTCTTTATTTGTACTCATTTTAGACACTCCTTTTTAAAAATAAAAACCAAGATTAAAAAAACGACCGTCAGAAAATAAATATTGCTGACTGTTGTCTTTCCAATCTGGGTTTTGCCTGCTTAACAGTAACAATCCGTTAACGATTGAATGTAGATTACTTTTGATCATTCACCACACGCTCAATATGAATCGTCAAATAAATCATTTCCGATTCACCAATCGACTTACCGAAGGTCTTAATCAAAAATTCATTGATACGTTGCACCGTTTGAAATGCTTTTGGATACTTCGATTGCACAAGCGCAATTAAAAACTCATCTCTATCATCAACAAGTTCATCACCTAGATAGCGTTGTGCAAAATATTGGAGATGGGTGGTAATTCGCTGATAATTTAATGAATCAGGATTAAACACACGCCCATAGAGACGGCTAATAATCGCTAATACATCTCGCACAATTTCGACGGCTTGCATCGTTGATTCCATTGTGCCATTTACTTGTTCACTATTGACGATATGAAAAGTGATAAACCCTATTTCGGTATCAGGTAACACAATACCAAATACTTCGTAGAAATATTCAACTGCTTTTTTAGCCACCGCATATTCCTTTGGATAGAACTTACGGGTCTCAAACAAAAGTGGGTTGGGAATTTCAATTCCTTCTTTTGCACGAAGCAATGCATAATGAATGTGGTCCAGTAATGTTAAATAAATATTCGGGGATAACTCTACACCCAATCTAGCTTCAGCATCATCAACCACATATTTCACAGCTTCAACTTCTTCAATTGGGATATCAATAAGTAATTGTTGGAACTGGTTCGCCGTGAATGTATCCCTCAAAATAAATTCTTTCTCTATAAAAGCAGTATCAATTTGGTCTCCTACTTTTTTATTAAAAGCAATTCCACGACCCATATAGATAACTTCTTGATTGACACCATTTTTTGAGACTACAACATTGTTATTCAAAATTTTACTAATAATCACCGCTTTCCCTCACTCCAAAATAAAAAACCTCGAATTCACCCATAAACATACTATGGTAAATCCAGGTTTTGCCTGCCAAACAGTAACAATCCTTCTAACTAACAAGATAATAACATAAATAACAAATAATTGCAAGCCCTTTCATTTATAATTTATTATACGCAAATTGCAAGTGCAAATTAGCCACTCAATAGATGTTATACAATAGGTATACAAGAAAGAAGGATGTATGACAATCCAAACAGATTAAATTGTCGAACTATATCAAATATTTGCTAACACAGGAACTGAAGAAAGCAAAAAAAATAAAGCCAGACAGCTCAAATGCTGAATGGCTTTTATTTTGGGAGTTTTATATGAAAAAATATTATAGGGTAGTTCTATTATAGATTGCATTCCTTAAACCAAAATTAATTGGTGGAGGAATTTATGATACAATATAACTTGTAGAAAAGTTAAGACGGTGGCGACTAATAGAAGCGGAGGTGGTGCGTATGAAAGTACTCACAAAATCTGTTGAAAGGAGTAGCCTGTTTGTCCGCATATGAGACAATTCAAGTGATATTAGGCTTTGGTATGTTTACCATTGCTTTGATTAGCTTAGTTGTTAAACTGCTTAAAAACGACAAAAAAAAGTAATCGTCTTATCTTTAGCCGGATAACGATTACCTTGTAATTAAAACTGAGCTACCGTCTTAAACGGTTCTATAGGGAACGTGTTACTAGCACGTTCTTTTTTATACCCTAATTATACCAATACTAAATCAGGTTGTCAAAATCATTTACTTTGCCTGCATTGCTAATTTCTTTATCTTCGTTTTTATCGGCTGCCTTCTCTTGAATAAAGTCCACTGTACTTAGTTTAGTTGTAATGTCTCTATAAGCTGATTTAAGTTGATTGTATTCAATCTGTAGGGCTTTTGCTTCAATAAGGTTATCGTCTCGACTTCTATCAAATTTTATAATCTGATTGAATTGACCAAGTTTGTCCTCGATTTTCTCGATTTCTTTCTCGATGTTTTCCATATCTGAAATGAACTGTTGACCGAGTGCTTCAATAGCCTCATCGCCGCTTATATTTCTTTCAGATAATAAATTGATAGCTGCGACTGCCTCACGTACTCTTTTCATAGCAGAATTTCTTCTGACAGGAATATTTTTGTTGTCATGAGAGAGTTGATCAATCAAGATAGCCCCCTTCATGAATTTACTTTGTGACTTATCTTTATCATCAAGAAAATAAAAGTAGTCTTTATTGTTGATATAAATTTCATAGTTGCCATTTTTTAGCTTATCCATCTTGTAATCAGGAATTTTGATTAAGCCCATTTGTCTGTTGCCATATTCTACATCAATATAGATACCAGTCAAAGTATCTTTTTTAATCTGCCATGGTTCAATAAGTAATTTAAAATCAGGATTTTCATTTTTATCTGTTTCAATTTTTTTGAACTCACTGCCAATTTCAGATAAGCTATAAACCACTTTATTGTGAGATAAACGTTCAGAAATATTTTCTAGTGAATATTTCCTTTTCTTTTTCGACATGGAATCGTCACGTGCAGGTCTCTTTTGTTCGAAGTCTAACAGTTTGTAAGTCGCATACTTTTTTGAAAAGTCGACATCAAGATTTAAAAGTTTTGCTTTGTTTTTGAAATCTTCAATGTCAGTAGATTGTTTCATTAAAAAATCAAGTCTCTCCTTTATCAACACTCTAAAATTATTTTTTCTTCTCCAACTTTGATATTTTGTGTATGAATTTTGTTTTGGTTGGTCTAAAATCATAGCACCCGCAAAATCTGCGTGCTTGTCAGAAATATTTCTGAGTAGTGCTGCCGTCCCTTTTTGCCATCTAAATTTTTTTAAGTCTACAAAATTTGTTGCATTAAAAATGATATGGTTATGAATGTGGTCTTTGTCAACATGTGTCGCAATCACAAATTCATGTGATCCATTTGTTAATTCCAAAACAGTTTGTCGTCCAATCTCGTGAATTTCTTCAGGAGATAATTTATCTTCAGGGGAAAATGATTGAATGATATGTCTAGCCAAAACTTCACTTTTTCGATTTGAAACTGAGGTATCTCGGGCAAAATTTCTAGTCAGCAACATTTCAAAATCCGCATTTTGCAAATAATTGATTTTGTACCCCGAAGATAATTTAAACTCATCTGTCTTTTCTGGATTCATAATATAACGAACGGCACGTTGTAAATTTTGTTCTGATTTTATTGTCAAGGTTTTTGTAGTAGGCATTATTTTTGTTCCAATCGTTTTAATTTATTTTTGAATGTATCTAAAATTTCTTTCTGGGTACGATCATATAAATTTTTTAGTGCTTCCATTTCTACTTTTAATTCAAACATTTCATTTAATTGTATCTCGTCATTAACATTTACTTTTTTGGCAATTTGATTGACATTTACACCAATAGCATTAAGCTCAAAATTAAATCTTGAAAACTGTTCGAGTATATTTCTAAAGTCGTTGAAATTAACAGAGATAACTTTTCCATAGAGCGCCTGCTTACGAATATAATTTGTCATCGTGTCAATATTTGCGACCGCCATATTATTTTTGATGATTTCTTTCTCTTTTTCGGTTACCATAATTAATATTTGTTTATCTCTGTATCTGTTTTTTTTGTTCATTTATTATTCTCCAGTTTAAAAATTCGTGACCACTCGCTCCGCTCGTCAGACAAAATAATGTGCGTTCGCACAGCCCCCTCTGGGGGATTTTTTTATCTGGCAAGCATAGCAAGTGTATATACACTTGCTAAAAATAAAAGAAAAGGAAAAATAAAAAAATGATATTTTTTATTTTCGCTTTTGCTTTTTATTCATTTTGGGGAAATCCCCAAACCCCTTTTTAAAATTCTTTATCAAAATTTCTTTTAAAATTTTCGATTAGTTCATTGAGTTCATTCTCGAAATTTTCATCAGATAAGTGTTTTAAATAGTTGATACTGAAAGTTATTTCTTCAATATCTTTCGCCATAAATTCTGGGTTGACTTGATTATAAATTCCAAGTAGTTCATCTAATTCAGAAATTATTTTCTTTTTGCTAGGCAGATTTTCTAAATCATCTTTGATAATTTCCCAAACTGCATGCTGATTAAATTGAGAGTCATTCATTGACTGGTCTCCTTTTTTATAAAAATTAAGTCGATTGATTTGTATTTTTTGAAATATTTTTTAGGGCCTCTGAAAGTTTTGGCGCTTGCTCTAAAGCAGCTTTCATCTCATCAGTCAGAAGCCCTGATTTAAATTTTGAGGGGTACCTGCTTCTTTTTCTGTAATAGGTTTTGGTGGGGTAGAATCAACTGAAGGGACATTTATTTTGTCTATTTCTTCCTGCAATGGATTTTTTTCAATCGTTTTTGATATTTGTTTTTCAAGTGCTTTATCAATTTTTGTCAGTAAACTATTACTTTGCTTTTGAACTTTATCCATCACTTTTTTAAGATCATCTAAATCTAAGTTATTCATTTTCCACGAAGCAAGGTAGCCGAAAGAATAACTTGATGAGTCTATACCGTAATGTTGGCAAACAACATACGCAACGGACTCAGCTTCAAATTCTTGTCGTCGATAAGTTTTGTCTCCAAATTTTGCGGTTGAGTCTGCATGAAGTTGTGAGTGAGTAGCTTCATGAATGAGGGTCTTGATTGTAGCTTCTTGGCTCATTCCTGATTTTAGAACGATTTGATTTGTTTTAGGATTGAAATAACCATGTGAACCATTGGTCAGATTTTCAAAACTGACAGGTGTATCAATTGAGTTTCTAATGGCTAAATATAGCTTGTCATAGTTTTTAACATCTCCTAAAAGTGATACAACTGGTTCAGGTAGGTCTCTACCATTTGTTTGTTTGACATCAAAGACAGGCACTAGTTTAAAATAAGTTTTCTTTTTAACTTTGCCATGTTCATCAAGTTTTGGTTTTCCGTCCTTATCCTTTTGAATATATTCATAAGGTTTAGACCAAATATATATAGCCTTTTCTCCCTTAGTAATAAAGCGACCATGATTCTTTTTCCAAAATCCACCACCTGCAATAAGTGAAGCATTTGGATTTTGGGCTAATATTAATCGAATATTATTTTGTGAGTAGCTATGAAAACTAGATACAAAATGTAAATATTTTTTATAGGTGTCACTCTTTAAATAATCATTCAGACCTTCTTTCATATGTTTTGAAAGTTGTTCAGTATCTTTTGAACGCACCATCTCAATTACTTCTAAATCAGGTTTGAAATCTTGCTGACTTTTTGAATTTGTCAGATGACGATTGAAACTTTCTTTAAACCAAAGTGCTGTTTTTGGATTGTAAGCTGTGTCACTTTCATAAAAATGTGCTTTAAATTTTTGGGTAAAGTCTGTCAGAATTTGACTATTTTCTTCTGAGCTATAGTTAGTTCTAGCTTCCCAAACATCTTTGATAAATTCTTGATAGGCTTCATCAATTGTGAATTGAGACCAATCTTTGATTTTTTCATCATCAAGAATTATTCTTTTTTCAAATATCTCATGACTAATTGCAGCTAAATTAATTTCAGGATCAACTACATCACTTTTTGAAAAGAAGGTGGTATCTTGATTTTGACTTGAAGATTTTTCCTTTACAACTTCTTTGTCAATATTTTTTGATTTTACTGTTGCCTGCAATGGTTGCTGTGTCATATAGGCTTGTTGTAATTCGCTGTAGGACACGTTTAAATTTTTTTCTGCGTATTCTAGTGCGAGTTTGACGTTAGAAATGCTGTATGGCGATGTAGCACCTAATCCCCTTAGATAGTCAGAAATGTTATGTGCATTATCCGCAATTGATTGGGCTGAAAAGTCTTCTGAAGATAAGTCAAGTTTTCCAATTAGTTGAGTTTTTAATATATCTTTAACAGGTTCAGAATTGGCAGCAGATTTTTCAGATTGTGTTTTGGTCTGGTTTAGAGACTTTATTTTTTCAATCCCTTCAGGGAATAATGGTACAGTACTAAATCTATATTGAGCTGAAGAAATAGGAAGTGCCTCAACGCTTAGAACATAGGACTCGAACTTCTCTTTGATCTCAGTTTCATGGGTACGTATAAACTCAGACTGTTCTTTTGGCAGTGTATCTCTGATTGGTAAAACACCATCTGCTTCAACGTATAAGGCTTTTTGGAAATCAAGACCTGGGTTTTTAAAGTGAGGGTTTTCTGTCTTAAAAGGTGTCGCATAATAAGCATTTACGGGTTTTGTAGCACCGAGTCTAGCACGTAAAGGGATATACCACCCTTTGTCATCATCATACAGCCCTACAAAGTTTCTTCTAGTAGCTTTATCAATGAGTTGTTCACTACCTGTCGCAGCTGATATTTCAGCTATCGTTTCAAGTTTAAGTGTAGTTAATTTAATTGACATATTGTCTCCTTAATGATAATATTTAAGTATAGAAATCGTACAGGCAGGATACGCCTCGAGTTATCCCAATTAGATTAGGCGATTTCTTTTTTTATATTGTTATTTATCGATAAGCCACGAATACAAATGTGTTCGTGGCTTTTTAATACGACTTTAAAGGCTAGGAGTGAAATCATCTGTCATCTCTTTCTTTGAAAGTGGAGTACTTAGATCATTAATCATACCTCTTTGTTCTGAATATGGCAGCTGACTCAAAACTTTAAGTTCATCTGAAGTAAGAGGCTTGGCAAGCTCATCAAGAGAAAGAGCTATGTCAGGAGAAACAAAGTTTTTATCATTCATTAACTCATTGACTTTAGCAACTGGATTTTCCAAAAACAATTCTCTGTCAACAATCAACCCCTCTAACATCTCCATCTTATTGTCATAAATGACTAACTCAACTAAGCTGCCTCGATAATATGCGCCAACTTCATGCTCTAAATAAGAGATGACATTATCCTTTGTTTTATCAGGAAACGAAAGTTTGTCTAATGCAAACGAAAGTGTGTATTTCTCGCCCTGTGAGTAGCCATAAACAGTATGTTGTATCATCTCCCTTGACAGCTTATTAAGCTCGCTATTGATTGCAGATAGAAGTTTAGGGGTCAATCTCCCTTCAGGCGAAGCGAGTCGCTCAAGCTCATATAGAAGGGCAGAACGATCCATTAGTAACTCGCTAGACTTTGATAGACCACTGATAGACAAGATATTTGTGAGCTGCTCAGTGCTTAAATTTGATATGAGATAGTCCACTATCAACGTTAATTCACTATCTGATGACTGGTAGTTGCTGATCAAGCCTTCATCAATATATGGATCAATGTAAACATCATTTCTTAACACTGCTAATTGCTGACTAATGAGATTGTAGGCAAGAACTTCATTTTCATTAGTGACTAAACTAGTCGTAACTCTTTGAATGCGCTCGTCAAGTGGTATGTGAGGGGATTTAATCCTTGAAAGCTCCTCGTAATTATTTATAAATTCTTGATACCGTTTACGACTAATTTCAATAGGCTGCGCTAGTATCTCTGATTCAGTCATTTGGTAACTAAAGAATTTATGTGCCACTTCTTTAAATTCTGAATAAGATAGTTTTTTGACAGCTTCAGTAATTAAAATATTATCTATCTCAGATACTGATAACTCAGTTAAACCTCCTTCAGTTATAAAACTCGTGTCCTTCAATATCTCTGAAATAACAGAAGGATAGACTTCAACAATCTTTTGAAGTGTTCCTTCATAGTAGCCAACATTAATGGCGCTTTCGTCCACAATCTCTTTCTTTATTTCCTTAATTGATTTTTGATTCATTACACTCCTTTCCTAGTAATAATAAATTGATGTCGCCAAAATTTCTGCACGTCGATCAAACACCTGGTTGCAAACATGGCGACAGTTTATTTTGTCGCCACGTTTTTCTGCCTGAAGTAAGATGCCGGGTTTAAAATTTGGCGACATAAACAAAAATAATTACATAGTCATTTCAAATGTTTCCGCCTGCTTGACTGATGTCACGCTTGCTTCAGAAACTGATAAAGGTTTACTTAGTAGCTTTTCAGATTTCAAATACTTCAGTTGATCATTCCAATCATTTACAACCATGCCCTGATTTAAAGGTGGGAGATGAGGGACAATGACCGTATTCTTTAGTTTATTTGACATTACAAAATCAATACCAGCTTTATCATTATCGACACAGCAAACTATTTTCAAGTTTTCACGAGACCATTCTTCATTATCCATATAAGCTAGATAATTCTCAGGAGTGGTAAGAGTAGAAAGCCTGTCAAACGCAGCCCTAGAAGAAATTAAAGCGTCCACTACTTCTGCTGATATAGCACCAAACTTCTTACCCTCCATTGCGACTAATCTTGCATTACCAAGTGTTTCCTTGTGTATCTCGTAATAAGCCATTAAATCTAAAGAGCTTTCGAACGCATAGATTGTAAAAGGATTTTCTTTAGTCGCATTTTTAAACTGGTTTTTATCTCCAACATCAACTGTAATACCTGCATAACATTTTGAATTAGACATGATGTACTTAATTCTGCCACGTTCTTTGTGCTTGTCTATATCGTAGATAATACCTTGAACACTAGCTCCAAGTACATTTCCTTCAAAATCATAATTTTTAAAAATTAAGACAGGTTCAGTAGACCCATCTATTTTGTTGTACCAATTTGTTTGATAAAGTACGTTCTTATCGATAAAGAAATCAATCGTCTCATCAGATAATTGACGTTCATTTTTTAAAAAATCTCGACCAACTTTGGTAAGCGGTAAATCCCTTATCTTATGTACATAAGGCTCAGATTTTGGTATTTTTTTTAAATCAACATAACTTGTATTCAGTTCATCAAGTAGAAAGTTTACTGCCTCTTTGAACTCAAAACCTTTAATAACTTCAACAAGTCGGATAACATCGCCGCCTTCATTTCTGCCATTCCAGTAGAAATAATTTCTATCAGGAATAAATACAAAGGATTCATGATCCCCAAATTTCCCTTTGTAGGAATTACCAGTCCGTTTAAGCTCAATACCTAGCTGTTCAGCAACTTCAATAATATTCTTACTTTTAGCACGTTCCTTTTTAGTTTGAGTCATAACGCCACCTTTATTTCTGGAAAGTTTCCAACTGACTAATAACAGTCTGATGAGTCTCATTGAATTGACTCAAACTATCTGAAAACCTATTTTCCAAGCCTTGATTCAGTGTTTTCTGTTTAACAGACAATTCTGCTGATTTGCCTTGGAAAATTTTAGATAAAATTTCTGTTTCTTTATCATACTGACTAGCAATAGCTTCATCAATTTTTGCACGATATGAGGCTTTTAAAGTGATAAGCTGAGTAGATAAATCATCATCAAAGGAATCCTCAATTTCTTTCAACGCTTCTTCATGTCTCCGATTTTCTTCATCAATGGCATTATTTTTAGCAATCGAAATGCCTTCAGTAATGATCGCTGTCTCATCACTTTCCAACCTTTCAAATTCGTCAGTTACACGCTTTGAAATTTCAGAACGCTTGTCAAGCTGAGAAATTTCTTCAGAAATCTTCAGTTTTTCCTTTTCAGCAAAATCGGATAGGATACTTTTCATTTCCTGATTGAATTTCTCAATCAGGAGACTAACTTCATCATCACTGGAATTTAAGGGAATTGTGACTTCTTCAGTATTGAGTTTAAATTCAGAAAGAGCTTGATCGTCACTATCTGAAATTGTAGTTTCAAGAACTTGTTCAACCTCCAAACTAGGTTTTACGATCTCATCTGGATCAATACTTGCTATTTCATCAGAGACTGAAACTTCCTGTTTTTCTTCCAAAACAGGGACTTCAGTAGGTAAATCTTGTTTGCTTGAGGTTTCTGTTTTTTCTTCGAGAACGTCAACAGAGATGTCACTATTAACAGGCTTTTTGGCTAAAAATGACTTGCATAGACCGTCAAAATCTGTGCTTTCTTCGTAAGGCAAGGAGAAAGTTTGACTATGAATAACAATATCTTTTTTGACATTGATTTTTGTGATTGTAACATGAGAGCTACCGCCTTCCTGAATTAAACGAAAATTTTCATCTTCAAGAAGGGTAATGAGTTCATTGAAATTTTTAACTTCTCTATCAAAAAAATTATCTGTATCATTAAATTCATAGACGAATTTGGGCGACCGATTAAATAGCTTCATTTACAGTATCCTCCACGTTATTTTCAATATGAGATGGTTTCGTTGGGTCTGTACCCAACTCATCAATTAAATCCAAAGCTTCAAGAAATGACATGCCTAGTGAGGCAAATTTTTCCTCAATCATTTCATTTTTGGCTTGTGCTATCTGAGATTGAAGCTGCTCCAGTTCTTGCTGAGACTTAACTAAAGCAAGTTTTAACTTCTCCTCTTTCTCATTGAGCTTAACTAATTTTTCTTTCTTTTTATCCATTGTTTCCCCTCCAAAGTAAGTTATTGTCTTGTGGGTTGATCGAACTCACTCACAAGATACGTATCATCAGCTTTAAGCATTTTAAAGGAGATGACTTGATTGCTTTTTTCGCCTGCTAAATTGACTTGTACAAATCCGACATAAGTATTATTTGCCCCTTTAAACAGGTATAGCTGATTGACTTCACAGTCTATCAAGGTATCTGAACCTAGATTATTGACAGCCAGCTTTTCTTGCATTTCAGTAGTCAAATAAGGCTTGATGTTGGTTTTTTGGTTATTTAATGAGTTGAAATTATTGAAACTTCTCAAAAATGCTTCAGCTTTTTTGTCCTCGCTATTTTTAATATCAATTCCAATTGACTGACTATCATTCCAATACTTAATGTAATCAACAGCAGCACCCCTTAAAGAGGGTTCATAAAGAGATGAGACTTGATACCCTTTAATAGTCTTGTCAACCTTTATAATCACAGCCATAGGGATATTTAGCCCACTATTAAGAGATTGTACTGTATAGCCAAAATATTGATGATTTCTGCCTTCGTAAATACTTAGTTCCGCACTAGATGAGCTACCAAATCCTTGCTCATCTTTCCCAAAATTTAGAGCATTTGCGATGTCAGTCGTAATAAGTGGCTTCAGTTTTTTCTGGTAGTCAGAAAAATTTGAATAGTTGGTATAACTAGTTATGAACTGTGTAACAAACTCTTTTTCAGTTTGTTGCGTTTGAGTTGCTTTTTGAATCTTCTTTTTGGCTATATCTTTAGTAATAGAGTTACCTGATCTTGTTTTATTATGCTTGATAGCTTGATTAACACCAAAAGCGATTAGAGCGATTAACGATACCAAAGACAAGACAATCCAAATCACAACTTTCTTATAATTTCTCATCGATAAGCCTTTCTATTTTTTAGGTGGAACAATGACATAAGTGATAGATGATTCATATGTCCTACCATATTTTTGGACGGTCTGATTATTGTTGGCATTTTGTTCATAGGTTGAAAAATTTTTTCCATCAGAACTGACATCATATATGACACCTGTGTGACCATATGGATTGAATTCTACTGATCCAGCTACTGGTCCAGCTCCCCAACAAATAATTGACCCTTTTTTTAAGTCACTAGCTTTAGGATTTGCAATAACCTGCCACCCCTTTGACTCAAAAGCTGCCTTATTGTTAGAGCCAATATCTTTAGCATTAATACCATATAATGTAATTCCAAAAGTTTGAGCATACCCTTCATTAACGAGGGCGTAACATTGACCTGAGCCAATTTTTTGACCCACCCATTTTTCAAGTATCTCTAAAGAGCCACTTGAGGCTTCTCCACCACCTTTGAAATAGTTGTACCAAGCTATCGCATTTTGACGAGTTGTTTTGACATTACCTTGCCCATCATTAAGCGCTACGCCTTCATAATTAACAAGCCAATAGTCAGCTGAATCCTCAGGACTTGTAGCTTTGCTTATATAGTCCTTTACTTTTTTATAGCCGCCATTTAACTCATAGCTGACAAGTTTCAACTCATTTTCAAGCGTTAAGGTACTCTCGTCTCCTGATTTGATAGAGCCTTCAGCAGTTATTCGAGAACCATTAATCGTATTAGACCAACCAGACCATTGAAAGATGCCTGCAACACCGCCACTTGGATTATGCGCTTTGACATCAAACATTGATTCTCTTTGTGCATTAGCTAACGCACCCGCCGAACCTTCTTGCTTAGCACCTTCTTTTTCCATGAGGTACTTATTTATCTCAATTGCGACTTTCAAGGCTTCCCCTGATACTGGGGCATTACCATAAGCGGTTGCCCTCTCAGCTTCATCAGCACCCGATAGCAACAAAGTAAACGAAACTATCACTAGCATAATAATAAGACCAATCATGCCTGCGACACCACCCACCGCAAAACTAATACCACTAAAAATAAATTTAAGGGATAACAGATTTTTAATCCAACCAACAAACCCTGCCTTTTTTACAGCGGTCTTTGTCACAGTTTTGACAGGAGAAACTGGAATATTTTTTTTAGGGAGTTTACCTGAAAATCTTATCTCATCAACTTTATTCTTACTAATAGATTTTTCAAACCGATTCCGATTTGATATGAATCGATTTGCTTTTGAAATGTTCTTGAAACTGGAATTGGCAGTCTGTTTCAGTGATTTTGCGGTGTTTTTTTGTTCAGAATCTGGCTCAGATGACTGCTGAAACCCTTGGTTTACCAGCTGTTTCCCCGATTTTCCAATCTTATTTTTTAAAGCACTACGCTTTGGATTTTTCAAGACAAACTTAGACTTAGACAGTTTGTCTAAAGATTTCTTAGGTGTTACGCTTTTGATTGATTTTTTATCTTTAAAGAAATAGCCATTTTTATTTTTTGATGTCTTTTTCTCGATAGAACTCTTGTTATCAAACTTGTCCTTTGTCTCTTTGGACGACAGCTCCCTAACGCCCTTTTTTTCTTCAAATGAATACGGAGAATTACTACTCACGTTATCTTTTGAAGTGATATTTTCCTTGTGTTTATCGGTCATAGTTTAGGCTTTCGTATTTGTAATTCTGAAAAGCTCGGTATCTTCAGGGATAATATTTGCGAAAGGTACAATGGCATGATTTGCGACAATCAAACCACCACCAAGAGGCGGATTTCGTAAATAGCTTGCTTGTTTAGGTGTCAATTTATATTCTTCAACTAACATATCGTAGACACCTGATTTTTGTTGCAAAAGAATCATAAAGTTTGTGTTTAAGAAAATTGAACGTCCTTCAGGAGTTGCAAGCAAAGTTTCTGCAGATTGTGTCATAAACGTTGGAATTGAACCGTATTTACGAATACGTGCATATAAATTGGAGGCAGTTTCTCGCAAAATCGTACTTTGGTTCGGGTTCATAATGACTTGAAACTCATCAAAATAAATCCAAGTCATGATACCTTTACTTTTATTTTCAGCAACCTTATTCCAAATCTTATCCATCAAAACCACAAAGCCAAATGACTTAAACTCTGAACCAAGATTTTTGATGTTGTAGATCGTAAAACGACTATCTAGGTTAACATTGGTAGGTTTCGCAAACATATCTAAAGAACCAGTAATATAAAGCCCTAAATCTCTTGCTAGGCCTTTTGCTTCAGTAGTTTGTTTTGAAGATAACAATGAATGCCAGTCAACAAGTGACGGCTTTTCAAATTTTTTATAAACTTCAATCGTCACTTCGTCAATCAAAGTTTTTTGAGACGGTGTAAGACCATGCAATAAAGTATCAAATATACTTACTAAAAACTCGGACTTAAAGGCGATTGGGTTATCGCCACTTTCTAAATCCTTTTCAGCAGGTAAATCCAAGAGATTGATATTGGTTTTTGAACCTGGTGCAATTTTACAAATTTGAGCGCCTAGTACTTCCCCTAAGGGCGTATATTCTCCTTCAAGATCAAGAATGATAAACTCATCTTCAGGGTTCTTAATGTAAGTCGTGATGATTTCATTCTTAGCATTCATACTCTTACCTGAACCACTGAGACCAACAATCCCACCGTTACCATTTCTCATACTATCGTCTTTACGATTGATAAGAATGTTGTTCTTACTTAGCTGGTTGATACCATAATATTTGCCATTATTATGTTGCAAATCAGCTGAAGTAAATGGCGAATTGATTGTTAAATTAGGTGTTACTAAATCACGCAAATAGTTTTTCTCAATATCCACGTAATTCTTTCCGATAGGCAGACTAGAATTGAGCGCTTCTTCTTGTACTAGGTAGAGAGGTGCAAATACAGCGCCATGTTTACTTGCGACAGTTTCGATTTTTTCCAAATTTCTTTGTAAATCGTCATGATTTTCAGCCCAGAAGTGCACCATAATGAGGCTAGAAAATTGCTTATCGCCAGTTTCTGTTACAAACTCAATCTGTTCATTGATTTCCTTGAAATCTTCTTGTGTGGAACGTGATATATGTTGTACTGAGTGTTGTCGTTCGGCAGCTCGTTCTTCTCGCTTAATCATATCCATACCGACATCGGTCGCTTGGTTGCGCAGTCTTTCGTTCGTATCTTTGATTGAGTAAGGCGACCCATGAATCGTTAGAACCATTTCAACACCACATTCAGTCAAATCTTTAAACATAGTGTCTTTTAAGTTTGTTGGGAAGTCACGGATATAGATAATTTTGTTAAGTTTATCATCCATCCAAAAATCAATTTTACTTTTGTTAAACTCGAGATAGTTAGGTGCAATCAAGTCTTTAGGCGACAAGTTAGCCTTTTTAATATCCTTGAAACTACCATACAGGGGCTTAGTTGGGCGCAAGATTTGATTCATTAGTTTTAATCGTGCATTACCCTCTAGTTTTTTAAAAGTAGCGTCAATATCACGCATTTCATTATCAAAATCAGCAGAGAGGTTTTCAAGTTTTTTAACGCCATTATCAAAGCTATCAGCCTTTGTTGTTAACGTAATATACCTTGAAATTTTAAAGTTATTTCTGCCACGGTCATAGTTATCTTCGATAATATCATTCAATTCTTCACGAATAATATCTAACTTGTCGCCCTGCAATGGATAACTTGTTTCAGTCAAATAGTCTTTTCGTTGATTTTTAGTCACAAGTAGAGACAATTGAAAATGTTCCTTTTCAGACAATAAATTAACGGCATCGTTATATTTTGAAATGATGGAAATTTTATCATCATCTGTCGCAGTACTATAAGTCACTTCGCCCAAAGCATAAGTATTTGAATACTCATCGTCCACAATTGACATAGTCCCTTTTTCAGAAATGTCACGGAAAAAGAGGGAGTTTTGAGTGGTTGGCGATGTATTTTCTTTAATACGTTTTACTTTACGTTTTTCGCTTTTTGTCAATTTATTTTTATTTTTTAAAATCATTGTGTCTGTACTTTTTAATCCTTCCTTGTTTGTAAGTGCGCTTTTGAATCGTCGTTTCAAACCTAAATAACAACTTCAAGTATCGTTTGAATGGCAAACCATAAGGTTTAAACATGGATAGTGAAAACATTAAAGCAACCAATAGAAAAGAGGGTATCATGACAACTGGTGTCGGTAAATGAATATATATCGTATTCACGATACCAAAAACAAAGACTAGAAACGTTACAATAATGAACAACCATTGAGACATCGTCATATTACCGTGTAAATTTTCACGTTTCGAGATGTCTTTATAAACTTTTATCTGCATTTAAATCCCCACTCCAAATAATCTTTTTGAAATTGATAATGTACGCCATAATGTAATTAAGAAAACAATCGCATAGACAATACCTGAAAGAAACCCTGCCATACCTTCTCCCATACTGACAATACCACTTTTAGGCACTTCGATAACAATCGCCGTTTTGGCAAACCAAGAATATATCCCCATCACAACTAAAATGACAGTTGATTGAAAAGCGTATGCGCAAAATATTTTGAAATAGTTTTGACCGATGTTTTCATATTTTTTTGAGGCAAAACTTGCACTAGGTATAGGCACAAAAACATATAACAGATACATTTCAAAAAATCTGAGATATAAAATGACCCATATCATGATGTAGGCGATAAGTTGTGTTATAATCCCTACCACCCAAAGCAAGATTGACATGACTAGCTTTTCTGGATTTGTGATTATCGCTATAACAGAGCCTACAATACCAGAATCAGGTGGCGCAACAATTTTAGGGATAATATTAGTCATAATATTAAATGTGCCATCTGAATTAGCGCCAATCAAAGAAGTCAAGCCATTCGCAATGAGTAAAATAAACTGTAACATATAGGTAGAACCAGTTACCATGAGACCTGCGAATGCAAATCTAAACGCTAAATTTTGAAACATCTTAACAGTCATGACACCGCCATTAGAAGTATTTGCCTGTTCATACATGCCTGCCACTTCAATCAGAAAAATAATACCCATGATATAGAGACCTGTTTGAAGTGTACTCGTTGTTAGAATTTTTGTGACCCATTTAAAAACATCAGGATTATAGCTTCCTAAGTCTTTTGAAAATTCATTAACTAAATCCATAATCTTTCATCACACTTTCTTATTTTGCTGTAGGTGGTGCTGTAATAATAAGAGCAACAATCGCACCGAAACCCATCACTCCTAATCCAGCTGCTAGTAACCATGCCCCCTCTACTTTACCTTGACTATCGCCTTGACGACCCGACATCATGAACTGAATGAATCCAACAAAAGCTAATAAACCACCAGCCACAAGCAAGAACCATTTGAAGTAATCAACGATAGATGAACGAACATCTAGGAAAACTGGTTGGAAGTTGCTTGCGCTTTTTGCAATATTGTAAATCTGAGTGTTCATCTAGTAATCTCCATAAGCTTGTCAAAACTCAAGACTTTCATGTCTATTGTTTTTCCAGCTTTTTCTATTTTTTTTGTGTTTGCTTCGAATTCTAGTCGCTTATTTTTATAGCGACTGTAGAAATACCATTGACCGTCTCTAGGATTGTTAGAAATTTCTTTGGCATTAGGGTGTTTTTTATAGTTATATTTATTAACTTTGAACATATTTGTAGAGGCTATACTGACTAGAGCCTTTCTACGGTTGAGCGTTCTAACTTCTGATGAGGTTATCAAATCTCTCCCCATTGGCTTAATCATTGTTTGCCCACGTTGACGTTCTTTTGTGTAGATTGTTTCTTTGCCAGCTGCACCACTGAAAAATTCTTGCGTTTCCTTTTCAGTTGATCCAGATAAATAGACAACTGAGTCACAGTTAGCAATAAAACTCAACCAATCATCTTTATACATCGCTTTGAGCTGATTAAGCGACTGTAAGAATATCATGATTGACATCTTACGACTTCTAAAGACTGACAGAGCTTTTTCAATGTGTGGGATTTTACCTAAGTTCGCAAACTCATCAAGCATGAACTGAATAGGTACTGGCGGATTACCAAAATATTCATTATCAATTTTTGACTCCAGTGTTTTAAATGCTAGAAGAAAGACCATGAGCGTCAGAAAATTAAAGGTAAAGTCCATGTCAGGTATTTTCAAGAATACAGCGTATTTCTCATCTACCCATTTATCAATTTCCAAAGTATCGTCTTGAATGAAGTCTTTGACATCTTGTAAATCAAACATTGAAAATCTTGCAGTACCAATCGCAACGACACTAGACCTTGTTTGTCCTTTGAAGTTTTTAAAGTTTTCAAACTGCAAGACAGCATAGTTGTTGCGACCAAACTTTTGAGCAAATTCATCAAACATGATTTCTAGCTTACTTGGGGTGTCATCTGTTCTCTCTAAATATCGTATCAAGATACCAATATCAGCAAGACTTGGCATAACACCATCGCCTTCGATAGTACCATCGCCTCGATAACGATAATAAAGAAAACTAGCTAAAGCAGAGATCAACATTTCTTCTGATTTATCCCAGAAAGGTTCTGACTTTTTAGCATGTTCGCCATTTGTAGCGTCAATTAGCACGCTTATAACTTGCTTCAAAGTGATTTCATCATGAATATAATGATAGGGATTGAACCTATCTGTGTTTTTCAAGGTGTCAAAATCACACACTTTGACTTTATAGCCTGCTGCTTCAAGCATTTTCCCAGTTCGTCTGACATTCAACCCCTTAGGGTCAGTCTGAACAAAAGAGGTGTTTTTTTGAGCTAGATTACTTAATACAATTGACGTTGTTTTCCATGAACCAGAACCACCACTGACCAAAACATTATTATTTCTATCAGTATCAACCCTACCCCTCTCATTAAGGCTCATATAGAGACCTTCAGCAAGAATAATATTCTGACTAAAATCTTTGTCTGCAAAATATTTTCTCTCTCTATTCGTTCCCCACCTTGCTGAACCATGCTCACGACCAAATCTATATTCATGAGTGTCTCTCATGGCATAAAATAAAGTCGCAACTGCTAAACAACCAATACTAGCAAGAATAGGTTTAGCTTCAAAACTGAAATTAAAGGGATAATGTGAGATAACTTTGGGTAAATTTTCTAGTGTTTGAGCTAGTTGTTCATTTGAATTTAAAGTGCTATTACTCAGATACAAAGCAACTGCTCGATTAGCAAAATAGGCGCTCGCAGTTCCAAAGACTGCGTAGGGGACTTTTTGGAGGCTATTATCCACGTTTCTCCTTCCTACCTGACTAATTCATCAACTGGTGGCTCAGAGCCGAATAAGCTCGTTTCTGAGCTATCTACAGGGGTGCTTGCTTTAGACAGTTCTGAAACTTTATCAGCAACTTTTTTATCAAGTTCACTTAATACATTTTCAGGTGTTCTCTTGTCAGCTTTTTGAGCCGAGACTTGTTCCCTGATTTGAGCTTGTTTCTCAGTTGCATTGATAATTTCGCCTTCTAAATCTTTTGATGTGATTTTAGAGGGAGCATTTGCGAGGTCAGTCATTGCTCGTTCTAGTGATTTTGCTGCTAATTCCTTATCTTTAGCAAAAAAGTGAAGTTCAAACTCTTTTGACGAGATATGCTCGATGTGAAATTGCAATTGATATTGGTCTAAATGATTTTTAAGTTGACCAAGATTGACAACATCAGCAGAAAATGTTTGAGGTTCGGCAATCATCTTGCCATCTCTTGCCATGAAGTCCATACTCTTTTCGCCAGCAGTTTGTTTATCTTGATGGGACTGAATTTTTTCCCTCTGGATTTTATCTTGTTCTTTACGTATTGTACGTTTAGAGTCATGACTAGCTGATAATTTTCCTCTTAGCTCATCTATCAAAAAAGATAATGTTTTAAAGACATCTTTTGTCTGGCGAGGTATATTTTGAATAACTCGATAAAATTCTTGTTGTTCTTCCATTTACCCCTCCTTGTCTCCCTGCTTAGCCAAATTATAAAAATCAGCTGGGTAAGTTGCTTCAAGGATTGGTTCACTTTCTTCGCTTTCCTTGAATTGGTCGCCATAATAGTCAGCTAAGGCAAGAAACAGATTTTTAGCGACTTGCTCGTTTAAAACAATCCCCTTCCCCATTCTTCCTTGTGGATTCCAAGAACGCAAATCTAGCTTAGGGTCTCCACCATTAAATGAAACTCGATTTAGCTCGACAGTCCATTTATTGCGACCACGATCTAGGACTGCTATTCTTTCAGTGATCTCAAATTCAAATTCAGAAGGTGGGTTTTGTTGCGTATAATCACGTACCATTTACTTTTTCCTTTCTAAGTTCAGAAATCATCAATATTTTTCTTTGATGATTTTTGCTAGATTTCCAAATGCTTCAGCAGTTAATGTGACACCTTTACCCATTTTGCCATCAGGATTGTAAGTTCTAATGTCATATAGCGGTGGTTTTCCGTTATAGGAAATCAAATTAATTTCCTTCGTCCAACCTTTTGTATCAGTAGATAGCACACCTATCTTCTCAATGATTTCATATTCAAAATCATTGTTTAGTTTGTTTGTATGTAGCATTTGTTCCTCTCTAAATATCATTGAGTATTTTCTTCAGTTCAAGTGGATTAAAGGACTTTCCACTTCCTTGCTTTCCAAATATAAAACCGTTATCTTTGATATTGTTTACTAAAACCAAGTCGTCTTCATCAATCTTCATACTAGAAATTTGAATAATTTCTTTATCCTTGTCATAGGTATTCCAGATATAGACTGACTCAAAATCAGGATTATTTGTCCCTAAAAAGTCGTTTAGCTTTTCAAAAGGCGAGAAATATTTAACTTCTAGCATTTGATAATCATCAAATCCCTTTTCCTTGCTAAATTGAGGTTCTAATCTTTCAAAATCATCTTTTGGATATTCAATTAAAATAGGATTGTGATTGACAATTTTTCCTGATTTAAACATATACTGTAATTTTTCTAACAAATATTATCCACTACTTTCTAAAGGGCTTCGCACCCCTATTGAGCAGTCAACTAGTTGCTGTTTAGTGGTCCACTATTATTTGAACCGTGCTACCAATTTAACAATTGATTTGCGTTTGATAAATGCAATACCTGCAATCAAGACAAGACCTGCTAGACCTGCAAATTTTGCTTTGGTTTCGCCTGTCATAGGCAGACTAGTTTTTGGAGAGTCTGCTTTTTTAGGTGCATTTTTAGGCACAATTGATTGTTTTTCATCTTTACCATCAAAGTTATGTTCTGTGTCTTTTTTGCCTTTCTCGTCATAACCAGTCTCTTTGAAGTAGAACGTGGTATTTTCAGGATATTTAGCAGTGTCAACTTTTTCAGTCACAACTGTTTTAGCAAATTTAGAATCTGAGACTTTGTAATCAATTTTTCCTGATTTCCAAATATCAGTTTCTTTGCCGTCAGGAGTACGAGCCACGAGAATGGTCTCAAATGAACGCTGAGTGCCATCTAAAATGTCATCATGTTGAATATCCACATCATCATACATCGCTACTACATCGCCACGTGTGAACTCCTGAGAACCATTTTCTAAGTGGGCTTTAGTTTTGATAGTGACTTTTGGAGTTTTAACATCAATCGTGTCATTTTTGATAGTGACTTTTGTTGTCTCATTGTCCTTGATTTCAATGATTTTAGTGCCAGTTTCAGTTGCGTTGGCAGTGTGACCGTCCGCATACTTCACTTCCACGATTTCGTACTTGCCTGCAATCAATTTATCAATTGTGGCTTTGTCGCCAGTTGTGATTGTGTAAAGGACGTCCTTATTAAAAGCTGAAAGTCCACGCAATAAGAATTGTGTACCTGGAATGATTTTCCCAGTTTTACTGTCAACTTTGTTGAGGTCTAATGTACCTGTTTTCAAGTCATTATCGAGTGTACCCATATCTAAAGTGAAAACTTTAGTTTTGTTTTCAGCATCATATGGAATTGTGAAAGTGGCTTGTTTGTCATAAAGCGGACGATAGTTGTCTGGAACATCACGTTCAACAAATTTATATTGATTTTGAGCGCCGATATACAAATCTTTATTCGACTCAAAGTCACCATCAGCATTAGTTGTGAATGTGTCAGCATTTTCGCCTTTTTTAAGCACTACTGCGCCATCAGGTCGTGTGATATCATTTTGAGCAACAACATCAAATGTCACGTTTGCAAGTGGCACTTTGTCGTAAACGGATTTTCCTTGTTTTTCAGACTCGGTTGCATTGTAAACTTCTTTTTCTTTATGACCTTTTACTCGACCTTTTTGAGTCTCATTGTTCATAGAAAGCGTGATAGTCTCGCCTGCTTTAATTTTTCCTTTGATCGGAGTTGTGTTTAACACATAGCCATCAAGCGTTTTTACTTCAGTATAGGTAACTTCAGTATCATGTAGAAATTCCTTATCAACAAGACCGATACCTTTTGAGTTGGTAGTGACATCATAATCCTTACCGTCAGCGGTCATTTTGAATTTAACGCCTGCCATTGGCTTGCCAGTTTCAGCGTCCAATTTTTGAACTTGTGATTTTCCTGTTTTGATAACTTTGATATTCACTTCATATCTATTTGGATCATTGATTTTGGCAACCATCAATGTTTGGCTACCTGATTTTTGATAAACTACAGAAGTTCCTTTGTATAAGGATTTCATTAATCTTAATTTACCAGTATCATCAGAATTTTTGTCAGGTGTAATAGTGAGTTGATTACCATTAATTGAATACTGTACTTTTGCTGTGTTTAAAGCCAGTGTTTCAAATTGACCCAGACTTGAATTGTTATTATCTGTCAATGTTACTGAGTTCCCTAAATTAACAGTCACTGTTTGACCATTAAAACTAGGTTGTTTGTTATAGCTATCTACAGCCTGATTGATTTTACCTTTGATATTTTGATAGTCAGTGTCGCTTAGTCCATCAATACTATAGATTTGAATGCCATTGACCTGTTCCCATATCATAGTTTGTGCGACACGATAATACCATATATCAGCACTAACTGTGTTCCAAAGCGTTGCAATCTGCTCAGTACGTGCAGATATGTCCGTTCTATCTTTTCCTACATAGCCCGAATTATCTCCTAGCGAGATGATTACGTCTGGTTCAATGCAAAAAGCAAGTTCTTCTTTTCCATTTGTCCTAACGGTTATCTTACCAACATCATGTACTCCTGTTGAAGTATTAACTTTAACGTAGTCGCTAGAGACATTTACATTTTCAGCTACAGTATCAGCACTTGCTCCTAAAATGCCTGCACTTCCTTGAAGTACCAGTAATGCGAGCATTAGAACAGCGCTCTTTTTAGGCTTAAAGCCTTTGAAAAATTTTTTTAATTCCATATCTTCTCCTTATTTCCTTTTTTTAGCCATAATTCTTTTGGGGAGGATTTCGTTGTCGCATTTTATCTCCTTTCAGAGCAACAAAAAAAGACTTAATTACAAGTCTTTTTCAATTATTTAATTAGTAGGGTCTTATCCAACCTTCGCCGTTTCCTGTATAACCACTGCTAGATGGATAGTTATCTGCTAACCAATTCATAAGTTCAACACTCCCCTCAGGGAAAGGCGCTCTGATATAGCCTGCATTGAGCCATTTTTGATCATCAGACACAGTTGGTGTGCTTGGTGTTGGAGTCGGTGTTACTGGTGTCGTTGGTGTCGTTGCAGTACCAGTATTGCCTTGATTAGGGGCAGTGTACGATGGTGTAGCTTCACTGTTATCAGCAACATAGCTAGGTTGGTAACTTTGTTGTGGTGTAGCTTGAGTAGACGTTTGTTCAGAGACAGCTTGAGCTTGTTGTTCTTGTTGCGCTTTTGCTTGTTCAGCTTGCACAACCTGCGCTTTTTCAGCCTCAGCCTTTGCTTTAGTTTCAGTTTCAGTTTCAGCTTTTGTCTTAGCTTCTTTTTCAGCTTTTAATTTTGCTTGTTTATCAGCTTCAGCCTTCTTTGCTGCTTCAACCTTAGCCTTTTCAGCCTCAGCTTTTTTAGCTTTGTCAGCTTGCAAATGCTCTGAGAGTTTTTTACTTTTAATTTCAGTATTGTCAGATTTAGCTACATCTCTTTTATTAGTTTGATAAATAATAACAGAACTGCCTAGAACAACTGTAAGTAAAACTACTCCTGCAATGATCCGTTGTTTAACAGAAGTGCCTTTTAAAAACTTGATAATCTCTTTAAATTTGTCTTTCATAGTATGCCCCTTTAGATACATTATAAAGTATTTTGATGTTAAATTCTACTTAACAAAATACAGTACACCCTTTGTTTCGTTAGATTTTCTAGCAATCAATACATTGTCACGTTTAATAGTTCTAATTTTTGGATAAACTTTAGGATAGTAAAGAATATACTCAACATCTCTAAGTTTACCGTCAATATAGCCCTGTCTCGTTTCTGTACAAAATTGTCTTTTCAAAGTCACTTTAGTACCGTCATCTAAATGAGCAGTTGCGCCACCATGCAGACCTAAATTGCGTAAGTCTGCTAAAGAAACCCTAATTAATTCATTCATTATCTTTTCTCCTTGGAATGAAAAGGTGAGTTACACCCATGCCGCCAAGCTCCGTGGAGTTGGTCAGTGTTTTTTAAGTACGGTTTAAAGTCTAGTTAACCGCGAACTCCTTCAGGTTGTCATAGATATGACCCTTTTGCGTGATGTGACAGGACTAGTTTTTCTAGTTTGTAGCCGCACCGCCCCTTATTCCTTACTTGCATTTATCCCTTAGTCACACTAATCAGGACAGTGGTTTATTATTCAATTGTCGTATTACTTAGTTTTGTGACTTCTCGGTCAATGCAACTATCAGGAGTCGAACCTGTCTGAACCGATAGCGCCCTAGCCAAAATAACAATACAGGACATAGTTGTTGAAGATAAATGATATAATATAAAGTGTAAATATAAATTTACGTTGTATATCCAAAAAAAACTTACAAAAAGCAAATTTAAAACTTGCATATATTTTAGCAATTTTATTTATTTTTGTCAATAAGTTTTAAGTAGGATAATATGCTAAATAAAGAACGTTTAAAAAGTAGAAGAAAAGAGATGAAGTTGTCTCAGAAACAAGTTGCTTTTCTCATAGGTGGAACTAGACAAAATTACCAGATATTAGAAACTAAAGATACAACTTTTACAAAGCCCAAAACTTTAGAAAAACTTGCTAAAGTCTTAGATACAACAGTAGAATATCTTACTGATACTGAAATTCTACCAATCTATAAATCATTGTCTGAAGAAGATAAACAAAAATCTTTAGAGTTTATGAAAGGTCTTATAGATAATAACGATTCTTCAAAAGATTTCTAAGTTAATTTAATTATAGACACTTTTGTGTCTGTTGTCAAATGTTAATTAAGAAAGGGGAAAAATGAATATATCCGATAGAATAAAAAACCTTCGAATTGAAAAAGGCAATACTCAGTTAGAAATTGCTGAAAAATTGGGTATTATTGTTGAATCATATAGAAAATATGAACTTGGTAGCAGAGTGCCTGCAAAAAAAAGTCTTGAAAAATTAGCTAATGTATTTGATGTATCTGTTAGCTATCTGATTGGCGAGACAAATATCCGACACATAGATAAAATAAATCAAAAAATAAATTATTTATCAGAAAATCGTCAACAAAAAGTCATTAATTATATTGACAGACAGTACCATAAGCAAAAAAACGAAAGTAAAATCATCCCATTAATTGATAATTTGATACCATATCAAGTCCTATCTGAACAGTCGTTATCAGCTGGCTATGGCAATGGCTACACAGATGAACAAGAAACCTATACTGTGTACTGGGATAAGGATGTCAGATATGACTATGCAGCCGAGATAGAGGGGGACTCTATGGAACCCAAATATCACAATGGAGATATTGCATTAATCCGAAAAACACATACTAATGATTATGACGGTTGCGTATGTGTGATAGATGATATATCAAATCAAAGAGTTTACATCAAAAGAATTCATATTGAAGATACTCTTGTCCGATTAGAGTCTCTAAACAAAGATACTTATGATAATGGAGAGCCAATTTATCCTGATATACTTTTGGAGAATACTGAAAATTTAAAGCTCATTGGAAAAGTGGTTGACAGTTTTAAACCTATAGAAATAAAATAAAGAAAGAGACTATGAAAATGCCTCTTTCTTTATTTATCTTATATATTTGTCTAAAGTGAGATTTAACATCTCGCTTTTTATATTAAGTAACCAGTTACTTTAATAGCAAAGTATTTTTTTGGCGCTTTATCATCTCTCATTGCCGTTGTATGTTCCGAAAGATAGAACCCTTGCCATTTCATCATGCCACGGTCTCGATACTCTCTAACCTCTTTATAGGGACTGTATGATCTATCTACTCTTGTCATGTTAAACCGTCCAATCCACCTGCGCTGTGTCCGCCAACTAATTTACTTCTAGCAACTACTCTTGATCCGTCAAGTAATGAGGTTGCCTTTTGCAAGGCTAAAAAACCATATTGACTTCTGATTTCATCAATAGCTCCCTGAAGCACTTCTGTCTTTTCTGCTTTTTTATCAAAAGTGTCAAACAATGAAATTAGCTTGACTTCTTCAGAACAAAGTCCACCAAATGAAACACCAATTCTACGTACACTACCACCAGAATATCCTGATCTAAAAAGCGAAAGGATATGATTGCTTAATATTGCAATGCTATTAGTGACTTCTATTTTCTTTTGAGCATGCAGACTTTTCTTATTTTCAGAGTAAGCATAGCCAACATACAAGCTAATGACAGTTGTCTGCTTTTGGGCTTTCCTTAATCTGATAGAAACCTGTTCTGTCATTTCTTTAATGACCAATTCAATTTGAGTTTGATCCACGTAATCTCTAGGCAAGACTTGAGAATTACCAATTGATTTTGATTTTGCTTGATAAGGCTCATATACTGTGGACTCATCAATACCATTAGCGTGAAAGAATAACTGCACTCCAATAACTCCAAACTCTTTTTTAAGCAATGCAGGGCTACAATGTGCGAGATCATAGACTGACTTGATACCTAATTTATTAAGTCTCTTTTCAGTACGTGTGTTGATCCCCCAAAAGTCTGTTAATCTCTCAATTTTCCAAACCTTATCTGGTATATTGTCATAAGTCCATAATGCACGCATATTAGTATTGTGTTTAGCTTCATTATCAAGTGCGAGCTTTGCAAGTAATGGATTGCCAATGCTCATGCCTACAGTTGAGTAAATACCAGTCTTTTTGAGAATAGATAACTGAATTTCTCTTGACAATCTATCGAGCTTTACTTCCGCAGGCAAAGATCTATCATAAAAATAATTTAGAGAACTTGTTAAATCCACAAAACCCTCATCAATCGAATACCAAAAAATATCTTCAGGAGATGCAAAATTTTGAATGACATGTTGAATTTCAATATTCTTTTCGATATATTTTGACATTTTTGGCGGTACGATTTTAGTTCGTTTCGCCCAAGACTCAATAAATGCTACGTCTGACTTTTTGGGTTCTGGTGCTCGATTAAGCCAATCACGTTCTACAGTCCTGTAGTATCTTTGATAATTGAATTTTCTACTAGAGGTAATAAATGGTAAGTCTCTGCTACGACTGACATTTGATTTACCAAACACCTTTTTGAATGTTGGGGAACTGGCCAAAATAAGACCTGATGCATTGTCAGCATTACTCATAACACATAGGGATGCCTCTAAGGGATTTAGGCCTAGATCAACACACTCAACGCTTGCATAGAAAGATTTCATATCAATAAATGCTATCGCCCTGCGTTGTTCTTTTGAGTAGTCAAATAAAGGGTCAATCTCAATCATATAGACACCTCTTTTTATAAATAGTGTTAGTTTTTTTGACTAACACTATTTTAGCACTTTTAAAGTTGAAGTCAAATAATAACTTATATTTTGAAAAAGAAAAATAGGCAAAGCCTGTCTTTATTTATCTTATATATATTTGTCTTTTGTTCTTTTGCGTGCGAAAAAAGTCAAGTATAATGCTTGTGTACAGAGGTATATACCACGAAAAAACTGTTTATATACCACGAAAAAACTGTTTATATACCACGAAAAAACTGTTTATATACCACGAAATTTCATTGACATAGTGGTGTATAATGGTATAATAAAAAAAGCATAAAGAAACCATTTCCCAAAACCGATTTCTTTATGCCTATTATTACATACACAAGGAGTATATGCTTAATGACTATTATAGCAAAAGAAAACAGAACTATCCAAGTGCCTGAACTTGAAAATAGGAAAGTAGTGGAGCATAATGATCTAATTTCTTCAGTAGCAAAAATGGATAAAACGCCATTAAAAATTTTTGAGTTAGCAGTTTCATATATTGATACTAAAAATCCACCAAAAGATAATACAGTAAACTTATCCAAAACAGAGATTTATAAATTTTTCGATGTGTCAGATAATGATAAACATAGTAGATTTAAAAAAGCGATTACAACACTTCATAAGCAATCGATTTTTGAAATCAGAGAAATGAATGAAAAAAAGGGAAAGTATGAGTATCAGGTCATTAGTCCTTTAGAAAAAACTACTTGGAATGATTATAGTGATATATTAACAATAAAATTTACAAGTTCAATTATGCCATATTTAATAGAATTAGGAACTAAGTATACACAGTATGTCCTTACTGACATTATGGAATTAAACAGTAAATATTCGATAATTCTTTATAAATGGTTGTCTATGAATTACAATCAGTACGAATATTACTCAAAAAAAGGTGGTAGAACAAAAGAACAGTTAGAGGGGTATAAAAACCCAGTTATCAAAGTATCAGATTTAAGAGTTATTACTGATACTATAAAGGGTTATCCAAGATTTGATACATTTGAAAATTGGATATTAAAAAAACCACTGGAAGAAATAAGTGAGAACACACACTTCACTATTTCCTATAACAAAATAAAAAAAGGTCGTACGATTGATAGCATTCAGTTCCATATAAGTAAGAAAGAACAGCCCCAAGAGATTAATGGTGAGTACAAGGCAAGGGAGCAAGATCCTGCTTACCTACAAGATAAAGCAAATAGAGAAGTGAGTCAGCAGGCATTATTTGCTGAAGCAATGCAGAGTATTTATACTATGGAGTTGATAGATAGCTCATTGATTTCTCCAGTTGAAATGACGGATATTTCTTTAATGGCAAATCTTCAACAAGAAGTTTACCCACTCTATAAACAGCTAGAAGAAATAGTTGGTATTAAAGGTGTCAGAAAACATCTTGAATATGTTTCAAGCAAGAAACTAGATTATTCTAAACCTAACCTTGTTAAGTATCTTAAAACAGCTGTAAGGCGGTATCTTGATAGTGGAGATACAGAGCAACCAGAAGAAAGCAAAACTAGATTTCTAAAACGTACTCCTAGAACAATAGAAGAAGTAGCAAAAGAGTATTTATAAAAAGTATACTATATATACATAGAATACTTTTTGTATTTGACAACACTTCCTTTTTAGTATATAATGTATATATAGAATAC
>MTLE01002711.1_pt1 | contig 39999 bp, 18 predicted proteins | sample 1982461 | NCBI WGS metagenome assembly MTLE01 (sample SAMN05712605, study PRJNA340218) | biofilm metagenome | isolation source: sample SPL anode biofilm adapted to -200 mV | place: USA | collected 2012-02-03
AAACAATTCAAACCCCATGTCGGAAGCATCTTTTATTATGTGTGTTAACACTTCTTCGTTGAAATTGAAATAGGTTGCTTCCCAGTTATTAAGTAATGTTGTTCTGGTTCTGTCCCCACGATAAATACCATATTTTTTTGCCCACCTATGAAAGTTTCTGCTGATTTCGCCTGTCCCTTTTGGTGAAAAGGTGTATAGCATTGATGGGGTTTTAAAGACTGTGTTTGGTTTTAATTTGTACTGTGATGCGTACGGATTAATTCCTGAAATAACATGAAGATTTTCTTTTTCATCCACATCGAATGTAATGTTCCAGCTTCCCGGCCATGCCAGTGTTCCTCCTATTACATCTCCCGCATTTTCCTGCGCTTTTTCATTCAGCGAAAGCAGAAAACATGCATGTGAAAACTCATTTGATCTGACTCCCAGTTTAGAGTCCAGTACTTTAATTCCTCTGGTTAGCTTTACTTCTTCCATTTTCATTTCTTCGGCCCATCTTCCGTAAAATTGTGTGAGATAATACGACGGATCGGAAAAAGCAAGATGAGATGAGGCAAAATTGTACAGCATTACCGGCTTTTTCTCAGTGTGAGAAATTTCGGTCCATTCTTCAATAATATTTTCTTTTTGGTAAGCTTTGAAACAAAGTTTAACCTGAAAAGGGAAATATTCATCTTTTAGAATAATGGTTGTTTGGTTTACTCCGTCTGCAACTTTATCTGTTGTAAAACTAACAAATTTTAGTTCGGTAGAAGTGTTGCCGTCTGCATGCACAACTCTCAGAGCCGCTTCATTTACATTTGAAGTACCAAATGTTGGAAATGCATCGAGTCCGGCTCTTAGTATGGATGAATAATCTCCTGCATTTATTTTTTCTCCGAAATAACTTTGACGGAGCTTTTGGCTTTTATCCACTTTGAAGATTAAAGCATTATTCTCTGTTACGATGGGAATATACACCTCATTTTCGGAGAGAACAGAGATCGCCACAAAAATTTGCAACGATATAAGAAGAAAAATTCTTTTTGGGATAAGCATAGTATTAAATTTTTATTAGTTCAGTTTTCCCAACATTCATATAAAATGAGACACCCGGATTGAAAAAAGAATTAATCTGTAATCATACAAAGTAAACAGCAATGCCATCGGATTTCAATAGTTTATTTTACTATTTACATGGACTATTTTACAGTATTATTCAATTTTCGGATTAAATTTATTGTAATTAAATTTTTTGATATTATAGTTCTTTTATCCTGGTATTTAAAATTATAAGAATGTTTTTAGTTTGTAGTTATTCGATTGTAAATAAAATAGTTAAATATATATGTTATTTGTTGAAAGAATTGTATTGTTGTACCTGAAGTATCGGTGATTCTCCTTCACCCAGCAACCTTTCGTCAAATTCTATTTGAATATCTTTCGTTTCTCCTTTCAGCAGGCTGAAATAATTATCATTCATTATTACGGGCAAAATCCGTTCATTTGTTTTAGAATTGAGAGCCTGTACCCGGATTGCAAAAGCCACTGCTTTTGACGATTTTGGATTTGTTATTTTTGCATTTACGAAACACCTGCCATCTCGTTTTGTAATTTTTGAGGACATCTCCAGTTTTACCTTTGGCAAAGCGGCAAGAGCCGTAAAGTCTTTTCGTTTATTTCCGCGCCAGTAAAAATTGTCGCTGACTGTTTTTCCGTTCGAATCTTTCAAAATCAACTTAATGAAGTGAACAGGAGATAATTCGTTCGATGTGGTTTTTTCTCCGAAGACTTCGAAATCCCACAAAGAATATCCCCACCAGGAACCTCTTTCGACTCCCTGTATTTTCACGTAACGGGCTTTCACATCATCAAAATCGGCACGCATTTTTCCTTCGCGACCTTCTTTTGTAGAGTAAACGTCTTTCCACGTTATGGCATCTGTTGAAACCTGAATTTTAAAGGCTTTTGCATAAGCCGCTTCCCAATTCATACTTACTGCGTTCACCGTTTCTTCACTTCCTAAATCGACGTAAATCCATTCTTTGTTTGTCGACTTGCTGGCCCAACGTGTGTTATTGTCTCCATCGGTTACATTTTCGGGTTGTCCGCCTTCGGTCGATGATGCCACTACCGGTTTTTTCAGTGCGAGATTTTCGGTATTATCTCCGAAAGGCAAGGAAAAACACTGTGTGGCTGTATTTGAGTATGCATTTACCTTTTTTACCTGATGCATTGATTTAACTTCCGTTCCATCCATATTGTAAATGGATGCTTCGGCAGTTAAATCTTCAACAGTTCCTGTAGTTGAATTAATAACCTTGATTGAATTGTTTAACGGATTCCATTGAATATGAAGCGGTTCACATGCTTTTTTTGCACCCCAGAAAGCTCCTGTCAGATCATAATAATAATCGTAGGTTTGCCATACCATTGATGGATAAGCGGACTGACTCATCCAGGTCATTATACCTGACGCATCTTCCCACATGTGATCAGTCCAGCCTTCGTACATGGCTTTGTTGGTTTCGATGTTCAGCAATTGAGCTTTACGGCAATAATCTTCAATACCGGAGGGTTGTCCGTATCGTTCAGCGATACTTTCATCGTATTTGTCGGGTGTGGCATTGAAGGCAAGTTGCCCGAAAAAGTGCTGATTCCACATTTCATTTCTCGGCCACCATTTGTCCTGAGGCATGAATTTTTTGAAACTTTCGAAATTAGGAAAAACAGCTGTACCGGTTTCAGTTCGCAAACCCCAACCCGGTTTTCCACCCATACTTTCAGGGTAAGCAGTAAAGTACCAACGGGGATCATGATTTCCCCAAAGTCCGCTTCCTGAAAGATTTTCTTCGTGTGAATTGGGTTGATAATACCTGTCACCGGCATCAAAAGTTCTTATGTCTTCGCGTAACCAGTTATTCAGAGGAGGTTCCGGCCATCCTTCATTGTTGCCGCACCAAACGGCAATGGAAGGGTGATTGCGAAATCGTTTTATTTTTTCGATTGCATTGATATTAAAACAATTAATATCGGCCGGAAGAACTGGGTTCGCATTTAACCAGAAATCGTCCCAGACCATGAGTCCGTACTTGTCACAGGCTTCGTAAAATTCTTCGTCGGTGGTAGAACCCAGCCAGTTACGAATCATGTTGAAGTTCATTTCTTTGTGTAGTCGTACTTTTGTATCGTACTCTGCACCTCTGCAACGCAAAAGATATTCCGACATTCCCCAGTTGCCTCCTTTGATGAATATTCTCGTTCCGTTTATCGAAACATGCAGTACATTTCCGATTGTATCGTAGCTATATTGTTTTATTCCAAAAGTAACTTTTTGATTATCCGAAATTTGATCTCCGGTTTTCAACTGAAAATCGCAGGTATAAAGGTTTGGAGCTCCGTAACCGTTTGGCCACCAGAGTCTCGGATTATTAATAACTAACTGGGGGAACATTATTTTATTGAGTTTTACTTCTGTAATCCGGTTGGGTTCAATTCCTACTTTTTGCGAGAAAACAATATTGCCCGGTTGAATGGTTCCGGTCAATTCGGCCTGAAGATATTCCGATGAAGCATTTCTCACAGAAACGGCAATTGATAAATCTGCTCTGGCGTTTGTTGGCAATATGGTTCTGATCCATGGATTTTCCAATACAACGTTACCGGTGTTGCTTAAGAAAACTTTATCGGTGATACCCGAGTTTAAGCCCGGAACATAGGGCATCCAATCCCAGCCTCCACTGGAAATGTAGGTTGGACTTCCATAATTTGCAAGTGGAGTTTCAGGAATCGAAACAAGAAGTGCCAGAACATTGCTACCTGATTTTTTTACCAATGATGTCACATCGAACTTTCCTTTATCCATGAAACCATCCAGCACACCAATTTTTAAACCGTTGAGAAAAACATCCGCTCTGCGATTTACGCCTTTGAAATTCAACCAGATTTTTTCTTTTGTAAACGATTCAGGAACAGCAAACTCCATTCGATACCAAAAGTTTCGGTTATATTTGTTTCTGTCAACCCGGTAAATATTATCTCCAAAGTTCGGATCTTCTTCTAATCCGGCATTTACATACGAGCTAAACACAGTGCCCGGTACAACGGCTGTCACCCAATCACTGACATTGTATCCTTGTTTATACATGTTCAGGCTATCGGCTTTCACTTCCGATTGAGGTTTTATTTTCCACTCAATTTGCTTGTTTGAGTCATCTAAATATTTAATCAGACTTTGAGAAAAAAGCAATTGTGTAGCTAATGTAAAAGCTGTAAAAATTGTTGTTTTTAAAATTCCTGATTTTTTGATAGTCATCATTTTTATTTGTTTTTTATTTTCATTTTATTCCCCACTTTTTGTTTTCAGTTGCTCCCATTTCGAGGCTCAATTCACCACCTTCCATTATATCAGCATAATCTATGAAACATGAATTCAATTTTTTCCCATTCAATGTTGCCGATTGAATGTATTTGTTCTTTTCACTATTGTCCTTTGCTCTGATCACAAAATGATTCCCGTTTTTAACCTTGATCGAAATCTGATCGAACAATGGCGAAGTGATTTCAAATCTGGTTTCGCCCGGACAAACAGGATAAATACCTGAAGCTGCAAGAACATACCAGGCAGACATTTGCCCTACATCTTCATTCCCAACCAAACCGGTTACGCTGTTTTTATACGCTTTTTCGCATATAATTCTTGACCAGTACTGAGTTTTCCATGGTTCACCAATCCGGTTATATAAAAATGGAACATGATGCACCGGTTCATTGGCATGATTATAATAGCTGTTCCACAAAAACGTCTCGGGTGTCTTTCCGAAAAAAATGTCAAGATCCGCGATAGCACGCTTTTTCCCTCCAAATAACTGAATCATTCCTTTGATATCATGCGGAATGAACCATCCCTGTTGATATGGATTTGATTCTATGCAGCCGTACCACTCTTTAAGCCGTCCTTCTTCCGGCCATGGCTCGAAAGTTCCATCTACCATTTTCGGTCGAAAACACATTTTTTCTTTATCAAAAATATTTCTATATGATTTTGATAATTTCGTGTATTCCTTAATATCGGATTTGTGGTTCAATTGCTTTGCCAACTGTGCCATACACCATTCTGTATAAGCATACTCCAGTGTTTTCGAAACTCCATCCGGATTAACTGCATACCCGTATTGTGAATTTCCAAACTTTTCTGAAGTGGCTTTAGCAAGCCGGTAAGCTTCTTCCACATCGTAATTTCTGATTCCCTTGCTGTAAGCATCTGCCAATACAGAGATAGCCGGATTTCCCACCATACAGCCACTGTATGCATTTAAAAATTCCCAACGTTCAAAATATCCTTCCCCCGTTTCATCAGCCAATGTTATCAGAGAATTAAGCATATCCGAAACCACCTCCGGATTTATAATGGTTTGTAATGGCATTTGGCTCCGAAATACATCCCAGCCACTGAATATGGTGCGTTTTGTAAATTTTGTTGTATGGTGAATTTTACCATCACCTCCTATATAATTTCCATCTATATCACAAAAAGTACGCGGATCAATTAATGTGTGATAAAGAGAGGTATAAAATATCGTTTTAAGTTCTTCATTATTTGTTTTAATATCGATAGAACTTAACGCTTTATCCCACGATGTTTTATTTTGTTCTACAACATTGTCAAAATCCCAATCAGGAATTTCGGCCGATAGATTTTTTCTCGCGCCATCAATGCTTACAAACGAAATCCCCGATTTTACCAATACTTTTTCTTGATTATCAGTTGGAAATTCGGTAAAAAATCCGATATGTTTTCCTTCAAATTCTTTAATATCGTGTATTACTCTCGCCTGAGCAACCCGGTGTTTATATTTTTCACTTTCAATATCCTGTAAATATCTTGACCAGTCATCCGGAATATCAGCAGTCCAGATACCATATTTTGAAAATGGTTTTGAAAATTGTGCGTAGAAGTAAACTGTATAGTTTGCCTTTCCTGCACCGTTTCCCCAGCCTCCGCCATCGGGAGTGCATTTCATCCAACCGCAAATGGTTCGTTCATCCACCACTTTTACATGTTGAAGGGTAGAAGTTCCACCAACACGACGCGCCAAATCAATTTGAATCCGGGCATTTTTGTTTTTCGGGAAAGTAAAACGTAAAATACCGCTATGGGGTGCAGCAGTCGCTTCTGCCTGAATTGAATAGTCTGTCAGAAATACTGAATAATATCCTGCATGTGCTATTTCTGATGATTTATCAAACCGTGAACGATATCCGGTTTCCGGATAATCGGGATTCCCCGCTGATGTTTTAAGATCACCAATTGTAGGCATCACCAGAAAATTTCCAAGGTCGCCATACCATCCGACTCCACTCATTTGTGTAAAAGCGAAACCTTCAATTGTAAGATGTTCGTCGCTGTATCCTGATCCATTATCACCACCGGTTATAGTATTCGGACTAACCTGAACCATCCCAAAAGGTGTAGTTGCACCGGGAAAGGTCTTTCCTAAACCATTATTTGTAGTTGCACCAATCATAGGATTCACATAATCCGACAATCGTTGGCCTTGTTTTGCAGGCAAGACTCTCGAACAAATAGTCAGAAACAGGACAATTAAAACGCTCTTAATCATGAATTTTTGATTATTACACAGGTTTTCCAATCTGTATATTAATTATCCCAGCAATCTGTTCTGAAGGGAGCTGCCGGCAATCCTTCATTATTGTATAAATTACATTCGGGGTTGTTTGACCATGCGTAACGGACTGCTATTGGAAATTCGACTTCCGGAGCAGATACAAAGACCTTATCTCCTTTAATTTCGGCATTTGCCCAATAGAATTTCTTATCGGGACCCGCAACTGCAAATCCTTTTAATTTCTCGCCGTTATGAGTTGTTAATCCTGAACCTACGGATGAATACGAAATTTCGACCTGATTGCCGGTTATCATATACGATTGCAGTTTCGGACCTTCTGATATCAATTTGATGCCGTATGTTTTATCAACTGCAAGTAAAGCAAGTCGTTTCCCGACATCCTGTTTGTTTGTGGGATGAATATTTTCTCCGTTGCCAATGTCAATAATTACTGCCATGCCGGTATTTGAGAGATGAAGAGCCGCTTGTTGTGCTTCACGAAGTTCTGCCCATTCAGCTTTTTCTGGTTTCTCAGCTCGTTTTTTATAGTTGGCCAACTGCACAAAATAGAATGGAAAATCGTTGTTCCAGTAGCTCCGCCAATCGTGAATCAGCAATGGAAACAGGCGACTGTACTGCTCGGCACGAAATTCATTGGCTTCGCCCTGATACCAAATTACACCTCTGAAAGCATAAGGAAGGAGCGGGTTGATCATACCATTGAAAAGAGTGGTAGGCTGTACCTGATTGGGCAAAATTTTAGGAGTAATGATTTCTTCCATACTAAAACCGGTTTTGTATTTCCAATCTCCTGCCAATGATAAATTATAAGTGGAACCATTGGTAATAAACACTTTTTCCGGTGATCCGTAAAAACCGCCACCGCCTCCTGAATCAAAAACCCGGACAGTAATAACATTTTTACCAGCTTTTACAAGATTCCCCGGAATCAGGTATTTACGATCGTGATCCCAACCTTCAGTGGCTCCTACATGTTGGTCATTGAAATATGTAATTTCATTATCGTCGATAGTTCCTAAACTTAAAGTGAGGTCTTTCCCTGCCACTGCTGACGGAATCTCAATGGTTTTGCGGAACCAAACCACACCATCAAAATTCTTAAGTGATTGTTCTTCCCAGTTTTTGGGAACATACATTGTTTCCCAGCTTTTATCATCCACTCCGGTTCCGATCCATGTTGCCTGTCCGTTGGAATATCCGCGATCTTTATTCAGCAATTGTGCCTTATATGCTTCCTGTTCCCGATCAATATATTTCTTTTGTTCAGCAGGATCATTGGGGATTTTTTTCAGAGCAGACAAATAGTCCTGAAAATCGGGCATTTGGTTCAATGATTTTGAACTTGTCCAGGCTTCGGCAGGTGTTCCTCCCCACGAAGCATGAATCAGTCCGATAGGAATATTTTTCAGCATTTTACTCAGATTTACAGCAAAAAAGTAGGCAGTTGCCGAAAATTCGGGTATAGTTGCCGGACTACAAACCAACCATGAATTTCCCATCACTTTTATATCTTTTGAAGGGGTAAGCTTTGTGGATTTTTCAACCTGAAAGAGACGAATATTCGGATGGTTGGCATTTGCTATTTCCTGTTCAGAATTATCAACTTTTGTCCAACCCGATAGTGGCATTTCCATATTTGACTGACCGGAACAAATCCACACTTCGCCAATCATAACGTTATTCAGAGTCTTTGTTTCATCTGCTTTTATCACTATCTGAAATGGTCCACCGGCTTCGGGGGTTTCCACTTTCAGACTCCAGTTTCCAGTTTTATCAGCCAGCGTTTCGTATGTTTTATTATCCCAGCTTGTTTTCACCAGCACTTTTTTATTGGCTTTGGTAGTTCCCCAAACCGGAGCATCGGTTTTCTGCTGTAATACCATGTTATCAGAGAATAATACCGGCATTGTAATTTTTGCCGAAAGAGGCAGATTGATTAGCAAAAAGCCAATAAAGAAAAGTGATATTTTAAAATAGTACGATTTCATATATGATTATTTTTTACTTCCAAATTGAATTGATGGGTCTGTTTTCGGGTTTTGCTCCCCATTTTGAGGGTTTGTTTCCCATTTTGAAAACCAACATTCCTCCATTCAGCAATTCCTTATGAGTGATATAATTATTTACAAATGGGTTTCCGTTGAGGCTGACCGATTGAATATAGATATTTTTGTCTGACACATTTTCTGCTTTTATCTCCAGTGTTTTTCCTGCCTGAAGTTGGATTTTTGCATATGAAAATAATGGGGATCCGATAACATAAATCCCGCTTGCAGGGTTTACCGGATAAAAACCCAAGGCGCTGAATACAAACCATGAAGACATTTGTCCACAATCTTCGTTTCCTGCATAACCTGAAGAAGATGTGTTGTACATTTCTTTCATTATTTTGTTTACAAAAAACTGTGTCCGCCAGGGTTGTCCTGAATAATTGTACAAATAAGCTACATGATGGCTCGGTTCATTGCCGTGAGCGTACTGACCAATAAATCCGGAAGCATTACTGTTTAGTTCTGTTTCGTGCGTATCGAGGGAGAAAAAGGTTTCCAGTTTCTTGAAAAAAGCCTTATCACCACCGGTGAGAGAAATCAAATCCTTTACATCCTGTGGTACGTACCAGTAATACTGCCATGCATTTCCTTCAGTGAACGGATTTCCACCGTTGGCACCATATTTTAGTGGGTTGAATGGTTCTATCCACTGATTTTTATCATCTTTTGGCTGAAAAAAACCGGTTTGAAGATTATAAAGATTCCGGTAATATTTTGATCTTTTCAGAAAATAATCATAATCCTGTGTTTTCCCCAGTTTTTTTGCCAATTGAGCCACGCACCAATCGTCGTATGCAATTTCCAGTGTTATGGAAACTGATTGACTTTGAATATTTTCGGGCATATAACCATATTTGTCCCACACTTCGAAAGGTGAATTGATGTGTGAATTACTGGACGAACCCCGGACGGCTTCGTAGGCTTTTTCCTTGTTAATGCCGGGGAGACCTTTCATTACAGCATCCACTACAACAGGTATCGAGTGATTACCAATCATACAGAAATTATCCTGTCCCCATAATTGCCAAACCGGCATATAACCGATTATTTGATAATGATTGATCAGCGTGTTTATAAATTCAACCGATTTCTCAGGTTGTAAAATAGTGTATAAAGGATGAGCAGCGCGATAAGTGTCCCATAACGAAAAAGTGGCATAAGTTCCTTCTGTTTTTGGATTCAGTTTTCCTATAGTAAAATCCTGTTTCATATATTCTCCGTTTACATCAAAAAATGTATTTGGTTGAATAAATGCATGATAAAGAGCTGTGTAAAAAATCTGCATTTGAGAAGGAGTTCCTGCTACTTTTACTTTACTAAGTTCTGTTTCCCATAAATCTTCTGCCCGGGAAGCAATCTCATCAAAAGACAGGTCGCCGATCTCCTGATCCAAATTCTGGCGTGCATTTGCAGTACTGACAGGAGAAATACCTACTTTTACCAATAACGGAGCATTGTTGTCAGACGAAAAATCAAGAATCATTTTCAGATTTCGTCCATCAATATTTTTCAGATTTCTGACCACTTCTGATTCGCTGATCATTGTATTGGCTGTCAATGGTTTTGAAAAGCGCATGCTGAAATACACTTTGCGTAAGTGAGCCCAACCGGTAATTACCCGGTAACCTTCAATTGTAAAAGCGTCAATAATCCTTATTTGAGCATTCGGGATGCTTGATGACCAACTGTTTTTATTTGCGGAATGATTCAGGTCTATCAGTAAATGGGCATTTGAATTTTCGGGAAAAGTATAGCGGTGATAGCCTGCTCGGGTAGTGGCTGTCAGTTCTGCGTTTATTTCAAAATCGGTTAATTTTACCTGATAATAACCCGGCTTTGCTTTTTCGTCTTTATGTGAAAAAGAGGAAAATATCCCCTGATCTGTTTTTAATTTAGTTATGGCTTCGTCTGTATTGCCGGTAAAAGGCATAAGTAAAATGTCGAACAACTCAGCAACACCTGTTCCGCTTAAATGTGTATGACTGAATCCGTAAATGTTTGTGTCGTTATAATCGTAACCTGATGCCTGTCCCCAGTCAGGAAAATTACGGGTATCCGGACTCAGTTGTACCATACCGAAAGGGACGGTTGCTCCGGGAAAATTATTCCCTGAAAGGCCCGACTTTACAGCGCCGGTGCCGATAAACGGATTAACATGCGTTACACATTTATCAGCCATTGCAGGAGAAATAGTAAGCAAGGCAGATAAACAGGAAATAAAAAATATATGTATTTGTTTTCGAATCATTTTACTGAATTTAATATACCAGTTTCATGGTTTCACCTTTTTTCAGTTCAAACGAAATTGTATCGCCTCCTCTCTGCTTCAGCATAATTCGTTTATCGTTTTTATAAAACTGAGGAATGGCTCCATCCTTAATTTTTAAGGCAAATGTATTGTTGAATGTCGCTTTTATTGCAGCGGTTGTAACTTTCACATCTTTCCATTCCAGATCAACGACTCCACCACCTTCAACACACAGACCTTTGAAATGTCCGCTTTTCCATTGTTCAGGAAGTGCCGGCAAAAACTGGATATAACCTGAATGTCCCTGAAGTAACATTTCAGCAATTCCGGCTGCTCCGGCCTCGTTTCCATCGAAAATGAAAATATCATAAGGCGCTCCTGCAATACCTTTTGGCGATATTGTCAGCATATTTTCGCGGGTGAAATTACCTTGCAATAATACCAGACTCTGATAAGCATCATTAGCATTTTTTAATCTTGCATTGAAACAAATCATGTTGGCGCGACTCCATTCTGTATCTTCCCAGTTTGGGTCAGTCAATCGGCGAACCAGCGTTTTTTTTGCTGCAACGGCCAGTTCTGGTGTTGTTTCCGGAGTAATCTGGCTGAATGGATATAGTCCCAATAAATGACTTGTATGACGGTGATTACGATAAGCTTCTTCATAATCTTCCATCCATTCCTGAACTGTTCCGTAGCGTTTGCTGATTTGTATCGGAGGCAGTTTTTTAAGCGCTTTCTGTAGACTGTCGCGAAAAGGTTTATCTATTTTCAGGATTTCCGAAGCTTTAATCAAAGATTCAAACAACTCCGATACCAACACTCTGTCCACAGTTGGCATCATTGACAGCGAAGTGCCTTTTCCATTGTAAAGAAAACCATTTTCAGGCGATGTAGACGGACCGGTAACCAGATATCCGTTGCGTGGGTCAATGGTCATATAGTCCAGAAAGAAACGGGCGTTTTCTTTCAATACGGGATAAGCTCTTTCCCGTAGAAAATCTTTATCGGGTGTATAACAGTAGTCCAACCATAAATGTGAAGCAATCCACGTACCGCCGGTAGGGAATAATCCCCAACCCGGATCCCAACCCGGTGAAGTAAATCCCCATACATTGTTCATGGTGTGAGCAGTCCAACCCTTTGAACCGTAAACGTTATGAGCCGTTTTTTCCCCGTACGAAGCCAGATCGTCAATATAATTGAAAAGCGGAGCATTGCATTCGTGCAAATTACCCACGTTCGCCAGCCAGTAATTTTGTTCGGTATTTATATCCAGATGATAATCGCAGGTCCAGCCCATATTGTTCGCCAGATTGTCGTTCCAAAGTCCCTGAAGATTGGCCGGAAGCGGAGAATTTTCGCGCGACGAAGCAATAAGCAGATAACGTGCATACTGAAAAAACAGAGCATCCATTCCGGCATCGCTTTTTCCTTCTTTTACCAGTAGCCAGCGCAGATCAGTAGGTAAGTCTGCTGTTTCGCTTTCTCCGAGATACAAATCAACTCGTTTGAAAAGTTGTGAATAATCCGCAATATGTTTTGCTTTTATATCATCGTATGTTTTTTTCGATGCATTTTCGGTAGTTGTGCGGCAAAGTGATTTAAAATCTGCTTTCGTATGGAAATTGGTTCTGACATCGATATAAAGATATACTGTGGAAGCATTGCTCACTTTCAAACTTTTGTCTGCTGCAACAACAGTTCCATCTTCGGCTTTAACTCTGATATTCCCCAAAAAGGCTACACCTCCGCTTGGCTCTTTGGATAAATCACCTGAAAATTCCAGTATGTTATCAGTTGCTGATACTTCCGCTTTGCGCAATAAATCTAATGAAACCGTGAAATTAAGTGCGGATTTTTTATCTGCAGTAAGTTTTACTACTAATACATTGTCCGGATTTGAACATAAAAATTCACGGTTATACTTTACTCCGCCTTTACTGAATTCGACCTTTGCTACTGCATTTTCGAGATTCAAATCGCGATAGTAGTTCTGAATTTTACCAGCGGGATAATCAAACTGGAGATTCAGATTTCCAATCGGTAAATGTGATCCGAATGAATGAGGCTTACCAACCAGTATCTGTCCGGCTGCGTCGGTTCCCTCCTTCATTTCGTCTTTAAAGAAAAACTCTCTTATTTCCTTTAACTTCTCTTTACCGGCCATGTATTCCTGATCCGGATCTTCTTTCCCTGCCCAAAGGGTAATTTCGTTCAGAGCTATGGTTTCTTTCCGGATGCCTCCGAAAACCATAGCACCTAAACGTCCGTTACCCAGAGGTAACGATTTCATCAATTCGCTTGAAGGCTGATTGTACCACAACCGTAACGACTTCTCATCCTTAGCGAATAAAGGGATTGTTAGCATACACGCTAACACAAACAACACACTTCTTTTTATATACCTGACTAAATTCATTTATTTTTCAAATTTTATAAGTTTTACATCTTTAGGGCTAATGTTCAATGAATTGTTTAAATCAATGATGGCACCACTCCAGAGTTCCTTCGCTGATTTTATTTTACCGGGTTTTAACCCTAACCTTTCATACGGAATGATGATATTTACAGGTTGTTCTGAATAATTGAATACAGCGTAATAAACATTTCCTGTTTCATCTGTATACACAAACTGATTCTCCGATTTTTCACCGTTTCCTTCTACGGGACGGAAAGAAATTCCTTTTGCAACTGTATTCACTTCCGGATTAGTAAGAAATTTGCGGGCTTTTGTTTTTCCTTCGTCCGAGCCTCCGGCACTGAAATCATCTCCGGAAATAAAGAGACCAGTGATTATTGCTGAAGTTACACGTGCCCGGTTTTCTCCTTCGGTTGCTTCCTGTAATACTACGTGGTCGGCATCATTAAACTGATAAACCCGATCAATCCACCAGCCATACGAAACGGCGTTGAGTGTGTATTCCGTATCTTTTATTTTGTTCCATGCATCGCAGGCAATGCGTCTCGACTGTGCATAATGAGCGGGGAAAATCGGTGAAATGGAAAGATTGATAAACATATCTCCGAAATACTTATCGAGCAATTTCATGCCGTAATTGTACGCCTGAATTCCTGTTGAGATATTTGGATTGTACCATTTATCAGCTTCAAGTGCACCGTGAGTCATGAAGTCCATTTTTACATATTCAAAACCGCATCGGTGGAATAATGCAGATATTTTTTTCATCTGTTCTTCGATGGCCGGATGCGTAGGGTCAATTGCATAAGCTCCATCCAAGTCCTGAGGTTTTCCGTTCGCGTACAAATACACTTCTTTATACTTATACGCAGGAGCATCAGGAATGTTTCTTTCTCCATTTTTCCCCCAATCGGTAAACGGTGTCCAGTAAATACCTGCTTTTTGTCCGTTAGCTTTACATTTTTCTACAAAGGCTTTTAATTGTTCTTCTGAAAAGCTGTTCCAACCCGAATCCAGTCCGATGTAAACAAGATTATCGGCGTTTTTGAAATGATTATTTTGAAGATTGTTTTTGAAAAAATCAGAAACTTCCATTGCTTTTTGGAAATTCAGTCTGAACTGAAGAACTCCCCAGCTATTCCACCCGAAAGGTACAGCTTTGTTCCATGCTCTTTGAGGAGTAATTGCGGCGTTGGCATCGGCAAAAGTTTCAAGTCCAGTACGCCAGTCATTGAAATATCCGATAAAGATTTTAGGCGATTTTATTTCTGTTCCCTTCACTATTCCGTGTGGACGTGAATCGCGGGTTAATTCATCAGCCGCGCCGCCAAAGCAGGTGAGAGGCAACAAAGTGTTAGCTTTAGCGGACATTTCGATGCCGGTTTTCCATGTGTCATGTTCAACCGATCCTATGATGAATCCTTTACGGCTGTTGTTATCAAATATGGCTGTAACCTCATAACTTGTAAGTTTTTCAAAGGTAAGCGGGTGTGATTGAAAACGAACCCATTTGTCGTTATCGAACGGTACGAATAACGCTCTTACATTTTGACCTTTGAGAGATTGATCGGTAGTACCTTCACTCACCGGAGCCATATAATTCGAAGCAATAACTTCCGGACTGTTTAAAATAAAATCGGTAAGTATATAATCTTTATTGTTATCCAGATAAAATTTTTGCGTCAGGTGCGGGAGTTTGTCGGATTTATAACTAATGGAAATTATTTCGGAATCAGACCCTGTATTTTGACTGCTAATGTTTTTAGTTACCCCGACAGTGTTATAGTTTTTTGTGGAGTAATTTTTTCCTTGCAGTTTATAAGCAGCATTAAAACTTTTTAAAACAATAAAATTATTATGCTTTATCGTAATGCTCTTATTATCAGTGTTGATGTCGATCTTCCACTTGCCGGAATTATAAATATTCTTTCCGGATAATGAAGATGACAATAGGAAAAATCCTATGATGAGGAAATTAAAATTACGTGTTTTCAATTGTATTAAATTTATAAGGTTACAAAAATATCCCGAAAGATACTGTAAGTAAATAGATGAATTTTCTATTGGCATGGATTATTTTCCTGAAATCCTGTTTCTGCCTGATTTATATCTTTCTTAAACGAAAAACCTTTGTTTCATGTTTTTTTACCTGCCCGTTCCATTTTTTCCCGTGTCCGATTGATTTATGTTCCCATACATCTCTGATTTCATATTTGCCGGTCAATCCGATTTTATCGAAAACCAGTTTGAAATTCTGAATTGTATCGCTGCGGTTTAAAATGGCGAGAGCATAATCGCCGTTTGCCAGTTCTTTTGTGAATATATTCCAGACTTTGTCTTTAATTTTCTGTTGGCATTGTTTGCCGGACGCATCCTGATTAATGTCTATAATCTCTTTATTCAACAAAATTCTCTTTGTTGCATCGTTCATATTCCGTATGTCGTTCGATGTAGCCAAAGGAGATGACATCATGCACCAGATACTCATTTGAGTTTGATATTCGATATCGCTGCATCCTGTCCCGCCCAAATCGCCTGAAGGTCCTTTTTTGCCATACAGACCGGCGATAAGCATATCCATATCATTCCAGCCTCCTGATACGGCATATTTATCCAGTTCGGCGTTTGCATCAATTATATCAAGAATGCCATATCCGCCTGTGCCTGTATCTTTCCATTTGTCGCGAATATCACCGGTTGTACGCCACACCTGTCCACCAACAGAAGAAGCCCACTTCCATGGATGACGTCCACCCCATTCACAAACCCCGAAGGCAATGTCACGTCCGGATTGTCTCAAAGCATCCGCCATTCTTTTATAGCGTATTTTTGCAGTTGCTGAATCGGCGGGAGCATTACAATAATCGTATTTTAAGTAATCAATTCCCCATGAAGCAAATGTTTTGGCATCCTGATTTTCAAAATTCAGACTTGCGGTATAACCTGCGCAGGTTAGTTGAGCGGCATCGGAATAGATGCCAAGTTTCAATCCTTTCCCATGTACATAATCCGCCAGTGCTTTGATTCCCGAAGGAAATTTCTCCGGATCAGGAATTATGTTGTTTTTATTATCACGACCTCCCTGCCAGCCATCATCTATGAAAATATACTGATAACCCAGTGCGGACATCCCTGATTCTACCATCGCATCCGCCATTTGCTTAATGTCTTTTTCGTGGATATTGTCTCCAAAATAATTCCATGTCATCCAACCCATTGGAGGATGTTTCGAAAGAGGTGTATTTTTCTCCGAAGTTGTTTGACCAAAGCCTGAAATGATGTTAAGCAGGAGAAGGAAAGATAATGTAAATCTGTTATTCATGATTAGAAGGTTATTTTAATTATGCAATTTTCAGTCTTTATACATCGACCCATTTTGCAATGACAAATATATCACACTCTAATCAGCTATAAAAGCACATTATTGTCATTAAATAAAAAAATCGTCTCATTTATGTTCCTTGTTGCTATAATACTACAATTTTACTATTTTTTGATACGCCGGTTTCGTAACCTTTTTCTATTTTTGTCATATCCATTGTGTTATAAATATTTGTAATCTGATCATGAAAAAACATCACCTTTTTATTGGTTTATTTTTTGCAATCTGGATCAATTCTATATCCGGTTTGGCGAATACGACGAGTTATTTTTTTTCGAAAATAAATAATGAAAACGGTCTTTCGCAGAATACTGTTAAAAGTATTTTGCAGGACAGCTGGGGATTTATGTGGTTTGGTACACGAAACCGATTGAACCGGTACGATGGAAAATCAATCAAGGTTTTTGACTGCACGGATAATATCGCGAAAAAAAGTAATAACAACATTTCCGCATTGTTTGAAGACTCAAACAGAAAACTCTGGGTTGGCACGGATAAAGGGATTTTTATATTTAATCCGATAGATGAATCTTTTGAGTTTTTTGGACAAAAAACAAAAAGCGGAATTCAAATCATTGATTGGGTTTCGGACATAAAATCCGATTCAGACAACAATATTTGGATTGTTATTCCTAATCAGGGGCTATTCAAATATGTCCCGTCATCAAAATCTCTTTATCATTATACCGTAGGTGAAACCCTTCTCCCCAATCAGGGCAACCCGGAATGCATGTGTATGGCACTCAACGGGAAATTGTGGGTTGGGACAAATGGAGCAGGAATATATCTTTATGATAAATCAACTGACAGTTTTACTCCGTATTTAGGCGATGCAAACGGAAATTCGCTTAAGAATCAAAATATCTATACAATGTGCGATTATGGAGATGAACTTATTGTTGGTATCCACGAAGGGAAGTTAATGAGATTTGATAAACGGAAAAATACGCTGAATGATGTAGATGCTCCCGAGGTCAATTATAAAATTATACGTGATGTGGTCTGTTTAAATGATAAACAGTTGTGGGTCGGGACTCAGAATGGTTTATATGTGATAGATGATATGAAACAAACCGTTACCCGTGTACACGAAGAATTGGCCAATCCACATTCTTTGTCCGACAATGTGGTAGAAAAAATTTATCAGGACAAAGAAGGAGGAATCTGGATCGGAACCTATTTTGGAGGAGTTAATTTTCTTCCAAATCAGGGAATGAATTTTGAAAAATACATTCCTACGCTGGATAAAGGAACCATAAGCAGCAAACGTGTAAGTGAACTCAGAGAGGATAACTCAGGAAAAATCTGGATTGGAACAGAAGATGCAGGATTGAATATACTGGATCCTGTGACGAATAAAATATCTCAGGTTGGCAAAGACTTCGGCCAACCCATTCACAATAATAAAGTCCTGTCAATTTACTTGAGAAACAAAGAGGCGTGGATAGGTTTTTTCAAAGACGGACTGGATGTAATACACCTTCCAGGTTTCAGTAATACGCATTATACAGGAGAGGAAATGGGTCTCAACGAATCAAGTGTTGATGCGGTTTGCGAAGACAGATTAGGGCGTATCTGGCTTGGCAACGCATGGGGAGTATTCATGTCGGACGGAAAAAGTATGAAATTTACCGAGATTCGCGATTTTGGCTATAGTTATATTTATGATCTAATGGAGGATGCGGAAGGAAATATTTGGGCTGCGACAATGGGGAACGGAGTTTTTAAACATAACCCCACTACTCATAAAACAATTCACTTTTTGAATAATATTGAAGATCCTTCCAGTTTGAGCTCTAATTCTGTAAGCAGTATTACAGAAACTGTATCGGGTGAAATCTGGTTTTCGACCGACAGGGGCGGAATATGCAGGTACAATAAGGATAAAAATAATTTTACTTCTTTTTCAATTCGCGATGGACTTCCGGATGATGTGGCTTACAAAATTCTGGAGGATAAAAATAAAAATTTGTGGTTTGGAACCAATAAAGGATTGGTCAGGTTTAATCCAAAAAACAAGAATATCAGGGTATTTACACAGAACGATGGATTGCTGGGAAATCAGTTTAATTATAAATCGGCTCTTGCTACAAAATCAGGAAAGTTCTATTTCGGAGGTTTCGATGGACTGATTGCTTTTGATCCGTATCAAATAAATGTGAACTCGTATATTCCACCTGTTTACATTACCAAAATCACTATTTTTGACAAAGAGCCTTTAATTGGCGCTGAAAACTCGCCGTTAAAAAAGAGTATTATTCATTCTTCTAAAATAACACTCAGATACGATCAGTCAAACATTGGATTTGAGTTTGCATCCTTGAGCTTTACAGCACCTTTGTCAAATAAATTTGCCTATAAAATGGACGATGTGGATAATGACTGGAATTACACATCAAACAACCACAGTGTTTCGTATGCTAAACTTCCTCCGGGGAAATATACGTTCCGGATTAAAGCAAGCAATAACGATGGACTCTGGAATGAAACTGGGGCACACCTGGAAATCATTATTCTTCCGCCATGGTGGTTGTCAAATCTTGCTTATCTGATTTATTTTCTGGTTTCTATCGGATTAATCTATTTCACACTTCGCAGGTGGAAACTGACACATGAAAGAAGAAATCTGGAAAAACAACATCTTTTTGAAACTGAAAAAGAAAAAGAACTTTATAGCGCAAAGGTGGAATTTTTTACGGAAATAGCTCACGAAATCAGAACTCCGCTTACTCTTATCAACGGACCTTTGGAATCGCTGAAAGATATGCATATTGAAGATCCGGAGATAAATAAAAATCTGCGGACAATGGAGGATAACACAAAACATTTGTTGTCATTAATCAACCAGTTGCTTGATTTCCGGAAAATTGACAATAATAAGTTTCTGTTGAACCTCTCACAGAATGATATAAGTCAGATGCTTAGCGATACTATACAACTTTTCGAACCTCTTGTAAAACAACAGAAAAAGACTTTGGTGTTGACGCTGCCTGAAACCGGTGTAGAAGCTCCGGTGGACAAAGAAGGGTTAATAAAAATTATAAATAATTTGCTTGTAAACGCTGTCAAATATTCTGATAAGGAATTATTTGTTGAGATGAAAAAGGATGAAACCCATTTCTACATAATAGTTTCGAACGATGGGAAACTGATTCCCAGACATGAAGCTGAAAAAATCTTCGATCCGTTTTATCAGCTGGATCAGAATAAAAATACTCCTTCAAGTACGGGTATCGGGTTGTCACTGGCACGATCCCTTGCTGAATTGCATAACGGAGAACTTTATCTTGACATCCATTCCGATTTGAATTCGTTTATCTTAAAACTTCCGCTTTCTCAGGAAAAGCCGGTTTGGGTATATGAGTCGGATGAGGATAACAGTAAGTTTATTGTTGATGAACATGAATTGAGTACGGAAAAAGGAAATAGTGCGACCTTGCTGATTGTTGAAGACCATGTTGAAATGCTGACATTCATTGCTGATAAATTGCATTCCATGTTTAATGTCGAAAAAGCCACCAACGGAGTTGAAGGCTTGAAAATATTAGGCGATAAAAATATTGATCTGATTGTAAGCGATGTGATGATGCCTGATATGGATGGATTTGAATTTTGCAGTAAAGTGAAAAATAATATTGATTTAAGTCATATTCCGGTCATTTTGCTAACTGCAAAAAATGATCTGGACAGTAAAATTCAGGGATTGAAAATCGGGGCTGATGCTTATATTGAAAAACCTTTCTCGTTCGGCCATCTGATTACACAGATAAATACTCTTTTGAATAACCGAATGCGTGAACGTGAAGCGTTTATGCAAAAACCTTTTCTGCCTATTCAGCAAATAGGAATGTGTAAAGCCGACGAAGAATTCATGGAAAAAATGATTGACATGATCAACGAGAATATAACAGATGGCGATTTCAATGTCGAAAAATTATCAGAGAGCGTGTTTATGAGTCGTTCAAGTTTGCACCGAAAAATTAAGGCGCTTTCCGGACTTACCCCGACGGATTTTATTCGGCTGATTCGTTTGAAAAAGGCAGCTCTTCTTATTCAGGAGGGGAAATACAGAGTGGGTGAGGTTTGTTATCTGGTGGGAATTAATTCTCCGTCGTACTTTATAAAGCTTTTCCAAAAGCAATTTGGGATGACTCCGAAGGAATTTGAAAAACAGGAAAATATTCACGATATCTAAACGCAAAAAAGTCTTTAAACAGCTCGTTTAAAGACTTTTCTCATTTGTTGAAATATTATTTGATTTTAATCACCATTACGAAACCACCTCCTGATGCCATTTTGAAATCGTATGGTTGGTTAGATACAACCTTTTTTGTTTTGTGAGAATAGCTATTCGCATTTTCGTTACTTTCAGGTGTATCTTCAAACACTTCTGCTTCGTATTCTGTTCCTTTGTTCAAAAACGATAAGGTTGTTTGAACTGTTCTTGCACCCCAGGCATTCATTCCTCCCACATACCATGTATTCCCTTTTCTTTTAGCTACAATCGCATATTCTCCCACTTTAGCTTCAAGCACACGCGTATCGTCCCATGTGGTCGGAACATTTGAAAGATACTTTAAAATATCGGGATATTTACGGTATTCATCAGGAGAGTCAGAAAGCATAACGAGTGGGTTGTCAAAAACCACATACATGGCTAATTCCTGAGAACGGGTGCCTAAATCGGAAGGCAGCCCCGGGTCAACAGGTTTAAAATTTTTCATTGTACAATTTCGCATGGAGCCGGGTGTGTAATCAAGCGGACCTGCAAGCATCCGGCTGAAAATGAATTGTAAACGATAATCCGGATTAGTGGAAGTATCCCATTTTGAGCACTCTTCTCCGCGAACGGCTTCGTAATTCAGGATATTTGGATATGCACGGTTCAGTCCCGTAGGCTTGCTACAGCCATGAAAATCGACCATCAGTTTTCGTTCGGCACAGGCTTTTGCCAGATTTTCGTATTCGTGTATCATTAACTGATCGTCGCGGTCAAAAAAGTCAATTTTTACACCAATGGCGCCCCAACTGCTTATTGAATCCAGATATTTGTGCTGATTATGAATAAGCGTTGATGCGACAGTCCATAACCAGATTCCGACGTTTTTTCCCTTGCCGTAACGGATTAATTCTTTCACGTCTATTTTGGGATTTAACTCTGTTGGAGCGAATAAATTAGACCATCCGGCATCAATAAGCAGATATTCTAAATGATTTTCGGCTGCAAAATCGATGTAATATTTATAAAGCTGAGTGGACAGGTGTTCGTGCCCCGATTGAAACGGAGCATTTTCAAGAATGGCGCAATGCCACCATTCCCACGTTGCTTTACCCGGTTTAATCCAATCTGTATTTTTGATCTGTTGCGGTTTTGACAGCAAATAAATCATTTCATTGGTAAGCAGTTTGCGATCGTCATCTGCAACAATAACTACTCGCCATGGAAATAACTGATTGCCAGCTGTTTTAGCTATGTAATCTTCTCTGTCTTTCACTACAGTAACAAAATTACCCCAGCTACCCATGACTATTTTTTTTGGATACTTAGCCCAGAAACCATTAAATCCGGATTCGTTTTTTTGAATATACATACCCGGATAATCATGTAAATCCGACTCGGCGATTACAATTTTCAGTTTTTGTTTTTTATTATCAAACAAAACGGGAGTAATGCTGTATTTGCCATTTTGAATTTTTGAAATTGAGTCATACAATACATTACTTAGTTCCCATGCTGTGAAATTTGATGTCTCGGGAAAAATAACAGAAGGATCATCATTTAAAATAAAATTGGCTTTTTCGGTTTTTATCACAATCGAATCACCTAACGGACGGTTCGCTTCAAACCGATATGCCATTCCTTCATTGTAAAGTCTGAAGTAAACTGAATAACCGGCGTCAAATGACAATTTTATTTCGTTGTAGCTATCTTTTATTTCCGAAAATTTTCCAAATAGGGGTTTTACGTTATTGTTTGCTGTCAGGGTTTTGTGTTTCAATACTTTGTTATCTGTTCCCCAGTTCTCTCCATTGGCTAATTGTAGCCCGATTGTGCATGTCTTTGTAAGCTCTGCACCCTGATAGGATAGTTGATAGGATAATTGTTTGCCTGTGTTTATTGATAAACTTAATTTTTTATCCGGTGAAATAAGTTTGTACGATTCGGAAGAAGCAGAATATATCGTTGAAAGTAAAAAAAGCACTGTAAAAGCCGCTTTGATTTCGGATCGTTTTCCTGAAATTACTTCAGAAAAAAACTGTTTGAGAGAAGAAAATTCCATAAGTGTCTAATTAAGTGTGTTTTATTCACAAAATTAGTGACCCTGTTGAAAACACAAAATAGACTATCTTATTATTCGCATGGATAATACGGCAGTAGGTTTTATCCTTTAATTTTGCTTCTGTATTCAGAGGGCGGGACTCCCATTGTTTTTGTAAAAATCCGGCTGAAATAAAAAGGATCTTCAAATCCTATGAGCAAGCTTATCTGATTTATTTTCATGTCCGTAAAATCAAGATAATGACATGCCTCCTGAATTTTTAGTTGTGACAAATAATTTAATGGCGAGTAGCCGGTTTTCTTCTGAAATAATGTGGAAAAGTGTGATACAGAAAAACCTACATAATCGGAAATTTCTTTTAAGGTGAGCCTTTTTCGGATATTTTCGCGCATAAAGTGAATGGCTTCGTCTGTAATATCCCTTGGATGCTGATTAGCTGAAATACTTTCACGATAAGCTCCGATAAATTTCAGTGAGCCTAAAAAATGGAACAGGCAAGAGATACTGTAATCCAGATTGTTTTTGCTGTAACCATTTTTTAAAGTGGAAAATATTTCTTCGAATAAATGAAGCCGCTCTTCGAGTCGTGAATCTTTTTCAGGCGATATTTTCACAGGTTTGTCCAGCCCTTCTGAAAAATATCCGGCCTTTTCTCCATCGAAATGCATCCAATAAATAGTCCATGGATCTTTTTTATCACTTCCGTAAGAATGAGGCTTTCCTTTTGGCAAAATAAAAAAATGATGTTCAGGAACCACCTGTTTCACTCCATTCGTCTCAAACCATCCCTTTCCTTCGAAACAATATATCAACACATACTGTTTTGCTTCCTCTTTCGTCCTTTTCCGGAAATGAAAATCTGCTTTGGGATAGAATCCTATGTCGGTAATATGAAGCAGACAACCTAAGTCATCCTGCCTGATATCCTCTATAATCGGGGCGGGAAGAACAACAGCTCTTTCTCCCATAAAGCCACTCTTTATCTTAGCCATTTTTATAGTATTGATTAATTTGAGATCAAAAATAATTTAAAAAATCGGTTTTTCTATTTTACCGTAAAATAATCCATTTAAATCAGTATTTATTCTATTTGCAACTTTGCGAATAACTCTTTACTTTGCAATTGTAAATCATTAAAATAATATTATGCGAAAATTTAATAATGCCTATATTTTTGGCATTTCCATGGTGTCGGCTATGGGCGGGCTGCTTTTTGGATATGACTGGGTGGTTATTGGCGGAGCAAAACCTTTCTACGAACGGTTTTTCGAAATATCAACAACAGCAAATCTGCAGGCATGGGCGATGAGTTGCGCACTGATAGGGTGTATTATCGGAGCTGTTATTTCGGGCGTGGTGAGCGATAAGTTTGGACGGAAATGGCCTTTGATGTCTTCAGCACTTCTGTTTACAGTTGCATCTATCGGTACCGGAGCAGCGATGAGCTATTCGGCTTTTATCATGTTCAGAATAATTGGCGGAGTGGGAATCGGACTTGCCTCAGCACTTTCGCCAATGTATATTGCCGAAATAGCCCCATCTCACATGCGCGGCCGTTTTGTGTCTCTCAATCAAATGACTATCGTTATTGGTATTTTGGCAGCACAGGTTATAAATTTATTGATTGCTGAAAATGTTCCCGAAGGTGCAACCGATGCCTTTATTCAGGCTTCGTGGAACGGACAAATTGGTTGGCGCTGGATGTTTTATGCATGCGCGGTGCCTGCCGTGGCGTTTTTCTTACTTACCTTTCTTGTTCCTGAAAGCCCTCGTTGGTTAATGAAGGGAGGGAAATCTGAAAAAGCATTCCCCACACTAAAGAAAATTGGCGGTGAAGAATACGCTAAAGAAGAAATAGCCAATATAAAAGCAACTTTGAACGATGTAGGCGAAAAAGTTGATTTTAAAACTCTCTTCAAACCGGCTTACGGACTCATCTTAGTAATAGGCATTTTTCTTGCCATTTTTCAGCAGTGGTGTGGCATAAACACTGTATTTAATTATGCCGAAGAAATATTCACTGCCGCGGGATATGGTGTGAGTGATACTCTTTTCAATATTGTGATTACCGGGAGTGTTAATCTTGTGTTTACGCTGGTTGCTATGTTTACGGTTGATAAATGGGGACGTAAGAAACTAATGGTTATGGGTTCAATCGGGTTGGGCCTGGATTATATTCTTCTTGGAAGTGCATTTTATTTTCAACTGCAGGGGGTTGCGGTTTTGATTCTGGTAGTTACTGCGATTGCCATTTATGCGATGTCGCTTGCACCTATCGTTTGGGTAATACTGTCTGAGATTTTTCCGAATCGGATCCGTGGTGCGGCAATGGCTTTGGCAACTTTTGCTTTATGGGTGGCATGTTTTATTCTTACCTATACTTTTCCATTGTTGAATGCATCTCTTGGAGCTGCCGGAACATTCTGGGTGTACGCGGGAATTTGTTTAACCGGATTTTTGTTTATTCTGGCCAAACTTCCTGAAACAAAAGGAAAATCATTGGAAGAAATTGAAAATGAGCTGGTAAAGAACTAATTTTAGTAAGAGAAAATAATATTAATAAGTATAAAATATGATTGGCTCTCATTTAATATCAAAAATTTGAGAGCTGATAAATGATTGATTGTTATGGTAAAAGTATGGGAAGAGGAAGTGATAATTCCTACGTATGAAATAGGTGAGCCGGAAAAGAATCCTATTTTTCTTGAAAAACGGGTATATCAGGGTTCAAGTGGTGTTGTTTATCCTTATCCAGTTATCGAGAAAATTGCAGATGAGAAAACTGAAAAGTCATATAAGGCGGTTTATCTGGAAAATGAATATATAAAAATCATGATTTTACCCGAATTGGGAGGTCGTGTGCAGATGGCTTATGATAAAATCAAACAGCGTCATTTTATTTATTACAATCAGGTTATTAAGCCTGCTCTCGTCGGGCTTGCCGGACCGTGGATATCAGGAGGTATCGAGTTTAACTGGCCTCAGCATCATCGTCCGAGCACTTTTTTGCCTGTAGATTATTCAATTGAGCAGAATGCTGATGGCAGCGTGACCGTTTGGGTAAGTGAAATGGAAAAAATGTTCCATCAAAAAGGAATGGCCGGTTTTACTTTGCATCCGGGCAGAGCTGTGTTGGAAATAAAGGGGAAACTGTTTAACGGTACTCCTTTTCCTCAAACATTTTTGTGGTGGGCTAATCCGGCAGTCGCAGTGAACGATTATTATCAATCTGTTTTTCCGCCGGATGTTCACGCGGTTTTCGATCATGGAAAACGTGATGTGTCAACTTTCCCGATTGCCACAGGAACATATTATAAAATAGATTATTCGGCCGGAGTTGATATTTCCAATTATAAAAATATCCCTGTTCCTACATCGTACATGGCGATAAATTCTGAATTTAATTTTGTGGGAGGATATGAAAATGATACGCAAGCAGGTGTACTTCACGTTGCAAATCATCATATTTCGCCGGGGAAAAAACAGTGGACATGGGGTAATGGCGATTTCGGAAAAGCGTGGGATCGGAATTTAACTGACGAAGATGGCCCGTATATTGAGTTGATGGCCGGTGTTTATACTGACAACCAACCTGACTTTACATGGTTGCAACCATACGAAGAGAAAACATTTACTCAGTATTTTCTGCCTTACAGGGAACTCGGTGTGGTGAAAAATGCTTCGCAGGATATTTTAATGAACATAGATCTGGTTGGAGAAAAAGCTGTGATTAAAATCTTTGCAACTTCGTTGCAGAGGAATGTAACTATCAGACTGAATGATTTTTTGAATGAAAAGACAGATCTGACTCCTGAAAGTGTTTATGTCAGGGAAATTGAAGTTGGAAAAATTGCTTTCGAAGATTTAAGTCTGACTGTTTTCTCTGAAAACGGTCGTAAACTTTTAGCTATTGAAACAAAAAAAACAGAAAAACCGGTGATGCCTGCTCCCGCAAAACAGGCTTTCCCGCCTGAAGAAACTCCTACCTGCGAACAATTGTACCTGACAGGATTGCATTTGGAACAGTATAGGCATGCCACTTACAATGCAGCAGATTATTATAAAGAAGCATTAAAACGGGATCCGTCTGATGTGCGTAACAATAATGCCATGGGATTGTGGTTGCTTCGGCGTGGCAAATTAGCTGAATCGGAAAAATTTTTCAAAGCAGCTGTGGATACTCAACTGCAACGGAATCCGAATCCTTATGATGGCGAACCATTGTATAATCTGGGATTATCGCTCAACTTTCAGGGGAAAACAAAGGAAGCCTACGACAAATTTTATAAATCGTGCTGGAATGCTGCCATGCAGGATGCCGGGTATTTTGCCTGTGCACAAATTTCGTGTATGAATGGTAACTATACCGATGCATTGTATGAAGTTGATAAATCGTTAATACGCAACTGGCATAACCACAAAGCAAGAGCATTGAAAACTTCTGTTTTACGCAAACTGCATCAGAATGTTGAGGCATTGAATTTGATTGAAGACTCGTTGAAGATAGATTTGTTCAATTTTGGATGCAGGTTTGAGAAATATCTGATAACAAAGGACAATGCAGTCTTGTCCACATTGAATCAGCTTATGCGTGAGGAAATTCATAATTATGAGGTTGTTGCGTTGGATTACATCGCTGCCGGAAATTATGAAGAAGCTGTGGAATTGCTCAAAGAAGGTATAAAAGTTTGTTCCACCACACCAATGACTTTCTATTACATGGGTTGGGCTTTACATTTGGATGGAAAAGACAGTAGCGCTGCGTTTAAAGAAGCTGCTGAACATTCACCTGAATTTTGTTTCCCGAATCGCGTGGAAGCAATTCTTGCGTTACAGTCTGCTCAGGATTTGAATCCTAATGATTCGAAAGCGCCTTATTATCTCGGAAACTTATGGTATGATAAACGCCAATACACGGAAGCAGTTGAATGTTGGGAAAAATCAGTGACAATTGATAGTACTTATCCGACTGTTTTACGAAATCTGTCGTTGGCATACTTCAACAAAATGAATAATGAGTCAAAAGCGGTTGAATATCTTGAAAGAGCATTCAATCTGGATACGAACGATTCACGGATTCTGATGGAACTTGATCAGCTTTACAAGCGTATCTGCAGACCTCATGCTGACCGGATTGCTTTTCTTGAAGCAAACTATAAACTGGTAGAAAAACGGGATGATGTGTCTCTTGAACTGGCAACTCTTTATAATCAAAAGGGAGATTTCGAAAAAGCAAAAGAACTTATCGATAACAGAAAATTTCATCCGTGGGAAGGGGGCGAAGGAAAAGTTCCTGCTCAATATCAGATTTGCAGGATGGAACTGGCCAAACAATGTCTGGTAAATAAGGAATATGAAAATGCAATTCTTCTGTTGAATGAATGTCTCGAGTATCCTCATAATTTGGGAGAAGGTAAATTGTATGGAGCTCAGGAGAACGATTTCCATTATTATCTTGGCTGTGCATATGAAGCTTTGGGACAGAGAGAAAAAGCTGTGGAATACTGGGAGTTGGCAAAGAATGGTAATACCGAACCCGCTGCAGCAATTTTCTATAACGACCAGAAACCGGATAAGATTTATTATCAGGGATTGGCATGGTTAAAACTCGGAAATGAGGAGGAAGCTAATGTCCGGTTCAATCGTTTAATAGAATTTGGAGAAAAACACAAGGATGAAATCATCAAAATGGATTATTTTGCTGTATCATTACCAGACCTGTTAATCTGGGAAGATGACTTGACCTATCGGAATAAAATTCATTGCAACTACATGCTGGGTTTAGGGTATTCAGGCTTGGGAGAAGATGACAAAGCTGTGACTTATTTATCGAAGGCGGCTCAAATGGACATCAACCATCAGGGTGTTCAGTCTCATTTAATTGAACTAAAAAAATTCACTAATGTATAATATTGCAATGATATGTGAGTTAGTATAAAATTGAATTTAAAATAAAAAAATCAGAGTCTTTGCAAAGGGGTGTGACATTTATCATTTTATTTTTTAAATACTATTTAAGGACGTCAATTGTATTAACTCAATTGACGTTTTTTTTATCAGGGAATATGCATTTCTTGTTATGCAAATGTAAGTAATATGTAAAAAACATAATATGATATTTAAAAATAGATGTCAAAATTTACACTTAATAAGATAAATACTCCACAAGCTTCAAATCCGGATAGTTTACATTTGCAAAGATAGAATTTATTTATTGTTAACTTTAATGTAACTATTTATGAGAAAAAAAATTTACTTCTCTTTAATTGTTGCTTTGCTAATGATATTCAATGCAAAAGCGCAATTGCCTGGTACGCGAACTTATGATTTCAGGGATGGAAGCATTATCACGGCCGGAAAAAGTACGGATGGCTCTCTTATATTAAGAGGAACGTATTCGCTTCATGGTGCAACTTACGGACTTGATATGAAAGTTGGAGGCGAAATCAGGATTGCTGTTCCCGGCAATACCTCTCTTAAATTTTTAGGATCAGCGTATTCGGGTCTGAAATTGGTTGGCAAAACATCAATCGGTGCCGACCTTGGAACTCAAAACACAAAAGTATCAACCGATTTGACTGATACTTACGATTATGTGTATACCGGAGTTGCAGATACTTTGAGTTTCACTACTACTGCCGGAACTGGAAATGATTTATACCTTCCGACAATACAGGTAATACCTGAACAGTCGGGTTCTGATGTGAATCTTACTGCTCCAGTAAAAAATATTATTTATAATTTTGATCTGAGAAATGGCAGTATTATCCCGGCAGAAACAACTCTGAATGGAAATTATACCATTACTAAAGGATTGTTTACAATTGAACCGGGAACTACAAGCGGATTCGGTTATAATGGTACCCAATGGGGATCAGTACTAAAAACAGGCAACAAAATTACACTTCAGGTAGCAGGCAATTCTTATATAAAACTTGCCGGTTGCCCTTATTCAAACGGAACAGTAACCGCAACAAGTACTACCGGTAGTTTTGATGCTGCAACAAAGTCTACGGCTGTTACTACATATTATTCGGCTGACAGTACGTGTGTCAATATTTTATATGTTGGTTCTGCCGGAACTGTAACTCTGACATTCAGTGGCACCACCTATATTCCGCTTATTAAAATAGCCCCTGTGCCTTACGATGTTCAACTGGCTCAATGGGTAAAAAAATCAGGCACAATTTCAGTAAACGGAACTGATATCAGTCTTACTGCCGGTGATACTTCTTCCGATAATGCTACTGTGTCTGTCAGTAGTGGTACTGTTATAAGTGCCACATCCACTCAGGCTTCAGTCCGCATAAATCTGGGCGGTAATGCATTATCAACTTTCACTCCGACATTTACAGGCGATATTGCTTCGGTGGTTGTAAGTAATGACTCATTATTAGTTACTTATGCTGATGCTGCGACTATCCCGACCAGTTATAAAATTGTTGTGGCGGATAATAGTGCTACGGTTGATGCCGAGGCAGGGAAAACCTATACTTACGATTTTACAAACGGAAGTGTAATTCCTCAAACTTCTTATCAGGCATTGCGTTATCCTACTTTTGTAACAAGTGATGGCATTGTTACCATTAACAGCAACACTGCAACTGCAAGCGGGCAGTTCGGATATCATGATGCAGCACATGGTGCAGTATTTTTCCCTGGAAATTCGTTTGACATTAAAGTGGCCGGAAATGCAACATTGACTTTTATAACCTGTACTTACGGAAGTGCCACTGATGGTGTCTTTGAATTTACTGATTCAAACAACAATGTTCTCGGATCAATTCCTGCAACAAATATCGGCGGAACTGATGGTGCTGCAAGCAGTTTTAGTTATACCGGACCAAAGGGAGTTGTCAAAGCAACATTAAAAAGTGCTTTGTTTTCTTCTGCAGAAATATATATTCATGGAATGAGTTTCGAAAATTCTGCAACAATTGAACCTCCTACAGGTAAAATTGACGTTTGGGATTTTGGTGCAGTTCAGTTAGATACTACTATCTATAAAAATAATCTGAATGACAGTATTATTAATTCATGGTATGCACCTACAATTACTGTTGGAAGCACAGGAAATGTATTGCCAAGTTTCACTGCCGGAGTACTTAGTTGGGTGGGTGGTTCGAACGACCGTTTGAGAACAACCAACACAAACCTTACAAGATACGATGCAAACATTGCCAGTGCTGTGGATTATACCGGTCGGGTATATGTTAACGGAGCCGCAGCTACCGGTCGTTATATGAGCCTGACATTAAGTGAAGATGATGAAGTGACTGTTGTAACAAGGACAGATGCAGGTGGAAAACTGAATTTCCAGTATGTTGCCAACCCTGCAGCACAAACCGATGCTGTGACAGTAAGCGATCTTGTTTCACTTAAGTTTGTTGCCAAAGCAGCCGGAACATATCATATCTTTGATAGCCAGGGAAAACCAAGTTATTTCCGTATTTATAGAAAAGATGCAACTTATGTAAATTTAACCGGTTCTGTTGATGTTTCCGCAGCGCAGGGGATACCGGATGGTTACGGGATTGTATTCACCAATCAAGCCGGAAAATCCTGGACTTCGGTAGTTTCAAACAACTCATATACTGCGCATTTACCTGTTGGTTACACCTACTCATTGAGTCTGGCAAATGCAAACGGATATATAATCAATAATGGAAATTCATTGAATGTAACCGAAACTACCACTTCTTACAATATTTCAATTGAAAAAGTGGAATTGCATACCGTGTCAGGATCAATTAGTGGTTTAGGCTCGAAAAGTGCAGTGTTGTCGCTGGTTTTCACTCCCGATCCGGCTGCGGCAACAATTTACATCCCTCAACCGGTTGTTGATACAGTAAACTCAACTTATTCAGTTCAGCTGGAGCCTTCTGTAAAATACATGATTTCGGCGCTCGGTGTGAATGATTATTATCTGCCAAAAGATTCGGTACAGATAAATCATGCTGATACTACTGTAAATCTTGAGTTCATGATGAAGCCTGTTTACAATATCACTATAAATGCTCCCGGACTGAATACTGAACAACTTGCTAAATTGCACCTGACATTCAGCAACCTGAATGAATCCGGTTACGTCTACAATTTCAGTTCTGTTACAGGAATTGCATTGCGCGATGGCGTTTATACAGTAGCGGCATCAGGGCTTGATGATTACCCGATTGAACTTGCTTTAACTTCAAATCTGAAGGTAATCGGAGCAGATACAACTAAGACACTTGCATTTAAACCTGTTCGTGACTGGTCGTTCGACGATAAAGTAATTACAAACGGCACACCGTCATACAAAGGTATGTTGTTTACTGGAACTGTTGCCAATGAAATTGCCAAAGGGCATTTAACTGCAAAACCGAAGGCGACAATTCAGGTGCCTGTAAATGTTGGGGACAAAATGATTGTTACTTATTATTATTCTGCCGCATTTTCAATTAACGGTGGTGATACAATTACCACTGCTTCAGGAAGTACAAGTACCTTTGAAACCACAGAATATACTTACACAGGAACAGAATCGGGATATGTAAACATTGTGATGGGAACAGCAGCTGCAACCACTTACATTACCGATATTAAGGTTGTTGAAACATTACCTTATCAGGCTGTAATTTATGTGGGTGCCGACAAGGAATTCAAGACTATTAATGATGCGTTGGATGCTGTTACTAAAATGATACGTACTGCAACCGACCGTGTTACTATTATGATTGATCCGGGAAATTACGAAGAAATGTTGGTTGTAAATTCACCGAACGTAACTTTGAAGAATGCATCGACAACTCCGAGTATCGCGCTTTTGAACAAAGGTGTTGATATTGATCCGAATGCAGTGAGAGTTACATCTTATTACGGTCATGGTTATAATTATTACAGCATGAGCAGCGACCAGAAATGGCATGCCGATGTATTGGAAGTAAATAAAGAAAACGGATATTTGTCGTACGAAAACAAAGGCGCGGGTACTACAAACGGTTCATGGTGGAACGCGACTGTAGTGATAAATGCAAACGGATTTGTCGCCGATAATATCATTTTTGAAAATTCATACAACCAGTACATTTCTAAAAAAGAATCTGAAGATGTAATTGTATTGTGGGAATCGGGTAACAAAGGCGTACGTCCAACCGACATTGGAAATACAGATGTTCAGAAGAAAAGCTATGTTGAGCGTGCTGCTGCCATTGCCGTTACGAACAATACAGATAAAGTTATTTTGAATAAATGCCGCGTTGTGGGTCGTCAGGATTCGTTCTTTGGTGGAACGGGAACACGCGTTGTGATTTACAAAGGAGCAATGATGGGTGCAACCGATTATATCTTTGGTGGAATGGATGCTGTCTTCTATAAATCGGATCTGGTTATGAATACCAGCGACGATAGCGGCGATCAGTCTTATCTGACTGCTGCTCAGCAAAGTAGCGGAAGAGGTTATCTGATGTATGAATGTAATGTGACTTCACCTGTTCCCGGCGTTGAAACTGCTTCGACTTATCTTTCGAAACCGGGTTATTTCGGTCGCCCATGGCAGGCCACAACCAGCGAAGTTGTGTTCTACAATACAACTATTGATACCACAAATGTTGCCGGAAGTGTAGGTAAATCGTTGATTTCACCTGCCGGATGGCTCAATACACTTGGTGGAGAATCCAATAAAATGTACGAATACGGTACAATTGAAAAATCCGGAGAAAATAATCAATCGGCACGTGTCAGCTGGTCGACTGTTCTGACACAACCAACATTGACTGATGGTACTGCCATTACTACCTTCAACTTTACAAAAGGTACTGATAATTGGGATCCTCTTCCTGATTTGATTGCCGCGGATAATGAAAACGGATTATTTACACCGGTTATTTCTAATTCGTCTGTCAATATCTATTCGGGTGGTAACAGAGTTTACGTTTCCAATGTAAAATCAAAAACCAGAATCAGTGTTTACAGTCTGGATGGCACCGCAGTTAAAATGATTGAAACAAGTGCTGATACTAATTTTGGTTTGGATAAAGGTTTGTGGATTGTAAAAGCCACTGCTGCCGATGGAAATAAAATTGTAAAAGTGCTGACATATTAATAATAACTGAAATTCTGAAAAAAGGCTGTCCCGATTTCTCCGGACAGCCTTTTTTGTGGGATAACTTCAAAAATTATTTCAGATATTTTTCCAAAAACTGATCCTGCTCCCAAAGCAGGTGAAGTATGTTCTCGCGTGCTACGTAACCATGTTGTTCTTTTGGCAGAATTACCATACGTGCCGGAGCGCCCAAGCCTTTCAGCGCCTGATAATAGCGTTCGGTTTGAAGTGTAAATGTACCGGGATTGTTGTCGGCTTCGCCGTGTACGAGTAAAATCGGAGTTTTCATTTTGTCTGCATTCATAAAGGGCGACATGGTATTGTAAACGTCGGGAGCATCCCAGTAATTCCGTTGCTCACTCTGAAAACCAAAAGGTGTGAGTGTGCGGTTATAAGCTCCGCTGCGTGCAATTCCACAGGCAAACAGATCGCAGTGTGTCAGCAGATTTGCCGTCATAAATGCTCCATACGAATGTCCGCCGATGGCTACTTTTTTGCGGTTGATGTAGCCGAGCGAATCCACTGCGTCGATAGCGGCTTTCGCATTGGCAACCAATTGTTCAATAAACGTATCATTTGGCTCTGTTTTTCCTTCACCGATAATCGGGAACGCCGCATCATCCAACACTACATAACCGCGCGTAACCCAGTATACAAACGAACCGTAATAGGGAAAAGTGAACTCATTCGGATTGGCAGCGCTTTGTCCGGCACTGTTTTTATCTTTGTATTCCGCGGGATATGCCCAGATAAGCAGAGGAAGTTTTTCTTTTTTTGTTCTGTCGTAACCCACTGGTAAATAAAGTGTTCCTGAGAGTTCCACTCCATCGGCACGCTTGTATTTGATCACTTCTTTGTAAACGTCCTTGATGCTTTCAAACGGATTCGGGAAATGGGTGACCTGTGTCAGCGATTCTTTTTTCCTGAAATTACGGAAATAATAATTCGGATATTCGTTTTTCGATTGAATACGTACGAGCGCTTCACCGTTTTTATAATCCTCGATATCAAATATTTCCTCCATTTTATCGGTGTAAGCAGATTGATAGAGCCGTTTTGTCTTCAGTGTTTTTATATTGAATTCGTCAATGAAAGGGAATTGCCCTTTGGGTGTATGTCCTTCGCCAATACGGAAAAGACAATTATTTTCGATAGCAAGCACATATTTGCTGTATTCGTTTTTCCATGTTTCAAAACTTCCCGGATCGGAATAAATATCCTGAAAATTACGATCGTTGATGATTTTCGGACTGTCTTCCGGTTTTTCAGGATTTATCAGGTATGTTTTTTCATTTCGTGTATCGTACCATTCGTCCTGCACAATGGCTACCGATTTATTTCCCCAGATAATGTTTGAATACCGCTGAATGGTTTTTGTCAGCAGAGTTGGTTTTTCTGTAAACGGAGCTTTCCACAGATAGATTACATCACGAAAGTCGGCTTTTGTTTTAGGATCTCCGCCGTCCAGCGCTTCCACGTAATAGAGCGTAGCCGGCACATCCGAGCGCCAGTTCATTTGACGTTTTCCCTTCCGTACAGCCATAAATCCTTTTGGCAATACTTCAGAAAGTGGCACTTCATTCACGGTTTTCACTGCGTTGCCTTTCAAATCGTACACAACGCTTATCATTGGAAAACGATTCAGCGGCACAACATACGAAAACGGTTTCCGCATCGAAGTAATCAGGATGTAGTTGCCGTCCGGCGAAAAAGATTCGGTGGCAAACATATCTTCACCTTTAAACAGGTCAGCTTTGCCCGTTAAATCAACTTTGTAAAGTTCCGAACTTGTAAGGGTAACAAAGTTTATCTCGTCGGTCGTATTTTTCAGTAAATCGGGATAAGTACGATTCTGTGACACTGAACCATCGCTGACAGATACCACCGGACCAACCGGAATTTCATTTTTCGGATCGATAAGTTCAGGACGGTTTTTAGGCAATAAACGCACTAAAATTTGCTTGCTGTCCCGAAACCAGTTGAGCGGGTTTCCCAGATTAGCGTTTACTTCCGCGCCCGTCAAACGCGTAGCCTGAGCTGTGGCAATATCCAGTACCCATAATTCCACACCATGCGTGGAAGTGTTGGTGAATGCTATTTTCTTTTCGTCGGGCGACCAGGTAATGTAGGCAATACGCGGATGTACCGGCAGTCCTTTAACCTGAACCGGTTCCGATTCCGTAACTTTCCGCACTTTCAGATTATTGATATAATTAATGGACGAAGCAATATTTGTTACAGGATTTATGCGCAAACCGCCCATACCCATTTCCTTCTGGTTCAAATCTTCAAGACTTTTGTACGTGCTGCGGTAACTCAGCAGCATATATTCTTTTTTTGTGTCGATAGAAACCTGCGGAGCTCTTTCGTAATCGGCCAGTTTCATAATGCTCTCCGGCGGAGTCTGGTAAGTTGGGTTTTCCTGTGCCATGTTTTTGGTTAATGCCATCATTGTAATAACTAAAATTATTGATATTTTTTTCATTCTTCTGTATGTTTTAAATAAACAATAAAAAAAGAAATTGTTGAAGTTTTTTGCAATCAACGTGCAATTAATCACCTTTTGTGATTATGTCTAATATTTTTGTAGTTCTTGCACCGGTAATGCCTGTTGAAGGGCATTTACCTGTTCCGGTCAGTTCATCCACAATTAATTGTATTAAATCTTTCTGTATGGGTTGATCGTGAGAAAATCTGAATTCTCCTTGTCCGTTTTCTAAAGTAGTGAGGTTGATAATCATAGGATCACCAAAACAATTGAAGCTGAGTTCTCCTTTTGAACCGAGTATTTTTATTTCATCCTTTTGCGATATGGAAGCTGAAGTAAAACACCACATGCCATTACCAATCACTCCGTTTTCAAATTTGAAATTTGCGGCAACAATGTCATCGGCTGAATACAGTCCGGCCTGATTACCTGAGATGCCGGATGCATTTGTTATCGGACCGAATAAAAAATCAAGATAATCCAGTTGATGCGATGCCAGATCATGAAAATATCCGCCTCCCGATTTTTCGGGGACAATACGCCAGTTATCTGCCGGGTTTGCAATTATGGAGGTGTTCAGTGGTTGTATCATTTCAATAGTTACAAATCTGATATCACCCAATAATCCGTTTTCAATAATTTCCCTTACTTTCAGAAATCCGGTCAAAGTGCGCCGGTAATAAGCTGTAAAAAGAGGTACACCGGCTGTTTGGCATGCGGTTATCATCGACTGACACTCCTTGTAATCCAGAGCCATGGGCTTTTCAACATAAACAGCTTTACCTGCCTGAGCTGCCTGTATGGTATACGATGTATGCGTATCGGGAGGAGTGGCAATATAAACTGCATTTATTTCGGGGTCGCTAAAAATGTCTTCTGCATTTGTCGACCAGTTGGGGATATTGTGCCGTTTTGCAAAGTCCTCAGCTTTTTGGGCATTTCTTCTCATAACCCGTTTAACCGACGAATTGGAGATTAAACTCAGAGCAGGAGCGCTTTTCTTTTCGCAGACATTGCCGGCGCCAATAATTCCCCAAACAACTTTATCCAATGTTTTCATATTGACTTTATTTCCTGCAAATTTAGAAAATTATTATTTACTCCAAAATAAAAAAGAGAAACCCTGATACGGATTTCTCTTTTCTATAAATTTTGGATAAGACGATATTATACGCGTCTTTCTTTGATTCTTGCTTTCTTTCCGGTAAGTGCACGCAAATAATACAATTTAGCGCGACGAACTTTACCTTTTTTGTTCACTGTGATACTTTCAATGAAAGGAGAATCTAAAGGGAAAATACGTTCAACTCCGACATTTCCCGAAATTTTGCGTACTGTAAAACGTTTTTTGTTTTCGTGACCGGCAATTTTGATTACATCGCCGCGGAATAACTGAACACGTTCTTTGTTACCTTCGATAATACGATAAGCAACTGTTACAGTGTCTCCGGCTTTAAATTCAGGATGCGTTTTTTCAACAAGAAATGCTTGTTCTGCAACTTTAATTAAGTCCATTTTGTTGTTTTTTTTGATAAATATTATGCGCAATATTCACAGACTTCTCTTATTCTGTCAGAGATTACGCTAAAATTGGACTGCAAAAGTACAGTTTTTTTTCTAATACACAAGACGTTTAGCGGTCAAAATTTAATTTTTATGAATAAATTTGACTTTCATTCTTTATGAGTCATAATATCCAGCACCATTTTATCTGTTTCAACCATTCCCGTTCTGCCGATTCGTGTTAAATTTTGGATTGTTTTGTCCACATCTTCATCGGTTATTCCTTCCAGCGAACTCAGTACTTTGTTCCCCATTGCCATCATTGAAGATAAGGTTGCGGTAGAAACGCCACTCGATACTTTTAATGCGCAACTTGGCTTTGCTCCATCGCAAATCATGCCGGTGATATTCCCGATCATATTTTTTATTGAATAACCAATTTGTTTCCGGTCGCCACCCATCATATATGTAATGGCACAGCTTGACCCAATAGTTGCTACCACAGCACCACACAGTCCGGAAAGCCTTCCCAGACTTTGTTTAATATAAATGGTCATCAGGTGGCTGAGTATCAGTCCGCGAATTAATTGTTCGTCTGTTTTGCCCGATTCTTCGGCAAAGACAGAGACGGGTAGTGTGGCTGCAATGCCCTGATTTCCGCTTCCGGAATTGCTCATGACAGGAATCATTGCTCCCGCCATTCGGGTTTCGCAAGCTGCGGCTGTTACTGACAACATTTTGCTGTACATATTATTGCCCATACTGGCTAATGTCTGAGCTACATTATGACCGTAAATGCCTTTCATCGCTTCGTTAGCAGCTGCTTTATTCAGTTCAACCGATTGCAGAATGAAATGTAATTCTTCAATCGGACTCTCCAGAGCAAAATTACATACTTTATTAAAATTAAGTTCGACTTGTTCTGACTGATAGGGAGTTATATCTTTTGGTTCAAGTGAGAGCAGGATTTCTTCGTTGTTTTGAATGAAAACAAAGCGGTTATGTTCGTGCGCAATTATAACCTTTGCCGTATCAGAAGCATTTTTTGAAATTACTTCGATATACAGTTTGTCAGGAGCATTTTCTTTTAAAAAAATATTGATGATTTTTTTGTTTATCAAATCTTTTCCCTGCTCCACAGCTTTGGAATTGATGTCTTTCAATACTTCAAGACCATAATCTGATTTTCCAATGATTGCTCCGGCCGCTATGGCTATCGGAAGACCTGTCATTCCGGTTCCGGGAATACCAACTCCCATTGCGTTTTTAAGTACATTCGAACTTAAATGGACATCAATCTTTTCAGGAATTGTTGCGAGTAATTCTCTTGTTTTGGCAACTGCCAATGCTACAGCAATGGGTTCGGTACAGCCAATTGCAGGGGTGATCTCCTGTTTTAATAAAGATAAAATTTTAGCCCTTTCTGATTTGTCAAGTAACATTTCTGTTTGATTAGTTTAAAAAATGATCTCAAAATTAATAAATATACGGAATAATTGGTTGTATTATAAAAGAAATAACAATTGCTGACTTTGTTTTCAATACGAGGGATTTATTTCTGATAAATTGTTCATTAAAAAAGAGTAAGCATTGTTTGAATTATTTTCACTAACTTTGCACCCTCAAAAAAAATGATTGTGTTACATGCAGAAAATTAGAAACATTGCTATTATTGCTCACGTCGATCACGGTAAAACTACTCTGGTTGACAAGATGTTGTTGGCCGGACACCTGTTCCGCGAAAATGAAAATGCGGGCGAACTGATTATGGATAATAATGACCTTGAACGTGAAAGAGGGATTACCATATTAGCCAAAAACGTATCGATAGAATACAACGGATATAAGATTAATATTATTGACACTCCGGGACACTCGGACTTTGGTGGTGAAGTGGAACGTGTTCTTAATA
>MTLE01000359.1_pt1 | contig 39795 bp, 32 predicted proteins | sample 1982461 | NCBI WGS metagenome assembly MTLE01 (sample SAMN05712605, study PRJNA340218) | biofilm metagenome | isolation source: sample SPL anode biofilm adapted to -200 mV | place: USA | collected 2012-02-03
CCACTCGATTCAGCGAGGAACCGTTTTTCCCATATCGAGGGGTCAGGACGCGGACCATTTTTGGACCATCGCCCGCTTCCACCATTGCGAGGGCCGCAGGGTTGGATTCGACCATTACGACCTCAGCGTCATACGGCTTTAGCTCTGGATTTAGCTCGTAGGCTTCTGTATCAACGGTAATCCCAACTTGGTCGTTAGGGTCCAGTAGAAATGCGCCCGTCGCTAAGGAAGCCATAACCGACCGCATCTGCTTTTCTGACACAGGTTTGCTGATTAACAGGGGCACCTTGTCGCCTATCACCCGCGAATAGGTTTGGGCCGAATCCTGTTGGATTTCCGCGATCCGTTCTGCGACTTCCTTGGCGTCGACATGGCCTTTTCGATCAACCTTTCCCTGGGCTTTAAGCACAGCCTTGGTCGCGGAGGCTACCCCCTGGCTGAGAACGTCCTCCCTGTCCTTCGAAAGGCGTTGCCCATCTTTGCCTATGATCATCCCGAAGGCTTTGGTGATCAAAGATCCAGACGTGGTCTCCTGTATTCCAAGACGAAAGGTTAGTCCAGGATCGATGCCCTTCAGGAACGACATCCCAGTCATTTCAACTGCGTTTATAAGTTCGACCATCGTCCGAAAAATTCGCCTAGGATCTCCTTCCCCCGGCCGATATTTCAGGTCGAACACCATGCATTCAAAATCCATCGTGGTTGCTGTAGCTTGCAAAAGCACACCTCCGGGCATCTTCTATAGATACCAGCCGACTGGCGGACTGAAATAACCGGCCTTGGATCAGGGTCAACATCGAGTTTACCTAATCTAATGGGAAGTCAACCGAAGGAATTTGATTTGTTGCATAGAATCCATGAGCCCCTTTTGCCGGCAAGGCAACAAGACAGAGACTGTCTATCCAAGGGCGGAATCCTTGGCCATCGCGACGAAAGGGTGATGCCGTGCTCAAGCCCACCGCTGACCTGTACCACCACACCGCCCTTATCGGCCCTGATGGCCATCCGGACGCCTCTCTCCTGTCCGCGCTGGCCATGGCCCTGGACCAGCACCAACTCCTGCGCGACCTGGGGGCATACAGCCACGGGGATGCCCCACGGGTGCCCCTGGACCTGCTGGGGATGCTGATCGAAAAGGTTGGCGAGGCGGTTAGGGCCCAAGGCAGCCCGACGATGGACCCCCAGTCGCCTCTTTGTCAGGCCATCGCACTGGGCCTGGTGGCCCTCCAGCGGCTGGAACGGCGGTAGCGGAATGGGTGGGCCCAGGGTTGGGCCATTGCATCCTGGGGCGGCCCCAGGGGGAGGCAGGGATGAACTACAAGCTGGTGGAAATCCTCCGGGCGGAATGCCCATTGTTCTTCCGCAAGCCGATCAGCATCGAATGCCTGGACGGCTGGTTCTGGCTGCTCCTGGACACGTGCCGGCGCCTGGAGGCGCTCTGCGCCAATCAGTTGACCGCGGGCAAGTCCGTCATGGTCGCCGTGCAAGTCAAACAAAAATACGGCGCACTCTGCATCTACGTTGACGATGCACCCGATGCGGCTCATGGTGTTATCGCCGACGCGGAGGACGCCAGCGAGACCGTGTGCGAAATCTGTGCGGGAAACGGCAGCCTCCGAGATGGTACGTGGCTCTGGACCCTCTGTGATACGCATTACCGCGAATATCGGGATTCCCTGAAAGGTGACCGAGGCGATGCGTAAAGGCGACCGTGAGGCAGGTAGCCCTTCTGGCCGATCCGGGCAAGCGCAAGCCGGCTGGCCACGATAGAATCGCCTTCGACATGGAGCGGGCTTTGAAGGCAAAAAGGGCGATCAGCCTCTACACCGGGGCAGGCGGACTGGACCTTGGGTTCGAAGCCGCAGGCTTCGACACCCGGGTGGCCGTCGAAATTGACCTGGACGCGGTGGCGACCCTGCGCCACAACCGGTCCTGGCCGGTTCTGGACCGGGACATCCATAGCATTTCCAGTGCCGAGCTCCTGAAGGCAGGCCGCCTGAAGGAAGGGGAGGCCGATATCGTGATCGGCGGCCCGCCCTGCCAGCCATTCAGCAAGTCCGGCTACTGGGCCACGGGCGATGCCAAGCGTTTGGATGACCCCCGGTCGGGGACGCTGGGGGCCTATCTGCGGGTCCTGCGGGACACCCTGCCGAAGTCCTTCCTGCTGGAAAACGTTCCGGGGCTGGCTTTTTCGGGCAAGGCCGAAGGCTTGCACCTGATTGAACAGACCGTCGAAGCCATCAACAAGGAACGGGGCGTCAACTACGACCTGCGGGTCGCGAAGCTGAATTCCGCCTGGTTCGGCGTACCCCAGCTTCGGGAACGGGTATTCGTGATCGCCAGCCGGGAGGGAAGGCCGTTCGTCTTCCCATCAGCCACCCATGCGGCAGGTGGGGCTGACGGGCTGCTGCCCTTCGCAACAGCATGGGACGCCATCGGCGACCTGAACAACGCCCACGACCCAGGGCTGAAGGTCCGCGGAAAGTGGGCCGACCTCCTGCCCACCATCCCGGAGGGCGAAAACTACCTGTTCCACACCGACCGCGGCGGTGGGTTGGCCCTGTTCGGCTGGCGCCGGCGCTACTGGTCGTTCCTGCTGAAGCTGGCCAAGAGCCTGCCGAGCTGGACCGTCCAGGCCCAGCCAGGGCCTGCCATCGGGCCGTTCCATTGGGATTCCCGCCGCCTGTCGATGCGGGAGCTCTGCCGCCTGCAGACCTTCCCTAATAACTTCGAGGTCCTGGGCACCATCGGCCAAGCCCAAAAGCAGATCGGCAACGCGGTCCCTTCTGCCTTGGCGGAGGTGCTGGCCAGGGCGATCACCAACCAGTTTCTGGGTGGGAAGCTGGATCCCGCCCCGACCTTGGCCCCTAACCCCAAGCTCCCAGTACCGCCACCGGAAGCGGTGAAGAAAGTGCCCCGGAAATTCAACGCCTTGATCGGGGACCACGAAGCCCACCCCGGAACGGGCAAGGGCCATAAAGCATCCCTGCGGGAACGCTAGACTTCGACGGGGACCTTGTTCTTGTCGGACTTCTTCGGTCCGATAGGCTGGGCCCGCCAATAGTCCTGAAAGTCGCCTTCCGACCCGAAGTCTCCCCGTTCCGCCTTCAGGTCCTCTATGGAGGATGAAGCCGCCACATAGCAGCGGGTGCCGCTGGCCTTCTGCTTCGTGGCGATCCGCCACTTTTCGGCCACGATGATCTGCACGTTTCGGGCGGTGGCGTCGTCGTAGTCATAGACGGCGATCAGGGCCAGATGGCCCGCGTAGGAGTCATAGGGGGCCACGATATTGGCAGCCTTCACCGACGGATACCGGAAGTAGTCCGCATCGTAGGTGGCGATCGTGATCCGGGATTCCGTCTTCTTGCCGGACTTGTCCCGGCGAGCGCACTTCACGTCCACGGCCCAACGGTGGGGGCCAAGGGCGTCGCCGTGAAAGGTCAGGTCCGGATAGGACCGTTCGCCCCCGCTGGCGAAGTGGAGTTGGGGCACCTGCAGCAGCTTCTTCTGCAGGTATTCCTTCACCGACAATTCCAGAACCTTGCCCACCACGGACGATTCCTTGGGCAGGGGGCGGTGGGACCCGTCCGCCATGTACAGGCCCAGGACGTCGAACTGGTAGCCCTTCATCAGCTTGCGCAGAAGGGCTTTGAAGGCTTCCACCTGTTCGGTCGTGCTCGTCGACATCGCGTTTCCTGGGATACGGGGGTACCCGAGAGTCTAGCGCGACAGCCGGACGGGCGCGAAGCAAGTACGAACGGGAGCTCGCGAAAGTGGAAATTTTGACAAATCACCAATGTTTTCAATGCGAGCTCGTGTTTTGGCGGGTTCCCGATGGAAGAAATTGCAATTTTCGGCACCCATCAACAACTTTCGGTCGGGCTTCGTGACGACCTGTTTTCAGAATGTGGGCCAATCCCAAAAAATGCCCAGAAAACAAGGCAACTTGCCTCCGAAGGTGCCCCCCAATGTGACCGTATTTGAAGAGAATTTCGCAACGCTGCCAAGAAAGCCCGGCCAGATCGGAGCCAATTCCCTGATTTGATCCCACGCTCGTTGCTGAAGCCCCCGAGTCGCGAGTCGGATGCTTCCCGGGCAAGAGCTCGGTGCCAAGGCAAACCGTCCCCGAACCCTGGACCCAGGGCCGGTGGGACTCCGTCTGTCCAAAAACCTTCGTACAAAGGGGGACCCATCATGAAGGACACTACCCACACCCTGAACGTCGACCTGGATTGGGGCCGCATCCGAGAAGCGCTCAGCAAGCACTCCCTAGACATCCTGGCCGCGATCGCGGCTATCGACCGGATCCAGACCTGGTTCACGCCCCAGGAGATCGCAGGAAGCACCACCGTGTGCAACCTGGGCGGCACTATGGACCCGACCGGGGTCGGCACCGGACAGTCCCAGTGGGCGAACGCTTTCGCGATTCTGCAACAGGCGGGCCACCCCCTGTCGGTCGCGGAAATCGCCACCATCATGCGGAAAAGCGGCGTGGTGACCAAGTCCGCGGATTTCGAGAGCACCTTGAATTCCATCCTGTCCAAGCGCCAGGACATCTTCCGTAGGATCAAGCCCAGGGTCTGGTGGTTGGTCGAACATGAACCCATCCCCCGTACCACCGTGCTTGAACGACTTGCGGCCCACGCACATGCCACCCACGCCGACAACGATTCGGCTGGCAACGTGTCCCCGGTCAGCTTCGTCCCCGGGCCCAAGGCGGGTCGGTAGAGGCCCAGGAACTTCAAGTCTTCGCCACGGCGGGGGCCTTGGGCAATGCGCCCACCCCGCGTGGCTGGCGTGATCGCCGCTTCCCGTGATTGGTCGCCTTTAGACACTAACTGTCAATCGCCCGACAAATCATTGGGCCCGGATGATCCGGGTCATCCGCATCAACACGTTCTCGTCAGTGCGGCAAGGTCTGGATGGCCATAGTGACCACCTGGACAAGGGCTGAAGGGCCCAAAAAAAACGGCCGGCTCGGGGTCGCATCCCGCACCGGCCACCCATTGGGGAACCACCCATGAGTTACTACAACCAGTATGGGGCCAACTCGGCCCCTCGGAAGGGCCTGTCCGAAAAAGAGGCGCAGCGGGTGCTGAAGACTGCCTTCGCCGACATGGTGGCCAAGCACCTGATGCCCGTCTTCGAACAGGGCAGGACTGGCCACAGGGTAATCGAAACCCTGCAGGCCATGCTCACCATGGGTGTTGGCCGCCGGACGGTGACCAACAGCCTGATCGCCCGCGGCATGGAACAGGAAAGCTGGAGCTCGAATTATCGCTGTTTTTCGGAAGGGAAGTGGAATCCGATCAACCTGTTTCACGGGGTCTTTCGGGGTTCCTTGCCGCTGCTGAATCACCCTGGTCCCGTGGTGGTCGGCATCGACGATTCCGGGCTACCCAAGGTCGGCGAAACCATCGAAAACACCGGCTGGATTCACAATCCGCTGGTCCCCAAATACGTCCACCCCGCGATCCAGTGGGGGGTGCCGGTCCTACACGCAGCGCTCCTTATCCCTGGCGAGATCGTCCACCGGCCCACCGCCATCACCATCGCTTTCGATCCCATCCCCAGGGATAAGGCGAAAGGAAAGAAGGGCAAGAAGGCGGAAGCGAAGGCCAAGGTGGACGCTACGAAGGCAGCGGTCCCCGGTGAAAAACCCACAGCCTCAGCCCCTAAAAAGCGTGGCCGCCCCACTAAGGCGGAGAGCGAGCGGATGAAGGCGGAACGTGACGCGCTCATCAGGAATGAAGAATCGGATGAGGCCCACGGCGCCGTCACCGATGTAAAGCTGAAGGCCACCGAACTTTGTGTCCGGGTGATCATCAGGATCCGGAGGTGGATGGACGAGGCCGGCATGGCGGAACGACCCCTGCTCATCGTTGGCGACAACAGCTATACGAACGGAACCGTGATGGTGGGCCTGCCGCACGACACCGAATACGTGGGTCGGACCAAGGAAGATTCCAGCCTTCAGGCCATTGCCACCACCAAAGGCGGGAAGTTGAAGTATGGCGCGCCCCTGCCTACCCCCAAGGAGATGGCCGTTCAACACCTGCTGGACGTGAACGTCGAGAAGTTCCACTATGCCGGCCGGCACCGCGACTTGAAGTTCCTCGCGGTCGGTCCCGTATTCAGGAAGACCAGTACTCGCAGGAAGCTGCTCCGATTGCTGATCTTGGAACCCGTGCCATTTGGCCGGGGGCCCGGCCAGCCCAAGGGCTATAACCGGCGGGCGTACCTGCTCACCACCGACCATTCCCTGCCTGCCAAGGACCTCGTACAGGCCTACCTGATGCGATGGGAATTAGAAGTAATTCATAGAATCTGGAAAACGGATCTCGGAATTGGTGATGCCCAGGTCCGGAAGCACAAGATCCCCGCGGCCATGGCAGCCTATTATGCCCTCCTGTGGCCACCACGCGAATGGTTCTCGGCGAGGAACGCAATGACGGCTTCGGTCGCCCCACGAAGTGGACTGCGAATCGTCGCGACTGGTTCGAACGGGAACAGTTGTCAGAAGGCAAGCCGGCGCCCAAGTACCGCGCTAGCCCGACCGAGATCAAAGCGATGCTGATCCGGGCGCTGGCCCCGAAGGGCGCCACGATCCGCGCCCTGGTGGCGTGAGGTGGGTACCGAAAAAAATGCAGGTTACCTTCTTCGGCAACCTGCATTAATTGCGATGGGAGGCGAAAAGTCCCATGATTTTCAACGAAGGTTTTTCAGCAGATAGCAAACAAACCGATAATCACCAGAAAAGGGAGCGGCATCGCCGCTCCCTTTTCCTGGAAAGGCTTCCGGATCAGAACCAGAACCTCACGCCGTACTGGATGCGCCGGGGAGGCATGAACCCCTGCGGTATGCCGAAGTTGGTGTTGTTGACGCTCGGGTTGTAGACCGTGGCGGTCTGCTTGTTGAAGACGTTGAACAGGTCCAGGGTGGCGGAGAGGCCCATGTTCTTCCGCTGCCAGAAGGTCTGCGTGTAGCTGAGGTCCATCTGGAAGTGGGTGGGGTTCACGCGGGAGCCGGCAGGTTCGGCGTAGCGGGCCGTGTCGCTGGTGCTGGTGGAGCCGGTGGCATTGATGAGGGGCTTGTAAGGCAGGTAGTTGCAGGCCTGCCAGTGCTGGCCGGTCTGGTAGACGGCGAAGGCGCCGAGCTTGCCGTTCCAGGGGAAGGAATAGCTGCCGTAGAGCTTCACCTTGTGGCGCTGGTCGCCGGCGAGGTTGCCGTACTTGTTGTCCCAGAGCTGCATGCCGGCGCCGTCGGCGATGTTCGAGGAGCCCACGAAGAGGTTCAGGTCGTTGGCGGAACCGGCGGCGGTGTTGTCCTGGTCGAAGTTGCCGTAGTAGTGGCTCCAGGTGTAGGAGATGCTTGCGAAGGCATCGCCGTGGCGCCATTCGGCTTCAGTGGACACTTCGTAGAACTTGGTGAAGGCCCCGTCCAGCTGGGCGATGACGGCGGAGGTATTGCCGTTCATCGGGGCGCCGTTCGCGCCCAGGTTGCTCAGGCGGGTGGCCAGGTCGGGGATGTAGAGCGTGTGGGGGATGTTGGCGGGGGCGTTGTAGACGACCCGGGAGTTGTTGGGCGTGTCTTCCCAGAAATTGACGCTCTTGCGGTAGCGCGCGTAGAGGCGGGTGGTGAGGCCGTGGCCGAAGTCCCGGGTGGTGCCGATCATGAATTCGTCGGTGTGCCGGGGCTTCATGCCGTCCTGGTAGAGCTTGCCCTGCGACACCGCGTCCGCGCCCTGGCCGATGAGGTGGCCCGTGGCGTCGAAGTAGAGGTTGATCGTGCCCGCGAGGTTCCGGGCCCAGGAGGAGGCGCGGGGCAGGGAGGAAGTGGAGGGTACGTACCGCGCGAAGTTCGCGTAGATCGTGTCTTCCTTGTGGTAGTTCCAGGTCACGCCCAGGCGGGGCTGAAGGGTGTCGGCCCACTTGATCTCGTGTTCGAGGTACTTGTTGCCCGGATCCAGAACGTAGCCGCTGGCGGTGGATGAATCCTCGCGCAGGCCCATGCCGTACAGCTTGTCGTTGCTCACCAGGAGGCCCACGTTGAAGGTGAACCTGTTCCAGCGGATCTTGTCGTTGACCTCGAAATTCTGGGACTGGTACTCGGAATGGATCTGCGGAGCGTGTCCGAGGCCCTGCTGGTAGGTGGCGCTCGAGTAGGCGTAGACGGTGCCGACGCTGCCCGTGGCGGAGGTGGGGATCTTCTGGTTGCCGAAGTTGGTGCTGATGGTGCCCCAGCCGTTGGAGATGCGGTAGAGATCTTCGCTTTCCTTCCAGAACTGATACCCGACGTGCAGGTCGTGGGTCACGGCGCTGCCGTACGTGCCATCCCAGGCCAGCTGGTAGTTCCTGCGGAAGAAGTTGTCGGTGGTGATGGTGGGATTGCTGCCCACGCTTCCGCCGCCGACGAAGCCCGCCGCGGTGGGAGTGGTCACGGTCGTGGCATTCGCGATGGGGTACCCATAGCGGTCGATGAGGGCGATGAGGGCGGCGTTGGTTCCCGCCTGGGCGACAGTGGGGAGCGAGAGGCTGCCCTGGGTATGGAGATTGTTGACGTCGAGCACGGCGCTTCCGTCCAGGGCCGGAGTGGCCGTGGCGAAGGTGTTCGGGTGATCGACGTTGTAGTTGGCGAAATTGGTGAACTTGAAGTTCAGGTAGTTGTTGGGCGTGACGGACCAGGAGGCCTCGAAGGTGGTGATGGAGGTGGTCGCCTCCACGCCTACGGCCATGGACCCCGGTGAAGCGGTGCCGGTGCTGCTGTTGTTCTCGGTCACCTTGAACCGGCGGTAGCTGCCGTGGAGGAGAAGGTTTGTGGTGGGGGAATAGGTCAGTTTGCCGAAGTACTCGTTGCGGGTGCTGCTGTATTCAGGGGATGGGCCGTAGAGGTTGGACCCGTTCACGCGCTTTTCCCTGGGGCTGTAGAAGGAGGCGAAGAAGAACAGGCGCTCCTTGACGATGGGGCCGCCCACATTGGCGACGAGGTACTTCGAATCGGTCTCGAACTTGATGGGGCTTTCGGGGGGACGCTTGGCCACGGTGCTCGAGGGCACATGGATGAACGAAAGTTCGCCGGCATACGTGTTCGTGCCCGACTTGCTGATGGAGTTCATGGTGAAGCCTGCGGACCGGTTGAAATCCGTGGCCGAGGCGCCGCCCTTGGTGACGGCGACCTGATCGATGTCGAAAGCGGCGGGTCCGGCCGCGAGCGTCCCGTACATGGGCAGGTTGACGTTGACGCCATCCATGAGGTGGATGTTGTCCTGGCCGCTGCCGCCGGCGTTGGGATCGCGCGTGGCCTGGGAGGTGTAGGCGACGCCCGGGATCAGCTTGATCATGTCGCGGTAGCCCTGGCCCACGGGGAGGGCGGTGAGGGCATCGGAGTTGATGAGGGTCTTGAGTTCGGCTGAGCTGGCGTCGACCATGGAGGCCTGACCCACCACTTCCACCACCGTTCCCTGAACGGCGGCTTCGTTCATCATCACGTTGAGGGTGGTGGTCTGCTGCAGGGCCACGACGACCTGGCGCTTTTCCGTGGCGCGGGCCGGGTGGGTGAAGGTGAGGTTGTATTCGCCCGGAGGCAGGAACGGCAGACGGTATTCACCGTTTTCGCTCGTGACCACCCGCCGGCCCTGGGGGAGGACGTTGCCGGTGACATCCACGTGGATCCCGACAAGGGCCTTCCCGTTCTTGGCAGTCACTTTCCCGAAGATGGCGCCCACCTGCTGCGCGGAGGCGGGTAACGCGACGATAACCATCGCAAAAGCACCAAGATGCCGAAGTCTCATCGGATTCTCCACGGCTGGGAGGGCAGCGTGCCCCCGGTTGATACAAGATGGTTTTTTAGGTGTGCTGACTTGGAGTATACATCTGCCGTTATTAACGGCTACTGCCTTTATCCCCTTTGTCACCTTTCCGTCCCGCGCCCCGGGCGGACCCCCGGATGGGCCCGGGGGACAGGGGTTGCTTTCGGCTAGGCGCCCTGGCGCGGCCGGATCCTCAGGGGAGGATTCCGAACCGGCGGGCCAGGTCCTCCTCGTCCATGCGGGGGGGCTCCCCATCGGGGCGCCAGGCCTGGAGGGACCAGTAGCGGCTCGTGCCGGGGGTCAGGGCCTCGTCGGCCAGGATCCAGGCGCCGTCGGGCGCCCGTCCGAAGGTGAACTCCGCGTCCGCGAGGATGATCTCCCGGTCCGAGGCGTGGCGGTAGCCCCTCAGGAAGAGGGCCAGGCAGCGTTCCCGCAGGTGGTGCATGGTCCTGAAACCGACCCGGTCGGCCATCTCCGACACGGGGATGATCCGGCGCCGTCCCTGCCCGTCCTCCAGGAACGGGGCGAAGAGCGGACTGGAGAGGCGGGCCCCCTTCCGGAGCCGGGCGGGAAGCCGGGTGCTGAAGACCCCGCCGGTGGCCACGTATTCCTCATGGGCGGCCCCGGTGAGGCACCCATGGACGGCGCACCGCACTTCGCAGGGCGGCACCCGCCGCAGCAGGGTGCTGCGCCCCGCCAGGTCCGGCCAGTAGGGCCGGAGGGCCCCGGGAAGGCCTTCGGCCGCCAGGGAGACCATGGCGTTGGGCACGATGTCCCGGGTCGCCCGGAACCAGAACCGGGCCAGGCGGGAAAGGAGCTTCAGGCGGTCCGCGGCCACCACCAGGACATGGTCCCCCAGGTCGAAGAGATCCCGGTCACGCCCCGAACGCAGCAGGGGAAAGGGCCAATCTGGACTGGGTGGGCTGGACACGCTGCGGGACTCCCTCTCGCCACGGGAAAAAGGCCATGGGGGGGCGGAATCGGGGCCGACGGGACCCCGGATCGCCCCGGACAGTCCCTGCAAGCCCCATGCCATCCCCTTGGGGTGCCGGCCTTTGTCTATACTGTCGGAATCCCGGGAGGCCCGATGGCGAGCAGGAAGGGGCGCCAGCCGCTCAAGACGGCCCTCGCGGAGCGGGTCAAGGAACTCACCTGCCTGTTCGGCCTCTCCCGCCTCGCCCAGCGGCCGGACCTGTCCCTGCCGGAACTGCTGCAGGGGGTCGCGGATCTCGTCCCCCCGGCCTGGCAGTTTCCGGACCGGACCTGCTGCCGCGTCACCCTGGACGGGGACGCCTTCGTGAGCGCGGGGTTCCAGGAGAGCCCCCTGGGCCAGCGCGTGGACCTGGTGATCGGGGGGGAGGCGCGGGGGAGCCTCGAGGTGTTCTGCCGGGAATCCGGCCAGGCCGCGCCGTTCCTGGACGAGGAGTGGAACCTCCTGGAAGGCCTGGGGCAGGAGGTGGCCCGGGCCATCGAACGGCGCCGGCTGGAGCAGGACCGCGAGCACCTGCTGGAGCAGGTCCGCCACATGGACCGGCTGGCCACGGTGGGCCAGTTCGCCTCGGGGCTCGCCCATGAACTGAACGAGCCCCTGTGCAGCATCCTGGGCCTGGCCCAGCTGGCGGTGAGGGACCCCGGGCTTTCCTCCCAGGCCCAGGCGGACCTGCGCAAGATCGTCTCGGCCTCCCTGCACGCGCGGGAGGTCATCAAGGGGTTCCTGGCCCTGGCCCGCGCCGGGAAGCCACAGCGGACGCCGATTCCCGTGAACCCCCTGGTGACGGAGGCCGTGGACCTGTTCCGGGTGCGCTGCGCCCGGGAGAAGATCACTATCCGGCTCCACCTGGCCTCCGGCCTGCCGCGGATCCGGGCCGTGCCCTCCCAGATGCGCCAGGTGCTGGCGAACCTCATCGTCAACGGCATCCAGGCCATGCCCCACGGCGGCACGCTGCGCCTCCGCACCCACGGGGCGAAGGGGACCGTGCGGTTCTCCGTGGCGGACACCGGGATTGGCATGGATGATGCGACGATCCGGAACATCTTCACCCCGTTCTTCACCACCAAGGACGCCGGGGAAGGCACGGGACTCGGCCTGGGGATCGTGCAGGACATCATCGCGTCCCACGGGGGCAAGCTCCGCGTGGAAAGCAGGCCGGGCCTGGGCTCCCGCTTCATCGTGGAACTGCCGGCGAACGAGGGGGATCTGCAGCATGGCCAAGCGTGAACCGGCGCCCTACATCCTGATCGTGGACGATACGCCCGACACCCTGGAGGTGCTCCGCCGCAACCTCATGTCCCGGGGCTACCAGGTGCTGGCGGCCTCGGACGTGGCCTCCGCCCTGGGCCTCCTGGCGGCGAGGCCCATCGACCTGGTGATCACGGATTTCCGGATGCCGGGGCCCTCGGGCCTCGACCTGGTCCGGCACGTGCGGGAGAACTGCCCGGGCGTGGAGGTGCTGATGATCACCGGCTATCCCTCCATCCAGGGCGCGGTGGAGGCCCTGCGCCACGGCGCCGAGGACTACCTGGCCAAGCCCTTCACGGACGAGGAGCTCCTGGCCGCCGTGCGGCGCGCCCTGGGCAAGCTCAAGCGCCAGCGCCTGCTCCAGGAGGATTCGCCCCTGGCCGCCCAGGTCATGAAGGGCTTCATCGGGCAATCCGACGCCATGCGCACGGTGTTCGAGCAGATCGCCAAGGTGGCCTCCGCCAGCGCCACGGTGCTCATCACGGGCGACAGCGGCACCGGCAAGGAGCTGGTGGCGAGGGCCATCCACTACGGCGGGGCGCGGGCCTCCTCCCCCTTCGTTCCCGTGAACTGCGGGGGCATCCCGGAATCGCTGCTGGAAAGCGAGCTCTTCGGCCACGCGAAGGGGGCCTTCACGGGGGCCTCCAGCGCCAAGGCGGGGTTCTTCCAGGCCGCGGAGGGCGGGACGATCTTCCTGGACGAGGTGGGCGAGATGAGCCTCGCCATGCAGGTGAAGCTGCTCCGTGTGCTCCAGGAGAAGGAAGTGGCCATGGTGGGCACCACCCGGGCCCGGAAGGTGGACGTGCGGGTCATCGCCGCCACCAACAAGGACCTGCAGGCCCTGGTGCGGAAGGGCACCTTCAGGGAGGACCTGTTCTTCCGTCTCAACGTCATCGCCCTCCCCATCCCCCCCCTGCGGGACCGCGGGGACGACGTCATCCTCATCGCCCGGCATTTCGCGCAGAAGTACGCCGCGGAGGCCGGCCGCCCCGTTCCCGCCTTCTCCGACGGCGCCCTGCGCACCCTGCGCGACTACGCCTGGCCCGGAAACGTGCGCGAGCTCGAGAACGTCATCCACCGGCTCATCGTCCTGAGCGAGGGCGACCGCATCGAGGTGTCGGACCTGCCGGACCTCATGCGGTTCTCGGCCCTCCGGGGCGGGGGCGCCTCCCCCTCCCTGGCCGAGGTGGAGGCCGGCCACATCCGCAAGGTGCTGGAGATCGCCGGCGGGAACCGGACGCGGGCGGCGGAGATGCTGGGCATCGACCGCAAGACCCTGCGGGAGAAGATCAAGCGCTACGCCCTGGAAGCCCCCGGGTCCCCATCGGAGCCCTGAGCCCGGCCGGGGAGAATCCCCCGGGTGGGGCGTTTCTCCCCGGTTGTCGACCCCGCCCGGGCCCGGAAGGGACCGCCAACCCCTGGGAATGGGCCCAGGCGCAACCTGGTACCCGGATTGCCTTGGACGGGGGCGGCGCGGATCCGGCGCCCCCGGAGAAAGGCAGGCCACCATGCAGATCGAGATCCACGGCGAGCAGTCCGATCCCGGACTGACCCACCACCTCACCGACCGGGTGCAGCGGGCCCTGGCGGCGTTCACGAACCACGTGGAGAAGGTGTCCCTCTACTGGAAGTCGGAGGCCGCGGGCTGCGGGGCCGGCCTGTACGGGTGCTGCATCCACCTGCAGTTCTTCAACCACAAGACCGCCGAGACCACGTACTGGGGGGAGGACCTCTCCGAGGCCGCCTCCAAGTCGGCCGAGCTGGCCGCGAACCTGGCGGTCCGCTGCTGCGAGCTTCCGAGGAAGGCCGCCCGGAAGACCGGCTGAAGGCCCCATCGGATCCCAGCAAGATTCGGTTCGCCAGGTGGGGCGATTGGGCTGATTCTTTTCCTTGGCGAAACCCCAAGGAGCTTGAATGCGTGCCAAATCCGCTTTCCAACCCGTTCTGGAAGACACCCTGCAGCACGCCCTGGCCTACCTGGAGGGGCTGGAGGATGGCCCGGTGTCCGCTTCCGCCACCCTTGGCGAGCTGCGGGGAAGGCTCTGCCTCGCTCTCGCCGAAAAGGGCCTGGATCCTCGCCAGGTGATCGACGAGCTCGTGGCCGGCGTGGAGGGCGGGTTGCTGGGTTCCGCAGGCGGCCGCTTCTTTGCCTGGGTCATCGGCGGGTCCGTGCCCGCGGCCTTGGCGGCGGACTGGCTCACCTCCACCTGGGACCAGAATGCCGCCCTCTATTCCTGCTCGCCGGCCGAAGCGGTGATCGAAGAGGCCTGCGGCGCCTGGCTCAAGGACCTGCTGGGCCTGCCCGGATCCGCGAGTTTCGCCCTCACCACCGGCTGCCAGATGGCCCATGTCACGTGCCTGGCAGCCGCCCGCCATGCGCTGCTGGCGCGCCAGGGCTGGGATGTGGAGCGCAAGGGCCTCCAGGGCGCGCCGCGCCTCCGTGTCCTCGCCAACAGCCAGAGCCATGGTTCCATCGAGCGCGCCCTGCGATTCCTGGGCCTGGGCAGTGAATGCGCCCAGGCGCTGCCGGTGGACGGGGAAGGGCGGTTGGAGCCGGCCACGCTCGGGGCGGCGCTGCGGGAGGTGGCCGGGGACCCTGTCCTGGTGCTGCTCTGCGCGGGAGACATCAACACCGGCGCCTTCGATCCCTTCGACACGCTCATCCCCCTCGCCCACGCCCACGGCGCCTGGGTGCACGTGGATGGGGCTTTCGGGCTCTGGGCCAATGCCAGTCCCCGGTACCTGCACCTGCTCAGGGGCGTGGAACTGGCGGATTCCTGGGCCACGGACGGCCACAAGTGGCTGAATGTGCCCTACGACTGCGGCTATGCCTTCGTGGCGGACACCGGGGCCCACCGCGACTCCATGTCGATGCGGGCCAGCTATCTGGTGCACGCCGAGGCGGCACGCGATCCCTTCGACTGGAACCTGGAATGGTCCCGGCGCGGGCGGGGCGCGGCCACCTACGCGGCCATCCGAGAGCTGGGCCGGAAGGGCATCGCGGACCTGGTGGACCGGTGCTGCCGCCACGCCAGCGGCCTGGTGACGGGCATCGGGGCCCTGGACGGCGCCCAGGTGTTGTGGGAGCCCCGCATCAACCAGGGCCTGGTGCGGTTCCCGGATCCCAGGCCGGGCGCCACCGAGGCCGACCACGACGCCCACACCGACCGGGTCATCGCCCGCATCGTGGCCAGGGGCCGGGCTTTCGTGGGCGGCACCACCTGGCTGGGCAAGCGCTGCATGCGGATCTCCGTGTGCAACTGGCAGACCTCGGATGCGGACGTGGCGGTCACGGTCGGTGCGGTGGAAGAGGCTTTGCGGACCGGGACGAGGGAGTAGGCTCCGACTTGTCATCTCGACAATCCCCAGAAAACCCTTTTAAGAGGAAGACCATACAGTGCCTGGGGTCTGCTCGGAATCATTGGGCAGGAGTGGCATTTACCCGATCGGTTCGGTGCATGGTGCATCCAAGGAAGGCTCATTGGCAAGGCAGGTAACCGTTGCGCCACGAAAACCAGGCAGAACTATCAAACGCTGGGGCGCAGAGGACTCGCTGGGGCGCTGGGGGTTCGGACTCTGGTGTGAACGACCCGGCGGATCCCGCCATCCTTGAGGGGCCAGGAACGGAAGTTCAACAGCAGGCCAACCTTGAGACTGGAGATCATCCCTCAAGTGTTTCCCCCAGTAGCGTGGAAGGGGACCCTCCAAAAGGACCTGCCGTCAGCCTCTCCAAGGTTCTCATTCTTTCCCCAGCGCCCCAGCGAGTCCCCAGCGCCCCAGCGTTCAATCATTTCTACGGCCTTGCCGAATCGCCACGGACAGGCCGGTCACAGCTTCAACCAGACCACGATGCTCGTGATGGCTACCTTCTCGATTCCGTAAAGGTCCTTGTAGAGCATGCCTCCACGCCTAGAACCTTTCCCGCCTCTCATCGGCCAAGAAGCTTCCTGCCATCGTGTCCCGGGTCGAAAATCCCGGATCACGAGGCCAAATCCATGAGCACAACCCAACCATTCATTGAGCCTAGGAGATGCCGACCACGACCTAGTTGACCTGCGCCGACACCGGCCCCCGGACCTTGCCCCGGATGACCGCGCCCGCCAGGGTCATGAGCCCCCCGGACCCCGGCCGGTAGAGGAGCACCGTGCCCCGGTAGCCGGGATGCGCCACGGCGGCGTCGCCCAGGCCGCGGAGGGTCGCGGCGAGCCGGGCCTCGCTGGCCTCGGCGAGGCCGCGGGCCTGGAGATCGGCGCGCAGGGCGGGCCAGTCCCCGGGGCCCAGGGGCCAGGGCAGGGCCAGCATGCCGCTGGCGTCCAGCTCCGTGAGGCCCAGGAGGTGGGAAAGGTCGCCCAGGTCGTGCACGGCGGGGTCCCGGCGGGGGGCGTCGCCCCGGAAGGGACCTTGCGTCACGAAGGAGACGTCCGCGGTGAAGGGCGGCAGGCCGCGGCCCTCCAGCATCCGCGCGTTGCGCACGACCAGGGTGGCCACGGCGTCGCGGGTGTTCAGGGGGATCTTCTCGTAGTCGGCCAGGTCCAGGTCGTCCAGGGAGCCGTCGGCGAAGGTGGATAGGGAGCCCAGGAGGGCCACGAAGTTGAGCCGCACGAGGCGCTCGGCCTCGCTGGGGCCGGACCAGCCCCCGGTCTCGATGAGGAGCGTGGCGGTGCCCCAGCGGGTCATGGAATCGCCGAAGGCCCGGGCCGTGTAGTCCATGTCGTAGCGCCCCACGCGCCCGGGGGCGAAGGGCGTGACGAGCTGCTGGACCCGCACCGCCAGGCGCCGGGTGAGCCGGGTTCCGGGGGTCTCCGAGCAGGCCTCGTCGCCGGGCACGGAAAGCAGGGAGATGGCCACCTGGCGGCCCCCGGCGCCGGCCTTGACCAGGGGATTCTGGTTGTGGAGGTTGTAGCCCAGGATGGGTCGGGTGCGGTCCCGCACCGCCTTGAGGAGGCGCCCTTCGGGCGTGGCGAGCCTCAGGGCGTCGCGGTTGATGTCGATCTCCTGGGCGTTGCGGCGCTGGCCGCGCTCGGCGCCGTCGGGGTTGAGCATGGGGATGATCCACAGGCTGACCCTTGAAAGGAAGCGCTGGACCTCGGGTTCGTCCCGGTTCACCCCCAGCCAGTTCATGAGGTCCAGGAGGGACGACGTGGCGGTGGGCTCGTCACCGTGCATCTGCGACCACAGCAGCACGCCCCGGGGACCGGTGCCCACGCGCAGCACCTGGATCCGGCGGCCCTCGGCGCTCCTGCCCTCCTCCACCAGAGTGAAGAGCCCCGGGTGCCGGGCCTGGAGGGACGCCAGGGCCAGCTGGAGCCCGGCGTGGCGGAGGGACCACGGATCCGCCGGGGACACCCGGGCCTGGGGCCACTGGTCCCAGAGGGCCTGCGGGGACCACGGGGCCGCGGCCGCCAGGGAACAGGCCAGGGTCAGGAGGGCGGCGAGGGGCCTCATCACCGCACCGCGGGCTCGAGCATCGTGATGGTTCCCCGCGCGGCGTCGATCTCGGCCTGGGAGCCCACGGGGACCATGAACTTGTTCTCGATGTGCCCGATCATCGCGCCGGACCAGGCCGGGATCCCCAGGGGACGGATGTGGTCGTTGAGCACATCCTCCAGGGAGAGGGAGCCGTTCCCGTCGCCCGGCCCGCACTTGGTGCAGTTCCCGAAGACGAAGCCGGAGATGCGGCCCAGGACCCCGGCCAGCTTGAGCTGGGTGAGCATGCGGTCGATGCGGTAGACGTGCTCGTTGGTGTCTTCCAGGAAGAGGATCGCCCCGGTGAAGTCCGGCACGTAGGCCGAGCCCTGCATGGCGGCGAGGACCGTCAGGTTCCCGCCCAGGAGGCGTCCGCGGGCGGTGCCCGGCGTGATCGTGTGCACCCGGTCCTGGATCTGCGCGAGGCTGTCGCCGGTGGCCTTGGGGTTCTCCATGACGACCGCCTCGGCCTTGAAGAGCACCCGGCGCAGCCAGTCCACGGAGTAGGCGTTCCACACCGAGGCCCCCACGGGGCCGTGGAAGGTCACCAGGCCGGTGCGGGCGTAGACGGCGTTGAGCAGGCTGGTGATGTCGCTGTATCCCAGGAGGATCTTGGGATGCAAGGAAATGGCCCGGTAGTCGATGAGCGGAAGGATCCGGTTGCAGCCCCAGCCGCCGCGCACGCACAGGATGGCGTCCACCGAGTCGTCGGCGAACATGGCGTTGACGTCGGCGGCGCGGTCCTCGTCCTTCCCGGCCAGGTAGCCGTAGCGGTCCAGGACGTGCCTGCCCACCTTCGACTTGAGCCCCAGGGCGGCCAGGGCCTCCTGGATGATGGTGATCTCGTCGGACTGCCACGTGGCCCCCGCGGGGCTCACGAGCCCGACGGTCTGCCCCTGGGCCAGGCGCCGGGCCCGGAACGTCCCCGCCTTGGCGCCCTGCGCCGCCAGGAGGCCCGGCGCGAAGGGGACCGCCGCGGCCGCGAGAAGGGACGCCTGCAGGAAGGAACGGCGATTCTGGGTCATGGCTGCCTTTCATTTCTCCGCGAGCCTCTGCGAGTCCGCAGCGCCTCCGCGTTCATTCTTTTCCTTGGCTTGGTGGAAATATTAATCCAAAGCCTGGGCGTCCAGGCCGTTCCAGGAAAAGAAATAAACGTGCAGGCGCAGCGGATTCGCGGAGGATCGCGGTGAAAAGTTTTTTTAAGCGATGGCGTCCACGATGGCGTTGAGGGTGGGGCTGGGCCGCATGGCCTTGGAGGTCTTGGCGAAGTCGGGGTGGTAGTAGCCCCCCATGTCCACCGGCCTCCCCTGGGCTGCGATCAGCTCCTCGTTGATGCGGGCCTCGTTGGCCTGCAGCTGCGCGGCGACCTTGGCGAAGCGGGCCTGGAGATCGGCGTCCTTGGTCTGGGCGGCGAGGGCCTCGGCCCAGTACATCGCCAGGTAGAAGTGGCTCCCGCGGTTGTCGATCTGCCCCACCTTGCGGGCGGGGTTGCGGTTGTTGTCCAGGAACTTGGCGTTGGCCCGGTCCAGGGTCTCGGCCAGGAGGAGCGCCTTGGCGTTCCCGGACGTGGCGCCCAGGTGCTCCAGGGACACGCCGATGGCCAGGAATTCGCCCAGGGAGTCCCAGCGCAGGTAGCCCTCCTGCTGGAACTGCTGGACGTGCTTGGGGGCCGAGCCGCCCGCGCCGGTCTCGAAGAGGCCGCCGCCCGCCAGCAGGGGCACGATGGAGAGCATCTTCGAGCTGGTGCCCAGCTCCAGGATGGGGAACAGGTCGGTGAGGTAGTCGCGCAGGGCGTTGCCGGTGACCGAGATGGTGTCCTGGCCCGCGCGGGTGCGGGGCAGGGTGAAGCGCATGGCCTCCACGGGGCTGAGGATGTGGATCTCCAGGCCGGTGGTGTCGTGGTCCTTCAGGTAGCGTTCGACCTTGGCGATGATCTGGGCGTCGTGGGCGCGGTTCCGGTCCAGCCAGAAGATGGCGGGGGTCATGGTGGCCCGGGCCCGGCTCACGGCCAGGCGCACCCAGTCGCGGATGGGCAGGTCCTTGGTCTGGCAGCCGCGCCAGATGTCGCCCTTCTCCACGGCGTGCTGGATCAGCACGGTCCCGGATTCGTCCACGACGCGGATGACGCCGTCGGCGGGGGCCTTGAAGGTCTTGTCGTGGGAGCCGTACTCCTCGGCCTTCTGGGCCATGAGGCCGACGTTGGAGACGCTGCCCATGGTGGCCGGGTCGAACTGGCCGTTGCGCCGGCAGTCGTCCATGGCCTCCTGGTAGAAGGTGGAATAGCAGCGGTCCGGGATGACGCACTTCACGTCCTGCAGCTTGCCGTCCGGGCCCCACATCCTGCCGGAATCGCGGATCACCACGGGCATGGAGGCGTCGATGATGACGTCGTTGCTGGCGTGCAGGTTGGTGATGCCCTTGTCGGAATCCACCATGGCCAGGGCCGGGCGGGAGGCGTAGACGGCCTTGATGTCGGCTTCCACGGCGGCGCGCTGGGCCTCGGGCAGCTTGGCCAGCTTGGCGTACAGGTCGCCCAGGCCCAGGTCGGGGTTGATGCCCAGCTCCGCGAAGAGCCCGGCGTGCTTCTCGAAGACGTCCCGGAAGAACACGGAAACGAAGTGCCCGAAGATCACCGGGTCGGAGATCTTCATCATGGTGGCCTTGAGGTGCACGGAGAACAGCACGCCCTCCTTGCGGGCGGCCTCGATCTGGGCGGCGATGAAGGCGCGCAGGGCCTTGACGCTCATGAACGAGCCGTCGATGACCTCGCCCTCCTGCAGGAAGAGCTTCTCCTTGAGGACCTTCACGGCGCCGGCGGCGTCCACGAACTCGATGCGCGCGTTGCCGGCGCGGGCGACGGTGACGGAGACCTCGCTGCCGTAGAAGTCGCCGGCCTCCATGTGGGCCACGTGCGTCTTCGAGTCGGGGGTCCAGGCGCCCATGCGGTGTGGGTGCTTGCGGGCGTGGAGCTTGACGGAAAGGGCCACGCGGCGGTCGGAGTTGCCCTCCCGGAGCACCGGGTTGACGGCGCTGCCGAGGACCTTGGAATAGCGGGCCTGGATGGCCTTCTCGGCCTCGGTGGCGGGGGCTTCGGGGTAGTCGGGGATGGCGAAACCCTGGCCCTGGAGTTCCTTGACGGCGGCCTTGAGCTGGGGGACCGAAGCGCTGATGTTGGGCAGCTTGATGATGTTGGCGTGGGGCAGCTGGGTGAGCTCGCCCAGGTAGCTCAGCTCGTCGCGCACGCGCTGGCCCTCGGCCAGGTTCTCCGGGAAGGCCGCCAGGATCCGGCCCGCCAGGGAGATGTCGCGCGGCTCCACCACCACGCCAGCGGCCTTCGTGAAGGCGTTGACGATGGGAAGCAGGGAGTGGGTGGCCAGGGCCGGAGCCTCGTCGATGGCCGTCCAGATGATCTTTCCAGTTTCCGCGCTCATAGTACCTCGTCTCGGGACCCAGTCGTGTGGGTGGGATCCCAACATCATAGACCAGAATCCCGTCAGTTCCCTTCGCGCACCACCACGTAGGAGACCGTCGTGGCCACAAGGGCCGGAACCACCAGGGCCGCCTGGCCCGTGGTCTCCGCCAGGAAGACCACCGGCACCAGGAGGCTCTCGTTGGTGGCCCCCGCCATGGCGGCGCCGCCCACGAGGGTCAGGTACCCCTGGGTGCCCAGGTGCAGGAAGCCGTCGTAGGCCGTGCCCAGGGCGCAGCCCATGGTCAGCGACGGCATCCAGAGCCCGCCGATGCCGCCGCCCGCGAAGGTCAGGGCCGTGGCGGCGAGCTTGAGGGCCAGGTAGGCCGTGGCGTGGCCGGGGAGCGTCCCGCCCTGGAGGAGCACCCGCACCAGTTCGAGGCCTCCGCCCTGGGTGACGGGCAGGTCGTGGAAGAGCAGGTTGCCGGGCATCGCCAGGACGCTGAGTCCGATGCCGGCGGCCAGGCCTCGCCACAGCAGCGGGGACCGCCCCATCAGGGTGCCCAGGGCCTGCCGGAGCTTCAGGTAGAGGGTCGCGGCCAGGCCGCAGAGAAGGCCCAGGCCCAGGGCCCAGAAGAGCTCCCGGGGCCGCAGCGTGGGCATGCCGCTGGGCATGGGCAGGAGGGGCTCGTACCCCATGACGCCGGAGAAGACCACGTAGCCCGAAGCCGCCGACACCAGGCACGGGATGAGGGACTCGGCGGCCAGGTGCCCGCGGTGTTCCGCGGCCATGAGGGCCCCCGACAGCGGCGCCCGGAAGACCGCCGCCAGGGCCGAGGCCGCCCCCGCCCGGGCCATGACCAGGGGGGGCCGGGCCAGGCGCCTCACCACGCCCAGGTAGTTGGCCGAGGTCCTCAGCACCCGGTGGTACTGGAGGCCCATGGCCGCCCCGAACCACTTCCCGGGACCCTCGGTGCCGGCGCTGCCCCCGAACCCGATGGTCAGGGCGCAGCCCACCACCTTGCCCAGGGACCGCAGGAAGGGAAAGGCCTGGTACGGATCCGTGCGGGCCAGGTCCAGGTCCCGCTGGAGGGCGACCTCCCCGAGGCCCGTGAGCCGGAGCCAGGCCGTGGTGAGGAAGAGGCCCGCCGCCGGAAGAAGGAGGGAAAGCCGGGTGCGCCATCCCACCTGCTGGATCCACGGCTCGAAGCGGTCCAGGGCATACAGGGCCAGGGCCACGAGGAATCCCACGGTGGCGCCGAGGGGCAGCATCACCCCCACGATGTGGCGGGTGTGGGCCAGGAACCGCAGCCGGGTGGTGCGGGTGGGCAGCAGGGTGCGTGGGTTGTAGAGAACCATGGGGACGGGTCCGGGGCCCGTCAGTCCAGGATATCCAGGATGGCATCCGGTTGCTCGCCCGCGACGGGCTCCTTCTCGCCGTGGGGCCCGTAGCCGGTGAGGGGGGAACTGCCCGCCCCGTGCTTGTCCTTCTCCCGGGTGGGTTCGGGGTGGGTGGACGACGTCACCGCCGGGACGTACCGCCTCCGGAAGGGGACGTAGAATTCCCAGAGCGCCTCCAGTTCAGAGGGGTTCACGCCGGCGGGGGTCCGCACGTAGCCGCCCCCCAGGAGCGTGGCCGTGGCCCCCGGGGGCAGCCCGCTCAGGAGGGTGGAGACGTCCGCCCCGGAGCGCATGGCCGAAAGCACGGTCTGCTGGGCGATGGCGGCCTGCTCCACCTGGGCGGCCACGTCCCCGGCGTTCAGGTCCAGGGCGCCGGTCGCCGCCGGGTTGGTGGTCGTGGTGAGCGCGGTGAGGGCGACGTCGAAGGCCGGGGTTGCGGCCGGTGCGGCGGTCGTGGTGGCCGCCGAGGGATCCGGGCTGGTGACCGTCTGGCTGACCGTGGTGGGGGTCAGTGGCAGGGCGGTTGTGATGGCGGTGACGTCCATGGGGGCGGCCTTCCTGCCTTCTCATCGGCAAAAACCCGCAACCCGTTAGTGCGGCCGTCCGGATTTCCCAGCAATCGGTGGGGGCGAGGGCCGGGTTCCCACATCCCGCCCCGTTCGTCGCAGGAGTTGCTGGCGCAACTCCCGCGACGGAAAGCATCCCGGAAAGAGTCGCGCGCTGTTCCCGAATCGCTGGGAAGCAGGTTCTGGACATACTCGTGGCTTGAGACCCAGAGGGTGAAGGCGCAGCTTCGCCTGCCCGAATCCGGATTCCTCCAGCATGGGTGCGACACAGGCCTGTCCTATCCGCGGTGCTCTCCGTTCCCAGGGGTCGCGTCAGCGACCCCTGGGAACGAACGGGGCGAAGTGGAGGGACCCGGAACTATCGATTGCCAGGTGCCACCGTATGATTAGAGTCCCGCCAACGCTTCGGCTTCGGTGTCCTTGACTTCGAACACGGAATGCAGGCTGGTCATCTGCATCAGGTTGAAGATCCGGGAATTGAGCCCGCAGATGCGCAGGACGCCCTGGCGGTTCTTGATGGAGGTGTAGCAGCCCACCAGTTCGCCCAGACCCGAAGAATCCAGCACGGAAACCTTGGTGAAGTCGATGATGATCTTCCGGTGCCCCTTCTCCAGGCACTGCCGCACGGCCTCGCCCAGTTCCTGGTCGCCGTCGCCCAGCGTCACCTTGCCCTGGGGGGCGATGATGTGCACGCCATTCACGTCCCGTTCCAAGATTTTCATGCTGCCTCCTTCGTGGGTTGAACGTTGCCTGACCATGAGGAATCCGGAGGGATCCGTCAAGGGTTTCGATGAAAAATTCAGGTGAATGACAGGCCTTTGCCCGGGTTCAGCGCGGGGCCCGACGCCAGGAACCGCAGGGCCGCTTCGCGGATCTCCGCGGGGTTCGCGGCCTTCTGGAGGCTGGCGTAGAACCCGTGTCCGAACTGGAAGTTTTTGGCGAAATAGTAGGAAAAGTCCATGAGTCTGCCGAAGGCCCGCTCCGGGGGCATGTCCTCCAGGGTATACCGGTAGAGGCGGTCCCAGATCTCCGCATGGTCGATCTCCCCCACCGGAAGGCCGGCGAACTCGCGGAAGATCCAGGGCTTCACCACGGCGATCCGCCCCAGCATGAGCCCCGCCAGGGGCTCGAAAAAGGCCCGGTTCCGCTCGATTTTCAGGGGGGAGCAGATGTCCCCGTTGCCGATGACGGGCAGCTTCGTGTGCGAGGCGATCCAGGGGAACTCCTCCCACCGGGGGCGGCGCTTGAGCTTCTCGCCCGAGAAGCGCACATGGACGGTCAGGGCGTCCACGCCCACGTCCTCGAAGAGCCTCACCCGCTCCAGGAAGCCTTCGCGCCAGTTCCCGGGGTCGTCGCCCAGCCGGCATTTCACCGTGAGGGTGCCCTGGTAGCTGCGGCGGAGCCGCTCCAGCACGTCCCGGAGGCGCGGGAAGTCGGCGCACAGCGCCACGCCCCAGCCGTTGGCCTTGACCTTGGGGGCGGGGCAGCCCAGGTTGAGATCCACCGCGGCCGCGCCCAGTTCCGGGAGCTTGCGGATGACGGCCTCGAGGTCCTCGCGGCCCGAGGCGCCGAACTGGTAGATGACGGGACCCTCGCAGTCCCGGCGCTTGGTGAAAGAGGATTCCCGGGTCTTCTCCTGGAGGAAGGCCCCGGCCGAGAGCATCTCCGTGAACAGGGCCCCGTAGCCGCCGAAGTCCGACAGGAGGCGGCGGAAGGCGGAATTGGTTACGCCCTCCATGGGCGCCAGGAACAGCGCCGGGGCAAAGGTCCTGCCGTCGATCTCGATGCGCTCGAACATCGTCAGGCCTCCCCGCCGCGGCGCGCCAGGCTCGCCCAGGCGCCCAGCAGGGCCAGGCCCGCGCCCGTGAACATGGCCGCGCTGTAGCCCCAGGCGAAGGCGCCCGCCGCGGGCCCCGAGGCCTTGGCCAGGAGCAGGCGCCACCCGCCGCTGCCCAGGCGGCTGGCGGCGATGCCGCCCAGGAAGGCCACGGAAAGCGCCTGGCCCGTGACGCGCATGGTGGCCAGGAAGGCGCTGGCCACGCCCAGCTGGGTGCGCTCCACGCTGCCCATGATGGCGCTGGTGTTGGGCGCGCTGAAGGCCGCCATGCCCAGGCCCACCACCGCCAGGGACCCCACCACCTGGGCCAGGCCCGCGGTGCGTCCCAGGGCGCCCAGGAGGGCCATGCCCGCGGCCACCAGCGCCATGCCCGAGGTGGCCAGGGTGCGCGAGCCCATGCGGTCGCTGAGCCGCCCCGCGAAGGGACTCAGGAGGGTCATCATCACGGGCTGCCCCATGAGCACCCACCCCGCCACCCGGGCCGGGTGGCCCAGGACCAGCTGGAGCTGGACCGCCGTGAGCACGCTCACGGCGTAGAGGGCCATGTAGTTGAGCAGCGCGGCGAGGTTGGCCGCGGCGAAGAGCCGGTTCCTGCGCAGCAGGTCCAGGTCGATCAGCGGGGAGGCCACGCGCTTTTCCACCGCCAGGAATCCCCAAAGGGCGAAGGGGGCGATGGCGAGGATCCCCCAGGTGAGGCGGGACCCCAATCCCCACGCCGACGAGAAGGTGAGAGGCACGATGAGGGTCACGAGCGTCACGCCCATGAGGGCCGCGCCGCCCAGGTCCATCCTCGCGCCGCGCCCGTGCTGGGCCTCGACCCGGGGCAGCAGGTTCAGGCCCCAGACCAGGGTGGCGAGCCCGATGGGCAGGTTGATGAGAAAGATCCAGGGCCAGCCGAAGTGGTCCACCAGGTACCCGCCCAGGGGCGGCCCCACGCTCAGGCCCGCGTACACGGCCATGACGTTGATGCCCAGGGCCCGGCCCCGCTCCCGGGCCGGAAAGGCGCTGGTGACGATGGCCGCGGAGGTGGCGCTCAGCAGGGCCCCGCCCACGCCCTGGATGATCCGGCTGGCCACGAGCGTGGCGCCGTCCACGGACAGGGCCGCAGCGCCCGAGCCCAGGGTGAAGATGAGCAGGCCGGCCTGGTAGAACCGCACCTTGCCCCACTGGTCCGCCAGACGCCCCAGGGGGATGAGGGTCACCGCCATGGCCAGGAGGTAGGAGGCCTGCACCCACATGGACGCCGCGAAGCTGAGGTGCAGGGCCGGTCCCATGCGGGGCAGGGCGACCGACACGATGGAACCGTCCAGCGGCGCCATGAACGCCCCCACGGAGGTGAGGGCCAGGAGGGCCCAGCGCCGGGGGTTTTCCTGCTGTGTGTCCAAACGTCCTCCAGGGCCGGCCGCGAAAGCAGGCTGCGAACCCATTATGGCCGGGCGGGGCCCCCGGGGAACCCGGAGGATCCCGTCCGGACGCGATAAATGAGGATTCCGGCACCCGTGCGCGGGATGGCCGAATCCCGGCTTGATTCCCATCCCCGCTCCAACTAGGCTAGCCCCCATGCAGCCTGGAGAGCCTAGCCGAACAGCCCTGGGAGCCGCGACCCACCGGGCCGTGCATCAGGTGCTTGAGCACGGGCGGATCTTCACGGATCCCCTGGCGGGCCGGATCCTGGGGCCGGAGGCCGCCTCTGCAGCCGAACGGGCGGAAGGAGATGTGTCCCAGCGGCAGCTGCGGCTCTTCATCGCGGTGCGCACCCGGTTCGCCGAGGATGCCCTGCGCACCGCCTTCGCCCGCGGGGCCCGGCAGCTGGTGGTGCTGGGCGCGGGGCTGGACACTTACGCCTACCGCAATCCCCTGGGGGAGGAGCTGGACATCTTCGAGGTGGACCACCCGGACACCCAGGACTGGAAGCGCCGGCTCCTGGCCGAAGCGGCCATCCCCGTCCCCGACAACCTCACCTACGTTCCGGTGGATTTCGAGCGGGAGACGCTGGAGGACGGCCTGACCCTGGAGGGCTTCGACCCCGGCAAGCGCACCTTCTTCACCTGGCTGGGCGTGGTGCCCTACCTGACGGAGGAGACGGTGTTCTCCACCCTCTCCTTCATCGCGGCCCTGCCGGGCGGCGCGCAGGTGGTCTTCGATTACGGCAACCCTCCGGGCAGGGCCCCCGCCGCGGCGATGGAGGGCCTGGAGCGGCGCGTGGCCGCCGTGGGCGAGCACCTGCGCTGCCGCTTCGAGACCGACGAACTGCATGCCCGGCTGCGGGCCCTGGGCTTTACGGCCATCGAGGACCTGGGGCCCACGGGCATCCGGAACCGGTTCTTCGCGGGCCGGGGCGGCGCGCCGCTGGAGCGGGGCGGACATATCCTGCTGGCGACGGCGCGCTGAAGGGCGCCTGGGTGTTATAGTTCTGCCATTCTCCCGGACATGCCCGTGATCCCCGCGCCCTTCCTTCCTCTCCTTCTCTGCCTGCAGCCCGCGCCGCAGGCCCCGTGGGACCGTGCCGCCGTCCAGGCGCGGATACAGGCACTGGCCGCCGCCAAGAACTGGGCCGGCGGCGCCGACCTCATCGAGTCCCTTCCGGCCCCGGCGCGGACGGAATTGGCGTACTCCTGGCTCGAGAACCTCGCGAAGGCCTCCCGTTGGGAACGCCTCCTGGCGGTAACGGAGGAGTTGGCGCGCGTGGGGCACGGGCCCTCCAGGTCCCTCCTGGTGCGCTTCAAGGGCATCGCGCTGTCCCGCCTCGAAAGGCACCAGGAGGCCCTGGACTTGTACCGGGAGGTGGGCAGGGGCGGGGACATCACGGGCTGGATGGAGGCCGCCGACGCGGCCACCGCCCTCGCCGACTGGAACGCCCTGCTGGAATGCGCCGAGGCCCTGGTGGATCGGTATCCCACCAACGGGACCTACCTGGGCGTTCGGGGGGAGGCCCTGGCCAAGCTGGGGCGGTACGCGGAGGCTGAGCCCGCCCTGGACGAGGCCGTTCACCTCGAGCCCAAGCGGGCCATGAGCTGGGCGGACCTGGCCTGCTGCATGAACGAACGCGCCGCCTACGCCGAGGCCTTCGAGGCCGCGGGCAAGGCGGTGGCCCTGGACCCACGTCTCATCGAGGGGTGGTGCAACCGTGGCCGGGCCAGCGTCGGCCTCAAGCACTACAAGCAGGGACGGGACGACTACGCCGCGGCCCTGGCGCTGGGTCCCAAGGATCCCGCGCTGGTGCAAAACCTCAAGATGAACATCGAGGCGGCGGACAAGTACCTCGCCTACCGCGCACCGAAGAAGGTCCAGGGCCGGCGGTGAGCCTTCGCGCGGCCGGCATCCTGGTCCTGGCGGCCGCCGCCCTTTCCGCGGCCGCGCCCGCATGGCATGAGGCCCGGAGCGCCCATTTCCGGTTCTTCACGAACGGCAGCGAGAAGGACGCCTCCGAGCGGGTGCGCGCCTTCGAGACCCTGCACGGCATCCTGCGCTCCACGTCCCCGGATCTCCGGAAGCCGGGAGCTCGGGCCGGCCTGCAGCTGCCGTCCTTCGTGTACCTGTTCGGATCAAGCGATGGCTTCCGGTCCTTCAGCGGCACCCCCGACGAGGCCGGCTTTTTCGTCCCGCACCCCGACGGCGAGTACATCGCCATGAACTCCGATTCCGCGCAGGCCACGGAGACGGCCTACCATGAGTATCTCCACCAGTTCATGGTCCTCAACTACCCGGGCGTCCCCCTCTGGCTGAACGAGGGAATGGCGTGTTTCTTCGAGACGCTGCGCCTTGACGGGCAGGAGGTGGTCGTGGGAGCGCCGCCCACGCGCTACCTGTCCACCCTCGCCGACGGGGGCTGCTTTCCGGCCGCGCGACTCCTGGCCCTGGAAAACGGTTCGGCCGAGTATACCCGGGGCCCGGAGCGCCAGCGGGTGTACGCCACGGTCTGGCTCCTCACCTCCTACCTGATGACGACGGGTGACGAGCGTCGCGCGAAGCTGGGCGCCTTCCTGGACCTTATCCGCGCGGGCCGGTCCGCCCAGGAGAGCTTCGACCGGGCCTTCCAGTGCACCCCGCAGGCCCTGGACCGCGAACTCGCGGAACACTTCGCCCGCATCAGGCACATGGGGAGGGTGCAGGTCTGGGTACTCACGTTCCGGAGCCTCCAGGTGGACCAGGCCTACACCTGGCTGCGGATGACGGAGGCCGAGACGCTGGCGAGGCTGGGTCTGCTCCGGCTGGCCCCGGGCCACGGGAACCTGGACCTTGCCGGGCGGAGCTTCGAGGCCGCCCTGGAGGCCGACCCCCGGTGCGCCACCGCCCGGTTCGGAAAGGGGCTGCTCGGGACGCTGGCTCCCGGCACCACGAATGTGGCGGACCTGTTCCACGAGGCCGCCCTGGCGGAACCGGACAATCCCATCTACCACTATTTCGCCGGCATGGCCGCGCGCGGAACCCCCGAGTCACGCAGCCACCTTCGGCGCTCCATCGAACTGGGCTGCCCCTTCCCGGACGCCATCCTGGCGCTGGCCAACCTGGCGGCGGCGGGCGGACCCGCCGAGCCGGGCGAACTGGCCCTGCTGGAGGCGGCCTGCGGGGCCCTGCCGGGTCAGTACAGCCTGAAACTGAGCCTGGCCACCGTCTACACGCGGGCTTCCCGTCCGGAACAGGCCAAGGGGCTCCTGCGCGAGATCGCCGCCCAGACCCTGGAGCCTCACCTGGCCCGGGCCGCCGACCTGCAACTCACGGCCATGGCCGCAAAGGAGGCCGAGCGCCTGGTCGGCCTCGGGAACACCGCCTTCAAGAACAAACGCTATGAAGAAGCGGTGGCGCGCATGGCGGAGGCCCTGGCCATCGCGCCGCCGGCCGAGAGGAAGGACCTCCAGGACACCCTGGACCGCATGAGGATCCTCATCGACCTCCGCACCAGGCCGCGTCCTCCCAGGGGCCGCACTCCCTGATCCTGCGGAGCGGCGGCCCTGCAAGGTCCGGCTTCCGCCTACATCAGATGCGGATCCAGGTGGTAGGGAATGGAGATCACCACGACCTTCGGCCGGGTGTACAGGTAGGCCTTGAGCCGCAGCGCGGTCTGGTTGTGCAGCAGATGTCCCCACCAGTTGTCGGTGACGAATTCCGGCACGATCACGGTGATGGTGATCTCGGGCTCGGCCTTGGCCATGCGGTCCACCTCGGCGATGATGGGCTCCACGGTCTTGCGGAACTCGCTCATCACCACCCGCAGGGGGATGCCCTCGCAGTACCGGTGCCAGTCGGCGTTCAGGCGCTCCCATTCCGTGCTGTGGTGCCCGTGGGCATCGGGGAAGTCCACGGTGAGGGCCTCCACCTGCCCGCGGTCGGCGATGGCCTTGGCGTAGCGGATGGCTTCCAGGGTGCCCCGGTGGATGCGCGAGACGAGCACCACCACGCGGTTCTTGCGGGGGTAGACCTCCTCGGTGCGGCTGGCCGCGAGCAGGGAACGGATGCGGATGTAGTGCCGGTGGATGCGGAAGAAGATGATGACCAGGGTGGGCACGAGCACGGCGATGATCCACGCGCCGTGGACGAACTTGGTGACGGCGATGTCGAGCATGACCACGCCCGCGGTGGCCGCGCCGACGCCGTTGAGGATGGCCTTGAACTGCCAGCGGGGCTCGGTCTTCTTCCGCCGCACCCAGTGCACCACCATTCCGGTCTGGCTGACGGTGAACCCGATGAAGACGCCCAGGGCGTAGAGGGGCAGCAGGAGGTCGGTGTTGGCGTGGCAGACCCACACCAGCACGCAGCTCACGAAGGTGAGGATGAGGATGCCGTTGCTGAACACGAGGCGGTCGCCCTGGCTCGAGAGCTGCTTGGGCAGGAAGCCATCGGAGGCCTGGAGGGCTGCGAGGCGCGGGAAATCCGCATAGGCCGTGTTGGCGGCCACGACCAGGACGGCGAAGGTGAAGCCCTGGGTGAGGTAGTACATCACCTTGGGCAGCCCGTGGGTCACGTCCCCGTAGACGGCCTTGGCCAGCATGGAGAGCAGGGTCTCCCCCACCTGGCTGGCGTCGGCGCTGTGGTGGTAGACCACGCCGAGCCGGGAGGCCAGGAAGGTGATGCCCAGGAACATGACGCCCAGGAGGGCGATCATCCACACCATGGTCTTGGCGGCGTTCTTGGCGGCGGGATCCCGGAAGGCCGTCACGCCGTTGCTGATGGCCTCCACCCCGGTGAGCGCGGTGCACCCGGCGCTGAAGGCCCGCATGAAGATCCACACCATGGCGAAGCTGCCCAGGTGGGTGGCGTTGCGCACGGATTCGTGCACCATCACGGGGGTGGGTCCGCCGGTGAGGACAGTGCGCACCAGGCCGGTGGCCAGCATCACCAGGATCAGGAGCACGAAGCCGTAGGTCGGGACCGCGAAGAACCCGCCGGACTCCTTGAGCCCCCGCAGGTTCAGCACGGCGATGAAGCAGATGGCCAGGATGGTGATGAGGACGTTGTGCCCGCCCAGGGAGGGCAGGGCCGACGTGATGGCGGCCACGCCCGACGAGACGCTGGCGGCCACCGTGAGGATGTAGTCGGTGAGCAGCGCGGCGCCGGCGGTCAGGGCCGCGAGCTCGCCCAGGTTCTCCTTGGCCACGATGTAGGCGCCGCCCCCGCCGGGGTAGGCCATGACGGTCTGCCGGTAGCTGATGCCGAGAATGACCAGGAGCCCGGCGATGCCCAGGGCCACGGGGATGGACAGGCCGTAGAGGGCGGTGGCGGCCGCGGCCAGGCTGACCCCGGCCAGGCCGTGGAGGTTGCTCGACAGGCTCGCCAGGATTTCCTGGGTGGCGTAGGCCACGGAGGAGAGCGCGTCGGAGCTGAACACCGACAGTCCGACGAAGTTGCTTACCTTGGTGTGTTGCGTCTCGTCACTGGCCAGTCGGCGCCCCAGGATGAGTCTTCGGAATGGCTGCATGGGGTGAGTCCTTGGCAGGGGTAGCTAATCAGACTAGCTGGTGACGGAGCATTACGCCAATGCGCATCCCTGAATTTGACGGTTCGACAGGCCGGGAGGGCGGCGCCGGGGTCAATGCGGGGCGGCCCCCGGATGGGCGCCGGGGGGGGCCGGGGGAGGGGCCTGGGCGATGGCCTTGAGCGCCAGGTCGGGGAAGCACCGGACCAGGTTCTCCCGGTCACCGGCGCCCAGCACGGCCAGGAAGGCCATGCCTTCCACGGTGGCCGTGGCCCCGTGGCCGCCGCCCCGCAGGTAGGCGTCCAGGTCCACGAAGCCCTGGGGCCCGCTCTCGGGGGTGAAGGTCTCCACGGCGCCGTCCCGCTCCAGGCGCAGGGTCCCGGCCAGGAGCTGGTGCAGGTCCGGGGCGGGATCGCCCCGGTGGAAAAGGACCTCGCCGTCCTGGGCCACGCGCCGGCCGGGGTTCAGGGCGAAGCGCGCCTGGAGCCGGGACAGGGACCCGAGCGTCTCCTGGAGCCTCCGGGAGAACTGCATGCAGATCACCCGGGTGAGCATGGGAAAGCCTTCGATGATGCGGTCGATGTGGGCCGGCACCAGGCGCAGCACGCGGCTCATGCCGGCGCTGCGCACCGAGGCGGTGCGCCGCAGGGCGCCCAGGTACGCCATCTCGCCCACGATGGCCACGCCCTCCTCGGCCGTGAGGCAGGCCAGGACGGTGGGGGGGCCGCCGGGCAGCGCCGGCGCGCGCTCCACCACCAGCCCGCCGGTGAGGAGCACGAAGATGTCCTGGGACTCCTCGTCCTCCCGCACCAGGAATTCCCCGTCCCGGTAGACGCGGGCCTCGATGTCCGGGGCCTGGGCGAGCAACTCGCCGATTTCCGGGTGCAGGTCCAGGGGGGTGCCGGCGAGGTCAAAGGACTCGGGCATCCTCTTCCTACTCCTGGCTGACGGATTCCGCGGGCGGGTGGGCCAGGCGGTGCGTGCGCTCGAAGCGGGCCACGTCCGCCAGGGAGCACTGCTTCAGCTCGTTGTAGATGCGGGTGCGCTCCTCGGTCCAGAAGGCGTGCACGGGGCAGGCGCGCTCGTCGGAACAGACGGTCAGGCCCAGCAGGCAGCTGGTCCTCCACTCGTCACCGTCCATGGCGTTGGCGATCTCCTCCAGGGTGATCTCCTTGGCCGGGCGGACCAGGATCACGCCGCCCTTGCGGCCGCGCTTGGTGTCCACCAGCCGGGCCTTGCCCAGGGCGTGGAAGACCTTGGAAAGGTAGGGTCCCGGCGCGCCGATCCACTGGGCGACATCCTGGACCATGATGGGTTCGCCCCCGGGGTCGTCGAGGCAGCTGAGGGCAAGAATAGCGTAACCGGCGGATTGGGAAAGTGGGTGCAAGGTGGAGTCCCGGAAATGAGGCGTGAACGCCTGACATAAACGATGGGAGCGTCCTCATTTGGATGCAAGGACTTCTTGGCGGAATAATCCCTTGCCCATACGGGAATTTCCCCAGGCCAGCCCGCAACGGGTCCTCCGTACTACTTCATTTTCACTAACTTGCCTTCCCGGCGCGCTTTTGCGAGGGCCCACTGGGTGAAGGCGGCCCCTGCGACCAGCCAGGGAAACAACGTCGCCAGGAACATCCCGGGCTCGCCGGGCGCCTGGCCGAGGGTCGCCTTGAGGAGGTTGAAGGCGTGGGTGGTGGGCAGGATCTGCGCGAAGACCTGGACGGGCCGCGGGAAGACCGTCACCGGGTAGAACACCCCGCTGAGTACCGCGATGACGTCCGGGAAGGCGAAAATGAAGGCGAAGGCGTCCCCCCGCTTCAGGAAGGCCACGCCCATGCTGAAGATGGCCAGCACCAGGCCGCAGGCCGCGCACGCCAGCAAGCCGGAAAGGGTGGCCAGGGGCGCCCGCACCGTGAACCCGAACAGGACCCGGCCCAGCAGGAGGAAGGAGAACGCGATGACGAGGATCTTCACCACCGCGCTGATGGCTCCGCCCAGGACGAACTCCCACCACTTGAGGGGCGCGATCATCACGTGCTCGATCATCCCCTGCCAGTAGTTGTCCATGTACAGCTGCACGGCCTCCATCTGGAAGTGATAGATGATCCGCCATCCCAGGGCCCCCAGCACCACCAGGCCGATGACCCGGGGGTCCCGGGTGAAGGACTGGGCGAACAGCCCCATGCTCAGGAAGAGCACCAGGGGCCAGAGCGTGACGTCCAGCAGCCGGAAGGCGTCCCGGCGCAGGCTCAAGGTGATGTGGTAGGCGTGGGCGTAGACGCGCCGGAACGGGGCCTTCAGCTCAAGCATCGGCCACCTCCAGGGTCTGGCGGGTCAGGCGCAGGAACACGTCCTCCAGCGTGGGCGCGGGCAGGTCCGGGCCCCGCACCAGGGCCTTGAGGGAGGCGGGGTCGCCCTCGGCCACGATGCGGCCGTCGGCGATGAGGGCGATGGTGGAGCACAGGTCCTCGGCCTCGCGCATGTAGTGGGTGGTCAGCAGGATGGTGCAGCCGTCGCGGTTGATCTCCCGGATCAGGTCGCGCACGGCCAGGGCGGCGTCCACGTCCAGGCCCACGGTGGGTTCGTCCAGGAAGAGCACCCGGGGCCGGTTGATCAGGCCCTTGGCGATGAAGAACCGCTGGCGCCATCCGCTGGAGAAGAGGGCCACCTCCTGGTGCCGCCTTTCCCACAGGCCCGTGAGGCGCAGCACCTCGTCCACCCGGGCCAGGGGGGCGTCGTACAGGTGGGCGTAATAGGTGAGCAGCTCCCGGGCGGTGACCTTCTCGATCACGCCGCTGAAGCCCCTCACCATGTTCACGAGCATCTGGACGCGGTGCAGGTGCCTGCCCACGTCCAGGCCGCACACCTCCACGGTGCCCTCGTCCGGGGCCGTGAGGCCCACCATCGTGCCGATGAGCGTGGTCTTGCCGGCGCCGTTGGGTCCCAGGAGGCCGTGGATGGTCCCCTCGGCGATGGTGAGGTCCACCCGGGAAAGGGCCTGGCGCCCCCCGCCGAAGGACTTCGATACCTGTCGTGCCACTACCGCATCCATGGAACTCCCCGATCAGAACGATCCTACCTGGATGCCGGAAGCCCCTGCTTGGTTCCTACCGCGTCTTCCTCCCCACGTGGATGGCCCGGAAGGCCTTTCCCACAGCCTGCATCTCGGGACTGCCGTCGCCGTAGAGCTCCCGGGCGCTCTGGAGCGCGCCCGCGCGGGCCTGGCGATAGCCGCTGGTGGGGGTGAGCCGGGTGGCCAGGGTGTGCCACCAGATGCGCAGGGCCTTGTCGTTGCCGATGCCCTCCATGCCTTCCGGCAGCCACCGGCTGAAGGCGGGGCTCCCGGGGTCCGGGCTGGCCCCCTGGGCCAGGAAATAGAAGGCGCGGTTCATGGGGCCCGAGGCGTGGTGGGGGTCCAGGTCCTTGAGCCCGGGAGTCCATTCGTCGGGGCTCAGGCCGTCCAGGCTGGGCCGGTCCAGGTGGCGGAAGGGGGTGTCGCCCAGGTCGGCCCCGATGGTCCAGGGGCCCCGGGCCTCGGGAATCCGGGTGCCGCGGCCCTGCCCGTCCCGGGCGTAGAAGCGGATCATGACGCCGAATATGTCGGAATTGGCCTCGTTGAGCCCCCCGGCCTCGCCTTCGTAGTCCAGGTTCGCGGTGGCGGTGCACAGGCCGTGGGACACCTCGTGGCCCACCACGTCCAGGGAGGTGAGCGCCCCGAGCCGCAGGCCGTCCCCGTACGTCATGCAGAAGCATTCGTCGGACCAGAAGGCGTTGTCGTACCCCTGGGCGTAGTGCACGTAGTTGGTGGGCGCCGTGCCATGGCCGTCCAGCCCCTTGCGGCCCAGCACGTTGAGGTAGAAGTCCCAGGCCGACTGCAGGCCGTAGTGGGCGTCCACCGCCGCGGTCTGGCCGTTGGGCGACGCCGGGCCCCGGCCGGGGTCGTAGTTCTGGCCGTCGCCCCAGTCGCGGGTGGCGTTCCGGAAGGGCTCCCCGGGCCCCTCCGTGGTGCCGGCCAGGTTGCGGGTGGCGAGGCCGCCCCGGGTGGGGTCGGCCAGCTCGAAGCCGTCCGGGGCGCACATCATGTGCAAGGGCACCTTGCCGCTGTACTGGGAGTTCCCCGTCCCGCGGGCCGGGCTTCCCGGAAGGGTGGACGGGCGCCTGCGCCGGGCCGTGAAGAGGGTGGACCAGGATTTCAGGATGGCCCCCGTGTGGGCATCCACGAGGAAATCCTCGCTGCGGGTCTCGCCGGGGCCGTTCGCCAGGGCCGCGTGGAGGTGGTAGGCGAGGCGGTGCCCCACCACCACGGGCGCCACCGAAGGATCCGTGGCGTCCGGGGCGTCCCCGGCCCCCGGGGGAAGGGCGGTCTCGGGCCAGATCACCAGCTCGGCCCGGGGCGGGTCCGCATAGGCGCCCCGGGGCGCGAGGCGGTCCTGGGCCAGGGCCAGGGCCTCCGCGGGGGCCAGGTTGGGGGTGGGCTCCACCCGGACGCCCCGCACCAGGGCGTCGGTCATGGGCGACGCGTCCCCCGAGGGGGCCACGTGGACGATGGCCTGTCCCCCCCACACCGGGAGCCCGCGGTGGGTCTGCTGGAGCCGCACATGGACCCGGCCCCGTTCGTCGCGCAACTCGTCCCTGGGGACGAAGTCGTCGGAGGCTTCCAGGCCCAGGTGGGCCCGGGCCTCCCGCAACCGGGCGATGACCTCGGCGGAACGTCCCGGGGAGGAGGGGTTTCCTTGCGCGGCGCGGAGGGGGAGGGGGCCCAGGGCCAGGATGGGGAAGAGGATGGGGAAGATTGAACGCATGCACGCTCCTGCCTGCCCGGGAGGACAAGGCGAATGGCCTTGATTCGGGTGAGTTCCTGTTCTGATGCCCAGGCGCGGGATTCCGTGCCCGCGCGGAAAGCCATAAATTGACGGTAGTTATATTCATCATTCGTAACCCGTGGGGCGGTCCCGGTTCCGGGGGACCCCAGGAAAAAACGGGCCCTGGTGTATCCTGGATGACCACGTTCGACAGGAAGACGCAATGCCCCTGGATGGCCAGACCCAGACCCACGACCGTCATCTCCGCCTCGAAGGCGTCCGCAATTTCCGTGACATGGGCGGCTACCGCGGGCATGGCGGGAGGCCCGTGGCCTGGGGCCGGCTGTTCCGCAGCGGGCGCCTCTCGGGACTCACCGGCCGGGACCGGACGCGGGTCGGAGCCCTCGGCCTGGACCTGGTGGTGGATTTCCGCCAGCGCTCGGAGTGCGAGCTCGAACCCTCGGCCTGGGCCCCGGGGGCCGCGCCGCGCACCGAGAACCTGGAGATCGTCCCCGGGAACCCGGAGGGCCTGTTCGACGCCGACGGCACGGCGCGCACCGCCGACTTCATGGAGCATCTGTACCGGGTCCTGGCGCTGGAGCACGCCGGGACCTATCGCGCCATGTTCGCCCACATCCTGGCCATCCCCCACGCGCGCGTCCTGCTGCACTGCGCGGCGGGCAAGGACCGCACGGGCCTGGGCAGCGCCCTCCTCCTCCTGGCCCTGGGCGTCTCCCCGGAGGATGCGATGGAGGACTACCTCCTCACCTCCCGCTTCCTGGACGCGGACTCGGAAATGGACGCAGTCCTGGCCGTGGCGCCGCACCTGCTCAAGCCGCCCATGACCCGGGAGGGCATCCGGCCCATGTTCGAGGTGCGCAGGAGCTACCTGGAGTCGGCCTTCCGGGCCATGGGCCCGGTGGACGCCTACCTGGAGGGGCGCCTGGGCCTGGGCCCGGACGCGCGCGCCGTCCTGCGGGACCGGTACCTGGGGGCCTGATCCCCCCGATAATTTCCAGGCTGCTAGACTGGGTGATCCCCACCCCAAGGAGCCGCCATGGATTTGGTGCCAGGACTTCCCGTCTTCCAGGTTCTCGCCTGGGCCGTCGCGGCCCTGGTCCTGCTCCTGCTCCTTTCCAAGACGGTGCGCTACATCCCCAACACCCGCGTGGGCATCGTGGAAAAGCTCATCAGCGGCCGGGGCTCGGTGAAGTCCGGCTTCATCGCCCTCAACGGCGAGGCCGGGTTCCAGCCCGAGGTGCTCCGCGGCGGCTGGCACCTGTTCATGCCCTTCATGTACCGCATCCACAAGGTGCCCCTGGTCACCATCCCCCAGAGCAAGATCGGCTACGTCTTCGCCCGGGACGGCCATGACCTGCCCCCCACCCAGACCCTCGCCTCCAACGCGACCACCGACGGCTTCCAGGACGTGCGGGCCTTCCTGGGCGCCGGCGGCCAGAAGGGTCCCCAGCGCGGGCTGCTGCGGGAGGGCACCTACGCCGTGAACCTCGCCCAGTTCGTGGTCCTCACCGAGGACCAGATGTACTACCTGCCCATGGACCGCAGCGAGCTGGACTCCTTCACCAAGATGTCCGCCGTCATCGCCGAGCGCGGCGGCTACCGCCCCGTGATCATCCGGGGCACGGACGACGCCGTGGGCATCGCCACCGTGCACGACGGCCCCTCGCTGCCCTCGGGCGAGATCATCGCCCCCACCGTGGGCCAGGACCTCAACAGCGCGGCCAGCTACCACAACAACTTCCAGGATGCCGACAAGTTCCTCAAGGCCGGCGGCTTCCGGGGCCGGCAGTACCAGGTGTTGGTGGAAGGCACCTATTACATCAACCGCCTTTTCGCCACGGTGGAGCTCATCCCCAAGACCGTCGTGGAGGTGGGCAATGTGGGCGTGGTGGTGTCCTATACCGGCGAGGCCGGCACGGACATCAGCGGCTCCGAGTACCGCCACGGCGAGCTGGTGACGCCGGGGCAGCGGGGCGTCTGGAGCGAGCCGCTCCTGCCCGGCAAGTACGCCTTCAACACCTACGCCGGCAAGGTGCTGGTGGTGCCCACCACCAACTTCATCCTCAAGTGGAACCGGTCCGAGGTGGGCTCCCACAAGTACGACGAGAACCTCACCGAGGTGAGCCTCATCACCAAGGACGCCTTCGAGCCCAGCCTGCCGCTGTCAGTGGTGGTGCACATCGACTACCGCAAGGCGCCCCTGGTCATCCAGCGCTTCGGCGACGTGAAGAAGCTGGTGGAGCAGACCCTGGACCCCATGGTCAGCGCCTACTTCAAGAACATCGGCCAGACCCGCACCCTCATCCAGCTCATCCAGGACCGCTCGGCCATCCAGGACCAGAGCGGCGTCCAGATGAAGGAGAAGTTCGTGCAGTACAACCTCGAGCTGCAGGAGGTGCTCATCGGCACCCCCACCAGCGGCGCCGCCGGCGGCCAGATCGAGCAGATCCTCACCCAGCTCCGCAGCCGCCAGATCGCCAACGAGCAGGTGGAGACCTACGAGCGCCAGGAGACCGCGGCCGTCAAGGAGCGCGAGCTGCGCGAGGCCGAGGCCAAGGCCAAACAGCAGACCCTGCTCACCGAGTCCGAGATCGCCATCAACGTGCAGAGCAACGCCGGCAAGGCCGACTACGCCCGCGCCCAGCAGCAGGCCGCCCAGATCCAGACCCTGGCTTCGGCCGAGGCCGAGAAGCTGCGGCTCATGGGTGAAGGCGAGGCCAAGCGCATCAAGTCCCTGGCCGAGGCCGAGGCCGAGAAGGCCGCCCGGGTGGGCATCGCCCAGGCCATGGCCATCGAGGAGCAGGTGCGCGCCTACGGCGGCCCGCAGTTCCAGCTGGTCCAGCAGGTGATGAACCGGTTCGCCGAGGCCATCCAGTCCTCCCAGGTGGACGTGGTGCCCAAGATCAACATGGCGGGCTCGGGCGGCGGTGGAAACCTCATCGAGAGCCTGCTGGGGGTGCTGCTGTCCGACAAGGTGGGCGAGATCGTGGGGGTGGCCCCGGCCACGCCCAGGGACCCGGCGGCGGTGGCGCTGAAGGAGGAGATGATGCGGAAGATGGGGAAGGGGCAGGGGTAGGGGCTTCGGGTTCCGGTCGAATTGAATAGTGGAACTGGCTTGGCTGGAAATATTTGGTTCGGTGGATTCGGGTAAAAAACCCGTACGCCGAGCACGCCGAGGCGCAGAGTTACGCCGAGGTGGCTTCGCGACCCATTGCGCCGACCCATGGCGCCCAGGCCCTGCCCGCTGGCGCGGGCCGCGTCGCAGGCGACGCGCGGCAGGGCGCGCAGGTCCTTCCGCATGCAAGCCTGTGGAAGGACCTGCGCACCCTGCCTTGG
>MTLE01000222.1_pt1 | contig 39515 bp, 33 predicted proteins | sample 1982461 | NCBI WGS metagenome assembly MTLE01 (sample SAMN05712605, study PRJNA340218) | biofilm metagenome | isolation source: sample SPL anode biofilm adapted to -200 mV | place: USA | collected 2012-02-03
TCAATATCAACAAGTGACACTTGGTGTGTGTCACCACTGTAAGGATAAATCATGCCTGTTATTACACTTCCCGATGGTAGCCAACGTCCGTTTGATAATGCCGTCACTGTATTAGACGTCGCTGCAAGCATCGGTGCTGGTTTAGCTAAAGCCTGTATCGCTGGTCGCGTTAATGGTGAATTAGTTGATGCGTGTGAACTCATCGAAACTGACGCCACGCTTTCTATTATTACCGCCAAAGATCAGGAAGGCTTAGAGATTCTGCGTCACTCCTGCGCACATTTGTTAGGGCACGCCATTAAACAATTGTGGCCGCAGACCAAAATGGCCATCGGACCGGTTATTGATAACGGTTTTTACTATGACGTTGATTTAGATCATATGCTGACAGAAGAAGATGTTCAGGCGCTAGAAGCCCGAATGTTAGAGCTGGCACAAAAAGACTATGACGTTGTGAAAAAGACAGTGAGCTGGCAAGAAGCTCGCGATGCCTTCGAAGCACGTGGCGAAACCTATAAAATTGCTATTCTGGATGAGAATATCTCCCATGATGACAAACCTGGTTTGTATCATCATGAAGAATATATTGATATGTGCCGTGGTCCGCACGTACCAAATATGCGTTTTTGTCACCATTTCAAATTGCAGAAAACATCTGGCGCCTACTGGCGTGGTGATGCAAAAAACAAAATGCTGCAACGTATTTACGGCACCGCATGGGGTGACAAGAAACAGCTGAATGCTTATCTGCAGCGTTTAGAAGAAGCAGCTAAACGTGATCACCGTAAAATTGGTAAACAACTCGACCTGTATCATATGCAGGAAGAAGCACCAGGTATGGTGTTCTGGCACAACGATGGCTGGATTATTTTCCGTGAACTGGAAACCTTTATCCGCCAGAAATTGCGTGAATACGATTACGAAGAAGTAAAAGGTCCATTCATGATGGATCGCGTGTTGTGGGAACGCTCAGGCCATTGGGATAAATATGCCGATGCGATGTTCACTACTTCATCAGAAAATCGTGAATACGCGATTAAGCCGATGAACTGTCCAGGTCACGTTCAGATCTTCAATCAAGGTCTGAAATCTTACCGTGATCTGCCGTTACGTATGGCTGAATTTGGTAGCTGTCACCGTAATGAGCCATCCGGTTCTCTGCATGGACTGATGCGTGTTCGTGGTTTTACACAAGATGACGCGCATATTTTCTGTGCTGAAAATCAGATCCAGGACGAAGTTTCATCTTGTATCCGTATGGTGTATGACACTTACAGCACCTTTGGCTTTAAAAATATCGCCGTAAAATTGTCTACCCGTCCGGAAAAACGTATTGGTAGTGATGAAATGTGGGATCGTGCAGAAGAAGCACTGAGCGAAGCATTGAAGCACAACAATATCGAATTTGACCTGCAACCGGGTGAAGGTGCCTTCTACGGTCCGAAGATCGAATTTACTTTGCATGATTGTCTGGATCGCGCGTGGCAATGTGGTACTGTGCAGCTCGACTTTGCATTACCTGGTCGATTAGGTGCAACTTATGTCGGTGAAGATAACGACCGTCATGTGCCAGTCATGATCCACCGGGCAATTCTTGGCTCCATGGAACGCTTTATCGGCATCCTGACTGAGGAAACTGCCGGATATTTCCCTCTGTGGTTAGCTCCATTGCAGGCAGTAGTGATGAATATCACTGATAATCAGGCCGATTATGTGAAGCAAGTGGTTAATACTTTGAATGAATCAGGCATCCGAGCAAAAGCGGACTTGAGAAATGAGAAGATTGGCTTTAAAATCCGTGAGCATACTTTGAAACGCGTTCCTTACATGCTTGTCTGTGGCGATAAAGAAATGGAAGCAGGCGAAATAGCAGTAAGAACCCGTAAAGGTGTTGATTTAGGTAAATTCAAAGTAACTGATTTAGTAGATAAGTTACGCAAAGAAATCAGCACTCGTGTATTAAATATTGTGGAGGAATAAACTATAAACGGCGCAAAGAAAACTGGAAAACAAGCACCACGTACTCGCATCAACGGTGAGATTCGTCTAAAAGAAGTTCGACTTGTCGGCCTCGAAGGTGAAGCACTCGGTATTGTCTCTATCGAAGAGGCATTAGATGCAGCAATTAAAGCTGGTGTAGACTTGGTTGAAATCAGCCCAACGGCTGAACCACCAGTTTGTCGTATTATGGATTTTGGCAAATTCCTCTATGAAAAGAGTAAATCTGTCAAAGAACAAAAGAAGAAAACCAAACAGATCCAGATCAAGGAAATTAAATTCCGTCCTGGAACTGATGAAGGCGACTATCAGGTAAAACTACGCAACCTGATTCGTTTTCTAGAGGAAGGGGATAAAGCCAAAGTAACACTGCGTTTCCGCGGTCGTGAAATGGCACATCAAGACCTCGGCATGAACGTCCTGGAACGTGTAAAAGCTGACCTGGAAGAACTTGCTGTAGTGGAGTCTTTCCCTCGTGTGGAAGGTCGCCAAGCAGTCATGATGTTAGCCCCGAAAAAACGGTAATTAGGCTTTCAAGTAGAACGACCATCAGATCTCGGTCTGGTGGTTTTTTTCGCCTGATTATATTACTGGCAAATACAATGCGGAGTTCGTATGCCAAAAATGAAAACAGACCGTGGTGCTGCGAAGCGCTTCAAAAAAACCGGTTCCGGTGGTTTTAAGTGCAAGCACGCTAACAAGCGTCACATCCTGACCAAGAAAACTACCAAGCGTAAGCGTCACTTGCGTGCGCCAGGCATGGTCGCCAAACCTGATTTGGCTCGAGTTTCAGCAATGCTGCCATACGCATAAGGGAAGGATTGACAAATGCCAAGAGTTAAACGTGGTGTGACTGCTCGTGCTCGTCACAAAAAAGTTCTGAATGCAGCCAAAGGTTATTATGGTGCTCGTTCCCGTATTTACCGTGTAGCTGTTCAAGCAGTTACTAAAGCTGGTCAGTATGCTTACCGTGACCGCCGTCAGAAAAAACGTCAATTCCGTCAATTGTGGATTGTGCGTATCAACGCTGCAGCTCGTTTAAACGGTCTGTCTTACAGCCGTTTCATCAACGGTCTGAAGAAAGCTTCTATCGAAATCGATCGTAAGATCCTTTCCGATATCGCAGTTCATGATAAAGCGACCTTTACCGCACTGGTAGAGAAAGCGAAAGCCGCACTGGCTTAATCAAGACGTTGCGAATAGGGAGGCGAAAGCCTCCCTTTTTTTATCTGTATTTCCCATCATTCTGTTTTATTTCCTCAATTTAGCCTTTTCTTGCTCATGATCTGTCAGTTAATCGTATTCATAACAACTGAATCTGTGATTCAGTCTTTTGATTGCCTTATTACCGATTTATACTAGGCGGTTATGATCAAAGCGTAATTGGTTATCGCTCGACAGAGCAGCAATCTGCAGAACAAAACCTTGTACAGACAAGGGTAATGAGGGAAACATGCAGCAACTAGAAGAAGTCGTCGTCAGTGCACTGACGAAAATTACCGAAGCTAATGACAATAACGCGCTGGAAGCGTTACGTGTTGAGTATTTTGGTAAAAAGGGTGTTTTTACTGAACAGATGAAATCACTGGCTGGTTTATCAGCAGAAGAGCGTCCGGCAGCAGGGCAACTGATCAATCAGGCTAAAGAAAAAGTTCAAAACGCATTAAATGATCGTCGTGAAGCATTAACCTCTGCTGAGTTATCTATCAAGTTAGCCGCAGAGACTATTGACGTGTCGTTGCCTGGTCGTCGTTTTGAAAATGGTGGTATTCATCCTGTTACCCGCACTATTGAACGCATGGAGCGTATTTTTGGTGAACTGGGCTTTACGACTGCATATGGCCCAGAGATCGAAGATGACTTTCATAACTTTGATGCGTTGAATATTCCCGGGCACCATCCTGCGCGCACTGATCATGACACTTTCTATTTTAACCCAACACTGATGCTGCGTACTCACACCTCTGGTGTGCAGATCCGTACAATGGAAAATCAGCAGCCGCCAATTCGCATTATTGCGCCGGGTCGTGTTTATCGTAATGATTACGATCAGACGCATACTCCTATGTTCCATCAGGTTGAAGGTTTGCTGATTGATGAAAATATCAGTTTCACTAACCTGAAAGGGATCTTGCACGATTTCCTGCGTAATTTCTTTGAAGAAGATTTACAGATCCGCTTCCGTCCATCTTATTTCCCGTTTACAGAGCCAAGTGCTGAAGTGGATGTTATGGGTAAGAATGGCCGTTGGTTAGAAGTGTTAGGCTGCGGCATGGTGCATCCGAATGTACTACGTTCAGTTGGGATTGATCCTGAGAAATACTCTGGTTTTGCCTTCGGAATGGGGGTTGAACGTCTGACAATGTTGCGCTACGGCGTTAATGATTTGCGTGCGTTCTTCGAAAATGACCTTCGTTTCCTCAAGCAGTTCAAATAAGGATCAATCAACATGAAATTTAATAAAGCCTGGATTGATGAGCTGGTTCCAACCTCCTTGTCTGCCGAAGAACTAGCTGCACAGATCACTATGGCTGGTCTGGAAGTCGATGGTATTGAACCTGTTGCCGGTAATTTCAACGGTGTGGTTATCGGTGAAGTGGTTGAATGTGCACAACACCCTGATGCTGACAAATTACGTGTTACCAAAGTAAATGTTGGTGAAGCAGAGCTGCTGGATATCGTTTGTGGCGCGCCAAATTGCCGTCAGGATCTGCGTGTGGCCGTAGCAACGGTAGGCGCAGTATTACCGGGTGATTTTGTTATCAAGAAAGCCAAACTCCGTGGTTTGCCATCTCACGGTATGTTGTGTTCATTCTCTGAATTGGGAATTGGTTCTGATCATAGCGGTATCATTGAACTGCCTTCTGATGCGCCAATTGGTACTGATGTACGTGACTATCTGTCGCTGAACGATTCTTGTATCGAAGTTGATCTGACTGCTAACCGTGCTGATTGCCTAGGTATGTTAGGTCTGGCTCGTGAAATTGCCGTGTTAAATCGTTGCGCATTGAACGAACCAGTGATCAAACCAGTTGCAGCTACATTGACTGACACTTACCCAATTAATGTGCAGGCAACAGCTGATTGCCCTCGTTATTTAGGCCGTGTATTGCGTGGTCTGAACGTTAAAGCAGAAACACCGCTGTGGATGCAAGAACGCCTGCGTCGTTGCGGCCTGCGTTCCATCGATCCGATTGTGGACGTGACTAACTATGTTCTGTTGGAACTGGGTCAACCGATGCATGCATTTGATCTGGCGAAATTGCTGGGTGCAATTCAGGTTCGCCGAGCAACTGCAGGTGAAAAACTGACACTGCTGGATCAAACCGAAGTGTCTTTACGTGATGATACGCTGATCATTGCCGATGATCGTGGTGCTATCGCGATAGCCGGTATTTTCGGCGGTGCAGATACCGGTGTCGATGCTGAAACCACCACTGACATCATGCTGGAATGTGCCTTCTTCCAACCACTGTCTATCACTGGTCGTGCCCGTGTATACGGCCTGCGTACAGACTCTTCTCATCGTTTTGAGCGCGGTGTTGACCCACAGGTTCAATACAAAGCGATGGAACGCGCTACAGCCTTGCTGCTGGAAATTTGCGGTGGTGCTTGTGGCCCGGTAATTGATCAATCTGCTCCTGATGCGTTGCCTGCTGCTAAAACGGTAACATTGCGTCGTGAAAAGCTGACTAAACTGGTTGGTATCGCATTTGATGATGCCGAAGTGGTCGATATTCTGACCCGCCTTGGTTTGCAGGTTACAGCCACTGAAAGCGGCTGGGTTGCTAATGTACCAAGCTGGCGCTTTGATATTGCGATTGAAGAAGATTTGGTCGAGGAAATTGCCCGTATTTACGGATATGACAATATTCCTAATATCGCGCCGGAAGCCCGTTTGACGATGTCTGAGCATAAAGAAGCGGAACAACCACTAAAACGTTTGCGTGATGTATTAGTTGATCGTGGTTTCCAGGAAGCCATTACCTACAGCTTCATAGATCCAAAAGTATTGTCATTGTTGGAACCAACGGCTGATCCGATTGTTCTGCCAAACCCTATTGCATCAGACATGTCGGCAATGCGTGTATCTCTGCTGCCTGGTCTGCTGGGTGCAGTAGTGTATAACCAGAATCGTCAACAAACTCGCGTTCGCCTGTTTGAGTCTGGTTTGCGTTTTATTCGTGATGCCAGCGCAGAAAATGGCATTCGTCAGGAAGCCATGCTGGCCGGTGTTATTACTGGTAACGCGGCGGAAGAAAATTGGACGATCCCAAATCGTGCAGTCGATTTCTTCGATCTGAAGGGTGATGTTGAAGCGTTGCTGGAGCTGACTGCGAATGCGGATGCGTACCGTTTTGTTCGTTGTGAGCATCCTGCTTTGCATCCAGGTCAATCTGCTGCAATAGAATTTAATGGAAAATCAGTAGGTTATATTGGCGTCATTCATCCGTCGCTGGAGAAAAAGCTGGGCTTGAAGAGCAAAGCTATTGTATTTGAAGTGGAATTAGCTGCAATTCTGCAACGAAACATCCCATCGTTTGCCGAGGTTTCTAAATTCCCAGGTAACCGTCGTGACTTAGCAATTGTGGTCGACCAAGCAATTTCTGCAGATGATATCTTACGATTAGCAAGAAAAGTTGGCGGAAATCAGGTAGTTGGCATAAACTTATTTGACACATACCAGGGTATTGGTGTGCCGGATGGCAAAAAGAGTCTGGCATTCAGTATCGTTCTGCAAAACACAGAACGAACTCTGGAAGATAAGGAGATTGCTGAAACAATGGAACGCGTTGTCGATGCACTCCGAGTAGAGTTCAATGCTACTTTGAGGGACTAGCTATGGCCTTGACCAAAGCCGATATTGCAGAACATCTTTTTACTGAGTTGGGTATAAGTAAACGTGACTCCAAAGAACTGGTAGAAACGTTTTTTGAAGATATCCGACTGGCCCTTGAAACTGGCGAGCAAGTGAAAATATCTGGCTTTGGTAATTTCGAACTCCGGACGAAAAATCAACGTCCGGGGCGAAATCCGAAAACAGGCGAAGATATTCCAATCACTGCAAGACGAGTAGTAACTTTCCGTCCTGGACAGAAGCTGAAATCCCGGGTTGAGCATGCAAGACCTGTGGACGATGATGATGACCGCGATGGGGTTGACGAATAAATAAAAGGGCCAGTCTTAGACTGGCCCTTTTATTTTATAAGGTTTGACAGTAATGATTATTAATCAGCAGATAAATTCATCAAATTTATCTGGCGGTGATTTTGGTGCTGGCTTAACTTTGACCATAGATACACGAGCCAATTGACCAAGTAGTTTCCTGCCGTTCCACTCTTTTGTTGCCACACTAAAGCAAGCCATCTGTAATTCATCCAGTTCCGTTTTTAGCTGAGCATAGAAAGGGAGCTGTTCCAGGCAAGTGAAAGGCTGAGCGCAACGTTGCGATGCCCAGACTAATAACGCCTGATAAGCTAAAAGCGGATCGTTTGTCAGACAGCAGCGTTTAAGAGTTTTCCACAATTGGTAGCGTTCATAACGAGTACGAAGTACTTTTCTGTAATACCAGAGAATAGCTAAGATTGGGGTCAGTAAAGCAACAATTACTCCGACTATAAGTGATATCTTTGGTAGTAAACTGCTCCAGAACGGAATGCTTGCTGATGGTTTCTTTTGCGTTGCGGGGCTAGCTACTACTGGCTTAGTATTGTTTACGACGATAGAGGCCATAAATTTACGTTCATCAAGCGAAGCAATTTGTGGCCGATCACTAATCGTATTCCACCAATTTAGATGTATTACCGGCGTTGTAAAGGCGATATTTTTTTCCGGGACAAAAATCTGCTTAATGATTTTCTTACTGATCAACATACCATTTTGGTACTGCTGTTCATCTTTTTCACCATCACGATACACTTTAACGTCAGTAATGACTGGGGTAGGTATGTCGGGGATTTGTTCTGATATGTTATTAATCCCCGTTAGTGTGATAGTCCGGGTTAATGGCTGACCTGTTTTGGCATAGCTCGTTTGTGGTTCCCATCGTTCTTCAATGGTAATGCCAGCGCTCGGTAACCACTCTTTTTCTGAGCCATGAAAAGAGGAGGGTATCGATTTAACTTCGATAATGTGTTCATCTGATATTTGTTTACTATCGGAAGCCAGCGTGGCCCCAGACAGGGTTAATGTTCCTGTTTTCTCTGGAATAACAATGTAGTTATATGACAGCGTTTCCTGATAATGATCTGCAAATATTTCTTTGTCTTCAACAGGATCGCCTGCAGGAATAATTTTTAGGCCTTCTATCTGAGGAATAACTGGCGGTCTATTTTCTGGATCTGCCCTTTTAGCCATTATTACTGTGTAGGTAAGAAGTTCATCTTTATACGCACTTTCAGCACTGATCTGACTTTCTAATAAATGAACCGGTTCTAATGCTTCCGTTTGTTCTGGCGATGATTGATCTGTATAAGAGATCTGATTTGAATTGGTATCATTGACCGTTATAGTGACCGGTTGCGTTTCACTATCAGCAACTTTTAATGTAGGTATCGTAATTACACCGGCAGATACTGGTTGTAAAGGAATAGTCCAACTGGTTTCTGTTGTTGATGCATGGGCAATTTGTAAATTACCAATGATGAAATCTTTAAACAGTGGCCTTATATCAAGGGCATCATCACTGAGATTTGCATCGGCGGTGAGTGTGTATGTGAGACTGTCACCGAGGGATAAAGTCTCTACATCGACATTGCCTGTGACCTGAACAGCCAAAGCTGATGAACACCAGAGAATGGCTAAGCTATATAAACTGCAACGATATAATTTCACCATAATAACCTAGTCAGACTTATTCTTTTGTTGTAGTTGTAATCTTTTTTGCATTAGATCGCCAGGTTCTTCCGGTAATGCCTTAAGAAAACTAAGCGCTTTCTCAATATTGCCATCTTTATTTTGTAATGCGGCTATTGCGGCATCATCTTTATCTTCCGGTGTTTGCTTTTTTAACCAAAGCTCAAGAATAGCTTTGTTTTCTCTTGCTTCCCAAAGCTCAGGATTAAGTTGAAGCGCATGGTTATACGCTAAAATAGCTTCTTTTATTTTACCGGTATGAGCTAACGCATTTCCCCGGTTATAGTTAGATATATCAGTATTTATTTTTTCGTAGAAGCTGATTGCTGCATCAAATTTTCCTGCACGATACAGAGCATTACCTTTCCAGATAACATTCTGGAACAATTCAGCTGCTTGTTGATATTTACCTTGTTCATAAAGCGCGAATGCTGGATCTTTAGCGTATGAATATTCAGGAACAGAAATTAAAAATAAAAGACAAAGAATATAACCACGGCGGAACAATATAGACATCAGTAATAATGGTAACAGCACAAAATAGCCAATTTCAGTATATACAAGTGTTTCATGAGTTGTTTTTGGTGCTGTATTAGCTTGGTTGTCAGTTAAGTAGTGATCAAGGCTATTTATATCTATTATTTTACCTTTTAATTTGGTTGCTGCGTCAGTTAACACGGTCAAAGGAGTCTTTGCTACAATCAATTGTCCGGTATGCGTACGCAGTAGGCCGCCTTCAGGTAATGGCACGACAGAACCGGTTGATGAGCCAACAGAGACAATATCTACAGGCCAGTTAAATGGCTGCAGGTAATTAACAATTTTTTCAGACTGTAATACTGTCAGCTGGTCAGTGATTAATAATAGTCTGACTTGGCTATTTGGTTTTAATTGTGTAACGAGAGAACTTGCTAGTTTTACAGCATCGGGTACTGATGATCCGGGCTTGGGCATCACTTCAGGATTTAATGCTTCGACGAAATGAGCCAATGTGCCATGATCATCTGTAAACGGCGAAATAATATGAGCTGTGCCCGCAAAGGCGATTAATGCCGTGTTGGTAGCCTTATTTTTTTCTAGATAGGCAATCAACTTTTGTTTTGTCAGTGCTAACCGGGATGTTTTCAGGTCATCGGCATGCATTGTTTTATCCATACCAAGCAGAATAATGGTATGGGTGCTGGATTTAACTAATGCTGTCTTTTTAGGAATAGCGGGACCAGCTAACGCAATAATGATCAGACAAGAGAATAAAAATAACACAGCTGGAATATTGATTTTGGAGCGGCGTGGTTCACTCTTCATCAGCACAGCGAGTAAATGCGCGGAAATGTAACTTTGTTGTTTTATTTTTTTAGTCGATGAGTAATAAAATAAAATAAACAATGGTATAAAAAGCACAAAAAGGTAGGGTCTCAGGAATACGAAATCAATCATTTCTTAATCCCCAAAGTAGCATAGCAATAACGATAAGCAGGCAGGAAAGCGGCCATATCAATAATTCAGTATAAGGCTGATAGGTGACAGTCTTTAATGACAGTGGTTCAATAAGATTAATTTGTTGATAAATTTCAGATAAATCTTGCTCACTTCTTGCTCTGAAATACTGTCCGCCAGTGATTTGTGCAATTTGCTCCAGCGTTGTTTCATCTAAGTCGCTTTGGCTTTCTGCTTCTGTCGGATCAGCACCGATGCCCACTGTATAAATTTTTAGACCGCTGGCTTTGGCTAGACCAGCGGCATCGATAGGGGATATTGTATTAACCGTATCACGGCCGTCACTGAGTAAGATGAGTGTCTTATTCTTGAACGGTTCATGCAGCGTTCTTTTCACCGCAAGAGTGATGGCTTCGCCAATCGCAGTGAATTTACCGGCAAGACCAATATTTACCTCATCAAGCAATTGCCCTGTCGCTTGCAGATCTTGAGTAAAGGGGATCATCAAATAGGCATGGTCAGCAAATAAGATGACACCAACCCGATCTCCCTGACGTTGTTTTATAAATGACTGCAAATACGATTTCACCATATTTAATCGTTCAATCGATTGTCCATTTAAGGTCATATCTTTAATTTGCATGCTATATGACACATCGACCGCTAGTAATAAGTCGCGGGATGGTGACGTCTGAACAATTGGCGCATCCAACCACTGTGGGCGCGTCATAGTCAATATGAATAAGCCCCAGCCAATAACTAGCAATATTTGTGAGAAGCGATGACGTGATGTATTACCAGTAACATTGTTAGCAAGATAGGGTAACGTCGATGCGTTAATAATAATGTGCTGATTCTTTTTGGCCTTCATTAACCAGAAAACCAGTAAGGGCAGGGGTAATAAGCAGGCAAACCATGGCCAGGCGAAGTTAATCATAATGGCACCCGGCTGCGTACAGCTCTAAACCAGCGTTTGCATTCGCGAATAATCGCTTTTTTCTCTTGGACTGATAGTTTGGTATTGGAATAGGACCAGCTTTCCCACTCACTGGCAAAGCGCGAAAATTGGCAAGATGAGTTTTTATCAAGAAATCTGAGCCAATCACGTGTATGTAATCCAGCAAATTGCTCGCGTGGCCAAAAACGATTCGCTGTTTTTTTTAGTAATAAATTGATGGCAGGTATGCAGTTATCAGGGTGTTTTTTGATAATTACACGTAATTCGCGTTTTACTCGCCAGTAAAATTTATAACGAGGCCACTTTTTATAAAGTGCGGCAAGGTAAAACAGTATAAGGAGAGATGTAGCAATGAGAATAATGCTTTGCTCGTCGAGCACATCAGGTTGTGGACCTGGCAAAATATCATGTAATTGTTCGAGTGGTGCTGTCATTTATAATTGTTCTGCTAATGGTTTTGACGCATCAAAAGTTAATAATTGCTTGGAATAGCTGCACAATTTTCTTTCTAATTCAAATTGGCGGAACCCGGCAATTTTAGCGTAGTGATGTTTAAATGCATCATCAGCTAATAAAAAGCCTGAATTATCAGCGTTTTCTACTCCTAATACGCCTTCTCCTTCAATTTGTCTCTCAAGAGCATCATAAACTTGGATCAGATTCACTTCGTGTCTTTTGCGCAGAAAACGCACCATCAAAAATGATTTTTGAGACAATCGATAAAAATCACTGATAATAACCAGCCGGGCTCCAGGTCGGAGCATATTTCCTATTGTATTCAAGCTGCTGGTCATTTCTACAGAAGCAGAGGGGTGTTGCAGGCCGGTATTGTAGCTATCGACAATTTGTTTCAGCCACAATAAAACACCTTTACGGTGGCTAATGGGGGACTGAACAAAAGTTTGCTCACCGCACAAAATCAAACCACCAACTTTGTCGCCACTTTTCAACGCATGCCAGGCAACAGCCGCGGCAACCAGTGACGCAAGACGAGATTTGAGCTGTCCTTGTGAACCAAAATACATCTCTTTAGAGAGATCGAGCAGTATATACACTGAACGATCTCGTTCTTCCCGATATAACTTGGTGTGTGGTTTTCCGGTTCTGGCGGTAATCTTCCAGTCCATATTACGAACATCATCACCAATCATGTATGGCCGGACTTCGGCAAATTCCATGCCGCGTCCTTTTTTACGTGAAAGATGTACGCCGGTTCGCCAGCCATCAGAGAGCTGTGCTGCAATACGGCTTCCACTCACTGATGCTGCTAATAGATCATCCAGTGTCAGTGTCACGCCGTCATTTAATTTCATGCAACAACAACCTTTTGCAATAACAGGGAAATGACATCTTTAGGTGTAATGCCATCAGCTTCGGCTTCCACTGTCAGCATGAGACGGTGTCGCATGACCGGATAGATACAATATTGGATATCTTCCGGTGTGACATAATTTCGTCCGGCTAACCAGGCTCTGACGCGGGAACAACGTAACAAGGCAATGCTGGAGCGCGGGCTGACGCCATAAGCAAGCCAGCGGGCAAGATCAGAATCGTAGGCTTGTGGATGTCGGGTCGCAGTTGCCAGATTAACGATATAATTTTCAATGGGTGCCGCTGCAATGACTTGCAGTGCGTATTGTCGTGCCGCGAAGATCTGCAGTTGGGTTAATTGTGGTGCAGTTGGGGTGCTTTCTATTTTGCTTTCAGCATGGTTCAGACGCAGGATGCTTAACTCATCTGCGGCTGATGGATAATCCAGCTCAAGGTGCAGCATGAAGCGGTCTAATTGTGCTTCAGGAAGTGGATAAGTGCCTTCCTGCTCCAGCGGATTTTGTGTGGCCATGACCAGAAAGAGGGGCGGTAGATGATAACTTTTCCGCCCAATGGTGACTTGGCGCTCTTCCATGGCTTCCAGCAAAGCACTTTGCACTTTAGCTGCAGCACGGTTGATTTCATCAGCTAGTACGATTTCATTAAATAATGGTCCTGGCTGGAAAACGAAGGTGCCATTTTGCGGGCGGTAGATCTCTGTACCGGTCAGGTCTGCTGGTAATAGATCCGGGGTGAACTGGATGCGATGAAAATGACTTTCGACACAACTGGCCAGCATTTTTATAGAACGGGTTTTAGCTAAGCCAGGTGGGCCTTCAACTAGAATATGTCCATCTGCCAGCAAAGCCATCAGCAAACCGTCGATCAGGTGTTGTTGCCCGATAATCTGTTCATTCAGAAATTGTTTCACGCTGGCAATCGCAGCCAGACATGCATCTTCTGTTATGGTTTGCTGTTGTTCGTTATAAATATTATCCACAGCACCGTCCTTTGATTAAATTTCCTGCGATGACAATAAAACTGCACACAGTATAGATTCCAAATGCAACTATCAGCCATTGTGGCATAGTCCACGACAGGAATTGCCACTGAATTTCAGAACACTCGCCTGTTGCATTAAAAAACCATGGTGCCCACTCATGCAGCGGCAGCCATTGTGGAAAGGTAACAAACAAATCGCAAGTGTTAAATGGAGACGGATGAAGCTGAATATCCGTGTGACGTAAGGCTAGCTGTAAACCCTGTACGGAAGAGTAGGCCCATAACAGTAAGCCACTCCAGCGTAGGAAAAAGTTTTTCGGATTAATAAATCCAATCGCAGCACCTGCCATAATGCCAAGAATGGCAACTCGCTGATAAATGCACATGACGCAGGGTTGTAACCCCATCACATGCTGAAAAAACATACCACATAATTCAAGAAATAGTGTTGAGCCCAGCAATATAGCCCATGCGATGCGGTTTTGTGTCTGGGTTCGGATGAACGCAATCATTTCAATATCCAATGATGAAAACTGCAGAAATTAGAATACAGAACTCGTGAAAATGGAAGAGTGAAAAATACGATAACGTGTTGATTTTTTAGTGTGACATGGTGTCAATCTTGTGTCATGGATTGAAATGTAAAATCGAGTGGTAGGTCATGTAACAGCAATTAATGCCATTGCATCCTAATTGTTAGGATGCATGCGAATAGGTCCTCAGACCAATAAATGACTATTTTTAATAATTTGATTTTATTAAGTTTAAACTTGAGGTTTTAGAGAAACGGCGTTTTTCAGGATGGTTTTTTCGCATAGACGGTTTGTATCGTAGATAATTTTACGAATACTGAACTAAGCTTAGAATGAGTCGACATACCCGGACTTACGGAACACATTTTTGATTACCTTATAACTAATAAGAACTTTGGGGCCTTTGTATTAATCATGGCGGGTGAAGTATGGCTCTTTATGAGATGCGAAAATTTGTAGCTCCTGAATTTATTTTTGGCGTCAATGCCCGGCATCGCGTTGGGTTTTATGCCCGTAATATGATGGCCAGACGGGTTTTTGTTGTCACTGATCCGGGAGTTATTGCTGCGGGCTGGGTGAGAGATGTTATTGCTGATTTAACTGAAGTCGGTATTGAGTCGGTCATATTTCAAGAGCTTACATCAAACCCGAAAGATCATGAAGTCATGGCCGGCGCCGAAGTGTATGCCCGAGAGCATTGTGATGTGATCGTTGCAGTTGGCGGTGGCAGTGTCATTGATTGTGCAAAGGCGATTGGCATTGTGCATACCAACGGTGGTCATATACTCGATTTTGAAGGGGCCGATCAGATTGATATTCCTGGCCCGCCATTAATTTGCATTCCAACCACAGCGGGTACTGCCGCCGACATCTCGCAATTCTGCATTATTGTCAATTCGCCAGAGCGTTATAAGATGGCAATTATCAGTAAATGCATGGTTCCTGATGTCGCTTTGATCGATCCTGAAACGACATTGACCATGGATGCCTATTTAACCGCTTGTACGGGAATAGATGCGTTAACTCATGCTATTGAGGCCTATGTTTCCACCGCCAGTTCGCCTATTGTTGATGTTCATGCTTTAGCGGCAATTAAACTGATCTGGAATAACATTGAGCAGGCAGTAGCTATGCCGCATCATTTGCCCGCCAGAGAAAACATGTTACTTGGCAGTCTGCAAGCCGGTTTAGCATTTTCCAACGCCAGCTTAGGAGCAGTACATGCATTGGCTCATGCACTGGGCGGATTTCTCGATCTTCCTCATGGTGAATGTAATGCGTTGCTACTAGAACATGTGGTGCGCTTTAACATCTCGAAAGCAACCGACCGCTATAAACAAATCGGTGAAGCTATTGGTCTGGAAATGGCGGGTATAACCGAACGCCAACGGGCAAGGCGGATCACGGAAGCACTTAATCATTTACGCAATCGTTTAGGTATCGTAAACAGCCTTACACAACGAGGTGTTCGGAGTGCGGATATTCCTGAATTAGCTTTTCATGCACTCAATGATGCATGTCTGGTTACCAATCCACGACATGCTCAGATTGATGATATAAAGGTTATTTATGGCGAAGCCATGTGACACTGATAATGATTGGGAATCCCGCAAAGACCGTATCATTGGTTTAGGTGAACGTTCGTTTCATAAAAGTTATTACCCCCAATTAAAACAAAATTTAGACCGTCTTGAACGTTTTCATACCTTATTGGATAGCACGTCAGATTTTGTGCTGTTGGTTTCGTTACCTGAAGGAACAATTACTGATGCTAATGCGGCACTTGGGCGTCTTATTGGTGAGCCTGTAGATAGGTTGATAGGAAATACCTTTGAATCATTAGGCTTGGGCGATGCCAGTCATGTGTTAGCTGTTTTATGCCAAGATATGAATTCATTCCACGATGGAGAGGCCACAGCGACTCATTCGGTTGTGACGGAGTTTTGTCACAACGACACGCTGATCTGGATTGAGTTCTCTTACTGTCTCTCCGTTCTTGATACAAAAAGCTATGGCGTCATGGTGGGGCGCGATGTGACTGAGCGAAAGCATAACCATGAAATGCTGGCAGCCTTGCTATCAGAAAAAGAGGCCATGCTTGATAATGCATTAGTGGCGATTGCGATGGTTCGGGAACGCATCATTATTTCGTGTAACCGGCGCTTTGAAATTATGTTTGGCTATCAACCTGGCGGTGCGCTGGGACAGTCCACAGAGAACCTCTATATCTCGAAACTCTCTTTTGATTCATTTGGTGAAGAGGCATACAGCGCACTGATGACCGATGAACCATTTACGCGAATTCAATTGCTTGCTCGTGCCGATGGCAGTGCATTCTGGTGTGAAATGACAGGGAATGTGCTTGATCATTTACACCCCCAGAACGGCAGTGTGTGGATGATGACCGATATAACGGAACGAAAAGAAGCGGAAGAACGCGCAAAATATCTTTCCTATCACGATGCAATAACCGGTTTACCGAACCAGTTGCTGTTTCAGGATCGGTTGCAGCAGGCGATGATGTTTTCTGATCTGGCTAAAACCAAGGTCGCGTTACTGGTTGCTGATCTTGACCGCTTCAAAACGATTAATGACATCCTCGGTTTCAATATGGGAAATCGCTTATTGGTTTCGGTTGGTGAACGGTTAAACCAGTTATTTCCTAGCCCTGATACCGTATGCCGGCAGGGAGGGGATGAATTCCTCATGCTCTTGACTAATCTTTCCAGTGTGGAGCTCATAGGCAATTCTATTGCTGAGTTGATAGCCAATTTTACGGCACCATTCAAATTCGATAATCAGGAACTGACTACATCTATTTCTGTCGGCGTAGCGATTTATCCGGAAGATGGCGCTGACTTTGAGACGTTATTAAAAAAAGCGGATATGGCCATGTATCGGGCAAAGGATGCTGGTCGTAATACTTACCGCTTTTTTAATGAAGAAATGAATAGCGAAGCAATTGATCAAATAACCCTGCACGCAGGGCTTCGGCGAGCGCTGGAAGAAAAACAATTTGTATTACATTACCAACCCCAGATCGATATGGGGAGTGGTGCATTGATTGGTGCTGAAGCTTTGATCCGGTGGGAACACCCTGAGTTGGGTATGATCCCTCCCGGACGTTTTATTCCTATCGCGGAAGAAACCGGGCTGATTATAGAAATTGGCGATTGGGTGTTATATGAGGCTTGCCGTGAAGCGGCCAGATGGCGCAGGGCCGGGATGTTTGAACCGGTAGTGGCCGTGAATTTATCGGCACTGCAATTTAAACGTGGGAATATTGAGTCATCTGTTTTGCACGCACTTCAGGAATCAGGTATTGAACCGGACATGCTTGAACTTGAATTAACAGAGTCGATCTTGATCCAAGATACCGAAAATGTGCTGGCGACAGTGCAACGACTGAAACTGATGGGCGTTAAATTATCCATTGATGATTTTGGTACCGGCTATTCCAGTCTGTCTTATTTAAAGCGCTTCAAGGTAGATAAACTTAAAATTGACCAATCATTTGTACGCGATCTCGCCAACAATGCTGATGATGCCGCCATTGTACGGGCTGTTATTCAAATGGCTCGTAGTTTGGGATTACAGACGATTGCGGAAGGTGTTGAAAACGAGAGAGCATTAGAATTACTGCGTCTTTATCATTGTGATGAGGCTCAAGGTTATTTTATTAGTCGCCCGATCCCGGCGAGTGTTTTTATGTCTTACTTAGGCAATTATTTAGATAAAACCAATACGAAGTAAAACATGAAAAATAGCTAAGAAAAAAACCGAACAGTTTTAGGCTATTCGGTTTTTTAGATCCTGGTTGAACGTATCAGATTTAAACCAGATCAAATCTGTCAGCGTTCATCACTTTTGTCCAGACGGCAACAAAATCCTGCACAAACTTCTCTTTGTTATCATCTTGCGCATAAACTTCCGCATACGCACGCAGCACCGAGTTGGAACCAAAAACCAGATCAACACGCGTTGCTATCCATTTCACTGCACCGGATTTGCGATCGCGTATCTCATACAAGTTCTTACCAGCAGGTTTCCACACATAGCTCATGTCAGTCAGGTTGATGAAAAAATCATTGGTCAAGGCACCAACACGATCAGTGAACACGCCATGCTGGGTTCCTGCATAATTGGTGCCCAAGACACGCATTCCACCGAGCAATACTGTCATTTCCTTTGCGGTCAGACGCATCAACTGTGCTCGATCCAGCAGCAGCTCTTCCGCACTGACGACGAAGTCTTTCTTCAACCAGTTACGGAAACCATCGGCCAACGGCTCTAATACGCTGAATGATTCCACATCGGTTTGTTCCTGAATGGCATCGCCGCGCCCAGGCATGAAGGGAACAGAGATATTGATACCAGCCGCTTTCGCGGCGAGTTCAACACCGACGTTACCGGCGAGAACAATGACATCAGCAACACTGACATTGCATTCGGCAGCTATATTTTCCAGAACAGCCAGCACCTTAGCCAATCGTGCCGGCTCATTACCTTCCCAGTCTTTTTGTGGCGCCAGACGAATTCGGGCACCGTTTGCGCCACCTCGCTTATCTGAACCACGGAATGTGCGGGCGCTGTCCCAGGCTGTTGTCACCATGTCACTGATACTAAGCCCACTGTTGGTAATTTTTGCCTTAACGAGCGCGACATCATATTCCTTACTGTCCGCAGGGATCGGGTCTTGCCAGATCAAATCTTCTGCCGGCACATCCGGGCCAATATAACGGGTTTTAGGCCCCAGATCGCGGTGAGTCAGTTTAAACCAGGCCCGGGAAAAGACTTCCGAGAAATAAGCTGGATCTTTATGGAAACGTTCCGCGTGTTTGCGATATTCCGCATCAAATTTTAATGCCATATCGGCATCGGTCATGATGGGTTTACGACGAATGGACGGGTCTTCCACATCGACCGGCATATCTTCTTCTTTGATATTCACCGGTTCCCATTGCCAGGCTCCGGCCGGGGATTTTTGCAACCACCAGTCACAACCAAAGAGTAAGTCGAAATAACCGTTGTCCCATTTTGTCGGGTGAGTGGTCCAGGCGCCTTCGATGCCGCTGGTCACAGTGTCACGGCCTACACCACGGCTCGAGTGGTTATTCCAGCCTAGACCCTGTTCGTCGATATCAGCGGCCTCAGGCGCAGCACCCAGGTTGGCAGCATTCCCATTACCATGCGCCTTACCTACAGTGTGCCCGCCGGCTGTCAGGGCGACAGTTTCTTCATCATTCATTGCCATGCGGGCGAACGTTACCCGCATGTCCTGCGCTGTTTTGAGTGGATCTGGCTTGCCATCGACACCTTCCGGGTTTACATAAATCAGGCCCATCATTACCGCAGCCAACGGATTTTCCAGATCGCGTTTGCCGGAGTAACGGCTTCCCGCGCCACCGCTAGGGGCTAGCCACTCTTTTTCTGATCCCCAGTAAATATCTTTTTCCGGATGCCAAATGTCTTCGCGGCCAAAGGCAAAACCGAAAGTTTTCAGACCCATCGATTCATAGGCCATATTACCAGCCAGAATGATCAGATCTGCCCAGCTCAGCTTGTTGCCATATTTTTTCTTGATCGGCCATAACAAGCGGCGGGCTTTGTCTAAGTTGGCATTATCCGGCCAGGAGTTGAGCGGGGCGAAACGTTGATTACCGGTGCCGGCACCACCACGGCCATCGGCAATACGGTAAGTACCTGCTGAATGCCAGGCCATGCGGATCATCAGCCCGCCATAGTGCCCCCAATCAGCCGGCCACCAGTCCTGACTGTCGGTCATCAAGGCTTTGAGATCGTTTTTCAGTGCATCAACATCCAGTTTCTTAACTTCTTCCCGATAGTTGAAGCCAGCATCCATCGGGTTGGTCTTGCTATCGTGTTGATGCAAAATGTCGAGGTTCAGCGCCTTAGGCCACCACTCTATATTTGATTTGCTGGCGGATGTCGCACCGCCATGCATAAAAGGACATTTCCCGGCAGAACTCTCATTATTTTTGTCCATATCGCTCTCCAAGGTTGCGTATTGAACGGAATTCGTTATGTAAACCAAATAGATGAAGACAATGATCTGTCAATGCATGAAAGGATTTTGTAGCTATAAAAACTATAGTCGTGATGGCTCGTTTTGCTGTTAGATAAATAACAAAATCGGGAAATATCTTAGTATTCAGCCTTGACCATGCAAAGGTAGCTGAAGCTCGATGATGATCAAAAATTTCAAAGCTGAAATACTGCCTCATCATCTTCGCTTCGAGTGCTATTTTCAGAGATTAGTTGCTGCTAGCTACGTTGGTTGGCATTTCCGCATTCTGTGCGGTTTGCTTGATGGCTTCACCGAGTTGCCAGACAGCCATGGAGTAGTGCACGCTTCGGTTATAGCGTGTGATGGTGTAAAAATTCGTTAAACCGTACCAATATTCATAGCCTGTGCCAATATCAAGACGCAGCACGCTGGCTTCAGTGTGGCCACCGAGATCTTTTGTTGGTTTCAAACCGGCAGCAACCAGCGATTGCACTGGATAGCGGTTCTCGAAGCCGTATTTGAGACCCAATGCCTGCCCGGCACCACGAATAGCAATCGCATCTCCCGCAGTCCAACCATTGGCCTGGAAGTAACGAGCAACACTACCTATTGCATCTTCCGGATCCCACAGATTGATATGACCGTCATGGTTGAAGTCAACAGCATAGGATTTATAAGACGATGGCATAAACTGGCAATATCCCATGGCGCCAGCAAAGGAGCCACGCAGTTCATGCGGATCAGCATTTTCGTCACGCGCCATCAGCAGAAAGGTTTCCAATTCGCGGGAAAAAAATTCAGCACGACGAGGATAATCGAAGGCGAGGGTAGCAAGCGCATCAAGCAGACGTGTCTTGCCCATTACGCGGCCCCAGCGGGTTTCTACACCAATAATGCCAACAATAATTTCTGGCGGCACGCCGTATAATTGGTAGGCCCGATCGAGCGCTGCCGCATGTTGTTGCCAGAAGGCGACACCGTTATGGATATTATCCGGTGTGATAAATTGTTTACGGTAACGCAGCCAGGCTCCGGTCGGGCCTGACGGTTTCAGGCCGGTTGTCGGCGCCTGACGATCCATCAGACGGATAATCGAATCAAGGTGTTTGGCATGACTGATCCAATATTCCAACTGGCTACGGTCATAGTTATGTTTAGTCACCATGTAGTCGATAAAGCGGTGCGCATTTTCGTTGTGCTCAAAATCGCCACCACTGATCTTGGCGACACCAATTGCATCGTTGCGATATGGGGTTATGGTTGCAGCACGATCTGTGGTCTGAGAAGACTGAGAGTTGATCTCGGTATCATGATTACTGCAGGCCGACAGCAGGGGAAAACAGGCCAGTAAGGAGATTAGAATGCGCATGAAATGTCCATTTTTTTGGCGTAACAAAGAGAAAATAAATCGCTGTCATTGCCAGCTTGACTGATGCCTTATGACAGAGGCGGAGACTTTACCGCTGAATGTGGGTCAATGGAATATTAAAAGAGAATTCATCACCAAATCGGTACAAAATCATGATCTGACCCTGCATGAACAGACTGGGTGCTATTAATTAATGAGAACTTAAATCAAAAATCCTTTTCCCACATCTTAAGTCATCACGTACTTTCAGCATGATAGCTTCTATTCCTTCCAGATTTTTTAAACTCTCTTTTTCTTCTTTTGATGTTGGTAATATCTTGGCGATTCCGCCATTTTGAATCACAATTCGCTGTTTGCCGCGCAGGGCTAATAGCGGATCGTGCGTAGAGATAAATACAATTTTGTCTTCTGACACCAACAAATCTAATGCGCGTTTTCGGTCTACACCGGCATTTTCTATTTCATCGATCAGCACTATTGGCGCAGCACCTAATAATGCCGTGTCGGCAATCATCAAGGCGCGGGTTTGACCACCAGAAAGTTGTGTGATTGAGCAATCGGGAGAGAATTTTTCTCCGGTCAGGTCGTTAGCGCAATCAATGACACGTTGCACGGTTGACTCAATATTTTCTGTTAATCGGCAATGCGCATGCATGGTGATAAATTCATGCACACTCAGGTCGACAACAAAATTCATGTTTTGGGAAAGCTGGGCTACCATTTTGCGGTGCATCGAAAAGCGAGTGTTATAATCGGCTGACGATCCATTGAGTAATATCTGCCGCCGAGTGGGCGTGTCGCCCTGTGCCAAACATTCAATATCACTTAGCAGGCAGCTTTTACCGGAACCGGTAGGCCCAACAATACAAACGATATCACCCGCTTGAACCGTTAATTCTATGTTTTCCGGTTCACCTTGTTTATTGTGCCCGCCAATGATGGTTAATGTTTCAATTTGCGTTTGATTCGCCTGATAAATTGAATCAACCTCGTGAAGTAGTTGCTGCATATGAGGTAACAACATATCTCTTGCCATGCCGCCATCAGCCAGATCTTCATCACTTAAACTGTTGACCCAATCTTTCACTGATACAGCTTTAACGGAATGAGTTAGCCCAATGCTATCAATGAATTCGGCGATGCAGGGCTGGTCTCGTTGCAGTCGGCGAATATTCGTCAACGACAAATCATTACATTCACTCATGGTGATTCTCCTCAAACTGCATTTTTTTAACATGGCCACGCTGATGGCGAGTACCGATTGCCGTTTCACCGACACAATAAGGGCAAATGGCGGCAGGCATGGAGAAGCGCAGATGCCGACCATTTAATGATGTAATCGCATGGCTTCGGCGCATTTGCATGGCAATTTCCAATGAGCCCTGACCAGTAATGCCATTACAAAAAACGATATGCGCACGGGGATTTGCCAATCGGGTGTTATAGGCAAACACTTCCCGTTCGGCTTGTGAAACGATGTCGCCTTTGGTGATCACAACTAGATCAGCCAGCTTCAGCATCGGTCCGACTTTTTTGGGCGTGTTAATGCCGGCTAACGCGTCAACGACACAAATCGCCAACACATCGTTAATATGGGGCGAGCAACGATTACATAACCCGGCACTCTCACTGATCAGCATATCGAATTGCTGTCTTTGGCCCCAATCCAGACAGTCATCAATGTTGCTGACAAAAAAATGGTCGGGGCAGATGCCACCAGAAATGCCGGTTTTTACCGGGATTCCCTGTTTTTGATAGAGCTTGTCATCGGAGGTTGAAAGCGCATCAAATTTGACAACGCCAACCTTCAGGCCATCTTGCATTAGTTGACGAATGGTCTGCAAAATTACCGCTGTTTTGCCAACAGAGGGAGCGCCTGCGACAGTAATTAGCTGCATTGTTTTTTCTCCTGCTGTTGTAGCCATGCATTGAAAAATAATGTCGAAGCCAGTTCAGTTTGCTGAACCAGATTATGAGAGCGCACATACTCCCAGCCCAGCCATTGAAAGCGAGTCTCAGCAGGGATCGCGTGGCACTGTTGTAACAGGGTAGGCGGGTAACAGTTATGCATCAGTAGGCTGCCCAGTTGCTGGCTGGTCAGATAATCAATAATGGGTCGTAATTTATCCCGTTTTTCAGGTTTTAACATGAAGGCGATAGGCATGGTGTACGCGCCATCCTGCGGCCAGATGATCTGACATTGCTGACGACGTGGGCACAATTCAGCCTGCATCCAGGGCAGGATAGCAATTGCGGGCGCCTGCTGGTTTTTCGAGCCCATCAGTCGGGAAATTTCCACATGGTGCAGTAAATACCGGACATTATGCGCAAAGGCAATGACACCATTCGGGCCAAATTCGCGGTACAGCGACAACAATAGGAAGCGGTTGAATTCAGTGTAAGTGCCCGAGTCTGAAGAGCGTGAGCCACCAAACGTGATGTCGTTGTGATAGATAGGATCGAGCAAATCTTCCCAGCATTGTGGGATCGGGCGATTACCTAACTTTGTTTTATCGACGAGAAAAACAAACGGGATCACTGAAAAGGGATGGAAGATGCCTGCTGGATCAGGTATCCCAGCCTTTTGATATACCGGATGAAAATCGGATGGCTGAAATAAAGCAGGCCCTTGATAATAGCCCTGGTTTTTTGAACTCAGTATATCTGATGAACAGGTGACTACTAACATGGAAGGTAATGTTGCCGGATGTGCCGGTGCCACCACGCGGGAAAATGGCTCAAACCATTCACCACCGGTCATACTTATACAATTAAGCGTCACACCGCTTTTCACTTGATGAGCAGCCATTGCTTTATCCAGCCCCGATTTAAAAGCCAATCGAAGCGGAATGGGCATTCGCCCGAGAAAATCGAGCGATGAAGTCACCGTATTATCAGGAATCATATTGCTAACCCTCCCGCGTAATACATCTGGCCAGAACGTTGATAGTGTTCTATCAGATCATGCGAAGGGGTTCGGCGAGTTGCCAGCATATTCCCCAGTAATGATAAGGATCGGGCTCCTTGTCGTTCGCCGTGTTGAATTAAGGCAATGCGGGCTTTATTGATAACATCGATAGCGATATGACAGATCTTATCGTCAGAAAACCCCAGGATTGCAGCTCGCTGATACAGGTGATGATCAGGATAATCAGCCCGGTCTTCCAACTGATGATCAAGGCAAAGCCCGATTAACAGATAACAGCAAGCCGCCAATAATTCAGCCGTAGGCATCGCATCGAAAGCCTTAAATTCGATACGACCATGCTCTGATGGAATTCGCGCGGTATGGGAAAGAGGGGCATCTGGTTTATCTGACGCGTTAGCAAACAATTTACAGGTCGGGCGTAACCCGCCACGTTCATAGGTCCTTTTGGATAAACCTTGCCATTGTGCTCCACCAGAAAATGGTGAGCTAAAGCTGAACGGAACAATATACGGGCCGTAATAGGTCAGTTTACGGGCAACATCCAGACTTTTTTCAATGCTCATTTCGCTGAATGAAAGATTGATATCTGGCCCATAACTGAGCGTTGAGATATGCGATGCGGCATATTCAGGATGTTGCTCACGTAGTGTTTTTTCCCACTGATTCAGTGGTGGTTCGTAATGATATTCGGCTAACTCAGGGTTAAAACCAGAAATGGCTACCCCGAGTTGATATTTGTGCAAAGCAAGTGTTAGCTGATGTTCAATGTCTTTTAATGCAGCAATGGCTTCGTTTATTGAACCTCTTGGCGGTGTGCGAATTTCAACACCTTTTACCGCCATTTGATGAAACGAACCATCGGAGTTAAATCGCTCGTCGCCTTCCAGATACCAGTATCCGTTTTTGATGCCTAAATCACCGACAGCCAGAGTGTTATCTAACTTCCCCGGTTTTTCTTCCAGCAAGTCTGCAATTGATTGAAAGCTGAGATTGGTAAAATTGCGCAGACGTCCTGTTTGCTCACCATCAATATCAATGAGCATATATTCATATTCGATCCCACATTTCATTTGCAGTGGCTTCATCATATCGGCCTCGCTATAACCATTGACTATAACCATTGCGTGTAAGGTTCAGGGTTATCATCTGGCCGCACAGCAGCAACACTTTCTGTGGGGGTGCCCAAATAGAGAAATCCGACAATTTGATCGGTATCTTGTAATTCAAGCAATTGATGTAATTCCCGACTTTGCATTAACCAGCCAGAGCGCCAGATCCCGTTAAAACCCAAGCTTTGTGCGGCCATTTGCATCATCAGCACAGAAGAGGAAGCACAGAGAATTTGATCAAAGGCGGTGACATGTTTATTCACGGCGGGCGTAGCAACAACGGTGATCACCACCGGTGCTCGTAATGGCATTTTTCTAACCCGTTCAATAACCTGCTCAGGTTTATTCATCACTTTTGCTGCTTGAGCAAACAGCTCGCCTAGCCGAATCAGCCCAGCGCTTTGTGCGACAAAAAAACGAAAAGGTCGCATATATTGAAAATCAGGTGCACGCATAGCCGCCCGCAGAATGATATCCAGCTGTTTTTCATCCGGTGCTGGTAACGCCAAATGATGACTGGAATGACGGGATAATAGGAAATCGGTAACCACATTTTGCTTATATGGCGTATCGACAATATGAACTTTTGTATCCACTTCATCTCTCCCGTTTATTTATCAGAATAAAATGACGAGTACGACAGATTAATGATGAATAGATGGCATTTAGTGTGCCAATATAGTATTTCTTTCTTGTTGTTATAAGTGATTATTTATTTAATAAAATCAATGCATTATGTCGTTTTGTTTGTTGTGAAAATATATTCTCTATGAGAAATGTACATTCATGTATATTTCATGAAATTAAGTTCAGAATTGTCATTTCAGGCATCTTCTAATGAAAAACTAACAGGAATAATCACATCGTCTTCCTGTGTCACATTACCCACGTTGGCCGGAACAAATTTCCAACGACGAACAGCATTTATTGCGGCGGTGTCTAATGTGTTGTGACCACTACTGCGATGTACGCTGACCTGTAATACCAAACCTGAAGCAGAGACTTTCACTTGCAGTAGTACGGTGCCCTCTTGCCCTAACTCACGTGCGATTTCCGGATATTCTGGTGGTGGATTAGAAAGGTAATGGGTATCCAGTCTGGCCGGTATATTTGACATGTCATTCTGCTGTGCTTTTTGTTCAGTGATGAGCTGATGCTTTGTAGATATGTTTTCTTGCTTAATTTGCTCAGAACGTTTGCTTCGAACCAAATCTGTTTTTTTCAAAATAGGTCTATCCGTTTTTTTGTTTCTTAATTTGTTTTTGCTCTTTTCTGACGTGGTATGTAATTTTGCCAAGGGTGCGTTGATATCTGTTTTTACAGGTAATGTCATTGCGTTATCAGCGGGAACAGATTTCATGGCAGGATTCGCTTTCGATTCTTGAGGTGTAGGGGTTATCGCTACGAGAGGCTTTTTTGCTACCACCTGCGCCATGGAAACCAGCTGAACCTGAATGATTTTTCTGGCTGGTCTGATCGTTTCTGCCCCCGGTATTTGGGGGGCGGGGGAGATGCCAATTTTATAAAATATAATCCCAGCAAACAGGTGAAGGAGTATGGCTACTCCCCACGCTTGATATTGTTGGCGATATTTGATCAACGATGGTTTAGCTGATGTCTCCCGGCAATCTGTAATTAACGCCTCGCCCAACATGATTACACACCTATCGGTACAAACAGTGTATGACCTGCCGCGTTGACTGCTTCTACGCTCACATCATACAAATGTCGGATAGTGTTCGGCGTAATAACTGATGCGGGAATTCCCGCTTGTTCAATTATTCCATCAATCAGTAAAGCGACTTTGGTCGATGCACGAAGTGCATGCTCAGGATGATGGGTCGTCATTAAAATACCAAAACCATGTGCAACCAGTTCTTGTAGTGTGTCTAACAGCCGAAACTGATTGCCATAATCGAGCCCAGTAATGGGTTCATCCATAATAAAAATACGAGCCCCTTGTGCTAAAGCACGCGCTATCAGCACTAATTGGCGTTCCCCGCCGGATAACTCGGTATAAGCCCGACGGCTCAAATGGTTGATCCGCAGTTGCGATATCGCTGCGTGCGCGGCATCTCTGTCGTCTTGTGTGGGTGAGCGGAAAATGCCGGAATGGGGTATGCGCCCTAAGGTGACAACCTCTTCCACCAGATAGGGGAAGGGGGGAATATGCGACTGCGGCACATAAGCAATATGCGTGGCTAACTCACGTCGTGAAAATCGAGCTAATGGTTGATTATTAAGAGAAACATTGCCCTGTTCAGGCTCTAGAAAACCCTGTAACAATTTTAGTAATGTCGTTTTACCCGCGCCATTTTTCCCAAGCAGTGACACTAATTCACCTTGTTTCACCGACAATGAAACATCTCGTAATACGGGGTGCCCTTTATAGGCATAACTCACTGTGTTGGCTTTGAGTTCGGTTAATACATGCATATTAATTCCACCCTTTTCGTGAGCGTTTTAGCACCATCAGGAACACCGGAATGCCTAATATTTCTGTCACGATCCCAATCGGAATTTCACTGTCGGCAATACAGCGCGATACACAATCGGCGAGGATCAAAAAAGTAGCGCCAAGAATGATACTGGCGGGTAAAACGCGGCTATTCGCCGGGCCAAGCATCATTCTGACAATATGCGGGATCAATAAACCAACCCAGCCAATAGTGCCTGCGATAGAAACGGTTAAAGCAGAAATCATGGTTGTTACTGCAATGATGCTGTAACGCACCCAGGTTACCGGAATACCTAATGAACGCGCTTCGTCGTCCCCCATAGAGAGGGCATCAAGCATTCGGCCACAACAGGCAATCAGCAGAATGCCTGCGATCAATGGCCCGCCAAAGGCCAGTACTTGTGGTAAATCGGCCAGAGCCAGATTGCCCATCAGCCAATAGACAATGGATGGCAGTACATTCAGCGGGTCGGCGACATATTTAATCACCGACAATAATGATGAAAATAGCGCACTGCTGATCATGCCGCCAAGCACCAGCATCACCATAGATGATTGCCCGAACACATTAGCAATCAACACGCTGGCAAACACTGCGACAAGCCCCATAGAGAAAGCCAGCCCCTGGATGACAGCCCAACTGCAACCGAACAGAATGCCTAGCGCCGCACCAAACGCGGCACCACTTTGCACACCTAACAGCCCCGGTGAAACCAATGGGTTGCGGAATACCGCCTGAAATGCCGCACCGGAAACGGATAAAGTCGCCCCCACTAACATGGCCACCAGAATGCGGGGTAAGCGGATATCGATTAACACATTGTGTAGCGTGTCGAACTGCTCATTCTCCATCATATTAAAACCCATCCAATGCAGGAAAAATTGAGTGATTTCCAGTGGGCTGGTTGGATACTTACCGATAGAAAATGCCAGTAATATGGCTGCAAACAGCCCGCTTAATAACAGGCTGTACCAGGTTAACCAGTGAAAACAGCGCCAAGTGCTGGTACCGGAGTAACTAAGTTGTGAGTTAGCTGTTGACGCATCCATAGCGAGACCTCGTTAGCTGGTTTTATTCAGCAATTTATTGATGGCAGCTTTATCTAAATCGACTTGAAAAAAGAGTTGGTAAAAGTCATGCGTCTCTTTTTCTAAATTGATGGGGTAAACAGAGGGGTAGAGTTTGTTGGCTAACCATTGCGCACCCATCACCCGCATAAATGAAGGCGGACGATCAAACCAGTTAAACGGCAGGGAAGGGATGGGGTAAACTTTGTGTGCCTTGACCGCTTTCAGTTTGGCCCAGCGCGGATCGTTATTGATCAGATCGGTGGTTGCCGGGAAACGGGTAACAATAACATCGGGATTAATTTTCAGCAGGGTTTCCATGCCCGCAGTGACATTGCTGGACTCAATGTCTGCCGGAACAGCCGTTGCCGGTGGTAAATCACTACAGGCCAGCGCGTTCACGGCACCGGCCAGACGAATAACTTCCGCCCGATCAGCTTCGCCACACTGTGATGTCAGACCATCCATCGATTCTGCGTAATAAACACGGATCTTGTCTTTGGCTGGAATCATTGAAACGGCTTTTGCCAGTTTGGCGCTGGCGGTTTCAATATATTCGGCCAGTTTTTCACCGCGTTCTGCTTTACCTAACACGTTACCCAGAAAACGAAAAGTGGCTGGATAATCGCTAAGCTTATCAACACCGACTAAAACAGCGGGCACATTGACTCTACTGAGTTGTTGCAACTGTTCCCGTTGAAAAGCCGGGGTATTCCACCCCACGGCTAAATCAATTTTTGCTGCTTTAACCTGTTCCAGATTCATATCTTGCCCGACTGACATTTGTGGCAGGCTACTTACTGATGCAGGTAAGTAAGGGGCATATTCCGGTTTTAATTTAAACGGGTGAGGTAACCCGACCAATTTCTCAGGTGCCAATGCGGTGACAATGGCAAACGAGTGCGAAAAGGTATAAATCCGCTCAATATGGTCTGGGATCGCCACTTTCCGACCCGCTAAATCGGTTATTTGTTTTGCTTGTGTCGCTACACTGATAGTGCTGATTGCTAGCATTGCACCAACCAGTTGAGATAACGATTTAAGTTTACGCATAAGTAAATTCCTTTCGTAAAAATTAGGTTGGTTTAGAAATCCAGCTGGAGAGATGTTTTGAAGGTGCGCGGTTCGCCCATATACACACTGGCACCAGCCGCCGTGTTGCCTTCCGTATTGCCCGGCATGAGAGAAGCCCAATATTGCTTGTCGGTGACGTTGTTGATGCCCAAACGCCAGGTCAGCTTTTTGTTATTGCCGATCTTTTTGGTAAACCGGGTGCCAATATCAGCAGTGGTGTAGCCATCAGCCCAGGCGGTATTGGTGTTATTCGCGGCACGTTTACCGGTGTAATGCACATTACCCGTCAGTGTTAACCCCGCGACTTGTGGTAGGTCGTATTCCGTGAGCATATTGGCTTGCCACTTCGGAACTCCGATCACCAATTTGTCATCGGTTGATGCTAGTAACGTGTCTTTGAGTTTTGGATCAAGCCAGGTCACACCGCCCATGACGGTGGTGTTCTCAGTTGCACGGCCCCGGCTGTAGAATTCGATGCCGTGATTAACCTGCTGGCCTTGTTCCCGATAGATATTGTCAGAACCGGTATAAGCTAAAGGACGTTCAATGCGGAATGCGGCAGTGGTGAATTCCATATTGGCAACATTCACTTTGTAACCTGCTTCAATTTGTTTGGTGTGATAGGGTTTTAATGTTTCATTTGCATTCGAGGCTGTCGTTGGTGCTGTGCCGCCGGGCTGCACACTATCGGCGTAGTTGATATAGGTCGTCATGTTTTTGCGCGGCTTATAAATCACCGCGCTGGTGTAGCTCAACGCATTATTTTCGTAATAATTGGCTGCTGTGTTCTTTGAATTATTAACATCAATCCAGCTATTGCTGGCCACGCCCATCACTGACCATTGGTCATTCAATGCAATCGTGTCACCTGCGATCAATGTCTGATATTGCGTATCGCCTGTTTTGTCGAAGCTGCCGTAACCATTCCAATTTGGTTCATTGGTTATTGTGCAAGGATCAGAAATAGTACCAGTACAACTTTGCACGGCTGCTGCACTGTTTGTGGCTTTAAAGGAAGGATTACGGTAACCATTTGTGCCAAAAACCAAATCGTGTTTATACCTACCGGTTTGCACTTTTCCGTTCAGGTAAAGCTGATTACTGAGTAATGCCTGTTTGGTATAACTTTCGCTGGAAGCAGACTTCAGGCCATTATTACTTAGTAAGGTATTTCCTGCTCCTTTGACAGAGCGTAAAACGTCTTGCTCTTGCAGGCCGCCAGTAACCTTCCAGTCATCGTTCAGCTGATGCGTGATTCGTGCACCATAGATCTCGCTGGTCACTTTTGAGTTTGAAAATGCTTGTCCGTAACCTACTTTTTTCGGATCAGGCGCACTTGGTAATGTACCTGTGGCACTTAGGGAAAAAGCACCGGGATACCCGGTCTGATCGTAGACATAATGGCTAACATTCGCTTCGACTAACGTCTTGTCACTGACTTTAGTGTCAACAGCTAAGCCGACTAACTCACGACGCAGATTGCTTTTTTCAACATAGCGTTCGCCATCACCATGCATGACATTCAAACGATAGCCATATTTGTCATTATCGCCTGCACGGCCACCGAAATCGCCCCGGCTAACAAATTGGCTATTACCTTCATAAGACTGGCTAACACGACGAACAGGCGTTTCAGTCGGACGTTTTAGTGTCGAATTAAAAACCCCGGCCGCATTTGATGGACCATAAAATGCACCAGCTAAGCCATATAGCACATCCTGGCGTTCATAAAGTTCAACTGGCTGTGGAAAATGAGCACCCACACTGTAACCATCAATACGCGTATTTTGCAGTAGATCAGCTTGAAAACCACGTGCTTGCGGGCGACCAATTTCACCACCACCTCGATATTCTACCTGAGCGGATGGCGTGTATTTAAGCAGATCAGGAGTGCTATCAACTTGCTGATTCTGAATCAGATCACTGGAAACAGACTGAACTGAGTAGGGAAAATCTAAGACTTTTTTGTTTCCCAATGGGCCGAGATTGGCTTTGGTGACGCGGTATCCCTGAGAGGCTTTTCCTGTATTAGCCGTCTTCTTTGCTTGCCCTGTCACTTGCACAGTAGGCAGAGCTTGAATGGAAGTATCGTCAGCGGCAGTTGCTGGTAACCCCACAGCAATAAGCGATGAACACAGCACGGATAAACAAAATTCACGAGGCATTGGTTTCATGTGACAGTCCTTTGTTTTCTCAAATAAATGTGATTAAGCTCACATGAGATATTCCAAGAGATGTGCCACAAAAATGAACAGTTAAAATCAAATATAAGTTATTGATTTATATAAATAAAAAATAACATCTGTTTGATAGTGTTCAAAATGGTAAGAAATGCGAAACTTTTGGTTATACATTGAGGAACAAAAAAACTATGAAAGTTCAGGATTGAACAATAATCAACTTACTCTATAAGTTTTTGTTTAATAAGAAAAAAGGCGCCAATACTCTGGCGCCTTTCCCTGTAGCTGATATTTCAGACTGAATCTGTGTCAACGTCATTCAGCGAGAAATATTACCTATTATGCAACTGCTTCTTCAGCAGCTGTTTTACCAACGATGGATTCATCTTCAACATCCATCAGGCCAAACTCCATCAACAACTCTTCCAGCTCTTCCATCTCTAATGGAGTTGGAACCACGAACATTTTGTTGTTGATGATTTTATGTGCCAATGCGCGATATTCATCCGCTTGTTTACATTTCGGATCGTATTCAATAACGGTCATACGACGAATTTCAGCGTGTTGAACGGTGTTGTCACGTGGCACAAAGTGAATCATCTGTGTACCCAGCTTTTCAGCCAGTGCCATGATCAATTCATCTTCACGGTCAGTTTTACGTGAGTTACAAATCAGGCCAGCCAAACGAACACTACCGGATTTCGCGTATTTCACGATACCTTTAGAGATGTTGTTCGCCGCATACATCGCCATCATTTCACCAGAGCAAACGATGTAAATTTCCTGTGCTTTGTTTTCACGAATAGGCATCGCGAAACCGCCGCAAACAACGTCACCTAATACGTCATAAAACACAAAGTCGAGATCATCACTGTAAGCGCCTTCTTCTTCCAGGAAGTTAATGGCAGTAATAACGCCACGACCTGCACAACCAACTCCTGGCTCTGGACCACCAGACTCAACGCATTTCACATCGCCGAAACCGACTTGTAATACGTCTTCCAGTTCCAGATCATCTACAGAACCCTGTTCTGCTGCCAAATGCATTACTGTTGTCTGCATTTTAGAGTGCAGGATCAAACGAGTAGAGTCTGCTTTTGGGTCGCAACCGATGATCATGACCTTTTTACCAGCTTCAGCTAAAGCCGCTACCAGATTTTGCGTGGTAGTGGATTTGCCGATACCACCTTTGCCGTAAATGGCACATTGACGAATTGCCACGATGAACCTCCAGTTGGTTTTATTAGTTTACCTTTTATATAGAGCAACTGGCGTGCCAATTGTGTAATCAGTTGATTTATATGTATATTTTATTTTGCTTCGTAATATAACCACCTATATCACGTTCATCAGAGTACAAATTAGTGAAAATAGTTCGTAAAAGTAAAAATATTCCGAATATATATAAATGCGACAGTGTTTTTATTAAAAAATATTTGGTTTTAGCTATAAAAAAAGACGCACTAGGCGTCTTTAAAAGAAATTATTCTGTTAATCGGGAATATCAGTTATTAAATTATGCTGAGTCAGATTATTTCCCCACGATTTATTCTCTAATGATGCAAATCTATCTGGCGATTTATTTTTTGCCTTGGCGCGATCAACCCAGGATAGACCACCATGTACTAATGCAAAACTAACTTCATTGAGTAAATCAACTACCTCATGACCGTAATCAACGATGACAGGTTGAATGCCTGCATTCATCAAGCGACGAATAGAAGAGGTGCCTATCGATGCAGCATAAACCGCCGCACATTCCCCCACAAAGCCGATTTTAGCGATGACTTTGTCTTCGGTGAGTAAAGCGGGTTGTTCTTCTAATTCGGGTTCAGCTTCAACCGTGAGTTGTTCGCCATCTTCATTGCCCGGCACTTTATCTTTGTGCTCACCCTTCATCGTGGCTTGTTCAAAATGACCCACATCCAGTAAATCAGCCATACCAGGCTGAATTTCAAAAATCATTAATTGTTCACTAGCACCAAAGTGCTGGTCGACGTGCTCACCATCTGAGCTGGCAAAGGCGACTTTTAACATATCAGTTCCCTCTAAATAGACATTATGGTCGGTACAGAATGAGTAAGATCACGTTGAGGCCAAAAACTGGAACGATAAGGTGTCACAGTTTGCTGGCCTGACGCTAATAAGTTATCAATGCGGTAAAGCGTTTGGCGAACACCGGCGTAGCCAATCCACTGAGTGGTATGAGCGCCAGCATGTTTGTGCAGCGGGTATCCGGCAGAGAGCAGGGGGATCCCAACTCGCTCCGATATTTCCAGACCATGCGAATTAGTGATCAGTAATTCCGCATGTTGCTGGCATGCCAGATGTTCCAACACGCCAAGATCGCCAACGGTAATGACATCGGTAGGAAAATCTTTCACTCTGGTTTTGATCACAGATGAACTGGCATCTAGCGGTAAAGTTGGAATCACTGCGGCCACCAGCTCACAGCCCGTTTCAGTTAGCCCTGATTCTAATGCGAATAACAGATCGCTCTCGCAACCTACCGCGATGCGGGAAACGCCTAAGCGAAATTGCGTATCAACCATGGCATCAAGCAATTGTCGGCGCTGACGTTGTTGACGAGCAGTGACGGGCCTACCTGAAAGATCGGACAAAAACATGTTTAGCTGATCACATTCTTTCAAACTGTGTAAGCCAACTAACCGCAATTGTGGCACTGCACGGTATGCTTGCAGCCAATCGGCAACGTGGTTGAGGCTTTGGCCCAGCGTGATCACGGCATCGCATTCAGCTATTTCGGTAATTTGAGACAGAGATGTGCCGCCTTGTGTGAGGGTCGTAAAGCCATCATCCAGCAAATTACCATCCAGAGATAATGAGATATCTGGCAGACAAATCACGTTAAAACCATATGACTCGACCCACTCTTTTACCGCTTCAACATCTGCTGGTGTGAGCATTGGCGAGGGCAGCAGGGCGATCTTATTTGATTTATATTTAGCGACAGAGGTATATGTTTTCACTGGCAGCACGGTTTTCAATATGGCCATCAGCGCCAGTGCGTAACCCGCTTCCAAACCACCTTGGCTATCGCAAGTTTCCAGTGGAATAACAGCAACATGCGCATATTGTGGGCATTGTTCCCGAAATGCTTTGAGGGAATGTTGCAGACAAACACCTTGTGTAGCACTCAAGCCAGTAGTCGTTAAACCAATCACAGCGGGGTTGTTGCGTTCACAAATTGTCTGCAATGCTTCGACAACATTGGCATCAGCTCCCATCACAACCGTCGTTAGCTCCATGGCAGTGGTCTGTAATGGAATGGGCTCCCGAAAATGGCGCATAAAAAATAGTTTATTGAACGAGGTGCAGCCGCGCGCACCATGTTGCAAAGGCATACAGCGATCCAGCCCCAGAAAAGCCAGCGAAGCCCCGATCGATTGGCCCACTTTGAGCGGGTTAAGCACCAAGGGTTCTTGTGTCAATTGAAATCTAGCCATCGCTCGTTCCTCACGCCACTTTACTGATGTTTAATTCTGGTACTTCGGGTTGTTCCTCCGCCCATGGCGCAGCACGGGAGACATTTGCCCAAACCGGATTTTTCAACGCGCGTGTGACTTGACGGGCTAGTTCGTGCACACCGGCATAACCGGTATAAGCAATGTGACGCACATGATCGACATCCAGAAAAGGAATACGGGATTTCAGGCTTGGGTAGATATAACGATCACCGGCAATCAGAATGTCGGCTTTTAACTCATGGAATGCTCGGATCAGCGCTTGCTGATCGTTATCATCAATCGTCTTGACCTGATCACCCATCAGTTTGGTTATGCGCTCTTTATCTTCTTCCGTCGATTTTTCTGTGCCCGTGGCAACCACATGCATGCCTAACTCTTGCATTGCCGCCACCAGCGACCACGATTTAAAACCGCCACTGAAAATCAACACCCGTTTTCCGGCCAGAAAGGGTTTATAGGGCGCTAAATGTTCTATTAATTCAGTTTCTTCACGGGAAATAAGCGCCTGAACCCGCGTTGTTAAATCGGTATCATCGAGCATGGCCGCCAATTTTCTTAACGCAGCTGAGGTGTTATTCATGCCGTAAAAACTGCACTCCGTGTAAGGCGTGCAGTATTTCTCCTGTAAACCACGCGCTACATTGAGAAAGGCTTTACTGCATACCAACAAGTTAGCCTCGGCGCGGTGCAATGTTTGAACTTCTGAAAAGCGTGAATCGCCAGTTAGTGTTGAAAGCACCCGCACACCTAACTCATCAAGCAGCGGCAAAATCTGCCAGAATTCACCACCTACATTCCATTCGCCAATAATGCCAATGTCATGTGTTTTTCTAACGCCATTAGGTTTCCACTCTGCTGGCTCAGGCTCACGAGTGCCAATTACATGATTCAGTAAAATTTCACCAGAGAGACGGTTGCCTAAATTTTTACTGCCGTAATAACCGGCACAATCCACTGCGGTAACCGGAATATTCCAACGCGCTGTCGCTGCACGAGCAACAGCGGCAACATCATCACCATGCAGTGCTGGCACACAGGTGGTATAGATAAAGATGGCCGCGGGGGAGAATTTTTCGACAATTTGTTGGATGGCGAAGTAGAGACGTTCTTCGCCACGCCCCATAATGATGTCGATATCACTCAGGTCGGTCGTAAAACCTTTGCGATAAAGGTCTGCGCCGGAAGAGCGAGAACCGCGGTTATCCCATGACGTACCAGCACAACTGATTGGGCCATGAACAATATGGGCGGCATCCGCGATAGGCAGCAGGGCGTTTCTGGCGCCATCAAAAAAACAGCCGCCTTGTGTTGCACCGGGTTTTGCTCTCGCACAGCCAGTTTTTCCCGACTTATTGTGTTGGCATGCGGGTTCCTGTTGTAATTTTTCCAGATCCTGACTATCCATTTATTTTCTCCTGTCACCGGAAAAACGGTGATCTCACAGTCTGAAAATGACGGGGAATGTACCCGTGAGAACTTTTCCCGATGTTTTGTGTTCATTTCCGAACGATCTTTCTCATCAAATTACGATTAATCCGGGCTGAATGGGCCATCACCTTGTCGATAGTCTTTATAATTCAGCTGATATTTCGCCATTCTTAAGCCCAAAATCCGGCGGGAAAGACCAAGGTGTGCAGCTGCTTCACTGACATTGCCCTGATGCATCGTCAGTGCCTCGATAATCATTTCATATTCAATTTGCGAGAGTCGGGCTTCCAACCCGCCTTGTGCACTGATTTCCCCCAACGCGGGCGGCTGTAAATATGTGGGCAGGTTATAGCTATGAATAACGCCATCTTCAGCCAGCAAAACGGCGCGTTCCATGGTGTTTTCCAGCTCACGTACGTTGCCCGGCCAGTTGTAGCTGAGCAGTAAATTCAGCGCGGGCGTGGCAATGCGTGGCACTTCAACATCTTGTTCTTTGGCGAAACGGGCAACAAAGTGATCGGCTAGCGTGACAATGTCATTACCACGTTCTTTCAATGCAGGTATGGTGATTGGGAACACATTCAGGCGGTAATATAGATCTTCGCGGAAGGTGCCTTTAGCCACCATGTCTGGCAGATCACGGTTAGTTGCCGCCAGAATGCGTACATCTACTCTGATTGTGGTGTTGCTGCCTACGCGCTCAAAGCTACGTTCTTGTAATACACGCAGTAGTTTAGCTTGCATGGTGAGTGACAATTCACCCACTTCATCGAGAAAAATGGTGCCGCCGTTTGCCTCTTCAAAACGGCCCGTGCGACGAGCCGTGGCACCGGTAAACGCCCCTTTTTCGTGACCAAACAGCTCACTTTCAATGACACTTTCAGGTAATGACGCGCAGTTGAATTTGACAAAAGAACCACTGGAACAACTGCTGTGGTAATGGATTGCGCTGGCTACCCGTTCTTTCCCGACACCGCTTTCACCTAAAATCAGTACTGTTGTTTTCGCATGACTGACTTTTTCTATCATGCGGTAAACAGACTGCATGGCTTTCGAGTTACCGATGATATTGGTCGGCTTAAATTTCTCTTTCAGCTCACTTTTTAATTTTAATGACTGATCGCGTAATACTTTCTGATGTGCACGTTCCAGCAAATGAAGTTCGACAGCCTGTGCAATGGTGGTTGCAATAATGGCCAACAATTCCAAATCGAGATGCAGTAGTGCCGGGTTGTCATAGCGACGTTCCACACTGATCGAACCCATCACTTTCTGGCCACGCATGATCGGCACACAGATAAATGAATGTTTTAAATCGTGTTCTTCATCCCAACTGCCGGTTCTGTTTAAGAATGAAGGCTCATCAGCAATGACAGGCACGATGATCGGTTTACCGCTTTCCACTACCTTGCCAGTAATACCTTCACCGGGGTAATAGACGCCTTTGGCGATTTCATCTTCAGTCAAACCGAGGCTTTCATGAATAAATATCTGGTCACAGCTGGCGTCATAGAGTGAAATCATGGCGCGCACAACTTGTAGGTGTTTTTGCAGCAGATCCAACACCACCTTTAAGGTCTTGGACAAAGAACCATCAGAACTCACCACTTTACTGACTTCAGAAAGTAAGGGTAATGACTCAGAGCGACATTCGCCCAAGTCACAGGCGCATGAAGACACCACAGGTATTCTCCGATGTGAGCGTTCTCTGTGCTCAGTGGGTTCAGAAGTTATTGTTGCCAGATTACCCATATTGCCTCCCATTACGTTTATCGTTCCCTGACTGCTGGCGACGCTTGGTTTGTCGGGTTTAACACATTGGTTGTCAGTTTTTTGTAGGATCGCTATATAAAAATAAGCATAGCGATATAGTTTTCATCCCAACAAACGAGATGTAGATCACAATGCAAAAGGGAAGCCATCTCCTGGTTCGCTGTGTATTTTTTTATATAGCGAAGCTAATAAAGATGAGAGTGGTGTCATCAGAACAGGCGAGATAAGGGTTAATGAGATTGATAATTTAAAAACTGAACGGCTGAGAACATTTAGCTATTTTCTGTACATTTGTGAACTGAATCACGCACATATCATCATGCTACTGCGATTCCAATAATCGTCACTTTAAAAAATTAATACCTTATAAATTATGTATTTATAAAAAATAATTATCCGTTATGCATAATTTGGCACAACGGATGCTCTGTTGAATTCGGCAATTAAATTTACTGAGTAATTAATTTACCGAGCAATTAATTCACCGAGAAGGAAAGGCCAGTTACCAGACCGGCCA
>MTLE01001564.1_pt1 | contig 39442 bp, 38 predicted proteins | sample 1982461 | NCBI WGS metagenome assembly MTLE01 (sample SAMN05712605, study PRJNA340218) | biofilm metagenome | isolation source: sample SPL anode biofilm adapted to -200 mV | place: USA | collected 2012-02-03
CCTGCCATTGTACTGGCGAAGAGCCTTATCAAATGTTGAAAACCATGCTGGGTGATCAGGTTAATTATTTAGCAACTGGTAGCCAGGTCAATATTTAAAAAATGAGGAGATAATAATGAACAAAGTAAAAGGAAATATGCGGACGTGTTTAAATCCGGTGGCTAAGGTGCTGGTCTCCTGTCGGGGCTTAAATGGCGAAAATAATGCCCTGGCAGTGGGATATTGCGGCAACTGCAGCTATGATCCGCCAATGGTCATGGTAGGGATTGTGCCATCCCGGTATTCCTATCATCTGATAAAAGAATCGGGCTGTTTTGTGGTAAATCTGGTTGATCAAGCCTATGAGGAAACCTTTAAGTATCTGGGTAGTCACAGTAAGCGGGACGAGGATAAACTGGCCGTGATGAAGGTCAATCTGGAAGAAGCGAAGTTTGTCAATGCCCCGATTCTTTCCGATTGTCCGGTTAATATTGAATGCACTGTTGTTGATTCGATCGTTACCGGTTCGCATGAAATGTTTGTCGGGAAAATTGAATATGTTCACGCAGAATCGCAAATGGTCAGTGATGACGGCTGCATTGATTTTTCGCAGATCAAATTTTTATAAAACGATACAAAGCTTGAGTTTTGCGGCAGCTTTATCATTTTGGATGTCTTGAAGAAGTCCGCAAACGTGTTATAATAAAAGCAAAGATAAAAACACAGTTCTGGTTGGTAGTCCAGACGCGGTTGATGCCGTCAGTAACCTGCCTCCTAAGGTTGTCCGTTCTTTGTCACTATTTTTCTAGGAGGAATTGAATATGGACAAAGTAACTGGCAAGTTGACGGTTTTTTTTGACGACCACTTTTGGGTGGGCGTGTTTGAAAGTGCAGATGGCGAAACTCTGAAAGTGGCCAAGGTGACGTTTGGAGCGGAACCCAAAGATGGGGAAATCTATGAATTTCTGCTTAAGAATTATAACCGGCTCCAATTTAGTCAGCCGATTGCTGATGAAAAAGCGCCGGAGAAGCGGATCAATCCCAAGCGCATGAAGCGGGATATCAATCGGCAAATGGCCGCAAAAAGCATTGGAACCAAGGCGCAGCAGGCCTTAAAAGAAGAGCAGGAAAATAAGAAGATGATCCGGAAAGCGTTTAACCGCCAGAAAACCGAGGAAGAAAAGCAACGCCAATTTGAACTGCGGCAGGAAAAGAAAAAGCAGAAACATCGGGGGCATTAGGCAGGGGTTAGGCGGTTTAGGTATTTTATAAAACGGTTAATTATGTGATCAGGTTACGGTTTGATCGGTTTAAATGGTTATAATAAAGATATACCAATTAACGAATAAGGAGATTAAAGATATGAGCGCATTAACAATTACCAAGGATAATTTCCAACAGGAAGTGATCAATTCAGATAAACCGGTATTACTCGATTTTTGGGCACCCTGGTGTGGCCCCTGCAAGATGGTTTCGCCGATCATCGACGAAATCGCTGATGAGGTCTTTACCTTAAAGGTTGGAAAAATAAACGTCGATGAACAACAGGAACTGGCCGCCGAATTTAAGGTCATGAGCATCCCCACGCTGGCAGTGGTCAAGGGCGGCGTGGTCGTCAAAAAAGCCGTGGGAGCCAAATCCAAGGCTGATATTTTAGATTTAGTAGCCGAATAACAACAAAGTAGGAGCAGTCACGAAGGTGATTGCTCTTTTTTATTGCGGTAAGATCATGATATCTGGCATCAGAAATGAGTGCAAAGTATAATTTTGATGTAGTTTGATGACGAAAAATTGTAACATAGACCAACATCACTTGATTTGTTGAGGAAATAAGCTATGATAAGTGGTAAAGGAGGAGGCTAAGTGAAAATAAAACTGACCCAACAAAAAGAACAAAACGAAATAGAAGTTGAAATAAAATATTTTAAAATGAACAACATGGTCAATAATCTGGTAAATCGACTGGAAAATTATTGTTATAGTATTTGTGGTAATGACAATGGTCGAATCTATAAAATTGACGTAGACGAGATTTTTTATATTGAAAGTGTTGATCGAAAAACCTTTATATATTCGACAAGGCAGGTTTTTCGTACCGAAAAAAAGCTATATCAAATATTGGAAGAATTAAAATCTCATGATTTTGTGGCAAATAAGCAAGTCTGTTATTGTAAACATAAATGTGCTTGAAAGCATGGAAATATTAGCCAATAGCAAAATTCAGGTAACCCTGCAAAATGGGGAAAAACTAAATGTCACAAGAACATATATTCCCAATATAAAAAAAGCATTCAATAAGGAGAAAAACAATTGAAAAATTTCATTAAACAGTGCCTTTTGATTTTTTCACTGATTATCATTGTCGCATTTTTAGTACCGGCGATTGTGTCGAACAAGTGGGATGATTTCATCGTTATTCTGGAATTTTTATTAATAACGGTTATCGCACGCTCAGGACTTTTACTGATCAATCAATACCTCAATGTCCATCGTTTTTTAGAAATTGGTCTGGAGCTGTTGATGCTACTGACTGTCGTTTTTTCCTTTGGATGGATATTTAAATGGTACACGCTGGAATATATTTGGATTATACCGGCGATGGTCATTCCAGCATATCTCGTTGGAAATGTATTGGATATTATTAAAATGAGACAGGATGTGGCGTTTATCAATCAACAAATCCAGTTTAGAAAGGAACGGTTAAACGTTAAACGAGACGAGGCGGAGCAATATGAAGTTACGAAAAAGTAAATATCGTTGTGTTTTTTGATTGTTTTATGCTTGACAGCGTCGTTAATACCAGGCAGCGTCATTGCCAAAGACAGTATAGACCCGTGGCAACTGGTTGAAATAAATAGTATGGTAAAAGATGTGATGGAAAAATCCAGGATTCCCAGTGCCGCCATTGTAATAATTAATGGTGATGAAATAGGCTATTTATCTTTTGGTTTTAAGGGTGAGAGTAATTGTGTGGAAACGAATGAGCAGTCCTTATTTCAACTTGGATCGACTACCAAAGCCTTTACCGGGCTGGGAATCCTGCTATTGGAAGATGAAGGGAAACTATCGTTAAGTGATCCAGTGAGCTGCTATATTCCCTGGTTTACGGCAACTTATCAGGGTGAAACAATTGCGGCCGAAGACTTGACAATTGCTGACTGTCTGTATCAGACAAGTGGATACACCAATGATGAGAGAAAATATCCCAGTGCAACAGCTGAAATGACGTTAGCGGAAAATATCCAAAATTTGAGTAATCGTGAATTGGCATCAGCGCCAGGGCAGCAATTTTCTTATGCCAATGCAAACTATAATTTACTGGGTCTGATTATCGAAACAGTTGCCAAACAGGATTACCAGAGTTTTATGAAGGAACGGATCTTACAACCAATGGGGTTAATCCATACGGACTGCTATACTAACGAGATAAAAGAAAGCAAGGTATTGGTACCCGGGCGCAAACTATCTTTTGGGAATACCTATTTACTTGAGACACCGGCAAGAAAAGGACTTGTTCCTTCAGGATATATGATATCAAACACAGCCGATATGGGGCGATGGCTTCAAATACAAATGGGTATCATTGAAATATCACCGCAGTTTACCAGAATCATTGAAAAGTCCCACGTCGTCAATCCAGCCAGTGTTGTTGATGAGAAAACCTGTTATGCCAGTGGTTGGTTTATCGATGACTTAAATGGTATAATCTATCACTCGGGCGGGACGCCAAATTATTCTGCGAAAACAGCCATGAAATTGAGTGATGGGATCGGGGTATGTGTATTAACCAATCTGAATGCTTCAGCCAATACAGACTATCTTGCGGATAATATATTACTGATGCTTGAAGGTAAAGAAACCACCCCATATCAGCATGATATCTGGTTCATCATCGACGCTATTTTTTCGACGATCACATTTATTTGCGCGCTGCTGACATGCTTTCTGATTGCCGGGCTGATAGTAATAAGCAGGCAGATAAAAAACAAAGACCGAAAAAAAACACCGATAAACCGAAAGCGATTTATAGGGAATATCATTCCGGGGCTGCTTTTGATAATCACGGCTGCAGTTATCATTGTGTTACCGACAATTTTCAAGAGTGACTGGCTGGCAATGTGGCTTTGGGCACCTGTCAGTCTCTATTCTGGGATCTTGATGCTGAGTGTTTTTTCGTTATTATTGTTTATTACAACTTTAATCATCAGCAAATATCCCTCAAAAGCAGCTGACTGAATCGTATTATTTCTTTGGCACACCAAAGATAAATCGCCACAACACCGCTGTTTTTGAGAGAAACGTTCATATGATGATAGTGCCATCGTTTAGTTATAAGGGCTGTGAGTTATATAATTTCTTTTAATTGTACCTTATCAATCACTTCAATTTTACCCCGGGACAGGTGTACATACCCCTCATTCTCAAAATATTTAAGCATCCGGGAGACCACTTCTCGGGCAGAACCGACATATTTGGCAATTTGCTCGTGGGTCATCACAATGGTCGTAGAACCAGTTCGGGCGACCTCATCCAGCAGGAAAATGGTCAGTCGCTTGTCGAAACTCATAAAGAGAATCTGCTGCATCGCCCACATCACGTCCGAAAAACGGTCAATCATCGATTTATAGGAAAAATTCTCGGCATGGATGTTTTCATTACAAATACGCTGGAAGATCGAGGACTTAATCAGGAGGACTTCACAATCCGTTTCGGCATCAATATGCACATCAAAGGTGATATTTTCAAGGACACAGGAAGCCGATAAGATACAGACCTCATCCGGGCCTAGACGGTAAAGGGTAATGTCCCGGCCGTCTTCGGATAAAATATAGGTGCGCAATTCACCGCTTTTAATCAGGAGTACGCCGACACAATCGTTTTCACCACGATGGATGTTTTCACCCCGGCGGTATTTTATGGGGATGGCGTTATCAGTCAGCTGAGACTGTTGCTGCGGCGTTAAATGATCCCAAAAAGTCAGAACGGATTGAAGAAATATCTGGTCGTTTTCTTTTAGCATATTGATACCTCGCTTAATCGAATATTTTCTAGTATACCATAAGTTGACATTGAGTCTAATTTAATATTTCGGGTATAAAATAAAATAATATGATAACACTAAGGAGCGTCCGATGAATAAAGCGATAAAAAGAGATTTGCATTTAAAACGGCTGGAAGCCAAGGATTTAACGCAGTTTAATGATATTTTGAGGTATGCTTTTCAGGTGACCGATGAACAGCTGCTAAAAGTCGGTTGGAAACACGATGAGATTAAGCGGTCAAAATTTCCGATTCTGGAAAAAGCCGAGGTTATCGGCTGGTTTGAGGATGAGCGGTTGGCGGCCCAGATCGCTGTTTATCCGTTGCAGGTCAATATCAGCGGCAGCATTTATGAGATGGGCTATATTACTGGCGTGGCCACCTATCCGGAATACATGGGCCTGGGGTTAATGTCCGGGCTGATGAAAAAAAGTCTGGAAACCATGTATGAACGCAACCAGAGCATATCTTTTTTATATCCCTATTCCCATCCCCTCTATCGGCATAAAGGCTGGGAGGTGGTCTCGGACAAGATGACCTATCAGATCCGGGATAACCAGTTACCCCGGGATATTGATGTACCGGGACGGGTGAAGCGGGTCAGGGAAAACAGCCCCGATCTGATTGCCCTTCATGACACCTTTGCCCGGCAGACCCATGGTTGTCTGGTTCGCAATGAACTGGTCTGGGAGGAATACTGGCGCTGGGATGTGGAGGATGTCACGGTAGCTATTTATTACGGCGAAGATGATCGCCCTTTGGGCTATCTGGTCTACCTGATCGAAAATGATGTCTTCCATGTCAAAGAAATGGTTTATTTAAACCAGGAGGCCCGCAAAGGGCTGTGGGGTTATATTGCGGCCCATGAATCGATGATCAACGAGGTAGTTGGCAGCAATTACAACAACCATACCATTTCGTTTCTGTTTGGTGACAGCGATATGAAAGAAACCATCCGTCCCTATATTATGGCCCGGATTGTGGATTTCGAAGGGTTTTTCAGGCAGTATCACTTTTCCAATACCGATATCAATGAAGCGGTGACCTTTGAAATTATCGACACTGTGCTGGAGTGGAATAATCGTAGTTTTACCGTCAAGTTCAGCCCCGGTCAGGATCCGGTTTTAGTTGATGAACCTTCAGAAAACAGGGTCAAGTTAGAAATCGGTATTTTAACCTGTATGCTGCTTGGTTATAAGCGGCCCACCTACCTGCAGCAAATTGAGCGGCTGGAGGCCAGCAAAAAAACGGTGGCGATTCTGGAGAGTGTCATCGCCAATGAGAAGATTTATTTTTCCGATTATATTTAAATAAAAAAACGGTTGATATTATAATCAATCGTTTTTTTTGTTTGCTTTAAAATGAAGAGCTGATCATAAAACCGAGAATAGCTCCGTAAATGGCAGTGCGGTGGGGTTTGGCCGTAATCGGACAGCTGCCGCTTTGGCAGCCCACCAGTTTGTAATAGAGAAGCCCCATAGCACCACCGATTATTGTTCCAACAATTGTTTTTAATAGCATAGCAGGCTCCTAATTTTTAATCGCTTCAATGCCGGAGCGCAGGGTCGCTTCATCGATGGCACCACGATAGCCGGTAACAATTTTGCCCTCGGGGTTAATAAATAAGGTGGTGGGAATCGATGAAATGCCATAGGCGGTACTGGCTTCCAGTTTGGTATCAAAATAAACGGGGAAGGCGAAACCCTGATCGGCGACGTATTGAAGTCCCTTTTCTTTTGTTTCCCGCTGCCCATCAGTCTGATCAATCATCAGAAAGATAACTGCATCTTTTTGATCCTGATAGACCGAGTTAAAATGCGGCATTTCGCTTTTACATGGCGGGCACCAGGAGGCCCAGAAGTTGAGCACCACCGGCTTTCCGGCAAAATCGGACAGCTTGACCGGATTGCCATCCTGATCAAAAACGGTAAAATCCGGAGCCGTCTGAAGTTCTTCAGTTTGACTGGTGTCGCTGCTGTTAGCGGTCGGTGTTTGCGGCTTAAAATTTTGCGATAAGGCCGTGTAACCCCAATAAACGATGGCCAGAAAGGCCACAAAAACGACGATGGCGATAAGTGTTTTGGTTTGTTTAGTCATGAGATACTCCTTAAAAATTTAAAAGTGACAGAAAAGCTCCCAACAGTCCGGTGGCCATCAGTAGTCCGATGACAACCAGCAGTCCACCGGAAATCCGATTGATGATCAGATAATGCCGCTTAATAAAATCGAAGGTGGATTTCAGCCGATCAATCAAAATAGCTGAAACCACAAAGGGAATCCCCAGGCCGAGGGAAAATGAAAACAGCATCAAAATACCGTGTAGCGTATCACCGCCGGAGGCAGCCATCATCAGGGCTGAGCCCAGAAACGCGCCGACGCAGGGCGTCCAGCCGATCGAAAAGACGATCCCAAAAAGCAGGGCCGAAAAGAAACCGGTGTGGGAATGGTTAAGGTTTAGTTGATGATTGGTATTTAGAAACGGGATCTTTAGTACCTCCAAGAAATTCAGGCCAAATAGAATAATCACACCGCCGCCGACCACATTGATCAGGGTGTTGTATTCAATCAGAACACTGCCAAGCTTGCCGGCAAAAGCGCCAAGCAAAACAAAGACCACCGTGAAGCCGAGCACAAAGCCCAGGGCATTAATGATAACGGTACGATTATTATCACCCGGGGTTTGGCCAGCAAAATAGGAGAAATAAATGGGCAGCATCGGCAAAAGACATGGAGAGATAAAGGTGATGATGCCTTCCAGAAAGGCAATAAAATAATCCATATAACCTCCTTATTAGGATTAGGATCAGCGCAATCAAATAGAACAATTAGATTTATTTAAATTGTACCAAAAGCTCATTTTTGAATCCGTGATCAGATCACATACGTTATATTATGACAATTGAATCTTAATTTTAAAAACAAACTGGTGAGTGTGATGAAAGCTGTGACCAGGATTGTGACGAGAGGCGATTTTAACTTGAAGAAAGCGCAGGATTAATCCGATTTTATGAGCTGGATATAAAAAAAACAGCCGGTCCGAATGACTGTGCTGTTTTTTTTATATTAGGAATGAAAAGAAAAAGAGGAGATGTTTATCTCTTGTGTTTATCTTAGGCCTTGAACCTTTAGCCAAACTTTGAAAGAGGTTAAGTTTAAGTTAAATTAAGAATGGGAGGGGGTCGATTCAAACAGTTAAATCAGTCTGGAACCCCGTTGACAAAAATCTGGTGGTGTGATAATCTTTATCACAATTAAAGAGTTGGGGAGCTTATGCATTTAGGCTGAGAGGAAGTAAATCGCTGCTTCGACCCATGCACCTGATACGGATAATGCCGGCGTAGGGAAAAAGATGTTATTCTACTGTGCATTCGTGTACAGTTTTTTTTGTTTGAATCAGGAGTGTCACGATCAGGAAAGAGAATTTTATTAGTGGAAAGAGGTAAGCTTATGTTAAAAAAAATTCTGGAAAATGTCAGTAACCAGCCGCCGCTGGTTCATTCCATCACCAACTATGTGACTGTGAACGACTGCGCCAACATCGTGTTGGCCTGCGGTGGGGCCCCGATTATGGCCGATGATATCAATGAGGTGGAAGAAATTATTGGCATTTGCAATGCTCTGGTCATTAATATCGGCACCCTTAACGAACGGACGGTGGCATCAATGATTAAGGCCGGGAAAGAAGCCAACCGTCTCGGTCGGCCGGTGATTCTCGATCCGGTCGGTGCCGGGGCTTCGACGCTGCGAACAGAGACCGTCTTTAAGCTGTTAAAGGAAGTGCGCTTTAGCGTGATCCGGGGCAATGTCTCAGAAATCAAAACCATCAATTCAGGCAGTGGTACCACCAAAGGGGTTGATGCCGATATCAGCGATGCCATCAGTGAAGATGATCTGGACGGGATGGTCGCTTTTGCCAAAGCACTCAGCCAAAAAACGGGAGCAGTTATTGCGATCACCGGCGCCATCGATATTGTCGCCGACAGCCACAAAGCCCTGGTGATTCGCAACGGCCACCCGATGATGTCCCGGATTACCGGCACCGGCTGTATGCTGACCACGGTGATTGGCAGTTATTGTGGCGCCAATCCCGATGATCTGCTGCTGGCTACCGCCGCTGCCGTCAGTTGTATGGGCCTGTGCGGTGAGCTGGCCTTTGCCAGGGTTGAGGCTGAGCAGGCCGGGACGGCATCCTTTCGTACCTACCTGATTGACGCCATGAGCCAAATGGATGCCCAAACATTAGCAGGAGGAGTCAAGATTGAAACTCGATAAGCAAGCAATGTTGCTCTATGCGGTCACTGACCGCAGTTGGCTGGGTGATCAAACCCTGGTGGAGCAGGTGGAAGAAACTTTAAAAGGTGGGGCCACTTTTATTCAATTGCGGGAAAAGGAGCTGGAATCTGAGGCCTTTATCCGGGAAGCCCGGGCCATTAAAAAACTGACCGATGCCTACAAAATTCCCTTTGTTATTAATGATGCCGTCGAGGTGGCTCTGGCGGTGGATGCTGACGGGGTACATGTTGGTCAGGACGATATGGATGCCAGAGAGCTTAGAAAACGGATCGGGGATAAAATCATCGGCGTTTCGGCGGATACGGTGGAGCTGGCACTAAAAGCCGAAGCCGATGGTGCGGACTATATTGGGGTTGGGGCCATCTATGCGACGGATACTAAAACCGATGCCACGGTTGTGGCCTTTGAAACGATTGCCGCCATCTGCCAGGCGGTATCGATTCCGGTGGTGGCCATCGGCGGTCTCAACGAAACCAATATTCATCACTTGGCTGGTACGGGGGTGGACGGGGTTGCCCTGGTATCGGCGATTTTTTCAAAAGCGGATATTTGTCAGGCGACCAGAGAACTTCGACAATTATCGGAGGCGATGACCAGGGCATGAATCCGATAAGCATAAACACACAGGGGATCATCTTTGATCTGGATGGTACCTTAATTGACTCGATGTCGGCCTGGGAAAACATTGGCAGTGATTTTTTAAAAAAACATGGGATCAATCCCCCGGATGATTTAAATGAGACCATCAAAATCATGAGTTTTGCCGAATCGGCCCTGTATTTTATTGAAGTATATGGGGTCGCCATGACTGAAGAACAGGTGGGGGATGAAATTAATGGGATGATCCGGGACAACTATGCCAGACACATCGAACTAAAACCCTTTGTCCGGGAAGTGCTCAATCAGTATTTTAACCAAGGCATCAAAATGGGAATTTTAACCGCTACTCACAAGTCTTTGACAGAACTGATTCTGCAGCGCTTTGGTCTGCTGGATCATTTTGACTTTATTTTGACTTCCGGGATGACTGGTTTACCCAAAAGTCAGCCGGAGATTTACCATCGGGCGGTGTCACAGCTACAAATACCGGCGCAGCAGGTTGCCATTTTTGAAGATGCCCTGTATTGTATCCGGGCTGCCAGAGCGACGGGCTGCCAGCTGGTGGGGGTTTATGATGAAGCCTCCAAAAATGACTGGGATGAGATCCGGAAGCTTTCGGATTTGAGTATTAAGAGTTTTAAGGAGTTGCTGTGAGAAATAAAGTCTTATCGATCGCCGGTTCGGATTGCAGCGGTGGCGCTGGTATCCAGGCCGATATCAAAACGATCATGGCCCATGGTAGCTATGCCATGACGGCAATCACCGTGTTGACTGCCCAAAATACCACCGGAGTGTATGGGATTGCCGAAGTGACCAGTGAATTTGTTAAACAACAACTGGATTGTGTCTTTAGCGATATTTTTCCTGATGCCGTAAAAATTGGGATGGTGTATCGTGCCGAAATCATCCGAAGCATTGCCAGAAAACTAACCCAATACCAGGCCAGAAACGTTGTTCTTGATCCGGTGATGGTGGCCACCAGTGGTGGAAAGCTGTTGAGTGACGATAGTATTGAAGCATTAAAAACTGAGCTGATGCCGCTGGCAGATCTGATCACGCCGAATATTCCCGAGGCCCAATGCTTATGTGGCTTTGACATTCGTTCGAAAGCCGAGATGGTTAGCGCCGCAAAAAAAATTGCCACAACCTACGCTGGTAACATTCTGATTAAGGGCGGCCATCTGGTTGAGTCCGCTGATGATTTTTTGTTGCTTCAGAACGGTGATCAACCAGCCGAAATCTGGCTGCCCGGGGAACGAATAAAGAATCCCAATTCCCACGGCACCGGTTGTACCCTTTCCACGGCGATTGCCTGCAACCTGGCTGCTGGCGAGGAGTTGAAAGAGGCGGTAAAAAAAGCCAAAGACTATGTGTCTGGAGCACTGGCGGCCAACCTCGATCTGGGAGCAGGCAGCGGCCCTCTGGATCATGGCTTTGGGATGATTCGGGAGCCGTAGTAAAATCCCAGTGAGTTTTTTCAAAACCTGTTGCGAATTCAAAAAAGCCGATTGCTTAGCCATCTTGATATGTACTTGATGGTAAGCAATGGGCTTTTTAAGATTTTGGCCATTCTTTTTTCAGCACTTTTTCAACAAAGAGCCGGGCCAGTTGTTCGTCAAATTGCTGGCCGGCGCATTTTTTTATTTCGATGATCGCCTCTTCATCAGTCAAGGCCCGGCAATAAGGACGCTCGGTGGTCATTGTGCAATAGGCATCGGCAATGGCAATGATCCGACCCTGCAAGGTTATTTCATTGGCTTTCAAGCCTTTGGGGTAGCCCTTGCCATCCCAGCGCTCATGGTGCTCCAGCACAAATTTGGCAATCTCGGCCAATTCATTGACGGAACGGAGGATGTGGTAGCCGATTTCAGGGTGGCGCTTGATTTCGGCCCATTCGGCATCGCTGAGTTTTTCAGACTTGTTTAAAATGGCAGCGTCGATGGCGATTTCGCCAATGTCATGACGCAATCCGGCCAGACCGAGCTGGTTGATGGCTTCCGTTTCGAAGCCCAGTTCCCGGCCAATGGCCTGACAATAATCGCAGACTAATTGGGAATGAATCACCTCATGGTGGTTTCGTTCATAAATGGAATTGACAATCAATTCGATGGTGGCTTTTTTAATGCTGGGACTGATGGTCAGCTTGTGCTGGTACATGGCATCTTCGGCCCGCTTAAAAACATCGGTCAGGTCGTCATGCGGATCGGTTTTAATGGCGAAGCCCATCGAAACAGAAAGGATGATGTTGTCAATTCGCACCTTGCTGATCGCAGCACTGAGTCGCTTGATAATAGTTTCGACACTGTTGCGGTCAGTATTTGAAAAGAGGATCACAAACTCATCGCCGCCTACCCGGGAAGCAATTTCATCGTGGCGGCATTCACTTTTTAAGATCTGGGCAAATTCTTTTAAAATTTTGTCCCCCATTTGGTGGCCATAGGCATCATTAATCAGCTTGAGCCCATTAACATCCGCCATAATCAGAGCAATTGGCAGGTTTCGCAGGGTATCCAGACGGAGGAGCTCTTCTTCATAAAAACGACGATTGTAGAGTCCGGTTAACTGATCATGATAGCTTAAATAAAGCACTTTTTCTTCGGCTTTTTTGCGTTTATCAATATTGCGGCTGACGCCCACCAACTCAATATCACCACTGGCATGGTAGCGGTATTTGGTGGAAACTTCAACCCAGATCAGGTGACCATCTTTGCAGGGCTGCTGGATTTCAATCAGGTAGGTATTGGGAGCTTTGGGGTTGGCAATAAAGGTTTGGACATTTTTTTTGAGGTTTGCCCGAACCCGCTGTAGGGAATCGGCCGTCATCGAGTCGGCCAGATTTTCGGCCATCGCTTCCTCTGGGGTGAGACCCCGCAACTGAAAAATTGAGGGGCTCATGTAGGTAAATGTGTTATCGGTAAGATTGAAAAGCCAAATCACATCAGAGGCGAATTCGGTTAGAAATCGGTATTTTTCTTCGCTTTTAATCAGGGCCAGTTCAGCTTTCTTCCGTTCAGTGATATCGTTAATAATGCTGATGATGTGAGGGGTGTTGTTCATGATGATCATTTTGGCAGAGACGGAACAGATGCGGATATCATTATTTTTGGTGCGAAAATTCAATTCGTAGTCATCGACGGACTGACTGTCGGTGATGGCTTTGAGCAGCTGTTCCCGATCGGTGGGTTGTTCGTAAAGATTTAGTTCCAATAAGCTTTTGTTTTCAACTTCTTCCCGGGAGAAGCCAGTAAAATTCAAAAAGCCCAGGTTGAAATTGACAATTTTTCCGTTGGGCAAGCTGGTGATCAGACTGGCATCGGGACTGAGGTTAAAGATTTGCTCAAACTGCTCCTTGGCAGTGCGAATCTCGGCACTCATCCGTTCGTTGTTCATGACAATAAACGTGAAGGTCACAAGGATGTTGAAAATAAAGGCTCCGGAAAAAGAAAGAATTTGAAAAATCGTTGGCGTCAGGGCATTAGTTATCGGTGGGGAAAACAAAGCATAAATGCCTCTTAACACGGAAAAAGCACTGATTATTGCAAACATCATAAAGAGCAGCGGAATTTGGCGGGGGAATGGGGGTTTTCGGATATTAAACAGGGTGGCGGCAATTAGCAGAGCAATAACACCAAATGATAAATAAACAAAAAAGATACGCAGCGAAATGCTGTTAAATACAAATTCAAAATAGATAAGCGAGACCAGACAAAATCCGAAAACAACGGATGGAAGCCATTTATTTTCCGGCAGATCTAAATAACTCACCAGGCCCAGATACTGAAAAATCAGCGCCAGTAGGAGCAAAGCGTTTCCAATCACAACCGTGACCAGGCCATTGTCGCTATTGCTCTGAAGCATCACAAAAAGAAACCCCAGGGCAAAAAAGGAGCAGCTTGCTCCAAAGTGATCAACGCCGGGATATTTGGAAGACAAAAAAAAGATAAAGATTGCCTGAAAAATGCTGGAAATAACTAAAATCAGGGCAATGGTAGCCAGATCGATATTCATAGTTGCCTCTCATCGGATGAAGCCGGATCACGTGTAACAACAGATGCCTGCATTAAAAGGGATTATTTATGATTATTATATCCCGATTTGATAAAAAGAAACATCAGTCATCAAAAATACTAATATGAAAATGATTTTCAAATTGCTTTGACAGCGGTGAAATTTTGATGTAATATGAAAATGATTTTCAAATTCATTTTAAGTGGGGGGAAAATGGCAAAACCGTCTTACTACAAAACAAAGCAACAGGATACGATCCTGAAATATTTGATTTCCAAAAAAAATCAGCACATTACCGTCACGATGATTGCCGAATTTTTAGAAAAGCAGGGCACGCCGGTGGGCGTGACGACCATTTATCGACATCTTGACAAGTTGGTGGAACAGGGCGAACTGCAGAAATATATCATTGATGGGGTAACCAGCGCCTGCTTTCAGTATATCGGCGATGAAGCCCATTGCCATGAACATTTTCATCTGAAGTGCGAAAATTGCGGAACCCTGATTCATCTGGAATGTGGCTATATGCAGGATCTCTACACCCACGTGTTGAACCACCACGCCTTTGATATTAATTCATTCAAAACAGTTTTTTATGGTTTATGTAAAAGCTGTTCAGATAAAAAAAACCATACGGAGGCATTATGATGCAAAAAAAATCTGTTATTTTTATGGTGCTACTGATTTTGGCAGTGGGCGTAACCGGCTGTGCCCAGAATACGGCGGCAAAAAACGCCGATAGTGCAGGAAAGATCAGTATTGTCACGACCATTTTTCCCGTCTATGATTTTGCCAGAGCGATTGTCGGGGATCAAGCTGAGTTAACGATGCTGGTAAAACCAGCTGCCGAAGTGCATTCCTATGATCCCTCACCGGCAGATATAATAAAAATTCAGGAAGCGGATGTATTTATCTACATTGGCGGCGAAAATGATGCCTGGGTCAGCACCATCCTGGAATCCATGGACACCAGCAATAAGAAAATTATTCGGCTGATGGATGCGGTTAAACCGGTTGAAGAGGAAACGGTGGAAGGGATGGAGGCTGAAGAAGAGGAAGTGGCCACTGAAACGACTCAAAATAAAACCGAACCGGCTGAGGAAGAAATTGAGTATGACGAACATATCTGGACCTCGCCTAAAAATGCCATTTTAATGGTCAATGAAATTGCCGCAGTATTGGCCGAAATTGATCCCCCCAATGCTGCTGTTTATACGCAAAATGCGGCCACGTATACGGCTCAGATTCAGGCCGTGGATGATGAAATCGCCGGGATTGTGGCAGCCTCTCCCAATAAACTGCTGGTCTTTGGTGATCGCTTTCCGTTTCGGTACTTTGTTGACGAATTCGGGCTTAACTATAAAGCCGCATTTCCGGGCTGTAGCACCGATACCGAGGCCAGTGCGGGCACCTTGGCTTATCTGATGAACACCATCAAAGAGAATAACATTAAGTATGTTTATTATATCGAACTCAGCAATCAAAATATTGCCAAAGCCATCAGCGAACAAACCGGAGCCGGGCTACTGCAACTTCATTCGGTTCATAATGTGACAAAGGACGATTTTGATGCCGGTGCAACCTATGTTTCAATTATGCAGCAAAATGTCGAAAACCTGCGAAAGGGGTTGGCCAACCAATGAAACTAATTTCCTGTGAAGGGGTCACCATCGGATATGATGGACAACGGGCCGTGAACAAGGTCAGCTTTGATCTGGAGCAGGGTGACTATCTTTGTATTGTGGGCGAAAACGGTTCAGGGAAAAGCACTTTGGTCAAAGGTCTGTTGGGACTGATTAAACCTCAGGAGGGCAGCATCACCTTTGACGGTATTGCGCCAAATGAAATCGGCTATCTACCGCAACAGACAGTGATTCAGCGGGACTTTCCAGCCAGCGTTGGCGAGGTGGTGATCTCCGGCTGCCTTAATCGTCGCGGCCTGTTACCGTTTTATTCCCGGGCAGAAAAAGATCGGGCCGCTGATAAGATGAAGCAGCTTAATATCACCGAGATTCAAAAGAAATCCTATCGTGACTTGTCGGGCGGCCAGCAGCAGCGGGTGTTGCTGGCCCGGGCGCTCTGTGCCACCGAAAAACTGCTGTTGCTGGATGAGCCGGTTTCCGGTCTGGATCCGGTGATGACCGCCGATTTGTATCAACTGGTAGCAAGGCTTAATCAAACCCAGGGGATTACGGTCTTGATGGTTTCACATGATCTGGAAAGTGCCATCAAATATGGCAATAAAATTTTGCACATGAAAACCGAAACGGCCTTCTTTGGTTCAACCGCCGATTACCTTAAAACAGAGATGTGTCAGCGGATGATGGGGGCTAAGATATGATTGAATTGCTGACTGAATTATTGTCTTACACCTTTGTGGTCAGAGCCCTGATCGTTGGAGTTCTGGTCTCGCTGTGTGCAGCCCTTTTGGGTGTCAGTCTGGTCTTAAAACGCTATTCAATGATTGGGGATGGTTTGTCCCATGTCGGTTTTGGGGCGCTGGCGCTGGCGATGGCATTAAACCTGTCGCCGCTGGAGGTGGCCATTCCGGTGGTGGCGGTGGCGGCCTTTGTGCTGCTACGCATCAGTGAAAACAGCCGGATCAAAGGCGATGCGGCGATTGCCCTGATTTCCAGCAGTTCGCTGGCCATTGGCGTGATTATTATATCCTATACATCGGGAATGAACACCGATACCTGCAATTATATGTTTGGAAGTATCCTGGCGATGAGCAAAAGCGATGTCATTCTCAGTGTAGCGGTTTCGATTGTGGTGATCGTGTTGTATGTGCTGTTTTATAACAAAATTTTTGCCGTTACCTTTGATGAAAGCTTCACCCGGGCAACAGGCACCAATGCCAGCCGCTATAACACCCTGATTGCTTTGTTAACGGCGATGACGATTGTTGTGGGAATGCGGATGATGGGTGCGCTGTTGATTTCCAGTCTGATAATTTTTCCGGCCTTGACGTCAATGCGCTTGTTCAAAACCTTTAAGCAGGTGGTTATCAGCTCGGCCATTTTGTCGGTGATCTGTTTTGTGGCGGGAATTGTTCTGTCCTTTATTTTCTCCTTTCCCACCGGTGCCAGCGTGGTGGTCATCAATTTGCTGATGTTTGGCGTTTTTTCAGCCTTGGGTTTATTAAAGAAAAAGTATTAGGAGGTTCAGCAGTTGAAAAAATTCAGATGGCTTTTAATGTTGATAATCCTTGCAAGCCTGTTGACCGGGTGCGCTACTGACAAGGCTAATACAGTGGTTGAGATCAGCGAGCGGATGTTTATTACGCAATGCAACGATGTGTATATCAACACTGATGAATATATGAACAAGACCATTGTTCTGGAAGGGATGTACTACGAGTATACAGATCCGAAAACCAATCAGGTTCACACCTATGTCATTCGCAATGGTCCGGGTTGCTGTGCCAACGATGGGATTGTCGGTTTTGAGATTTTGTTTGAAGGCGATAAACCGTTGCCAAATGACTGGATTCGGGTGATGGGAAAAGTTGAGAAACTGGATAACAATGAACTTGAAACCATTGTTCTGCGGTTAGATCAGATTGAGGTAAAAGCAGAGCGAGGGCAGGAAACCGTTTTAAATTAAGCTGATCTGAGGATTAGAAAATTAATTAGAAGTGGGTAAAATTTTTGTGGTAAAATAAGGCAAACAACACTAAAACTCAGAAGCGGAGGTTTGGTCATTTATGAAGAAAAATACTGCAGTTGCGTATGCAATTTTGGCAGCGCTGCTGTTTGGGATGAATGCGCCCTTTTCCAAGCTGCTGCTCAACGAAATTGATCCTTTGTTTCTGGCAGCGCTTTTATATCTGGGGGCTGGGCTGGGCATGACCGTGTTGACTCTGCTAAATAAAACCCGACGGACGGCAACTGCAGAAGCCAGACTCACCAAAAAAGAAATGCCTTCGGTGGTGCTGATGATTTTACTGGATATCGCAGCGCCGATTTTTCTATTGCTGGGAATCAATCTGACCAACTCCAGCACCGCTGCTTTGCTAGGTAATTTCGAGATTGCTGCCACCTCAGTGATAGCGATGATTTTCTTTAAGGAAGCGATTGGCAAACGGATGTGGATGGCCATTGGCTTTATTTCTCTGGCCAGTATCATCCTGACGATTAGTGATGCGATGACGATTAATTTATCGATTGGGGCTGTTTTTGTAATTCTTGCGTGTATCTGTTGGGGCTTTGAGAATAACTGTACCCGAAATTTATCAATCAAAGATCCGGTTCAGGTGGTTGTCCTTAAAGGCTTTGGTTCAGGGCTGGGTGCGCTACTGATTGCCGCAATCTGGGGCGAGCTGTCAGGTTCACTGCGTTATATCATTCTGGCCATGGCTTTAGGCTTTGTCGCTTATGGTTTGAGTATTTTTTTCTATGTCAAAGCCCAGCGGGGGCTGGGTGCATCCAGAACCAGTGCCTACTATGCGGCGGCTCCGTTTATGGGGGTTCTGATATCCTGGCTGGTACTTAAGGAATCGATCACGATTTCGTTTTTAATGGCCCTGGCCATCATGCTTCTGGGAGCCTGGCTGGCCTTGTCAGAAGATCACGAACATGCCCATACGCATCTTGAAGAAACCCATGATCACAGCCATAACCATGATGATGAACACCATCTTCATGCCGATCATCCGCCGGTTAAGGGCGAGCATTGTCATGAGCATACCCACAACAATACGGTTCATAGTCATTGTCATCTGCCCGATGTGCATCATCGGCATCTGCATTAAAGTTAGCGGATCAATATTATTAAATTGCACAAAAAACTTAGCCTTTCAGCTATTAGCAAGGCTAAGTTTTTTTTATGCGGGAGAAATAAATAACCAATTAGACAACCCGAAAATAAGGTTTAATCTCAAAAGGGATTAATTGTAAAATGCGTTTGCTTTCAGTAATGATCTCATCAATACGGTTTTCTTCAATGTGCATCAGGACAAAATGAAGGCTGGTCAGGTAATCCAGACATTCTTCCAGAGAACAGTTAAACTCATCATTGGCATAAGCTAATTTAACCGCTAAGGAGGAAGCCATGGCCGATCGGGCAATCATTGATATTTCATCGGGACAGCGTTTTAGGTTCAAGCCATAGTGGCGGTCGTGGATTTTATAAAGATGAACAGCACTTCGGGAAAAGGTATCGTCATGCTTTTCATCGGCGTGCTCCTTAACAAAGCGCATGACATTCGGGTCACATAGGTGGAGCCGATCATATAAGCGAATTTCCACTGCGGTACTCACCTGTAAATCGGTTTCTCTTTCTCGAAAATATTCCAGATATAGTTTTAATGCCACATTGTTTTTATGCTCAATCAGAAATTTTTCAGTCACTTCCCGGGCTAAATTCGATTTTGATTTGAAATAATAAGTAATTAAAGGTTTGGTAATTTTGCAGATATCTGCAATTTGATCCAGATAGGTTGCCGTATAGCCTTGCTCATAGAAAAGTTTGGTGGCAGTCTGGAGGATGTTTTCTTTTTGATTTTTCATCGGCGTCTCTCTTTGTTTGATTCATTTATTGTAGCGTTTAATCATGGGGAGATCAAGGCAAAACTGGGAACTAAAGAAAAAAACTTTACCGGTAAAATAATGATTGACAATTCGTAAAAATAAGACTATACTGCAATTACTTTACCGGTTAAATTCAAACGGATCAAAAAAGAAATGGTGCAAAATAAAGCAGACAGTGAAACGTGGCAGAGGGTAAGCATCATAATAGGGTTGTAAACGTTGATCACCCGGGAAATTTTAAGAACGTGTGAAATCGGTTTCGGATTACGAAAGACCAGCACGTTAAAGAAGGAGTAAAAAATGATTATTATTGGCGAAAAAATTAACGGCGCCATTCCCTCAACCGGGAAGGCAATTGCGGAAAAAGATGCCGAGTTCATCCGGAACCTGGCCATCAAGCAGGCGGAAGCCGGAGCTGATTTTATCGACGTCTGTGCTTCAGTGGATGATGACATTGAGCTGGAAACGATGAAATGGTTAATCGACATCGTTCAGGATGCCGTGGATACACCGATAGCGGTGGACAGCCCCAATGTCTATACCTGTATTGAATCGATGAAATACTGCAATAAGCCAGGACTGTTCAACTCGGTATCATTAGAAGGTGACAAGGTCGATGTGGCCTTTAAGGTACTGGCCGATACCAAGTGGGAATGTGTTGCGCTTTTAAACAGTGATAAGGGTATCCCGAAAACTGCCAAGGATCGTTTGGAAGTGTTTACCGACCTGATGGCCAAGTGCAAAGAATATAACATCGATCCCTCCCGCATGCACATTGATCCCCTGATTGAAATGCTGTGTACTTCGGAAGATGGTATTACCATGGTTACTGAAGTCATCCGGGAAATTAAAAAGCAATATCCAACCATTCATGTCACCGGCGCTGTCAGTAATATTTCCTTCAATTTACCAGCCCGTCGGATTGCCAATCAGGCCTTTGCCGTTCTGGCTATGAGTGCTGGCATGGACAGCTTTATTCTTGATCCCCTGAACAAGGATATGATGGGGATGCTCTTTGCCACCGAAGCGATGATGGGCGAAGATGAATATTGCATGGAATATATTGGTGCTTTCCGGGAAGGTATTTTCGTAAAATAAAAACAGCCGTTGACTTCGCTCCGGTTTACGCCAAACAATTTCGTAAACCGACATCAAAGCAATAAGCGGTTATTTAGATAAGTTAACAAAAAATCCGGCACTCACACAGGTTCCGGGTGGTTTAAATAAAAGTAAATAAATTAAATCAAAAATCAAAGGAGAAATTGAAGATGTCAAAAATTGAAGATGTAAAAGTATTGGTCGAAACTGGTAAATCAAAAAAAGTTGCTGCAGCGGTTCAGGAAGCTTTGGATGCTGGTGATAAAGCGCAGGACATTCTCGATGCAATGGTTGCTTCCATGGGTGTAGTTGGCGATAAATTCTCATCTGGCGAAATCTTTGTTCCGGAAATGTTAATTGCTGCCAAAGCCATGTCTAAAGGCGTAGAAGTATTAAAACCGGTTATGGCTGGCGATGGCGCCAATTCACTGGGAACCTGTGTGATGGGAACTGTTGCTGGCGACCTTCACGATATCGGAAAAAACCTGGTTGTGATGATGCTTGAAAGCGCCGGATTTGATATGGTTGACCTGGGCGTTGATGTACCGGCTGACAAATTTGTTGAAGCCGTTAAAGAAAATAATAACGTGGTTCTGGTTGCCTGTTCCGGTTTGTTAACCACCACCATGCCAGCATTAAAAGAAGCAGTTCAAACCATTAAAGCAGCTTATCCGGACATGAAGGTCATTGTCGGTGGCGCTCCGGTTACACCAGAGTACGCGACAGAAATTGGCGCCGATGGTTATGCACCGGATGCCGGTAGTGCGGCTGCCAAAGCCAAAGAACTGATTGGCGCTTAATTTATATACACATCGAAGCTCACATTAATTGAGAATTTGCTTAAAAAAGCAGACAAAGGAGAAATTATGTTAACAATCAGAGAAAATTTACTAGAAACAATGAAGGGTGGTAACCCGGATCGTTTTGTCAAGCAATACGAATTCATTGATCTGATCATGGAAGTGCCACTGGGTGTACAATTTAACTATGGCCAGACATGGAAAGATCATTGGGGGATTACCTGGCAATGGCCAGAAGGCCAATTGGGAATGTTCCCGGTTCACCATGATGGTCAGGCGGTTATTCAGGATATTACCGAGTGGAAAAAAACCGTCAAAAAACCAGTCATCGACAGCTCCGACGAAGCCTGGGCGCCAGCCATTGCCCACGCCAATGCCGTTGACCGTAAAGAAAAATTTGCCACGGCATTCTTTGCACCAGGAATTTTTGAAATGACCCATCATTTAATGGGTATGGAAAATGCCCTGATGGCTCTTTACGAAGAGCCCGAAGCGATGCAGGAACTGATTGACTATCTGACTGAATATGAAATGGAATTTGCCGCCGTCATGATGGAAAAATTAAAGCCAGAAGCGATTTTACATCATGATGACTGGGGCAGCCAGATTTCATCGTTCATCTCACCAGATATGTTTGAAGAATTCTTTGTGCCATCATACAAAAAAATCTACCAGTTCTATAAAGACAATGGTGTGGAGCTGATCATCCACCACAGTGACTCCTATGCTGCTAATTTAGTGCCTTACATGATCGAAGTCGGCATTGATATCTGGCAGGGGGTTATGAACACCAATAATATTCCTGAACTGGTTGAAAAATACGGCGAAAAAATTACCTTCATGGGCGGTCTTCATAGCGGTACCGTTGATTATCCCGGCTGGGAAAAAGAAGTGGTTAAAAAACAGGTGGAAGAAACCTGTAAAGCCAACGGCCATAAATATTTCATTCCCTGCCAGACCTCTGGTCTGCCAATTGAAAACTTTGAAGGCGTTATTGCTTATATCGATGAGTGCATTGATGAAATGAGCAAGGAACTGTTTTAAATAAGCGTATAAAAACCCTGGATCGCATTTAGATTGGCGATCCAGGGTTTATTTATTTCACTCAACGTTGGCTTGGCAAAACCAACCGGCTTGCCACGTCGTTTCGGACTGTGATCGAGAAAAGGCTACGGCGCTATCTCAGCAGACAACTTTTCTTCACTTATATGATAGCATGGAACCCCAAAAACTACAAGACTGTTCTAAATAGCCCAATTATGGTAAACTACCAATCGAAGCTGCTGCATGAGCATTGCCGATTCATAAAAAGGGGTATTGAGATGAACGAAAAACAAAATGATTGGTCGATTGAAGAAGAAAAACTGGCGGAGACCATGGCGGAGGCCAGGCTTCAGTTGGATGATGCGATCAATGCGAACGATAAAAACCGGGAAATGATTCAGGCGGCCAAAAAAGAAATACGTGAAAACACCTCCCATAGTATTGGCAATCTTTGGGGCTCTGATGGCTTTGAAGCACTGGTTGAGTTAAGTCAGGCGATGAATCCGGTGACTGAACGAACGGCCATTTATGAATTTACTGAAGTCAAGATTAAAAAACTCCAAAATATTCTGGAATCACCTTATTTTGCCCGCATTGACTTCTGCTTCAGTGAGGAGAACCATACCGAACAAATTTATATTGGCCACCATTCACTCAAAAAAGAAAATGTCTACAAACTGCTTATCCATGACTGGCGGTCACCGGTTGCCAGTGTTTTTTACCGTTTTGCGCCGGGGAATGCCTATTATGATGCGCCGGTTGGCCGGATTGAGGGCAAACTGCTGTTAAAACGACAATTCGAAATAAAGGAGGGCCAGCTGGACTACTTTTTTGATGCGGATCTGCAGGTTTTTGATGATTTTCTGCGAAAACTGTTATCGCACAATACCTCTCCCAAAATGAAAACCATCGTGGAATCGATCCAGCGGGATCAGGATCTGGTGATTCGGGATATGGAAAATGACCTGCTGATTGTTCAAGGCGTGGCGGGCAGTGGTAAAACGTCGATTGCTCTGCATCGGGCGGCCTATCTGATGTATCAGGGCTTATCAGACCGGCTGGAGGGTCGGGAAATTTTGATCATTTCGCCCCATAAACTCTTTGAGCAGTACATCGCTAACGTGATTCCCGAGCTGGGTGAAGAAAATGTTCGAACGGTTATCTTTGACGAAGTTCTTAAAGATCTGATCAACAGAAAATTTGAGACCAGGAATATATTTCTGGAACGGGTCTTGTCAAATGGTCCGCAGAGTTGGTTGAAAAAGGATGCGATGGCCTTTAAGGGCTCAGCCGATTTTATCACAATTCTTGATCGATTTATTGCCGAAATCCCCGAGCGTTTTATGAACATCCGGGATATCAGCTATAAAGGTGAAACGATTTTTACCCGAACTGAAATAATCAGCCGCCTGCAAATCAATCCGGATACCCCCTTAAAAACCAAACTGGGTTATCTGGAAGAAGCCATTAATGAAAAAGTCTATCAAAAATGGCGCCGCCCCCTTAAAAGTTCGCTGCGCAGTGAAATGATGCGCTTTGCCGAAATCGACGCATTTTATCTGTATCAACAGCTTTATGAAAGCGAGCGCACCTTTTTTAAACTGGCCACCGGGATTAAGCTGCCGGACGGCATCAATAAAATTCTGGCAGGAACCAAACGCAATCTGGCTCATAAAAACCAGAACTATGATGATGCCTTAGCCCTGGGTTACTTAAGCTTACGGTTATTTGGGGCCAAAGAATACAGCACCATCAAACAGGTGATCATCGATGAAGGCCAGGATTATTATCCCATTCATTATGAAATTATTAACCGCTTGTTTTTAAAATCCAAGCTCACCATTTTGGGAGATATCAACCAGACTCTGCAAAAAAATGAAGATCTCAGCTTTTATCAGCAGATCACAAAGCGTTTAAACCGCAAGAAAAATGCCCTGGTGACAATGAACAAAAGTTATCGCTGTACCAGCGAAATTTTGCGTTTTAGTAAGAAATTTATTGATGATGAGATTCCGGTGGAGAGTTTTAACCGTAGCGGCGCAGAACCGGTATTGCTGGGGGTGCCCAATTTTGAGGAGCTGGTTGACCGGCTTACGGAAGCGATCGGTCAGTGCAAACAAGAAGGCTATCAATCAATCGGGCTGATTTTAAAAACCCAGAAAAACACCATCGTGCTTTATGATGCCTTATCAAAAAAAATGCAAGTCAATCTGATTCGCCATGAAACGGTGGCGGAGATTGAGGGGGTCTCGATCATGCCGGTGTATCTGTCCAAAGGGCTGGAGTTTGATGCGGTGTTTATTTGTGATGTCAACCAGGCCAATTATCAGAGTGAGGCAGACCAGCGGCTGCTTTATATCAGCTGTACCCGGGCCCTGCACCGATTGTGTCTGCTGTGGGAGGGTCAACCGAGCCCGCTGCTTAAAGGATAATAGGCGTGATTCGATAATGAGCTCTCCCCAAATGAAGCACTCGAATTCAAGGATTGATTTTAAAAAATAAATAGTCAGAAAAAACGAACCGGTAATGCCATGACGCACTACTGGTTTTTTCTGTGTTGTAACGAGTAAGTACCATATCGCCACATTGTTTTTTTGATTGACTAATGTTTGGTTAACTAACGGTATGCAATACTGATATCATAGCAGACATCAACAAATACAAAAATGGTAGCATCATAATGAAAATACGAAAAATTGATTGGAAAGCCGGAGGCGTGGGTATACAAAATTAAAGACCGATTTTTTCCGAGAAAAATTGTCGAATATAATTAAAAAAGAGGGTGATTGACGATGCAGCAGACTGATTACGAATCGATGGGAGCAGTACCAGAAAAACCCATTGAGAGCTTATCCGTTGCGGATGTGTATGTTGCACTAAAAACAAGTGGACAAGGCTTGAGCTCTGACGAAGCGGCCGCACGACTGGCCCATTATGGTGAGAACAGCATTCAAAAAAAGAAGGGCAAGCCGCTGATCTGGAAATTTTTGGCCAATTTTACTCACCTGATGGCCATTCTTTTATGGATTGGCGGCGTGGTTGCTCTGGTTGCCCAGTTGCCCCAATTGGCCATTGCGATTTGGCTGGTCAATCTGATTAATGGACTGTTCAGCTTTTGGCAGGAGTTTCAGGCAGAAAAAGCGGTGGAAGCGCTGGGTCAACTGTTGCCGACCTATGCCCGGGTAATCCGGAACGGCAAAGAAGTCAAAATTCTGGCGGAGGAGCTGGTTCCCGGGGATCTGATTATACTGGCTGAGGGTGACCGGATTTCAGCCGACAGTCGTCTGGTGGAGGACAATGACTTCAGAGCCGATCAATCGATCCTGACCGGGGAATCGCATCCGGCCCACAAAACCAGGGATGTTGGCCATCGTACCGATCTGGGGCGTGCGGAGCAGCCCAATCTGATTTTTGCCGGAACCAATGCCGCTTCAGGGGCTTGTAAAGCAGTGGTTTTTGCCACTGGAATGACTACCGAGTTTGGAAAAATTGCCGATTTGACCCAGAACATGGTCGAGGTACCCAGTCCGCTACAGATTGAAATGGGACGGATTACAAGGCTGGTTTCAGCCATGGCGATCAGTATGGGGATCATCTTTTTTGTGTTGGCGGTATTGCTGGCCCATGTCAATGTGACCGAAAGCTTTATTTTTGCCATGGGGATGATTGTCGCCTTTATCCCCGAGGGACTGCTGCCAACCGTGACCTTATCCCTGGCCATGGGCGTCAAACGGATGGCCAAACGCAACGCCCTGATCAAGCGCCTATCGGCTGTTGAAACGCTGGGCTGCACCACAGTGATCTGCACCGACAAAACCGGAACCCTGACCCAGAATGAAATGACGGTCAGCGACTGCTGGATGGTCAATCAACAGATGAAGGTAACCGGGGTTGGCTATGCCCCGGAAGGTGAAATGCTCTCAGGCGATGTTCCGATTTCGCTGGCCGAAAACAGCGACATGCGCACCTTATTGGTGGCGGCCAGTTTTTGTAATAATTCCCGCTTATTACCGCCATCCCCGGAAATCAATCATTGGAATATTCTGGGGGATCCTACCGAGGCGGCACTGGTGGTGGCCGCCCGGAAGGGGAAAATTGATCTTGATCAGGAACTGAAATTTAGCCCTCGGCTCCGGGAGCTGCCCTTTGAATCCCAGCGCAAGCGGATGACGACGATCCACAAGTTTGCTGGAGATCGTTCAGGTCTGGAAAAGCTGGCTTATATCAAGGGGGCACCCAAAGAAGTGCTGGATTTATGCAGCCATTATCTTAACGATGGCGAAGCGGTGGTGATGGATGGGGAGACCCGCAAAAAAATCATGGCAGCCAATGACGACTATGCCCGCAAAGGACTCCGGGTTTTGGCGGTGGCAATGCGAAGGTTAACCATGGACATGGGTTTGCCGGAGCGCCTTAGTGATTATACTCCGGAGCTGATTGAAAATAACATGACTTTTTTAGGCCTGACTGTGATGGCTGATCCACCCCGGGTGGAAGTGGCAGCAGCAGTAAAAAAATGTCATCAGGCTGGGATAAAAATTATTATGATCACTGGGGATTATGGCTTGACGGCCGAAAGCATTGCCCGACGGATTGGCATTATTCATGGTGCACAGCCCCGGATTGTCACCGGCGTCGAGTTGGATGAAATCAATGACGCAGATCTTAAAAAGGCTTTGTCCGAGGAAATTATTTTTGCCCGGGTGGCCCCGGAACAAAAACTGCGGGTCGTTTCCGCCCTTCAGGAAATGGGTAATGTGGTGGCAGTCACCGGGGATGGGGTCAATGATTCGCCAGCCCTTAAAAAAGCCGACATTGGTATTGCCATGGGGATATCCGGAACCGATGTGGCCAAGGAAGCCGCTGATATGATTCTCACCGACGACAATTTCGCCTCGATTGTTAATGCGGTGGAAGAAGGCCGGGGGGTCTATAACAATATCCGCAAATTTGCTACCTATATTTTAAACAGTAATGTACCCGAGGCGGTACCGTTTATTGTATTTTTATTCGCCAAAGGTCAGATCCCTCTGCCACTGACGGTAATGCAGATTCTGGCGGTGGATCTGGGCACTGATATGATTCCGGCGATTGCTCTGGGGGTTGAACTCCCCGAGGAAGGCGTAATGCAGCGGCCACCACGCTCCCGAAAAGAACATTTGCTCAATCGCCCCCTGCTGATTCGGGCATTTTTATTCTACGGGATTATGGAAGGCGCCATTGCGATGTCAGCCTTTTTCTTTCTGTATTGGCAAAATGGCTGGCCGGGGGTACCAATGGCAGATTCAGGAGAGATTTACCGGATGGCCACCACCATGACCTTGGGAGCCATTGTGGTAACGCAAATCGGGATCGTCTTTAATTGCCGAACCGAACGGGCTTCGGTGTTTAAGGTGGGGCTGTTCAGCAACCATATGATTCTAATTGGGATTGTTTGTGAACTGACGGTCTTCTCGATTCTGGTCTATACCCCATTTTTGCATGAGATCTTTAATACCGCTCCAATCGGTCTGATTGAGTGGGCATATTTGTTTATGTGGGTACCGGTAGTGATTCTGATTGATGAACTGCGCAAAGCATTCCTGAGATATTGGGATCGGCGCCGGTTACAGAAAAAAACAGAAGTTATGAAAGGGGAGAGCTAAATGAAAATCATTATCGTCGGCTGCGGCCGAATCGGTTCCGGTTTAGCCATGAAGTTAAGTCAAGGTGACAATGAGATCATTGTGATTGATCAGGAACCGCTGACGTTTAAGCATCTGAGCACCGGATTCAAAGGAAAAACCATCGCTGGCGTGGGGTTTGATCGGGAGGTGCTGCTTACCGCCGGGATAAAGCGGACGGACTCGCTGGCTGCAGTCACCTCCAACGACGAGGCCAATGCGCTCACCGCCCGGATTGCCAGTCAGATTTTTGGGGTGCCCCGGGTTGTCTCAGCTCTTCATGAACCCCGGAAAGCGGAGATTTATCGGCGCCTGGGACTGCAGGTTTTTGACCCAATGTCCTGGGGCGTTAACCGGGTGGCGGATCTGTTAAGTTTTGCACCGGTTAATGTGGCGATGAGCATCGGCAATGGCGATGTGGATATTATGGAAATTGAGATACCGGCCTTGTTGGTCGGCCGACGGGTGGGCGAACTGACCATTCCCGGCGAAGTCAGCGTGATATCGATCAGCCGTGGGAACCGCTCAATTATACCGGTGATTAACACGGTCTTCGAGAACCGCGATCTGGTTCATCTGGCAGTGGCTACGGCATCCGGTGACCGGCTAAAATCACTGTTGGGATTAGGATAGAAAAGAGGAGCCGATCATGAACGTAATAATCGTAGGTGGTGGAAAGGTGGGGGCTTATCTGACTTCACTGCTGCAAGGCGGCGGTCATCAAGTTAAGCTGATCGAAATCAGAACCCATCAATTGGAACGGCTGGCATGTGATCTGCCCAAAGAAGTGCTGATATCGGGAAGTGGCACCGACCCCGAGGTGCTGGAAGCCGCCGGAATCCGTTCGGCGGATGTGCTGGCAGTGGTAACCGGTGCCGATGAGATCAATCTGGTGGCGGCCACGATTGCCCGACTGGAATATCAGGTGCCAAGGATTCTGGCCCGGATCAAAAATCCCAAAAATGCCTGGCTGTTCACTCCGGAAATGGGTGTGGATGTGGCGTTGAACCAGGCTGAGCTGATGGCGACGCTGGTGGCTGAAGAAATGTCAGTGGGGGATATGATGACCTTGCTTAAACTCAACCAGGGGCAGTTTTCGTTGGTTGAAGAAAAGGTTCATCCGTCATCCCGGGCAGTGGGAAAGATGGTCAGGGAGCTTGGTTTGCCCACCGAATCGGTGTTGGTGGCCATTATCAGAAACGGTCAGCTGCTGATTCCACATGGGGATACCCGGCTATTGCCTGCTGATGAGGTGTTGGCAATCATTCATGCGGCGGATCTTCAGGATCTGGCCAGAATTTTAGGACCAGATCACTAAGACAGTTACGTCCTTTTGGTAGCATATCGAGATTGGGTAATTTGTAGTAAGCAATACGGATCATTTATTCGGGTGTAGTATCAGATTTTTTTGATTTATTCCGATCATTGTGGGTACAAACATACAAAAACCGATTAGTTGGTTAATGATTAATTTTGAGAGGGAAGTATGAAAAAGGATGAAATCGCAATTGTCGATGATGAACCCATCAATTTAATGATCTTAAAAAAACTACTGAGTCCCTCTTTTCTGGTTCGGGCCTATAAATCCGGTGCGGAGTTGCTTGATTCGGTTAAAAAGGGAATTCAGCCAGATTTAATTCTGATGGATATCATAATGCCAGGAATGGACGGCTACGAGACCCTTTCGGAATTACGTAAAGACCCGGATAATCGGGGAATTCCGGTTATTTATATTTCTGCGCTGGATAGCCTGATTGATGAAGAAAAGGGTTTTTATTTGGGAGCGGTTGATTACATCATCAAACCCTTTCGACCGGGGATTGTATTGGCCAGAGTCAATGCCCACCTGGAACTCAAACATGCCAGAGATCGGCTTAAAAACCAGAATGAGTGGCTGGAGGCTGAGGTCAAGCGACGGATGGTGGAAAATCAGCTGATTCAGGACACCACCTTGAATGTTTTCGCAGAATTGGTTGAGACCCGGGACAATGATACCGCCAATCATGTTTTGCGGACCCAGAACTATGTGCGGATTATCGCAGAGCGATTACAGAAACATGAAAAATATGAAAACTACTTAAGTGCTGAAGTTATTGAACGGATTGTTAAGGCAGCGCCGCTTCATGATATTGGCAAGATCGGAATTCCCGATGCCATCTTATTGAAGCCGGGAAAGCTTAATCCGGAAGAATATGAGGTGATGAAAAATCACTGTAAAATTGGCGGTAATGCGATTCGTCTGGCTATAAATAAGACCCTTTCGGTGAATAAGGCTGAAAATAAACAAGGAGAAGTAACAGCTTTATCCTTTCTGGAAGAGGCTGAAAAAATTATGAACTATCATCATGAGCGCTGGGATGGCAAAGGTTATCCGGAAGAATTATATGGGGATGAAATTCCCTTGTCTGCCCGGATTATGGCATTGGCGGATGTCTTTGACGCCCTCACCACGGTACGACCATATAAAAAAGCCTGGCGTGTGGATGCGGTGGTTGACTATATTCTGGAACAGAAAGGATTGCAGTTTGATCCAGACGTAGTGGAAGCTTTTGAAACGGAAATTGAGTTTTTTATACAAGTCATGCGTCAGGGACAGCCGACAGATGAATGATAGAAAATGGCAGAACCAGAAGGGTGGGAAGTCAGATGGCAGATCAGGAAAAATCTTGGCTGGCACAACAGAATAAATTAATGGAACTGGGATCACGGTTGACAAAGATCGGCAGCTGGCAAATTGATATAAAAACAATGACCAGCCAATGGAGCCAGGGGATGTTTCATATTTTTGATCTGGAACCGGGAGAAATTCCCTCAGTACTCGAACCAGATCATTTTTTTCAGAGTCAGGATATTGACCGTTATCGGGAGGTATTGCGAAGGGCTATTGAAAAAAATGAAGCCTTCGAACTTGAATTGGAAATAATGACAGAAAAGAAGACCAATAAGTGGATTCGCACCATTGGGATTCCCATCGTTGAAAATGGTCACACGATTCAAATTGAGGGTGTGATTCAGGATATAACTGCATTGCATTTAAGCGAAGCGCGGGCCTCGCATATTGATCGAATTTTGGAAGCGTATTTTAAAGTTGTGCCGGATCTGGTATTTCTAACTGATTCCCAGGGGATTATTCTGGAATATCGGGCCCAAAAAACATCGGATCTTTACATTTCACCGGAGCTTTTTTTATTTAAAAAAATCAATACGGTGTTACCGCCGGATATCAATGAAGCCTTTACAGCGGCCATGGCAAAGGCCAGAGCCACTGGGCAAATGCAAACCTTTGAATATGATTTGACCTATGAAGATGGCAGTCATCATTTCGAATGTCGGATGAACTGGTTGGCCGAAAGTGAAAATTTCGTCGAGGTAATCCGTGATATTTCTGAACGCTATCAGATGGAGCAGGATCTCAAAAAAACCCGAAAAATGCTGGAAGAACGCTTAGTGGAACGGGAAATTGAACAAAAATTTATTATGGATCAATTGTATCTCCATACGGAGTTGATTCGGGAAATCAACCAGATGGAGTCGGGGATCAATGGTGATATTGAGCGGTTTTCGGAAGAAATAACCGAACTCCTGGGCAATCGGCTGGAAGCGGATCGGGTTTCTGTCTGGCAATATACGAGCGAAATGACGATGATGGAATGCTTGGATCTTTATGTAAAAAAAACGCAAATTCACAGCAAAAAAATGACCATGAACCGCACGGATCAACCACTGACCTTTGAGTATCTGATTAAAAACAGATATATGATCATTGACGAAACATCGGTCGAACCCCAGGAAAAAGACTATTGGCAGGCGTATATGAAACCCTTGGGGGGAACGACCTTGTTGGTCTGCAGTATTTTATGCAATGGCAAAGCGATTGGTTCGATTGGTTTTATGTATGTTAATCGAAATCATGAGTGGGGAAGCGATGAAATCACCTTCGGCTGTCATATTGCGGATCAGATCGGAACGGCCTTTTTAAACCGGGAGCGAATGGAGATAAACCGGGCATTGCGCCAAAACGAAGCATTTCTAAATCGCGCTCAGGAGGTTTCAAAAACAGGGCATTGGCATTTCGATATGCAAACAGACCAACTGACCTGGTCCGAGGAAACCTATCGTATTTTTGGTATCGATAAAGGAACGCCACAAACGTTCGAATCATATATGGGGTTTGTTTATCCTGATGATCGGGAGAAGCTCAATGATATATGGTTAGAAAAATCCGGGACGGGTCAATCGTTTTCCGTCCTTCATCGAATTGTTGCTGGAGATCAAATCCGCTGGGTGGAAGAACGATCGGAATTTGAGCATGATCAACAGGGTCAGCCGATTGCCAGTTGGGGTACTGTTGCCGATGTGACGGAAAAGATGAACTACCTAAAAGAACTGGAGAACTACCAAAAGCATCTCGAAGATATGGTTATTTCCAGAACCACTGACTTGGAGAAGGCAAAGCTTGATGCAGAGGCTGCCAACCAGGCCAAAAGCGCATTTTTGTCGAATATGAGCCATGAAATTCGAACTCCCATGAATGCGATCATTGGTCTTGCCCATCTGATCAGGCGAGATCCGCTGACCATGCGTCAGGAAGAACAGCTTGATAAGCTGACAGCGGCGGCTAATCATTTGCTACAGATCATAAACGATGTATTGGATCTTTCTAAAATAGAAGCAGGAAAGATGCAAATGGATGCCCATGATTTTGAACCTGCCCGGGAAATCGACCGGGTCTGCAATATTATTGGGGATGAAGCGGCTAAAAAAAACCTGAATATCCTGGTGGATGTGGACCATATTCCCACAGTTTTAGAGGGAGATTCGGTTCGCTTCGGCCAAGTATTGCTTAATTTAATGAGCAATGCAGTGAAGTTTACCGAAACGGGCAGTATCAAGATCATAGCACGGATCATTAACCAGGACAATAAACAGATTCGGTTGCGATTTGAGGTTTGTGATACCGGAATCGGGATGTCAAAAAATCAGATCAGTAAGCTTTTTCAGGATTTTGTTCAGGCTGATGAATCGATGACCCGTCTTTATGGTGGTACTGGTTTGGGATTGGCGATCAGTTCCCGATTGGTGAAGTTTTTAGGGGGGGAAATAGGGGTTGATAGTGAGTTGGGGCTGGGAAGTTGCTTCTGGTTTGAGCTGCCCTTTGAAATTTCAACAGCACTTCCCAAAAATAGAATTAATATCAAATCGGCTGGCGCAATTCGGGTGCTGGTGATTGATGATATGCAGGAGGCCCGGGAGTTGGTGATCAGTATGCTTACTGATTTTGGTATTCAATGTGAAGCAGTCAGCTCCGGTAATGAGGGACTGGCAGCCGTGAAGAAGGCCGATCAGATGATGAATCCCTATCGTCTGGTATTGATGGATCTGAAAATGCCGGAGATTGATGGGATTGACACCGCACTGATGCTGCAATCACTCGAACTCAAGACTCGGCCAATTGTTTATTTGATCACCGGGTATGGCAACCAGATTTCGTGGGAAGAAGCCCGGCGGGCCGGGATCAGTCGTATTCTCGTCAAACCGATGACGCCATCAACCCTCAATGACGCCTTAATGGAACTGCTGGAAAACAATATCGAAGCTAACCGGCCTTCATCGCTCAGTGCTTTGGAAGCGTGTTTAAAACAATATCAACGGGTGCGCATCCTGATTGTTGAAGACAATCAGATTAATCAGGAAATCGTAAGACAACTTTTGGAACCTTTTAATTTTATGATTGAATTGGCTGAAAATGGTCAGGAAGCGATAAACAAGGTTGCGCAGACAAAGTTTGATATAATTCTGATGGATGTCCAGATGCCGGTGATGGATGGTTTAACGGCTACTGCAAAGATCAGAAGCATGCCGGATTGTCAAGCCGTTCCCATTTTAGCGATGACTGCCAATGCCTTTGAAGAAGACCGGCGAAAATGCATTGAAGCCGGAATGAATGATCATCTGGTGAAACCGGTGGAACCGGAAATTTTATATAAGTGCCTGATCAAGTGGCTGCCGGTTCGAAAACCGCAATTGGATCATAAACAGGTGGCCCAAAGTGATGAGCGGAAAGACCCGGTAAGGCATACCATTGTGGCACCGGATGTGCAAAATCGGTTAAAGGTTCTGCGGCAGGTGGATGGATTGAATGTGGAAACCGGATTGAGAATTCTTGGCGGTGATGCCTCCGTTTATTTGCGACTGATCCAACAGTTTGCGCAGAAGTGTCAGGCCGATACCGATTATATTGTAAGTCAGAATGCCGCCGAAAACTACCCGAGCATTTTGCAGACGGTTCATTCAATCAAGGGGGTGGCCGGAAATCTGGGCGCCATCAAAATTCAGGAGCTGGCCGCTGATCTGGAGCAGGCAGTCCGGATTGGATCAGGAAAAGCGCAGTTCGAAAAACAAATTGATAACTTTGTTAATGCGTTAAGCAGTTTTGTCGCGGCTCTGCCAAAAGCAGGTTATGCGCCTGAAAGGATTAAAAAAGGTGTTGATAATAGGGACCAGGTCGATGCGATTCTGAGCCAGTTGGCGGCTTTGCTTGAAAATAACGATACTGAGGCCTATGACTTATTTGAAGAACACAAAGACCAATTAATCCAAGCGCTGGGAAAGGCTGGCTTTGAACTGGAACGACAGATTCATGAATTTGACTATCGGGAAGCCCTGGAGACGTTAAGGGTGATTTTTACAAAGCAAGAGAAAATCTAGGCAATCAGTCCGGATGGTGTTTTTAAATAAAGGGAATACCCTCGCAGAAAAAAAGATGGTCTGCGAGGGATTTTCTATTTTTTTGCGACTACCTTATTAGATCAACGAGATGGCAATAACGTGAATGTTTTGTTAGAATTAAGAAAAGATGAATCCTTCGAAAACCGGTTAACGGGGATCATCATTTCGAATCTGCCATCGAATTGATGAATGATGAAAGGGGAACATAAGTTGAACAATACGATTAATAGCAAGTCAAAAAAAGTAATACAGTCATTGATGGGTTTGGTTTTAAGTATAAGCATGCTTTTTATGCTGACAGCTTGCGGTGAATCAACCCCTGTGGAAGCCTTGGTTATTTCCGATGATTTCTATGAAAGTGCTACCGAAATCGGGAGTGTCGAGCAGCCAGTAAAACTAAGCGTGGGCGACACGATCTATGGCAGCATCAGTTTTATTGAATCACCAAAGGGAATGAAATACCAGGCCAAATGGCTGTTGGATGGCAAAGAAATTATGGTTGATGAAAAAGCTATGGAAACCGATCAAAGAGGTGTGCTCATCTTTCCGTTGGAAGCAGACAAAGTGGCAGTTGGGATGTTAAAGCTGCAAATTCTATATAAGGATGAGGTATTGGCCGAAAAAGAAGTTCTGGTTGAGTAGGTTTGATTATTAAGTTTGGTGGGCATTGAGGTGGCTAAGTGAGTAAAGAAAACAGCGAAAAGCAATTCAAAAGAATATATACCCAATACGTCGATGAAATTTATCAATATGTATTTTTGCGAACTGGTTTAAACGCTGGAATTGCTGAGGATCTTACTCAGGATATCTTTTTGGACGTGTTTAAAGGACTGAGCCGGTTTAAAGGTTTGTCTTCAGAGCGAACCTGGGTTTACAAAATCACCAGAAACAAGGTTAATGATTTTTATCGGAAACACTATCGCCAATGTCTGGAGTCGACCCACCTTGAGGATGATCGAACGGCGGAAATAGGTGACCCGAAACAGGATCTGGATGTTTTGGTGGAAAAAACATTTGAGAGTGCATGCATTATTGATTGTCTGAATCAACTACCGGAACACTATAAATTGGTTCTGTTGTTAAAATACATCGATGCCCGAAGTGTCAAGGAGATTGCAACGATCACCAATAAATCTCCTAAGGCCATTGAAAATATTTTATTGCGGGCAAAGGCTGGATTTATTAAAGCCTATCAAACCCAGCAAGCGGAGGAGATGCAATGAAAAGTAATGGCGATGATTTTATCAAAAAGGCCCTAAAATCGCTCGAGGAAGAAGTAAAACCCAATCCAAAACAAAAGCAGATCATGCTGGAAAATCTGCTGTCCCAGGTTGGGGAAGGGGCTGGCAAAGAAAGGTCTGGATTGAGCCGTTTTGGAAATATGGTCACGGTTTATCCCTGGCGGTTCGGGTTTGGGGTCTCGGCTATCCAGGCGGTTTTGTTTACTCTGATGTTCGGCTCAAACTACACCAATTTTGTATTACAATTGCTGGGGAGGTAAAAATGGAGATATTTTTAGAAATGCTTAATCGACCGGCAGATGCATTCAATCGAGGCGATCAAAAACTGGCCTGGAGTCTGGTGGGAATTACCATTGCAGTGGTGACTGTTTTTGATGTCTTGATGCGTTATCTGGTCAACGGCAACGATTACCCGGTGGAGATTAATTTACTTAAGCTCGCATTGCTGGCTGGTCTGGGCGTGTTGACATATCTGGGTATCTGCGGGATGCTCTGGGGAGTCTGCAAACTACTGGGCAGTCAGACCAGGATTGAGGTTTATCTCAGAACATGGGGACTGACCTATATTCCAACGATAATATGTGGGATTACGGTGGTGTTGGTGGAAGCATATTTCACACTATTCTGGAACCATTCGATTTGGGGATTTATACTTAACATCGTGTTGGTGGGAATTCTAATCTGGAAAACAATTCTTTATGTGGTATTTTTAAAAGAGGTGGCCGGTCTGGACGGTAAAAAATTGGCGGGGGCATTTGTGCTCTGTGGTATTGGGATATTAATCCTGGCTTTTATCAATATGATCATGGGATTAAAAACCCCGATTCTATAAGATACTGCCAACTACAATCGAGCTTTCTGGTAAACTTCTTAAAGGTTATGGCGATTATGCTGGAAACTGGTTATATTTACAAATATTTCTTGATTTTCATAACCTTTTATAGTACAATTCGAAACGAATGATAGAAATAGATATAAGGTCTATTTGGCGTATTTATAAGCAGATTTTATAGATACAGCAAAGAATTCTTTTGACCATTTCTTGATCGGTTTAGCCGGGAAAAGAAATTGAATGCCATACGGACAGCTAGGTCAAATGCCGATTGGCAACTTTCGTTGCCTTATTGATTGAGCAACCGCTCAAATTTTATAAGTTGGTTACTTAAAACCGTGTGCGTTATTGCACATCACACTTGTGAAACAATCAATAAGAGTAGTAAAAGTAAGTTCTTGCTATATAGACTCTAATTTCTACGTTTGTGATCATGGATAGACGGTGCAGTTTGCGCCGGTGTCAATAACGAATCAGTAGAAATAAACTCAAGTGGATGAACAGCAGATGCTGAAGGATCACTTGAGTTTTTTGTTTTTTAAACTTACCGCACAATCACGATAAAAACAGGAAACGGGGTGGATTATGGATAATAAATTGAAGTTGAATGGTTTTAATAATTTGACAAAATCGTTGAGTTTTAACATTTATGATGTATGCTATGCCAAGAGCGAGCGGGAGCAGCGGGACTATATTGCCTATATTGATGAACAGTATAACTCGGATCGCTTGACCAATATTTTATATCATGTCACCGAGATGATCGGGGCCCGGGTACTTAATGTGTCCAAGCAGGACTATGATCCTCAGGGTGCCAGTGTCACCTTTTTAATTGCCGAAGAAACATTTTTGCGGGAATATCGGGAAGAAAATATTGAAAAGAATAATTTTCAGGGCGATACGGTGGTGGCTCATCTGGATAAGAGCCATGTGACGGTGCACACGTATCCGGAATACCATCCTGATACGTCCATTGCCACCTTTCGGGTTGATATCGATGTGGCCACCTGTGGTGAGATTACGCCGCTGAGCACCCTGGATTTTCTGATTGGCAGCTTTGACTCAGATATTATTACCATGGATTATCGGGTTCGGGGCTTTACCCGGGACGTCAGTGGCAAGAAGCTGTTTATGGATCATAAAATCACCTCGATCCAGGATTATATCGATGATAAAACCCTTAAGGAGTATGATGCCATTGATATCAACGTTTATCAGTCCAATCTTTTTCACACCAAGATGTTGTTAAAAGAAATTACCCTCCAGAATTATCTGTTCAATACCGATGCCTATGAGCTGCCGCCGCGCACCCGGCTGCAGATCACCGAAAACCTGCGTCGTGAAATGATCGAAATCTTCAGCGGTAGTAATGTCTATTAATGACGTGTATTAATTTTAGGAAGGAAAAAAACGTGCCAAAATTAAATCAACAACGGATGCCAATTATGGAGGCACTCAATGAGTTTAAACGAAATCGGCTGGTGCCCTTTGATGTGCCCGGCCATAAACGGGGCAAGGGGAATCCAGAGCTGACGGAATTTTTAGGGGAACGCTGTATGACCCTGGATGTCAATTCGATGAAGCCGCTGGACAATCTCTGCCATCCGGTTTCGGTGATCAAAGAAGCCGAGGAACTGGCAGCCGATGCCTTTGGCGCTAAGCAAGCCTTTTTTATGGTCAACGGCACGACTTCGGCGGTTCAAACCATGGTATTGTCAGCCTGTAAAAAAGGGGAGAAGATTATCCTGCCCCGCAATGTCCACCGCAGTGTCATTAACGCCATGATCCTGGGTGGGGCCATTCCGGTTTATGTGAATCCCGAAACCAACCATGAAATCGGTATTTCCTTGGGGATGACGCTGTCTGCCGTCACCAAAGCGATTCGGGAAAACCCCGATGCTAAAGCGATTTTAGTCAACAATCCCACTTATTACGGGGTCTGTTCCAACCTCAAAGCGATCGTTGAATTGGCGCACGCGGCAGGCATGCTGGTGCTGGCCGATGAGGCCCATGGCACGCATTTCTATTTTGGCGAAAACATGCCGATCAGCGGGATGGCAGCGGGAGCGGATATGGCCTCAGTCAGTATGCATAAATCCGGCGGCTCGCTGACACAAAGCTCTTTTTTATTGGTGGGAGCCGGGATGAACCCCGGTTATGTCCGCCAGATCATCAATCTGACCCAGACCACCAGCGGCTCTTATCTGCTGCTTTCCAGTCTCGATATTTCCCGCAAAAATTTGGCGGTTAACGGTAAGGAAATTTTTGCCAAAGTAACCGCCATGGCCCAATACGCTCGGGACGAAATCAATCAGATCGGGGACTATTACGCCTATTCCAAAGAACTGATCAATGGCGATACGATTTTTGATTTTGATGCCACCAAGCTGTCGATTAATACCTTAAACGTCGGGTTGGCGGGAATTGAAGTCTACAATATTCTCCGGGACGAATACGATATTCAGGTGGAGTTCGGCGATGTTGGCAATATTCTGGCCTACATTTCAGTGGGCGACAGCCAGCGCAATCTGGAACGGCTGGTCTCGGCGCTGGCCGAAATCCGTCGGATCTATAAAAAAGACAA
>MTLE01003197.1_pt1 | contig 39438 bp, 36 predicted proteins | sample 1982461 | NCBI WGS metagenome assembly MTLE01 (sample SAMN05712605, study PRJNA340218) | biofilm metagenome | isolation source: sample SPL anode biofilm adapted to -200 mV | place: USA | collected 2012-02-03
TTATCCTTTGGCAGCTTTTATGATGATTTTATCATAATACGGGCATTAGCGACATCGATTTCATTTATCATTGCTACAAGGTTCAGTACCTCCAACTTTTATCGACTCATTTTATATTCAGTAATGCACCATCCAGAAAAGTAGTACTTCGGGAGAATCGATGGATTCCCTCTTCTTTTTCTCGGTTCATCAAAAGCCGTTCAATCCCGAATCCAAGACCAACCCAGGTAGAATTGATTTTCCAGTTTACATCAAGCGGATGAGGCCCCATGGAAGTTGATGCAAGTTCTACTCCATCTTCTCCAATAACATCGAGGCCGATACCATATACCGTCGAATCTTCTTCATCAAATGTATAGTTTTCAATTCCAGCACTGTCTAAGATAATTCCAGCCAATTCCTTCAGCCTTTTCACACGAAGATTCTCATCGGTTCCCCATTCTACTAAGTTCAACATGGTAAACTCTTTTAGATGCCTTCTACCTTCACTTTCTTTTCTAAAACAGGAACCGATTTCGAAAATTTTTAGCGGCATATCACAATACTTAAGCATTTTGTACGAGACTTCATATAAATTGGGAGCCAGCATCGGCCGGAGGCATTGCTTTTTATCCAGCCAAAATACTTGTTCCGATAAAGGATTACTGTGATCAATCGTCATTTTTTCTAAAGCCTTTTGCGAAATAATGGTTGGCGTAACAACTTGCAAAAAACCTTCAGCAATCAAGGTGTCACTTAACTTTTTCTGCAATGCTTGAAGTTTAGGCTGTCTGCTTTCTCTCACGAGTGTCAGAAGCTGTTCCCGGTTTATTTTTACCCGTTCTTTTTCGCTTGCCTTAAATTCTTTTTCGCGTTCTTGTACCGATTCGAATTCTACTTCGACTTCAAATTTCTTCATTCCCAATTCTGTCAATCTGTTTATCTGTGCATCTGTAAATCCTATTTTCATCCGATCACGCCTCCTTTACATAGGTAATACCCGCTTTGTTTCTAACGCTTTTTTCCGCCACTAAAAAATACGGTCGAGGAATACTTGCTCAATTTCCAATCCGGCACATTACATTTTGGACAAGGTTTTGTGCACCAGCGATTTCGCAGCCATCTTGCACTGCGGCTGTTTTTAGAATCCCAGACAATGAATTCTTCACCACAGTGTGTTACGATTTGAATGGTATTCCCCTTCTTTTCGACCGTTCTGAGCCCATGTAAAATACCATTTCTTGACGGCCATAATTTAATCGTATGAATCAGACTATATAGACTCTGATTTTTGTTGACATACCTTTTGGCAGATTTTTTCGTTTTTTCCGGACTTTCATTCAAAGCACACATTCTTCATTACACCTCCATTTGTTTAATGCAATGAAAGAACATGGTTAAAATCCCCATTTCCAGCGAATTGTGAAATAAATTAACACTATCCAATGCATCTTTTTTGACACCTAATGGCATGCCGGGAGCCGAAATTTTTGTACCTTTTCTGACATCATTTTTACCTATAAAGTCAGCATCATTTGTAGCTTCTAAAATATATTTATAATTTTTCAGGTCAATCGAGTGATCTTCTAGCTGTACTTCCGATGCTTTTTCGGCTATACATTTCATTTTATCAGGATCAATATCATACAGGACCGGAATCGCCTCTTTTAAAATAAAATACTCCACTGCTGCTTTTCCCACCTGACCTGCCCCTAGAATCAGCACTTTTTCATTTTTTACTTTTTCCATCATCAATTCCAGCGCTGCAGAAAATGCGATTCCCGTTGCATAACCATTGTCTGAACAAACTTTATTACCGAGTGAGAAGGCACTGCAAGTGTTGTCATCAGCGATAAAAACGATATCTGCTCCTATGCTATAAGCTTCCTGAATACCTTCAATATCTGTTGTTTTTGTTACATAGGCATTCAAACCGCAGTATTTCAATATATCTCTTACCGTCTCGGAAAAACCATTGATGATCCCCATTCCTGAGGTTACCGGCACCACAGCAATTTTCAAGCAATCATCAATTTTATAGTTGAGGGATAACCCAACCGCATATTTTGCAATTTCCTCCATCGTATAATGAATTGCCTTTTTCAGCTCGCTATCATATAACTCCAGATTTGAAGCTATCCCTTCTATATCCGCAACATTTAGTCTTGTCATGCTTTTTCCTCCTTCTACACAGCCAATTTTTTTATAAACATCGATCTTAAAATTGCCTGTTTCACATCCTCAAGCTTTTTATAAGCATGTTCTTCTGTCTGATCCGTTATAATAATAATACTCTTAAACGTTTCGCATCCCGGAATATAGTCTGTCATTGCAACATCCGCACCAAAAAAACCTTCAATAATTTTTAAACCAACACAATCACTCATAATATGTTCACCCAGCTCGGCAATTCCAGCCTGATCAACTTGGATCTGCTGATAGAGACATACTTGGTTACCTTTTTCAAACCCTTCACAGGAATAATCTTCTTCAACCATGGCTTTTACCATATTTAGGCCAGTGGAATGATAGACAGAAATCGGTGTCTGGCTTGGAAATCTTGCATCGATTTCTAAAATCTTTAAAATACCCTTGTGAAGAATGACCTCGATATCAAAAATACCTTTGATTTTTAATTTTTTAAAAAGCGTATCACCGATTTTTTTAAATTGACTTTCCACTTCTTTGCTGACTTTTGCTGGTGCTACCACTCGCTTGCAGTCATAGTGATCATCAACAATAATTTCTGTAATCTGAGGAAAAATACATTCTTTGCCATTTCCGATGATTTCCAATGAATAGGACGGCCCTTCAACAAACTCCTCAATGACGAGATCGGATCGATTGCTTTCAAAATAACTGTTCAAATCATCCGGTGTATCAATTTTGCAGACACCTGCACTTCCACTTAATCCGTCCGGCTTCACAATCACCGGGAAAGAGCAGTTTGGAAATTTTTCCGGAATTGGCAATGACAATTTTCTAAAAATTTCATTTGATTTTTCCTTTGAAGAAGATATGCTGTAAGCCTTAATGTCAAAAAGCAACGGTTTTTCCATTCGTTCAGTAAAATAAACAAGTCGTTTCAACGCTGCCAAATCTTCTAAGGCTGGTATAACGACATCTACTTTTAAAATCAAGTCTGTCATGATCGCATCGTCCAAAGCATTCCCCACCACATACTCATCAACGATCTTCATAGCCGGAGTATGCTGTTTTTTATCAAGCAAAATACTATAATAACCTGCCTTTCGACACAAATAAGCAATTTCAAGCCCTTGAAGCTTTCCTCCTATAATGAGAACCCTTTTCATGCACATATCACCTTCTTTGCCAATTTTTGCGCATTTAGCCATTCCACATATTCATTTGTACTGGCATTTTCGAGATTACACTGAGCTAATGTTTCCTGAATGCCTTCAACCGTTCGACAGCCTTCATCAATATCATGACTTGAATTGGCAACTCCGGCAAATCCATCCAGTGGCGGTATGATCGATGTCACGACATTCGCTCCGGCATTCAATCGATCCTTCAGTCCTTTTAATCCATCCACATCCAACGAAGCCGGGATCAGTTTATCCGGAAATAAGATGCGCATTACCGCAATATTCAATAGTTCCGTCAAAAATCCCTGATGATCGTTTCTTTCGAGTGGCGTACCTTCCTGAGGAATAAACGTCATGGTTCTGACTTGAGAGGCATTTATATCTTGCATCACATGCATTGAATGAACCGTATCTGCGATCTGATTTCCAACCCCTACCAAAAGACCTTCCTCTATTAACATACCCTTTTCTTTGGCGTATTTTTTGGCATTCATCCGCTTCTGATAATCCTGATCGCTTCGCAACCTGCTATATAAATCCAGATTGTGCGTCTCCTGATATAAAGCGAACCATTCAATGCCATTTTCTGCCAATTGATCAATGGTACTGTTTTCGATAACACCTGGCGATACCATTACCGGAAGACCCGTTTCACTTTTTACTTTTTTTGCCAGGCTAACGATTCTGTCCTGATTATTGATATAATAAGGATCTTCACCCATTGTCAAGTCAATGAGATTAACACCGGAATCTTTCAGTTTCTTTGCCGTTTTAATGATTTCCTCTTCTTCTTTTCGATATCTTGGTGGTTTTGAATTGGATTTCCTATAATAACAAAAATTGCATTCATTTCTGCAAAAAGTGGAATAATAAACAAATCCATAAAGAAACACTTTTGATCCGAAGTTCTCATATCTCAATAATGTTGCCGTTTCAAAGATTCTACTGATACTCTTTTCATCCTTTTGTTCCAACAGGTATTGAATTTCTCTGTTTTCCAGTTTATAACCATTTCTTGCTTTATCCAGTATGTCTTTCAGTCTCATAAAAACACCTTTCCTTTTTTAACACCATTAATGGGAAACATATCGCTGAAGTGTCATTCTTTTTACACTACTAATTATTTTAACGATCCATATCGGTTCTGCATTTAAATAGGCACCATTATTTTTTGTGTAAAAGATGCGTTCATCAACAATTTTCAACCCATTTTTTAGTCTAATCGATACGCTTTTAGCAGATTGAGGGTAAAAAAAAGAAGAGTATATTCTAATACTCCTCTTTTTATAATGATCTTTTGGCGTAGATGCATTTAACTTCTTTTGGCGGAAAGTCCCGGTGTCGCACCCGGCTGTACGGATTTAGAGTCCGCATAATCCCTACGATTCACTCTCCATGTTTTTATAAAGAAGGTTCTAAGTTGCACTTACCTAAGATTTCAGCAACTTAGAACACTTCCTTGACGGTAATTTTTCAATTACCAAATTGAAGCTAACAGTAGATTTTTACTTATTCCAATAAGTAAGTCCCAAATCAGTCAGTATTTTTACTGCTTCATCATACACTTGAACATATTCTTCAGTTGGAATCAGTTTCGCTACATCATAGCACTCCTGGAATTTCTTTCCAGTTGGCGCTGTTTTATAGTCTTTTTCATACATTCCTACCAGCTTGTCCAGCAGAATATTGGCTTCATGTACATCCATGCCAGCAACGGCGTGGGCTACTTCACCCATCATTCTTGCTTCCATGGCTGTAAACAAGTCTGTTGTTACACCCTTGCATGATGCAACCCCTGATAAGATCTCACGACCACTGACTGTATCAGTAATCGCCTGAGCAGCCGTTTCTAACAGACACATCACGGTACATGGACCAGCTAATGTATAATACTGATTTCCTAACATTAAATGTGTATTCTCTTCAATCGCTCTTGCCGCATGACCAGCCACACAAAGAGCTTCTCTAGCAGTAGTAATACCCCATCTTACATGAACGGGACCATCTAAATGCCAAGTTGCCTGTAACATTACAAAAGAGTTAATAGTTGTTGCGACGTCAACGATAGTAGTGGCCTCAAGTCCACCAGAATATCCTCCGAATATCGGCATCTGCTCTACCATTACGTTTACTCCAGCTGTTGCATAATGAGCACCAACAACCAACGCACCTACGTCGATTTTTAGCTCATTCAGCTGAGAAACTTCATGGGAGTCAGATGGACGCATGCCACCTTCGAAATCTGCTGCGATTACGCCTGCGGCACTAAGAGATGTTTCGTTGCCCTACAACCCCATACCTTTTCGGCCGGCACGAACCTGAGCTTCACGCACTTGCATCGCTTCGGTTCTTACCGCCAATATTTCCCATGGAGAATTTGGTACGGGATCTTTACCCATTACTGTTTGGATTACGCCGTCGACAATTGTATCAACAATACGTTCCTGGGCATACGCCTGATGAATGGGTAGAAACATATCTTCAGAGCAAGGAGAACCTGTTGGTCCGCCCTGAATAATTGGCGCTTTTTTATCTGAAGTATGTCTGGGTGTTACAATATGGGCTTCTTTGTCTTCACCAAAAACAAACTTTCTTGGTGCTGACTCGATGGCATGCAACACTTCATCACGTGTGTATTTAATGACTCTACCTGTGTCAATGCAGTAAATACCGCATTCAACCAGCATATCTAAACCGGCATTGAACAAATTGTTAATCAACTCTTTGTCTTCTGGAATAATTGTGGTTTTGTCCATTTTGATGTTATATTTTTCTTTGAGCTTTGCTGCCGTTTGAGGAATGATTTTAAAATCCCAATCTTTTTCCTCAACCTTCGGGCCAGATCTCGCTCGATCATAAACATCGAAAACAGTTACTTGTTTTCCGATCGCATTCATGTTAAGCACTCCTTTTATTTTTTAATAATTCCTTTGCTAAAGATACGGCTCCTGTTGCGGTATCCGCATAACCATCAGCGCCGATTTTGTTGCACCATTCTTGTGAAACCGGAGCTCCACCATACATTACGATAAATTTATCTCGGATGCCTTCTTCATCAAGAAGATTTAAAATGTCTCTTTGAGCTGGCATTGTGGTTGTCATCAAAGCAGAACCGACAATAAAATCGGCTTTTACTGCTTTGGCTTTTTCGACAACAGTTTCAACCGGTACGTCTCTTCCCAAATCATGAACGTCAAAATTGTTTGCTACAAGCATGGTCTTAACAATATTTTTGCCGATGTCGTGAATATCACCCTGAACCGTATGTATTACAACCGTTCCACTAGAGGCTTTATCCTTTTCTTCATCGGACATGCCACTCATCAAAACTTCAATTGCGGCTTCAAATGCTTCAGATGCCACCAGCAATTCCGGCACAAAAGCCTCACCTTCGTCAAACAGATCGCTCATTACCTGCATCCCGGCTGATAATCCATCGGCGATGCATTCGAGTGGATTCATCCCAGCTTCGATGGCCATTTTTGCAGCTTCAATAGCCAGATCTTCATCCATTTCTGTAATTGACTCTTTTAGTTTTTCTAAAATTTCTTCTTTGCTCATTTTTTTCCTCCTTGTAGTAATTTTTACACTACTCCTTTGTATGTGTGAAACCATATTCAATATGGCTGTTAGAACGAAAATGGTTTAAACAATTTGTTCAGCTCATCTACAATATGCATTCTTGGTGGAGAAGTCCATTCGCTAGTATAAGATCTTTCATAATTGTTACATTCCAGCTTCATATCCATAACCCTATTATACTGATCATCGTCAGTGATTAAAGGAACAGTTATTTCCTTTTTTATGTGACAGTATAACAGCTCATAAAAAAAGGAAAAACGTCAGTTATACCGATGTTTCTCCTTTTACTGTATCAATAAAGGACTTGATAATCATTTGACTGTCTTTACAATCAGCGATTAAAAATTCAGGATGCCATTGAAATCCCCAAACAAATTTTTTTCTTGGATCAAACACTGATTCAATTAACCCATCTTCCGACACCGCCATTACTTCAAGTCCTTTTGCCAGTTTATCAATTCCCTGATGATGATAGCTGTTGACAGGAATCACCGCTTGATTCAAAAGACGTCTTAGTGGCGTATCCTTTATCAGATTTACGGTATGTGCTTCTCTGTTATAAGGTGGTGACATGATGTGTTCGATTTCTTTATCCGACCGATAATACGTCTTTAGATCCTGATGTAAGCTTCCACCAAGCAAGACGTTGATGAGATGTAGTCCCCGACAAATGCCCAGAATGCATTTATTATCATCGTAAGCTTTAGCAAACAGTGTTCTTTCCAAAAAATCTTTATCCGCATTAATAATTCCGCATTTTTCTGTCTGTTTTTGATGATAGCAGCGTGGATCGATATCTTGTCCGCCAGTAAACACGATGCCATCGCAAAGGCTATAAGCCTGATCAATTGTCTCTTCATCTTTGGTAAATGGCATGATTATCGGAACACCACCCCCTTTTAGAATGCCATCCATATAGCCCGGCAACATCCAAATACTTTCTTTATCTTCATCATATAAAGGTGTAATCCCAATAATTGGTTTCATCTTTTCCCCTTTCTAATCGTTCATTCAATCAATAAAACACTTATTATTTACGCAGCATGTGAAACGTTAAGTAACACTAGAATATAAGCAACCGGTAACACTTCCAGCCTAATGTTTTTTCTGACTAAAATATATTATTACACTTGCACAAAATCCTTGCCATTTTATAAGTTCATTATACGGTACCCGATAATCTTCAAAAGCGACAATTATGAATTTCTTAAAGGGACAGTTACCACTATTAATATAAAAAAACCGTCATAAAAGACGGTTTTGGAGTTAATCGATCGTTACAGTGCAACTTTGTCATTTCCATGTAATGAACTTTTTGATGGTAAAACCTGCATGGTTATTATTCTTCTTTTATTTGTTTCAATACCTGTGCCATTTTTTTGCAGCCACTTCGCAAATCTTCTTCCGTCATTGAATTAAAGCCCATCAGGAAAATATCTTCCCTTGCTTCATTTTGGTTTTGCCAATGCATCTTAATTCCATAAATTGCGACTGAAGCTTCCCGAAGTTTCTGCAGTAGTTTTTCCTGATTCGTGCAATTTTTAATTCGCACCAAGGTATGCACACCTGCGGGCTGATTATATACTTCAACTTCATCTGATAAAACTTCTCTAATCGATTTTATCAACGTATCATATTTCTTTTCATTAATCACTGATACTCTTCTAATATGCTTTTCAAGCAGACCATCTTCAATGAAGTGTGCAAGCGCCATTTGATGATAGCTTGGCAAAGCAGCATTGTAGTATTTGTACAGACAGTCGTACTTCTCCACCAATTTTTCGGGTAAGACTATATAGGCACAGCGAATGGATGGTGACAGCACTTTTGACAATGTTCCAACATAGATTACTTTTTGACATTTGCAAAGGGACTGCAACGAAGGTATCGGCAATAATCCATACTTGAATTCACTATCGTAATCATTCTCGATAATATATGCATCATTTTCACATACCCATTTCAATATTCTGTTTCGGTTGGAAATAGATGTCACAACACCGGTTGGAAATTGATGCGATGGCGTTATGTACAAAACATTGCAATTCGTTTTTTTTAAAAAATCCACCTCTATTCCGTCTTCCCGAACAGGGATAGACGTTATACTATAGCCTTTTTTCTCAAATAAATAGCGCATCGCATCATAACCAGGATCTTCAAAGGCAATCCGATTATTGCCAGTCGGCAATAGATTTGCCAAGATATCCATGCAATTTTGGGTTCCAGGACATATCACAATTTGCTCTGGTTTGCAATTCACACCACGATGTCGGCTTAGAAAATCACACAAATTTTTTCTTAAAAACTGATTCCCTTTATTTGTTTCGTATGTCAATTCGCTATTGCAGGATTCATCCAGAATTGCATCATAAACGTATTTCTTCCATTTCGACCATGGAAATAAAGCAGAATCGATACTTGCATATTCAAAATCATATTGAACTGAAACGCCATTTTCTTTCACTTTAATTTTAGCTTCATTATTATTGTTACTGCAAAAATAGTCATTTTTTATATCTTCAATGAAGTATCCCGAACCCTGGACAGCTCTGATATAACCTTCGGCCAGCAACTGTTGGTAAGCCCGATCGACTGTATTTCTGCTTACTTTAAGTTCTTTCTCCATTACTCTTAAAGAACTTAAAGCAGTATTCTTCTGTAAAGTCCCACTCACAATGTCTTTTTTTATCTCAGAATATAATTGTTCATATAAGGGTCTGGTCTGATATTTATCCAAGTATATCACTGCTATGCACTCCTTTCTGTATCAAAACAAAAAAAGCCCTACTGTTCTTAAGAACAGTTAGCGCCTTTGCAAAAATGAAAATATTCGGTTTATAAATCGAATTAACAGAACTTTTGATTGATACGTTGAATGAAATACATTATGAATTTTTTTATACTAAACGATTAGTTTGTTTCTCCACCAACGTGATATTATCATAACCTATTCCCATCGTCAATATCTTTGTTTTGATATTTTTGTGTTTATAGAATCAGAAGCAGCCTCTTAAGCATTGCTCCATTGGACGTGACTAACTTAATATTGTTTTACCGATTTCCTCTTTATTTATATCTTTTCCGATCACACAAATCATCCCTGTCAATGCGGATATCCCTTTTCTGATTTCCTGCTTGTTGGGCACATAATCAAAATGTAGCCACCCCTCCTCTTGATCTTTTACAATTCCTTTGGCTCGAATAACCTGCCCCTGGCACTGATGCAACCTTTTCAGACTGGATAAAAGCGCTCTTTCCGTAAATGTTTTTATCGTTTCATAGGATACGGTTGAAAAAACGTCCACAGCATTATGTTTAGAATAATTGTGCGTACATTCGCTCTCATGCGCGTGATTGTGACCACACTGGCAATCATGGGCTGGTTCTTTTATTAGATTCCCGATCATTTTTCCTGCTGTCTCTTTACCTAGGCAGATCCCCTGATACATTTGACTTCCGCTTAGTTCATCCCACGGCGTTGTAACGATGATTGCGCTTGGATTTACTTTTCTCACTGCATCAACTGCCGTTTTTAACTCCTGTTCATCGCATTCATCAGTTCGACTCATCAAGATACAGCCTGCCTGCTTGATTTGATCTTGATAAAAATCCCCAAACTCTTCAATATACACTTTGCAAAGGGATGTATCTACCACATTGCTGATACTGTTGATGTTTAGATCCGGTATTGCGGCAATCTGGACTGCTTTAATCACATCAGTTGCTTTGGCAACTCCTGAGGGCTCAACGATGATTCGATCCGGTTTGATTTCGGCCATTATTTTTCGCAAAGCAACTCCAAAATCACCAAGTAAAGTACAACATATACAACCGGATGTTAACTCAGTAATTTCGATTTTTGCATCATTTAAGAACTGAGAATCAATATTGACATCGCCGAACTCATTTTCAATCAAGACAATTTTCTCAGTAATTTGATTTTCTTTAATTAATTTCTTAATTAATGTCGTTTTCCCGGCTCCCAGGAATCCAGTAATTATATCTATTTTTGTCATTGAGACACGCTCCTCCCGGCATAAAAACACAAAGTAATTTGTGAAATCTCGCCATCTGTATATCCTGTATGATGACGCAATTACACCTCAATTTGCCATCATATAATTCACGGTATAGTTTTTACAATAATTGCAGTTCTTTCCATCTGATAAGCAATTGGCGCAATCCATGGACGCAATAATGTGTTCTCGATCCAGTATCAGATAAATGCCGGCGAAACTCTTTAGCGGTTCCATCATACCACTATCCAACAATTTAAGATTAATTTTTGTGCTGTCCATAAACTTAAAAAAGGTGCGAAGATTTGAGGCCTTCATACCGAACAATCCCGGTGCCAGTGTATCCGTGATGTAATGAATACCTTTATTTTCATTCGCGTATTTTTCAAGTAACAGATCTCGAAGTACATCTCGGCCAGCATCTACAAAACTGGTTTGCCAGGAATCTACCGCATACATGGCTGAGACAGAAAAAGCTGACACATCCGGCATTGGAGCGTGAAACATAAATGCGTATCCGCCTTGGATGCTTTTTGACTCAATATTATCAAGAAATTCACATGGTATTATTTGATCATTAAACAAGAAAACATCATCTTTTACACATTCTTTTCCAAATGAGGTGATCAAGAAATCCATTGTCGTATTATTGAATATTTTGTCTCTGATTTTTAAAGCATTCTTTTTGCTTTTTTCAGACATGAGGGTGCCTCTGTCAAATCCACAAATTACACTCATATAGTCATATGCTATATCATACAGTTTTTCTGTTGCTATCGTAATAATTTCTTCTCTCACCGTTTTACCTCCTCACTTTTTCAAACAACTAATACCTGGATTATTCATATTTCTTGCCATCTGATAAAACTAAAGTCTTATATCGATAAACGAAAATGTCTTTAAGCATGGATTCGCCGTCTTAAGACATTTTCTCATGATATGTGTGAGTTGTTATCCTATTTTTTCAGTACTTTCCGTAAGTTTTTGCTTCATCCACAATTACTTTGGCAAACTCATCGTCTAGAACAGGCGGATATTCGCAGCCAGTTGCGAGTATGAATCCGCCATCTTTTTTATATGCATCGAGTTGTTCGCGACATTGTTTTCTTAAACGGTCTTCATCACAAACCATCAGGAAACCTGGATCGATATGTCCAATGAAGGTAGTTTGGGAGCCATATTTTTCTTTTAACGCTTCCATCGTTTCACAGTCTGGCGGAAGATAAAGAAGGGAAATTGCTTCTGGATGCATTCTGTCAATCTGCTCCTTAATGTAGATACCTTCCCCACAGTTATGAATCATTACCAGCCTGCCTCTGCTGTGAACATGTTCAGCAATTTTTTGTACCGCTTCGCCTTCAAACTCATCCCACATTGAAGCCCGCATGATTGTTTTTGACGAAAATAATGTATCTAACATGATTGCATGCGCCCCTGCATCAATCAAAGCATCGCAATAATCCAATAGAACATCAGTAATTGTCGCAATTGCTTGTTTAACCGCATCTTTTGACTTTTTCTTCATACAATCTTTCATTAACGTCGATAGACCCGTCAACATGCTCAATGTTCCCATTGGTCCAAACACAAAGGCCACGACTGGACACTCATGACCTTTGCGATCTACCAGTATTTTGGTCATTTCAATCATTTTGCTCATTCGCTCGGTCTCTCGTGGATTGATTGGCTTTACTTTTGCATAATCTTCCACACTATCAATAAATTTGCAGTCATCAGCCGGCATGGCAGCCTTATCAGGGAAATAGTCGACTTTCATGCCAAAGTCTGCGGCTTCAACAGATAAGTCTACTAACGTCACAATTGCATCAAGTTCCAGTTCTTCTGTCGTTTTTATAATCGCTTCTGCACATTTTACAGGATCTACCGACCATTCATCATAACCGATTCCGTATCTTTTCCAGGATATGCTGTTGCACAAAGGATATGCTGGAACACAGTCCGCTTCTTCATGATTCAGTGTTTTTAATACACGTTCAAGTGAATTCATCATTATTCTCCTTTAAATAAATAGTTGCTTTGTCAACAAAGAAAGTTCATCTATTAACTTGTCATTATTATATTGAATTAATCATTCTTTAAAAGTGACAACTGTGATTAATTTCTAGGGTACAGTTCTTGTTAAATACACCACTCTGCCCGTCAAATGGATTAAATATAAAAAAACGCAGATAACAGTTCGCGTCCAAGCTATTATTGACTTTGATTTTAAGTTATGAAAAACCCTCTGACAGTAGCCAGAGGGTCAGACTGTCAAAAAGATAACCTCGTACTGCCAACCTCAAATACACCAACAGTAGCCAGTGAGTTTTTCTTACAGGGCGATCTCTCCGCGTTCACCGGTACGAATCCGAATGCATTCATCAACCGGTTTGATAAAAATTTTGCCGTCTCCTATCTCACCTGTCCGTACCACATCGATAATCAGACTGCAGATTTTTTCAATCTGATCATCAGCTACGACAATCTTGATTTCTATTTTTGCCATCATATTAATCATCACGCTTGTCCCTCGATTGTGGGCGATCCAGCCGAGCTGATTGCCACAACCCTGCACCTGACGGACGTTCATACCGCTAATATTGGCTGCGTGAAAGGCTTCCTTCAAAGGCTCCAGTTTTTCCGGACGGATTATTGCTTCGATTTGTTTCATTGTGACTTCCTCCTACTGATCAATTCCTGAGAATGCCGGATAAGCCTGTTCGCTGTGTTCGCCAATATCCAGGCCAATATTTTCCGATTCATCACTGACTCTTATGCGCATTGTTTTCTTAAGAACAAACATTATTATTGCCGTCATGCCGGCCGAATAAATAATCGAAATGGCAATGGCCATGAGTTGAGCCGTAAAAAGTTTCGTATCCCCAAATAACAGGCCGTTCCATTGAGCAGCTGAATTTATACTGGTCTGGGTAAACAAACCAGTCGCAATTCCGCCCCAAATTCCACCGACCCCGTGGCAACCGAAAGCATCAAGTGCGTCGTCGTAACCAAAATATGGCTTAACCTTGGTCATAAATAAAAAGCAAATCGGGCTAACCAGTGCGCCAATAATTGGTGCTGACCAGAATGGTACAAATCCACATGCAGGGGTGATGGCAACCAGGCCGACAATCGCCCCAGTGACAGATCCCATCAGGGTTGTTTTCTTATAAAGGAAAGCCTCAATGGCCATCCATGACATCATTCCTGCAGCCGAAGCAATCATGGTATTAACAATCGCCTGACCGGCCAACTCATTTGCACCCAATGCTGACCCCCCATTAAAGGCAAACCAGCCAGCCCATAAAATCCCGCCGCCGATTAAAAACATCGGAACATTGTGGGGATGGTAGGCACGAATTCCATAACCTTTTCGGGAACCTAAAATCAGGCAGGCGACCAGACCAGAGATTCCTGAGCTGATATGAATGACGTTTCCACCAGCAAAATCAACAGCACCCATATTTAAAATCAAACCACCAGCACCCCAGACCATATGAGCCATCGGGAAATAGACCAAAGTCGTCCAGGCAGCCACAAAGATAAACATCGCTTTAAAGCGCATACGGCCGGATAAAGATCCGACCACAATAGCCGGAGTGATCATGCAGAACATCAGCTGAAAAATTGCAAACAGTGCGCCGGAGATGTTTTCCGAATAGTCTCCCGGTTCGGAAGCGCTGATCCCGTTAAAAAAGGCATGGGATAAATCACCAATAAAACCCAGGCCACCAACATCGGGCCCAAACGCCATGGAGAAGCCATAGAAAAACCAGAGCATCGTGACTAAACCACAACAAAACATTACCGACATTAACGTGTTAATAATATTTTTTCGCCGAACCATCCCACCGTAGAAAAGCGCAAGACCAGGCGTCATAAAGAATACAAGCATAGCGCATATCATCATAAAAGCCATATCACCAGAATTAAACATTGTTACCTCCTAAAAAAACGTAATCATCTATTTGAGATCACTTTAACCGTGATTTATTATCAACCTTCGTTAAACTGACAAAATTCAGCCGCTACTCTTAACCCCATTGTTAAGTTGGTTTTAGTTTTACCCGCTAAAAAAGACGATAACAGAAATTACGATGCTCTTTAACCAACCCTTTGAGACAATGGTTAGTAATATCGCCGTTAATGTTATCGCCTTTGATAAAGTATAAAAATATGGAACCACCATGAGTGGTTTAAAAACCCTTCGCTAAAGAAGCAAGGTTGATGGTTTATTGCTGCCAGTTGATCAATCGTTTCTTACAATAATTGATTCTACTGCCTAAACGTTATTACCCATGCCATATCTTTTCAAGATATGACTGAAACGGTTCGCTTTTTTGTGCAGCATTTTTTTCTACAATAACTTTGAATGAATTATTCTTTCATTTTAAAAAAGTTAATTTGAGAATAAAGCAAATTTTCTATCAACTTTTTATTATTATCAATGAATTATAAACGCTTTAAAAGTGACAGCTCTGATTTAATTATTGGGTACAATTTTATTAAACACTTAACTTTCAAATCCAAATTAAATATCTATTACTTAAATAAACGGGCATTTCAAGCGCACCGTTTTCAGCCGCTCAACAAATAAGTCTATTCAATTACAATTGTCACTCTATAAAATTTGTTAATTGTTCATTGCATAAAGACACTTAATTAATTATGCTATACTCCATCTAAGTTGAATCAAAACTACTATCAAAGGAGGATTTACCATGATTGGATTAGGCATCGACACGGGCGGAACCTGTACCGACGCAGTACTTTATAACATGGAGACTTCGTCCATACTTTCAATCGGAAAAACGCTCACAACAAAAGAAAAGCTGGAAACGGGCATCAAAAATGCAATCTGCATGCTGGATAAAAATACGATAAAAAATGTATCTTTTGTTTCTTTGTCCACAACCCTTGCAACGAATGCCTGTATTGAAAACAGAGGCGGCAAAGTAAAACTGCTGTTTATCGGATTAAAACCGGAGACTGTGGCAGATGTTCATGCTGAATACGGCTTTGAAAACATAAATGATCTATATTTTATCGACGGCATTCCTGAAGGTGGCTTTTGTAAACCCGTTGATCCAGATTGGGACATGCTATATGAAATTATCAACGATTTTTCAGATGCCGAGGCAATCGGCATTGTTCAATACTTTCCAGAATGGAACAATGCCGCATTTGAAAAAAAAGCCAAAAAGATTTTCGAAGACGTATTTGATGTCCCCGTTATTTGTGGAAGCGAGCTTTTTTCAGACATCAATGCCCTCCGAAGAGGTGCTGGCACCTATCTTAACATTCGTCTAATCCCTATTATCAAAAAGTTCCTGAAAGCTGTAAAAAACGTACTGTCTGAAATTGGTCTGGATGTGCCTATTTATGTCGTTCGAAGCGATGGCAGCCTTATGAATGAAGAATTCACAAAAAATTATCCCGTTGAAACCCTCCTGTGTGGACCAGCCGCGAGCGCTATGGGTGGTGCCTGGATGGCAAATGAGTCCAATGCACTTGTCGTCGACATCGGTGGTACCACGACTGATATTGCTGCTTTAAAAAATGGCATCCCTGTCACTGTTGATGATGGCATCAAGATAAATGGCTGGAAAACCTTTGTGAAAGGCATGTATGTGGATACGTTTGGGCTTGGCGGTGACAGTGCTGTTCGATTTAGAAAAGATGATATTTATCTTGAAAGTTTTCGTGTTATCCCTATTTCCATGGTCGCTCATGAACATCCTACGCTTATAAATAAACTTCAAGCCCTGTTTGACGATCGAAAAAAGCGCAAAGGTTTTATATATGAAGGTTTTATTTTACAAGAAGAACTTTATAATTCCAAAAATTACACGACTGAGCAAATTAAACTGGTTGAAAAACTGAAATCCGGTCCGATCATGTATGAAGAAGTTGGCGAAATTTGTGGAAGATTCAATATCGATTCGTGTGTCCTGCCTCTGGAAAAAGAGAATATCATCATGCGTTTTGGCATTACCCCAACTGATTTTATGCATGTTGCCGGCGATTATTCCGCTTTCAATACTAAAGCAGCTCAAATTGCTATTCAGTATCTCGCTAAAGTCAGTGAACTAGAAGAAACACATTTAGTAGAGATCGTGTATTCCATTTTCAAAAGGAAATTGTATTGCAATATCGTACGCGTATTGCTTGAAAAAGGTGCAGTCGAATATAAAAACGGATTACCCCGAGATTTGAATAAATTTATCGAAATAAGCTACGACATCAATCATTCTGAATGGGTAAAACCGCTGTTCCAAACCGACTTAAAGATTATTGGTGTCGGTGGTCCGGCACATATTTTCATGAAAGACGTCGGTCAAAAATTAGGTTCTGATGTTTATATCCATGAAAATGCAAAGGTGGCCAATGCCATCGGAACTCTTGCCGGTCGTGTTTCTGTCAGTAACTTTGCCGAATTCTTTTATTGTATTGAAGGAGAAAATGAAGGGTTTAGAGTTTTTATCAACGGAACTAAAAAATTCATAAAGGATTTTGAAACTGCTGTCATTGAACTGGAACAATACTTAAAAGAAAAAATAAAAATTGCTGCTAAAGCGCGTGGAGCAAAAAGTAACATGACATACGATGTTTGTATCGATCCTTACACTATGGAAAACACCGCAGGTAATCTATTAATTGGTGGAAAAGTAACCGTTGCAGGATATGCCGAAATATTATAACCAACAGTATTTTACTGCAAATTTCTGCGGCCTTATTAAAAGTTGGACTCATGGTTCTTTATTCATCGCGATGATTTTACCAAAAAAACTGGTACAACGATCTGTTTTTTATTTATTGTCATCTGACAAGCACGCCAGCTTTTTAGTTCCTAAATTAATAAAGACCCTGCGCCATCTGGTGGCAGGGTCTTTGTCGGCTAGTTTCTTTTTTACATCAATCTTCCAGGTTTTATTCTTCCCGGAACTTATAGCATCCCGTCTTTTAAAATATCGTGGTCTTTTAGTACTTTTTCAATCACGGTTCCCTTTGTAAAATGAATGATTGGTTTTTTTATCAGATTCAGCGGTCCCGGCAATTCAATTTCCAGTGGTGATTTTCCGTCCATCAGCTTCACACTACTGTCGAGCAGCTCTCGGATATCATAGACACTCCCCCAAACTTCCGGCACGCCTCTGTCAACACCGAGCAAGCCATATACCGATTCCATTGCGGTTCTGACTGAATACTCAGTTGTAAAGACGGTATCTCTGGGCGTTTCGGCAAACTGACCCAGAAAAGCAAAATTAACGCAGCCATCCGGAATGACATCCGGTCGGTCGCCTTTGGTTCGTGGCATGAAAAAGGCGGTAATATAAGGCATCATGGTTGGCACACTGATGGCGCTGTTTTCAGCCAGTTCATCAATTTGATTGACAGGCACACCCAAATGATACAACCATTCTTTGGTAATTTCTTTGCCGGTACACTCTTTCATTGGTTTTTTTACATAGTCTCCCGGTACATCTGAGAACAGGCCATAGACCCAGACACACACCTTGTTTTTATCCTGTTCCTTGAACTGCCCTTGGCGGTTAATGGTCCAGCTGAGCAGCCAGGACGAATCCATGCAGCTGACAATCCCACCGGTGACAACTTTACCACTTTTAGGATCTCGCTTACAGATGTTGGTGAGATATGGCATGATTTTATCGTCTAATGTTGTGATCGTTGCTGATTCCCAATTTGTTTTCTTGATATCGGAGCAGAACTTTTCCGGATTTCCAAAGGCCGGATCCTGCTGAGCGATATTTTTCCATAAGCTCCAGCTGCCGCTGGTTCTCACTTCGGCGTCCCCATTTGGGGCATGATTCTGGTCGCCGTAAATGGTGCCCTCGGTACAGCTTCCGTTTGTCACAAATACCAGATCATTTTCTGTCAGCACCAGCCCTTTTTCAACCCCGTTTACCTTGTATTCAATTGCTTTGGCGACCTTTTTATTTTCCGCAATTTCAAAGATGACATTGGTTACCTCGGTATTGAATTCAAAGTTAACGCCAGCGGCTTCCAGATATTTCTGCATCGGTAGAATTAATGATTCATACTGATTGAATTTTGTAAATTTCAAGGCGCTAAAATCCGGCAACCCGGCAATGTGATGAATAAAACGTTGAAAATACAGTTTCATCTCCAGCGCACTGTGCCAGTTCTCAAAGGCAAACATGGTTCGCCAGTAAAGCCAGAACGTCGAATCGAAGACCGCTTCATCAAATACATCCTCAATGGTTTTGTCATATAAATCTTCATCTTTTGTCATAAAGAGCTTCATGATTTGCATACAGCCCTTCTGACTTAAGTTGAATTTCCCATCGGTCTGGGCATCAACTCCCTGGTTTCTGGTAGCCCGGCATAATGAATAATTGGGATCTTCTTTGTTTAACCAATAAAATTCATCCAACACTGAGGCCCCCGGGATTTCAAGCGACGGAATACTGCGAAACAAGTCCCACAGACACTCGAAATGGTTTTCCATTTCCCGGCCTCCCCGCATCACATATCCTCGGGTCGGATCTTCAATTCCATCGCAGGCCCCACCGGCGATGTCCATCGCCTCCAGAATGTGAATATGCGAGCCTGGCATTTGTCCATCCCGAACAAGAAAACAGGCCGTTGCCAATGCTGCTAAGCCACTGCCGACAATATAAGCGTTTTTTTCGTCGACGCCTTCCGGTTTTCTGGGAGTTGCAAACGCTTCGTAATTACCATTGGTATAATAGATCCCCTTGCTGTTTTTTTCATGTTTACCACGTTCGGTGTTACGATAATTGGAATCCTGGGAAATTTGCTTTTTCTCTTTATTTTCTTTCAGCTTGTTTTTGACCACCATTGCAGTGGCACCGGCACCAGCCACTGCCACTGTTGCCAATCCGACTTTCACTTTATTATTTGCCATTAAATTATCCTACCTTTCATCATGCGCTTTAACACTAAGTGATTCTTTCTTTATGGTAAAGCTTTTTTAATGACTGATCAATTTACAAAACAGGCAAAATGATAAAAAACTGATCACTCGGCCTGTTTTGATAAAAAAAACCTTATTCATGACGTTTGGCTGCAAAATTTAAAATTGAATTGGTAATATTGCCGCTGAGGGTTGTGCTCATTTTGTCAACAATGACATTCGGATCCTCGCTCATGCCCTTTTTAATCCAATCCAGCATTATTCCCACAAAGCCGTATTTGTAAAACTCGGCAATAAAATTCATCTCTGCCTCGGTAATTGATGTATTTTCGGCCTGTTCTCTAACCACCCCTTCCAGCAGTCCATAGGTTAACTGATATAAATAATTTTCGATCTGCTCTCGGCTCACCGAACGATAAACATTCAAAATAAAGGGTTTATTCTCTAAAACCGCTTCAAACAGCTGCAGCAGACCTTCCTGCCAAGTATGATAGGTTTTTTTCCCCTGCAAGGCTCTTTTGCCGTCTTCTTCACAGCTCCATTCCACTAAATCGTAGATATCCTTAAAATGGTAGTAGAAAGCCATTCTGCTGATTCCGCAATCCGTTGTCAGATCGCTGATGGTAATCTTATCAAATGGTTTTATGAGTAATAATTTTTTTAAAGACACTTCCAAATCTGCTTTTGTCGAATTTGACATAATCGCTCCCTTCTGTTTATAATTGTTTAAATCGCTCGCCATAATTAAATAAAAAAACTCCGACCAGAATAATTGTCCACCAATCACTCTCGACTGCCCGGGGATTTCACCGGCAATTAAAAAACCCAATACACTGGTCAAAAATGGGGTTAGAAAGATATAATTACTGACCTAGCGGTCTTTTGGGCTACGGACACACAGAGCCTTCGTCCTGGCAACACAGGCAATGGCGCTGGAGAATAGGCCCGGAATCAGAACATTGACCCATTGCATTGGCAAATCGCAAACGCCAATTCGCTTTACATTTCTTTCACTACCCCAGATACTCTTAGCTATGACCTTTTTTTGTATTGAAAAATGCTATCTGCATATATAATAGCACATTGATAAGCCAGAGATAAAAATATGTTTCGAATTTGGGAAATCTGATACAACACAATAAAATTCTGAAAGAAAAAGTCATTGCCGTTGATAACAGCGCTTTGAATGAAAATAAAAAAGTTCAGAGTGCTTTAGAAATTTTCTGCCTGAACTTTGATCTGGAAAAACTAATGTGATTTGACAAAAACACAAAGAACTGCGTCAGATTTCCATGACAACTTTTCGGGAAGACCCGTTTATCGAATCCATTTGGTTTGATTATTTAGAAATCGAAATGATCGACGATGGTAAAAAAGCTGTCCGCAACTTGACAGCTTTTTTATGTCGGATTGAGGGACTATCGTGTTTATCAGGTGCATTCTTTTAATGCCTGTTCAATCATCACGTTGCCCAAAGCTACTCCTGCGTTCTATCGCCCAATCCTGACTCTGGTTTGCTACCTGGTCGGTCGAATCAGCGATTCGGTAACTCATCCATTATGGCAACCGTTTTTACAGTTTCACCCTTACTCATTTTTAGGCTTCTTGTCGTCGGAGCTTCCCGCAGAAAGAGGGCGCAAATAAATCCAATTGCAGCAATGACGACGCAAAACAGAAAAACATCATGAATTGAACTGGCCAGAACGGTTTTTGCCTGCATATACGCATCGTCGAAATAGCTCAGGTACAACTCCGATACCTGGGATCGAATGGTTGCCACTGTTTGTGGATTTGTAATGACTTGGGTGTTTTTGAGCATTTCCTGTATTTCCTGGGGTAGTTGAGGCATCACCAGGCCTGAAAATCCATCACTCAGAGAATTTGTCATGATCACACCGTAGACTGCTGAACCAATGGTGCTGCCAATATTGCGAAAGAACATCACCATCGATGTAACGGAACCAATCTGTTCTCTTGGGGCAGCGTTTTGCGCATTTACATTGGTAATGGGCATACTCATCCCCACACCAAAACCCAAAATTACCATAAAAAGAATGGCACTGGCGTAGGAGGTTCCAACGCCCATAGTGGAAAGGAGCAACGCCCCCACACCCATAATAAGAAAAGCTGCTGCCGACAGTATTTTTGCTTTACCAACTCGTGAAACAAGCCGACCAGTGATATTACTTGACAGGAGCAAGCCCAGCATCATCGGTGTTATGACAGCTCCGGATGTTGTTGCCGACGAACCAATCACACCCTGAACAAAGTATGGAAGATAGAGAACCGTTGAAAACATAATCGCCTGAGAAAAGAAGGCAATCATAAAGGATACATAAATCGCACGATCTTTGAAAAAAGTCAGCGGAATTATGGGATTTGCTGATCTTTTTTCAATAACAACAAACAGCAACATCATGATCGCTGAAAATAGAAACATGCCCATACATGGAACTGAAACCCAAGCGAAATTGTTCCCAGCCATACTAAAAACCAATAACATGGGCACCAAGGTTAATACCAGTGCGATGATTCCTTTGTAATCCACCGACTTTTTAAATTTACTGTTTTTGAAGGAAGGCATTGCGATTATGATGATTACCAATGCCAGGATACCCAGCGGAAGGTTGATGAAAAAAATCCAGCGCCAACCAAGCGTATCGGTGATAAAACCGCCGGCCAACGGTCCGATAATGCTGGCCAGTCCATACATGGAGGTAACAATACCCGTATACTTGCCCCGATCTGCCGGTTCGAACATATCCGCAATTACCGTGAATACACTTGACACGATGATCCCTCCACCAATTCCCTGGAACCCTCTAAAGACAATCAGCTCCAGCATGCTTTGCGATAATCCACAAAACATGGAGCCAACGAGAAACGTTGCGATGCCGATCATAAACATCAATTTGTGACCGTAAATATCTGCCAGCCCTCCGCAAATGAGAATGGCAATCGTGGAACACAGTACATAGATTGTAAAGGGCCAAGAATAAACTTCCATCCCACCCAGATTATCAACAATGTTTTTCATTGCCGTACTGACAACCGTCGAATCCAGTGCGGATAGCAGCAAACTGGCCATGATACCGGCAAGAATCAAGACTGTTCTTGATTTGCTCATTTGTTTTTCGTTCATTAAAATTCCTCCTTGATGATATTTAATATAGTAGTATACTTTATACTATGCGAGTAAAAAAAATAGCGTCTGTTCAGCTATTTTTATAATATTCTTTATACTGATTTTTAAAATCCTCCAACCACTTGCTAAACAGCGTAAATATCTGTGAATAGAGATCGACGATGGAAGATGCATAAAAAGATACCCCATCCATACGTTCAATCTGAATATCAATCGAGTCATGTTTGTGCGCAAGCGCAACCTGCAACATTTCGATCATTTTTAAGCCGGTTTCATAATCCATGAGATGAAGATTGGCAATGAAAGCGCAAAAATCCACATAAATTGTCCCGGGATTCTCCGAGTACTGGGACATTAAATGGACAAAGTAATCTCTGCCTTTCTCGTTGATGGTATAAATGGTTTTCTCCGGCATTTCACCCTCACGAACCGTTTCGCCATCGATAAACCCTGATTTGTACAGTTTCACCAGATTTTTATAAACAGACGGCGAACTGATTTTGACCCATTTATTGATATTCCGATATTCCATTTCTTTTTTCATTTCATATGCGTTCATCGGCTTTTGGATCAGAACCCCCAATATCATTAAATCGATCGTTGACATCGTTCCACTCCCTTACTAGTATATTGTATACCAGTATAGTATAAGACGGATCGCAATACAAGTCAATACCGACTTTGAAAAAATTCATTTCCCCGATTCCAGCCGTTTCGTTTGTCATGCTTGTGTCATTATTCCAATTAATCTTGAGCGTAACCATGGATTCGAAATATGCAGATCCTTGGCCACCGCCGGACGACCCTCTAGCACCCAAGTGGCAGCATTCCTCAAAAAATTAATCCCTTTGCATTAGAACAGCAGCGTTCTTTATTCAGCAGATCCAACCAGATTCCAGAAAAAACTTGAAACTAACAGTTGAAAGCATTAGAATAAAGCTGTGCAATCAATAAGATAAACAGCATTTGATCAGCGCCTTGTTGGGCAGTCACTCTGACAAATACTCCGTTTATCAGCCCATCTTATTTGCATTGATCGTCAGATTGAAAGGAGTTTTTATGTTAAAACAAAATAAAGCAGAGAGTGTGGCAGACCGGGAGGTTTGCAAAATCTAATCTCTGCAAAACCTCCCGCATCGTATCCAACATACTTTCAGGAGGAAAAATAATGAAATATTCAAATAGAGAAAAAAATCTTTATCAGCATCAACCCTGTCAGGAGAGTTTCTTCTGCCAAAATTGTGGCCGTGTCGTCTCCTTTACCGGTGCCGGAACCAAACACCGTAATCATTGTCCCCATTGCCTATTCAGCCTTCACGTTGATGTTTTACCTGGTGATCGTTCTGCCAATTGCAGTGGTCTGATGGAACCGATTGGCGTCTGGATTCGCAAGAATCAGGAATGGGCGATTATTCATCGCTGTCGCCGCTGTGGCCACCTTAGCTCCAATCGGATTGCCGCCGATGACAACCCCCTTAAACTGATGTCCATCGCTGTCGCTCCTCTGGCCAGTCCACCCTTCCCGCTCGAAAAAATGACCCATGTTCTAAACGATACCACTGGTGACAACAATGAGCAGGATTGATCTGAGCGCATACGGTTTGAGCCCGTCATTGGGTTTGGAAGCCGCTCACTATCCGGAACTTTTTGTCGCCCGCATTCTGTCCCAGTCCAAGGGAATCTACCGGGTTATTTCCGAACAGGGCGAATTTTTCGCCGAATTGTCGGGCCGATTGCGCTACGAAACGATTGAGGCCGCCAATTTTCCGGCTGTTGGTGATTTTGTGATGCTTGATCGTCCCTCCGGAGACCAGGGCAATGGCATTATTCACCATCTGCTGACCCGCAAAAGCGTCTTTATCCGCAAAGCGGCCGGATCATCCAGTCAGGCACAGGTGATCGCCGCTAATATTGATTCGGTCTTTATCTGCATGTCCGTCAACAACGATTTTAATCTGCGTCGGCTGGAGCGCTATTTAAGTCTGGTCTGGGAAAGCGGCGCAACCCCGGTAGTCGTGCTGACCAAAATCGACTTGACTGAGGATCTGCTGGCCAAATGCCGGGCGGCGGCAGCAATCGCCATCGGCGTTGATATCCTCGGTATTTCAACCCTGCAAAATGAAGGCTTTTGGGATCTCATGGCCTATTTGTCAGTAGGTCAGACCGTCGCTCTGCTCGGCTCATCCGGAGTTGGCAAATCAACCCTGATCAATTGGCTAAGTGGCGCCCAGCTCTTTGATACCCAGATGATCAGAAATGATGACCGGGGCCGTCATACCACCACAAGACGAGAATTGATCCGTTTAGCCGATGGTGGCATGCTGATCGATACCCCGGGCATGCGCGAAATTGGCATGCTTGATGTTAACACCGGCTTTGAGCAAACGTTTCGCGATGTGGAAGCCCACCTCGATTCTTGCCGTTTTCGCAACTGTACGCACACAAACGAGCCCGGTTGTGGAATCGCAGCCGCCATTAGCGCAGGACAGTTATCTGCCCAACGCTGGCAGGCCTATCAGAAGCTGACCGACGAAAACGACTATTTCGAAAACAAAGCGGCCTTCTTAAAAAAGAAGAAGGAAAAATTTTATCAGATCGCCCGTTTAAACCGAAACAATAAAAAATAGTCATTTCATTAAAAGACCTTGCCCGAATGGTTTTATCCTGGCAAGGTCTTTTTTCATCTCAAAATGCGCCCATTTAGCTTGTCTGGGAATTCTTAAATTGTAGCCCTTTAAGCCAATTATCAAGTTCCAGGGCCGAATCCCCACCTTTTCTGAGCTCCTTACTGGCTGCAATCTGACCATCCCGGATATAAAGGACTTTTTTGGCCTTTGCTGCAACTCTGGAATCGTGGGTCACGATCATGATGGTCGTGCCCTCAATGTTTAGTTCTGCCAGCATTCCCAAAACCTGTTCTGTCGCTTCCGAGTTCAGCGCCCCGGTCGGTTCATCCAAAAAGAGAATTTGTGGATTGTTAATCATCGCCCGGCAAATCGATGCGCGCTGTAGCTGCCCACCCGACACTTCCTTAATATCACGATTCTCAATTCCACTAATCGCCATCCGCCTCATCAGTTCCGAGGCCCGTTTTCTGATTTTTTCAGGTTGTTCTTTTCTGGCGACCAGTCCCGGCAGGATAATATTATCATGGATCGACAGATTTTTTAGCATTTGAGCATTCTGAAAAACAAAGCCCATCTTCATCAGTCTGAAGCTGGCCAATTCCTTTTCTGATAACGCACTGATATTGACCCCCTCAAAGATTACCTGACCCTCACTGATTTTGTCCATTCCGCTGACGCTGTATAACAGTGTTGACTTTCCCGAACCGGATGGCCCCATCACGGCCGTAAGATCACCTTTTTCGATTTCAAACGAGACATCGCTTAATACATTTGTGTCCTTAAAGGACTTACTGATCCCTTCAATTTTTATCATTTTTGGCTCCTTATTCCATTATTTGATCTCTGATGTGATAACTTCTAACCGTATTGGTTCCCATTATGACCGTCATAACCACGACCCCTAATTGCACGGCTGGACAAAGCAGATAAGCCCAGACCGGATCTACCAGCAACTTTATTTTTGCGACCCCGACAGTCGCAAGCATGCCTGCAAAAATAACTTCCCCCAGGGTGTTGGCCAGCAGCGTCCCGGCTATAATCGCAATCACCTGGATCACCAGAAGCCTGATCCCCAACTGGATTTGAATATCCCGGGTGGAAAACCCGATCGCTTTTTTAACGGCAATGGCGCTGTGTTCTCTGGCCATCATCAGCTGAAGAAACATAACCGTAATCAGAATAGTCAGCATTAAGGAAATCACCACCGCAACCCCTTGTACCTGGTTCATATTTGCAATAACGCTGCTGAGGGTCTGGAAAACAAACGCATCGCACGGGGTAATCTTACTGTTGGGTAACACCGTTCGCATTTTTGCAACGTGATTATCGATATCAATGCCCTCCCGAAGATCCAGATAGATCATATATCCTTCAATATCCTTACGATCAAAGTCGATGGCTGCTTTGGCGGTTTTTCCGCCATAGGTAATGTCCTGATAAATACCACAAACGTTAAAGACTTGTTCTTTCCCCTGATAAATTATTGTTATCGCGTCGCCGACGGTCTTACCCAGATCAACCGCATTCAGATATGAGAGGGCCAGATCATTTTTTGACTGCGGCGCCTTCCCTTCCAGGTATTCTAATGGAAAAACCCCATTATCGCCGTTCTGCACCCGTACATATTCCCATTCACCCTCGACATTTTGGGACTGCACATAACCATTCTGATAGACTGTATAGCGTTCAATATCCGGGTCATTTTCCAGATAAGCGATCGCCTCCTCTTTTTGTTGCGCTAAATTGTTGCTGTATTGTATGTCAATGCGGACATCGCTTTTGCCAATGCCCATATAGGTTAGAAAGACCGGGTTATTAATGGTGTTGTTCATATTCATGGGAAGCAGAATCAGGAAGGAGGAAAAGACAAATATCAAGAATATTACCACATTCTCTTTCCATTTGCATTTGAGTTCCCCCAACGCCATCAATAGATTATAGGCCCTTAACGCCTTGGCTGGGAGCCTATAATGACCTTCTTGTTTCGTATTCTCTTCACCCCGGATTAATTCCATCACGGTCCGCTTCAAATGCTTCTGGATAATCCGATGGCACCGACAGATAACAAAAAGGCTGAGCAAAACAACGCCCACCAACGGAAATATCCATTGCATCCACTGACTGCTGCCATCACCACAATAGCGAATGACCGTTGCCGAAAAAAAATCGCCAAAAGGAATCGCCGCCAGATAACCGATCACCCCTGCACCCACAACCATGATGGTATATTTGATTTGGTAGAGTTTTATTATATCTTTTCCGGGAATTCCAATCGCCTTCATTTCTCCAATCGCATGATTTTCTTCAGCCAGGGTCGCCCGGATAATATAAGAGAGACATAAGACCGACATGGTGATCAACAAAAGACTGATCACCAGAATCACCAGTGCCACCAACCCATAAGAAAACGCATTGATCATATTAAAAATCGCTGCGGTAACGGCCACACCGTTAGACGGCAGACCGGCCGCCAGGTAGGCATTTTCCAGCACCGTTGTCGACACCCCTTCTTTTAAGAGAAATTCGAAACAATATTCCCATTCACCCATATGAAGTGCCACTTCATTTAGATCGTTTGTACTGATCAAAAATCGCTTTGAATAGGAAAGCGATGAATTCATCGTCGAATCACGGATAATTGTTGCGACCTTAAATTCTTTTTGATAGCCTCCGTTTTGCAGCACAATGGTATCGCCTACTTTTATATTTAAATCCTCAGCATAGTAAACCGGTACGCCGATTTCACCGTCTTTTACAATGGCAATCTGATTATTTTGATCAAGCAGATAGTCAAAGTTTTCATTCTGAGTAACAAAGCCATTGTCCATCAGGCACTTTTCCAACGATTCGCCGTTGCAGATAATTTGGGCGTTATTCACATCCAGCATCCTGACTACCAGAGCATCCTCCAGATAATCTTGCTGGGCAACAAAATCCGCAACTACCTGTTCATCATAGTCACCCTTGTGCATTTGCACATATTCTGGCGGCATGGCCCGCTCATTCAAACCATTTAACGACGACAGCATGATCCCGGTAACCCTTAATCCACCTGCCATAAAAACAGCTGAAAGAATCAAAAATACGGCCAGGGCCGTTGTGATAACCCGGTTTCTTTTTAAGTCCTTGCGGACAAGATTCAGCAATAGTTTCATATTCAACCTTTCATATTGTCATCCATCCATCGACTATCGGTCGATAGACTTCTAAAAAATAACCGACTCTCGGTCGATAGTGAAATTTTACCTTCTCTTGCCAAAAATGTCAAGCACCTTTTCGTTTTTTAGAAATTTGTGTTCCGAAAATGAAAGGTGCTTGCCCTCCTTACAATCACAAGAAGCGGCGTTTTTCGCCCGCCATAATGAGCTGTGTACCTCGTTTCGTTCCTGTAACCATTGTAAAGCCATTTTTTTGAAAAAAGTCGGTCAGCTCTTTTTGACTGTAGCACTTGACATCGCCCATTTTTAAAAAAGGCAGGATCAGATTCTCAATCTGTCTCAGAACAGGCGGCAGACAAGGATCGGCAATTATCAGACGACCACCCGGTTTTATGATCCGATCGGCTTCTGCCATAAAAGCAGCCGGCTGCGTGAAATGATGAAAGGCACAACAAACCGTAACCACATCAAACTGATTATCCTCAAACGATGTTGTCTCAGCCGAACCAACCAGAAAACCCATTTCCGGATTTGCCGCCCTCGCTATTTTAATCATCTCTTCCGATACATCAATCCCATAGGCTTTAATCTTGGCTTTCTGGGCCAACATCTGTAATAGACGACCATTTCCACAGGCTACATCCAAAATTGTATCACCGTTTTTTAGCTCCACCTGTTCTTTGATCAACAAATTGTATGAAAGTGTAAAGCGGCCTTCCGGCGTATCTTCATATGTTTTTGCTTTCTGATTATAACTCTGTCTTGATTCTGATGTCTTTTTATCCATCTGCTACTCCTTCACTACTAAAACTAGGTTACTACACCATTGACGGTTGTTACTTAGGCAGGGATCATCCCCAAAATACGCTACTCGGACAGTAAATAATGCAGCATTTTTTCCGGATTTTCAAGAAAACGTCGGGTTAACTGATAGTGTTCGGTCTCCCGGTAATCCACTGAATGAATGCCCGTTTCGGATAGCTGATAGATTTCTGCTCCCGGATAAGCCATCAGAATGGGCGAATGCGTGGCAATGATAAACTGTGAATTCTGCTGTACCAGCGTGTGGATATGAACCAGTAAGGTCATCAGTCGACTGGGCGAAAGCGCAACTTCGGGCTCATCCAACAGATATATTCCGTTTCCACTAAAACGGTTTGCTACCAGAGCGAGAAAGCTCTCTCCATGAGACTGGCTGTGCAGTGACCGATCACCATAAGCCGTTTTTTCTTGATTTCGGAATTCCACTTCATAAACCTCATCCAGATAACTGGCTGCATTATAAAAGCTTTCAGCTCTTAAAAAGAAGCCATCCTTGGGATAAGCATTCCGCGATATGGTCAGATGACGATGCAAATCAGAATGGGTCGCACTGGTTGAAAAGCTGAAATTGCGGGTGCCCCCCTCAGCGTTAAAGCCAAAGGCCACTGCGATTGCTTCCAGTAGCGTTGATTTTCCGGTACCGTTTTCGCCGACTAAAAAAGTCACCGGCTTGGGGAAGCATAGTTCCTTCATTTGTTGCAGATGCTGTACCACCATCAGACGATAAAGATAGGAGTCTTGCGCCACTTGCGAACTGAGTCGCACACTGCTAATAAAATTTTGTTTCAACTGTTACTCCTTTAAGCCCTCATTCTGACCTCACGTCCCACAATAGGTCTTATAGGGATGATTCGAAGGTTCTGGTGGGGTCATAAACTCCTGATTAAGCGAATCGTAATCGTATGGTGCTTGCAGGACTGCCAATAACCGCTGCAACGGCTTAAAATCATCCTGTTCGTTAGCCGCTTGCAACGCTTTTTCAACCTGATGATTTCTGGGGATGACCACCGGATTTGCTTGTTTCATTAACTGCTTGCTGTCGTGATCAATCTGCTCCTGTCTTTCCAAACGGGCTTGCCAGCGATTCCGCCACTCTTTAAAGGCCGCACTTTCATATAGTTCGGATGACCGGGTATTCTCAAGGGTTAAATCAACAAAGGTATTGGTATAGTCGGCCTGATACACCTTCATTAATCCCAATAAGTCGGCAATCAACCGCTCGTCTTGCGGTTCTTTATTTATAATACCCAGCTTTAAGCGCATTCCCTTTAACCAGTCGGCCTGATACAATGACGGAAAGATACGCAGTGAGTCTTCGACTAATTGTAGCGCCTGTTCCTGATTGTCATCGACTAAGGGAATCAGGGTTTCGGCCAAACGGGCCAAATTCCATAAGCCAATATTGGGTTGATTCCGATAGGCATACCGTCCCTGCAGATCAATGGAACTGAATACCGTGGTCGGATCATAGTGATCCATAAAGGCACAGGGCCCATAATCGATGGTTTCGCCGCTGATGGTCACATTATCGGTGTTCATAACCCCGTGAATAAAGCCGGCCAGCTGCCAATTGGCAATCAGCGCCGCCTGGGCTTTGATGACTTCATCCAATAAACTAAGGTAAACGTTTTGTTCCGACTGCAGCCAGGGGAAATGGCGGTTAATGGCATAATCGGCCAGAGCCTTAACATCGGCGATGGTGCCCCACTGAGCGGCATATTCAAAGGTTCCAACTCGGATATGACTGGCTGCCACCCGGGTTAAAATGGCCCCTTTAAGAAGGTTTTCACGATAGACCGGCTCTCCGGTTGTCACCACTGCCAAACTGCGTGACGTCGGAATACCCAGATAATGCATCGCTTCACTGATCAGATATTCCCGAAGCATTGGGCCCAGCGCCGCTTTACCGTCGCCACTGCGGGAATAAGGCGTTCTCCCTGATCCTTTGAGTTGGATATCAAAACGCTCACCGGCTGGTGTGATCTGTTCGCCAATCAGCATCGCCCGGCCATCACCAAGCATGGTGAAATAGCCAAATTGATGACCGGCATAAGCCTGAGCGATCGGCTTAGCATTGTCCGGCAAAACCTGACCGGCTAAGATATCAATCCCGGCCTGACTCCTTAGCACCTCGGCATTCAAACCAAGCTCTTCTGCCAAACGCTGATTCAAAATAACTAGTTTCGGCGCACGGATTGTTTCTAATTTAAGTGGGGTATAGAATAATTCCGGCAATTTTGTGTAACTATTTTCCAAATTCCAACCGCTGTTATTTTTTTCCATTGTTGTAACCATTCCTTTCGCTTCTCTCACGACCCAATCGACCTGAACCAATTTGTCATTTCTGATTTTGCATCCGATCCTTTACATCTCCACCTACCTTTCATTTTTATCCTCATTATCTACGTGTTAATCCTGTGTCATTGTTTGTTGGAATATTTTAACCGCTCCCCATAATTAAACAAAAAAACACCCACTAAAATAATGACCCCGCCAATCACTGTCGACTGCTCGGGGATTTCCTCGGCAATTAAAAAACCCAGTATACTGGTCAGAAAAGGCGTTAAAAACATATAATTGCTGACCTGCGATGTCTTTTCAGCCAGGGACAGGGCCTTTGTCCAGGCAACGTAGGCAATGGCACTGGAAAATACCCCCAGGATTAGAACATAGACCCATTGGATCGGCGGTGCATTGATTGCCTGCTGCATCGACCCCGGCAGAAAGACCACCAACAGAATCGTTCCCCCCCAAATGCTGTAAGTCGCAGTTTCTAAGGGAGCATAGGCTTTTGTGAGCTTCCGCTGGAAAAGATTGTAGAAACTTAAAACCAGCGCTGCCAAAAAAAGCCATAAGACCCCGATGTTTATTGATAACGCACCATCAATCAGCGTTAAATAGGCCACTCCACAAAATTCCAGTCCGATCGCCGACCATTGCAGCCACGTCAGCTTTTCCCGATAAATGATACGGGCCAACAACGCCGTAAAAACTGGTGCGGTGGCAATGATAATACTGCCGGTGGCTGCAGAAACCATCTGCTGACCCTGATTAAAAAAAATCATATAGAGAAAAAATCCCAGCGCTCCGGACAAGAGAAACATCGGCCAATCACGTTTTTGGGGCATTTTCATCTTTATCGCAACAGCCACACCCAGCAAGATCAGTGAGGCGATCAGGTAACGCAAAAATCCCAGATTATAAACCGAAAAATAAGTTAAGGCAAGCCGGGTCAGCACATAAGCCAATGACCAGCACACAATTGTGATTAACGCACAGAGCTGATATTTTTCCTTAAACCCCATTCTTTTCTCCTTTTGTGTTCTTCGGCATAGCTTGAGACGTTTCGTTCCCATCCCATTCTTCAAGCGAAAACGCAATTCGCTTTACATTTCTCTCGTCTCCCCGTATACTCTAAGATATGTTTGTTTATAAGCATTTAAAAATGCATTCCAATTATATAATAGCACATCGATGAACGAGAGGTAATACTATGTTTCGCATTTGGGGAAAGCTCATAAAACGCAATAAAATTCTGGAAGAAAAAGTAATTGAAATTGATAACAGCACTTTGACTGAAAACGAAAAAATTCAAACTGCTTTAAAAACCTTCTGCCATGATTTTGATCTGGAAAATCCGATGTGGTTTGACAAAAACATAAGAGAACTGAGTCAGATTTCTAAAACAACGTTTCGTGAAGACCATTTTATTGAATCCATCTGGTTTGATTATTTAGAACTCGAAATTATCGACGATGATAAAAAGAAAGCTTAACGCACTCCTGCAAAATCATTTCTGGAATGTTCGTCAGGAACAGCCATATCCTGTAAAGTCTAAACAACCCTGTCTCACGCTCCTGGGGGTGTCGTCAGTGCGTAACCTTTTTCAATACTCGATGATAGAATAGTGAGCGCTTTGCCTTCAATATTGACTGCCAAAAACTTGAAAATAAAATGCGCCTATTTAGAAAACTGATGATAGTCCTTTTCAATGGCCATGATTTTATCGTAGAGCATGGCATTTACCGGGGTCTTGATGCCATGCTTTTGCCCAAGTGCCACCACCGTTCCGGAGAAGAGCGCCACCTCACTGGGGCGTTTGGCTTCGACATCCTGTCGCATGGAAGGTTTTCCGGCATCGCTCAGGGCATCCACCACGCCCAGCCAATAGGTGATATCCGCTTCATCCAGCGCTACCCCTTCCTGCTTGGCCACCGGAATGACCTCGGCCATGGCGGCAATCATCAAATCCCGGGCTTTACCCGATTTTTTGACGCTGCCAAAATTTTGGCCATACACTGAAACCACCTGATTGACCCCAACATTTAGCATAAACTTCGACCAAATTTTACGATCCATCCGGTTATCGATCTGATAGGCGATGCCCACCCGATCAAAAAACTCTTGAACCCGCATTATTTTCTCAGCGGGTTGATCATCCGCCCGATTACCAAAGCAGATCATCCCGGCATTGGTATAAGTCAGGGCATTACCTGATTTAAGGGTGTCCATCCCCTGGGCACAGGACCAGATCAAATTTTCTTCCCCAAAGGCTTCCCCAATAATGGCTTCACTGGTAATCCCGTTTAATAATGACAGCATCAGCGTATCCGGCCCGACACATGGCCGGACAGCCTCGATGGCATCACTTAAACCGTTTATTTTAACCGCAAAAATAATCAGATCGGCTTTCTCAGCCTGTTCTGGTGTTTTATAGTGAAACTGACAGGGTATCCCATTGCAGATGACACCACTCTTCTGATAGTTATTAATCCGCTTTTGATCGGCGATAATGGTCAGATCATCCCCGATTTTTTGGGCAATCTGGGCTCCAAAAAGAATACCCAGAGCGCCTAAGCCAATGATTACTACTTTTTTTATTTCCATGCTTGCCTCACTTTTTTAAAGGATTATAGAAAATTCCTTTTTCGATCCCAAACCGCTATACATTGCGGGTTTCGATCCAGCTCCTGAAAAATTCCAATTGTTCTTCCGTATGAAAATAATGTTCGCCCTTCTCCATTATGGTTAACTCACAATTAAATTGCTGTGTAAAGTTTAAAACCGTATCAACTTCACATAAATCATCATCAGAGCCGTAAAGAATGGCCGTCGGTTTATTCCAGCAATCGATGGGATGCTCTTTGACATAACAATAATAGTCCCAATAGAGTGGCTGACCAATTGGCGTTTCCACTTGCTTTTCGGCCCGTAACTGGGCCTCGCTGATATTGAACCAGGTCATCATATTTTTGATAATTCGCTCCATATCAACAACCGGCGACAGAAACAGAGATTGTTTCAAATCTATATTTTTGTAGGCAAGCAAACTAAAATAGGCGCCCATACTACAGGCGAACAAACTGATCTGATCCCAGCCTGTTTTTGCAAACTCCATAATACGTGCAAGCTCTTTAACGCACGCTTGGACCTTGCAGGGCGTTGGATCATTCTTGCGCTCGCCATGCTCCGGCAGATCGAAGCTCAGCACTTGAAATCCTGATTGTGTCAGTTTTTCAGCAAAGCTCGCAATAACCGTATCCATCTTGTTTGACATATTACCATGAACAGCGATAAATAGCTTAGGGGATTTTTCGCCCCAAATAATTGCCGGAATCCCCGCAATTGTCAATTTTTGCATTATCATATTATCTATCCTCAATCATCTTTTGTCGATTCACTCATGCCTGTAACCAATATCCCTTTTTACATATATCCACTGATCGTGGTGACCATAGCCTTCACAAATACCCCGAATCCATTTAACTTATTTCCTAGAACCCGACAGTAAAACAATCTGCACGGTAGCCCAAAAATAACAGCCCTGATTTGACCCTTTGCCACTTAAGTCCCGAGTATTTCTGGGCAGGTTCAGAACGCATCTGCTCATATAACATATCAGTCCATAACGGAATGGCTAAAACTCAAAAATTCTTCGACACCTTGTTCAATTGTATTGATCAATTGCGCCGAATCTTCAAAATCAGGGGTCGCTGTCAATATGCATTCGACGATAGCATCCTGATTATTTTCATCATGGAAGACATTTGTTTCCGATAAAAGACTGCTCAGTCTCGATTGATATGTCCTGGCAATATCCCGGTTGCGAGCCGAAAGCCATACTTCAAAAGTCCCTTTTTCGTGTAAATAGACAATTGCGATTTTTAAACCTTTTTCTTTTAACGGCTTCGTACTCAAAGAAAAATAAGACATGTCCAGATATCCCTGATAGATGTTGCTGACATCTATCAGGGGGTATTTTTTGATAAGGGCGGCTCTTAATTTGCTGATAAACCCCAATATTCCCTTGTACGCAATTTGGATTTCACCCAGTTGTAATTGCTGTGTATACGACGCTATTAGTTTATTAAGTGTTTTCATTTTACCCTCAATCATCTTTTTTCGATTCACACCATACTGTTTTCAAATGCCGGTTCAATTGTTGTTTTGATCAATTCAATGCAATCCCGGGCATCCGGCACTAACAGAGACGCAATTGCAATCACCATGTTGTTCTTGTTATTGACGTAAATCACATTGCCGCCATCGCCTAAGGCTGCAAAGCTGTGGGCCTGATCATCAATGATCCACCATAGATAGCCATACAAAAGCTTATCCCAGCGGCTATGTTCCTTTGTGCTTTCTGCAATCCAAGTAGCAGGAACAAGCTGTTTTCCCTGCCACCTGCCACCGCCTAAATACAGCTGCCCGATTTTTGCCATATCCTCCGGTGTCAGAAATAAACCCCAGCTTCCCGTGTTAATTCCCTGGGGATCAACCACCCAGCCACGGGTGTTTTTATCATTCATCACTGCCATATGCTCTTCTTCACTACGCAACAACAGATTATGGGGAACCGCGATTCCCATCGGTGCAAACAAATATTTCTCAGCAAAATCAAGAATTGACTGACCGGTTGCCCGGGCCATAATTCCTGCCAAAATGTGGGTACCACCAATGGCCGAATAATTGAATTCTCCGATGATACCATTTCCGCCTAATAAATCAAGCGCATCCTGAATCGGATTTTGACTTGTAAAGAATAATTCATACGGTTCCGTTTCGTACTTATAGGGAGCGGTCATCGTCATCAGATGTTTAAGGGTAATCGACTGAATGGTTTTTTCACCGTCATCAACCTGATAATCCGGAAAAAACGCCAACACCTTCTGATCCAAGCTGCCAATATAGCCTTGATCAATGGCAATTCCGATCAGCGCCGAAAGTACGCTCTTTGTTACCGAGTAGACATGCACTGCATTATCGGCAGTATACCCATTAAAGTATTTTTCATAAACTTTAATGCCGTTTTTTTGCACAATAACCCCAGTTATATTACCATAATCTCGGTTTATTGCTGTTTCAATTTCATTAATTGCGATTTGACTCATTTAATCATTCTCCTTTAAGTGATAAAGGATATCCTTGTAATTTAGGATAAGTCGATTAAAAATTATTTGCAAGCTATATTTTAAAAAATATGAACCACTTTTACCTCATCGTCCATTGGTTTAGATTGTGAATCAGTTTTCTTCTGGTTGTGCCACGATCGTTCATTTCAGGTACCATTTATGTTTGCCTGGAGTTTATTGATATTAATACCCATTAAGCCTTTTTAATACCATACTGCATGCCGACTTATGCCCGGCCAAATCGCATTGGGCAAACAGTCCGGCATTGATTGCATATGACAGTATCATGGCCTCGTTTGGTCTTGCCAAAACTGTTTACTCGACACGGTTTTTGGCTGACACTACCTTCGCCAATTGCCGCCACGGGACAACTTCGGATACATAGATCGCACTGTTCCAGACATACTTCGGCAGCCAGTTCGTCGGATTCTATTTGAAGATCGGTCAGAACACACCCGATTACCAGGCGGTTACCATATTCGTTGTTGAGCAACAATGTACTTTTGCCAAGCGTCCCGATTCCGCTAAGATATGCCACATGCTTCATTGACAATAGACCACGTCCTTCCATTTTCTCTTCATCCCAATAGTCATAGGGTGCATCGCAAGGTAATGGTACGCCAATCCCCTGATACGTCTTTTCAATAAAAACGGCAGTCTGAAAGGCAAGCCGATCAACCAGAGGCACCGCGAAATTATTATAATATGCAGCGATCAGTTGGGCCTCCGCCAGGAAGATGCCTTTAGGAAGCCCAATTCCGAAGGCAATCACACTTTTACAGTCTGGAAATAGATCAGCCGGATGAAATCCGTCTGGTGCTCCTGCAAATCGTTCAATGCCTGCAAATCCACAAATGTCCGCTCCAAAACTGAGTACTTTTTCACGTAATTCTGTTTTCATATCACCCTACTCCTTTTCATATCCATCTTAGCTACTCCTTCGCGTAATTTTGTATCAGATACGGGATTTTTATTATCCCGACGGTATGTTTATGTTAATATAAATTTATCAATCTGTTAAACAAAGTGTTTCTATCATAGATAAACTTGACAACGACCATTTGTATGGTAGCCGAATTGTTGTTGGCGCCTCCGAATCTTTATGCGTTTTTAAGCTTCCGGCAATTGTAGAATCGTTTCGACGCTCCCAACCAAACATAGAACTTCATTTAGCGCTCATTGAAAATGCGCAGGTCGTGGATCAGTTGACAAATAAAAGCGGGTGATCAAATGTACGTCGCCCCGGAAAACCGGGTTGGTATCTGGCAGACTAAATAAAGCCAGTGAAAAATCACTGGCTAAATCACTGGCTGAGGTTGTCGATAAACGACCGTACCAACTAATTGTTTGAAAATGCCAAGCTTAGCGGTTTGGCGGCACCCAACCCGTTGCATCGCCAAAATAGGTAATTGATCCATTGGGACACAAATTGCCGCATCCATGGCATTGGTCAACACAGCCTTCCGGGTAAACAACATGGGCAGCGGGCGCTTTCTTCTGATCATACACATCATGGGTGCATTTCGCAGTACAGCTGCCACAGCTAACGCAAGAATCATAATTAATCATCGGATACCAATTTTTTGCCATTTTTAATCTCCTGTCTTTTCTTAGTCAACTTCATTAAACTATAAAACGACTTGAGAATCAACCGATACTTTTAGAAAATCAAATGTCAATGATGCCCCTTTTTAAAATGATCCGTTTCCGAAGATCGGCGAAAGCTGTTCGTTCGGCCAGAGATGTCAATGTGACATTTCGTTTGTCATAAACCATTTTCACCGAATAATTGAATGGCTATGAATAAAAAACTCTTCCTGACTTGGCTGATATTTTTTCTCCAGGCTTTCCAAACCCGCATCGAAGCGCTCCGCTTCTTGTTCATCGATTTCAAATACCGGACTTTGATGGTAGACCCATTTTCTTCCGTCCAGGACTTCCGGTTTCAGTTCTTTGACCATCATTGCCGATGGATAGATATCATTTTCTAGACAGATATTATATCGCTTGCAGCTCTTAAAGCCACGGCTGACGTAATTATTCGGATTCCCAAAGATGACAATCACATCATAGCCCAGTGCGACAGCCTGTTCAAAGGAATACTCAATTAGTTTTTTTCCATAACCCTTTCGCTGATACTCCGGCAAAATGCAGACGGGCCCGAAGGTCAAAATCTCTTTTTCTGCCCCGGACTCATCAATCAGTTTTGCTTTCGTATACATGATATTCCCGATGATCTGATTATCAACTTCAATCACCAGAGCTAGCTCCGGCAGAAAATCTTCGTGGGATCGCATAATATGAACCAGATAGTGTTCATTACACCCCGGGATATATAAATTCCAAAAACATTTCCTGGTAATTTCTTCTACTCGCTGATAATCGCTTTCTTCTTCATTCCTGATCTTAATTACTTTGTCCATGTGTCTAACTATTCCTTTCTTCCTA
>MTLE01002276.1_pt1 | contig 39342 bp, 26 predicted proteins | sample 1982461 | NCBI WGS metagenome assembly MTLE01 (sample SAMN05712605, study PRJNA340218) | biofilm metagenome | isolation source: sample SPL anode biofilm adapted to -200 mV | place: USA | collected 2012-02-03
AGGATGATGAGTTCTATGCCGTCCCGGCTCGGAATGCTGGTTTGCTTCTAGATGGGCCGCGTTTTTCTGCAATGATTGTTTCCACGACCGGCCACATGGCAAGGATGAACACAATTTCTCCGGGCGCCTTCGTAAGGTTCAAAAGATGGATGGCTGAACAGCCTGACAGGGACCCTATGAAGCGCCAAAGAGACATCCTGCAAGCAAATATGGTCGAAGAACTGATTACCGAATACCTTCCCCACCTCCAGCAATAAATATAGGAATAAGCCAATTTCGATAAAACTTTGGTGGTAGCCAGGGCTTTTTCTTTTCTCAGATAAATACTTTCTCTCGCACCTAACGGATGAGAGCTGACCGGTCCGGTTTTTGTTTCTAGGCCGGTCCAGCGCTAGGTTGGCAGAAAGTTCCCCTCTTCAGAGGCACTTGCATGAACTAACTGTTGTTCAAGAAGGATTTCTTCATTCAACTTTGTTTCAGCCTTCCAGAATTGTTGTTCAACGTCAAAGCGAAACTCACCTAATACTTTGGCCTTTACAAGTGAGTCAAAAGTGGGGTCATACGTCATTAGCTGTACAGTGATTTGATTTAATGACCTCGCAGCGCCAACACCGGGATCAAACAAACCGATGTTACTTGGGCCTGCAAGCAGTATATCTTCCCCGGAATTCGCAAGGCCTAAGCGGAATTTCATCCCTTTTGAACCGGCATGCACATTGTGGCATGCCATTTTATAATATGGTCTGTAATGGTCTAACCTTACGGCCTTTTCTATATCAATGAAATCGACCTTTTTCTTTCCTAATGCTTTGGCAGCCCAGCCATGCATACCGTAATAACCCTCACCGTACTTTTCCAATAGCAAGTTCTTTTCTTGTCTAATTTCTGATATTTCAGCATCAGGAATTGGGTCATAGCCAAGTGCAGCACAGTGCTCGTTAAAACTGTTTGCCTCCTTGTAATCATCTATTTTTTCGTGCAGAAGATATGATTCAGCAGTCTCTTGACCGGATTCGGCTATAAAAACCCCTATAACTGTTAGTTCATGCAGACATCTCCAACGCGCATGAGCTCCATCCGCATAACCAGCCTTCAGTAAAGTATATATTTCATAAGCAACTTGACATGCTCGCGCATGTATTCTTGTTAAAATTTCAAACACCAAGTCATTTTCAGATACTGCCTTTTCTCTGAAGAATGAATTGAAAGCATCACCACATTCAAATGACAGCAGAATCAACATCTCAAGGGCATCTAATGATTTACCCCATCTCCGATACATGTTGTACTCAAATACAAATCTTTCAGCTTCTTTTTCAGCAAGCCCTTGCTTCATTTGGGCCTTTACGCTTTTTCTGATCAGTTTGCTGGTTTTATCAATAGTTCTCACAGTAGCTTTTTCAACAATATCATTTAAAGTTTCTTCATAGTTGTTGATTGCATCAGGTAATCGATTTAATACTGACCTAAAATACTCTTCAAACGCCTTTTCTGTCTTAAATCCACTTCGCCTGATTTGGTCTTTTCTTACTTTTATGTTGATTAACTCCGTAGCTACTAGATCTGAGGCCATCTGCACTACCTGTTTCTTGCTTAGCTTCACCCCATGATCATTCAGTAACTTACTCAACACCATCTGGCATAGACGATCGCTCGTAATTGTCTTTTGAACCGTTTCTTCGAAAAGTTTATGGATTTTGTCCATTTTGCACCCTTAATAATCCTATTTTTATCCCTTCGCTTTTGCTCTGCCAACGGGGCTGCGGCGCACCGGCGGAGCGTAGCGGAGACCGCTGTTGCCGCTGGTTAGCCATGAAATCTGTCAGGTATTAGCTCGATTGCTCTGCATGCTTTTTCATGAACTCCATACGCAAAAATCCGGGACAGATCTATTTTCCTCTAATAAACAAGTCTGTCCAGGTTTTCTCCATTTTTATCACAACAAACCATTGCCACCTCACACCCTTCCCAGATCAAGCCACTTATCCACCACCGGGGTCGGGCGGGTGCGGAAGCGCTCCAGCAGCGCCTCGGGGCGTTCTTCCACGACAATCATCTCACGAAGCTCATTCTTGACGAATCCCTCGGACACGGTGTGGTCGAGAAACGCGGTCAGTTGGTCGTAGTACCGCGCCACGTTCAATAGGCCGAAGGGCTTCGCGTGGATGCCGAGTTGGGCCCAGGTGACCACCTCAAAAAACTCGTCAAAGGTTCCCATACCGCCGGGAAGAGCGATGAACCCGTCGGACAGCTCGGCCATGAGGGCCTTGCGCTCGTGCATGGTCTCCACCACGTGGAGGGCGGAAAGCCCGGCGTGGGCGATCTCCTTAGCCTCCAGGGCGCGGGGGATGACGCCGATCACTTCGCCGCCGGCCGCCAGGGCCGCATCGGCCACGGTTCCCATGAGACCGACGCTTGCACCGCCGTAGACGAGTCCGATCCCCTCCCGGGCCAGGAGCCGGCCCAGCGCCGCCGCCGCGTCACGGTAGGCGCCGTTTTTCCCCATGCTGGAGCCGCAGAACACGCAGATTCGTTGCATGGCTACCCCCCTGCCCGCTTTACGGTGTAGCCGCGCTTCGCCAGCTCGGCCACCAGAAGATCCGCGTGGTCACCCTGGATCTCGATATTCCCGTCCTTCACCGTGCCGCCGGTGCCGCAGCGGCGCTTCAGCTCGCCGGCCAGGGCCGCGATACCGTCGCTCCCAAGGGGGACACCGGTCACGACAGTGACGGTCTTTCCGCCGCGCCCCTTGGTCTCGCGTCGGACCCGGACGATGCCGTCCCCTGCAGGTCTTGTTTGCTGCTTCTTGCAGACGCACCCCGCAAGCGGCTTGCCGCAGCCGGGACAGAGCCGCCCGTGCTCCGATGACCAGACCAGCGGGGTATCGGAAGAATTTCCCTTTTTCACTGGTTACTCCCCCTTCCCGTCATACGCAGCGCCAGATCGCGACCGATCTTTACGCCCAGAAGCACCATGGGCCACACATGCCAGACCACATCAAAGATGTCGATGGGTCGCGACAGGGTGCCGTCCATGATCATCCGTGACTTCTCAACAAGGTGCGGCTCAGGGGCAAAGGGGTACGGAGCAAGCCCCAGAACTAGGGCAAACGGGACCAGCAGGGAATAACTCCAGAGATATTTCATCAGTTTTCCTCCAGGGGTATCGTACTTCCGGATCAAATGCGGCGGCTGACGGCGCGCGCTATTTCATCAGACCTTCAGCAGCACCATGCCGGAAGCGGGGTCCAGCTCCCGGCGGGCCGTGGTTCCAGTGATCTCGGTGATGACCGCTTCAAGTACCAGAAACACTTCGGAGGCTTCGCGAAGGCAGCCCATCCGCACCGCATCGCCCCTGCCGTAGGAGCCATGGAAATGAACCTTAGGCCGCTCCCCTTCCCAGAAGATGGTGCCGAAACCTACCGCTTCATGGCTCTCGCTTATCTGGCGCCAGACCGGCACCGGCGGAATATCCTCAGTTTCCGGCCCGGCCACGAAACGCCCACCCCTGAGCGCCCCCACAAGATTGAAGGATGCGGCGCGAAGCCCCTCACGGCTGGCAATCTCCTCAAGTCCGGCAAGGACGTCCTCGCCATGGTCGAACCTTGCGATAACAATGCGGCCGGCTGTTCCGATCTGATAGTTCATGGGATGTTTCTCCTTCTTCCAAATATGCCCTGACCATGAACGGGACGGAAGCAGTTGTCAAGTGGGTCTCGCACCATTAAAAGGGGAAACGCAGGGATTGCCTTTCACGGCATCAGTCGGTACACTTTCCCCAGATATAAGACGCAACCATCCGGAACAGGACGATAAATGCCCATCCATCTCCCGATCCATTCCACGCACCCTCGCCACCTGGCAGTGAACCAGCGCCACTGGTTCCTCAGGATGGCGGTGGCAGTCACGGCAATGCTGTGGGTTTTCCTCTGCGCCGCCCCCCTCCGGGCCGAGGAACCGGTGGAGGTGAAGATAGAAGGGGTGGAGGACGAGGCCCTGGAAAACGTGGAAAAGGCCCTGGCGCTCCCCCACGGTTTCGTACGGGACGGGAAGGTTGACGGCAAGTGGCTGGAGCGTTTTGCGGGGCAGGCCCAGGAGCGGGTTCGGGCGGCCCTGGAACCGTACGGCTACTATCGTGCCAGGGTTACCACCACCCTGGAGGAAACCGGCGAAGGGAAGTACCTGCTTCGGGCCGTCATCCAGCGGGGCAAGCGCGTCAGGATAGCCGACGTGCAGGTATCGCTCACCGGCGAGGGGAGCAGCAACGCAACCCTTAAGGAGCTTGCCGGCAGCTTCCCACTCAAAACCGGCAGTGCCCTTATCCAGCCCGATTACGAGGAAGCCAAGGGAGTGCTCCGCTCCAAGGCAATGGTCCTAGGCTACCTGGACGCGGATTTCACCACCCACGAGATTCGCATCTCACCCGACCGGACCGAAGCCCGCATCACGCTCGTTTTCGATACGGGCCCCCTCTACCGTTTCGGCGAGGTCACCATCACCGGAGCCCCCAGCTATCCCGATTCCTATCTTCGCCGCCACGTCACCATCAAGCCTGGCCGCGCCTTTTCCTACAGCACCCTGGGCGAAACCCAGCTCAACTTCGCCAACACCGAGCGCTTCGACGAGGTGCGCATCATCCCCGAACGGGAACAGGCCAAGGATAACCGGATACCGGTAACCATCGCCCTCAAGCCCGGCCCGACCCAGCGGCTGCGGCCGGGAATCGGCTACGGCAGCGACACCGGAGCCAGGGGTTCCCTCACCTACCGCCACCTGAACGTCCTGGACCTGGGGCACGAGTTCCACTCCCAACTGTTCCTGTCGGAGCGGCTCCAGGGGATAGCGGCAAGTTATGTCATCCCCTCGGCGCGGGACACCAGAACCTACTCGGCGCTGCAGCTCAACCTCCAGCGGGAGGATGTCAGGACTTACATCAGCCGTCTGGTGGCCCTGGAAGGAAGCGTGAACCGGAGCATGGGAAAGGGGAAGCTCGGCACCGTGTTCCTGAGAGTTCACCAGGAGAGCTTCACCGTGGGAGACGAGGATTCCACCTCCCTGCTGGTCCTTCCCGGCATCCGCTATTCAGAGCACCGCTTCGACAACCTGGTCCGCCCCACGAAGGGATATCGCTTCATGGTGGAGGGGAGCGGCACCCACCAGTTTATGGGGTCCGATACGGGGCTTGTCCAGGTGCGGGCCGAAGGAAGCGGCATCGTGCCGCTGCCGTGGCGGCTATCACTCCTGGGGCGGGTCGCCGGCGGAATGTCGTTCCTCAACGACCCCATGGCCGAACTGCCCGCGACGCTGCGGTTCTTCTCCGGCGGCGACCGGAGCGTGCGGGGCTACGCCTATAAATCCCTGGGGCCAAAGAACTCAGCGGGAGATGTAGTCGGCGGCCGCAACCTCCTGGAGGGGAGCATCGAACTCCAGCGGGCGCTCTTCACGAACTGGGGAGTTTCCCTCTTCTACGATACGGGCAACGCCTTTAACGATCTGACAAAGATCCGCCTTTACGAGGGGGCGGGGGTCGGCGTCCACTACTACACCCTTATCGGGGCCATCAACCTCTACGTGGCCCGGCAGATCGGCGTCGACAACCCCGATTTCCGGGTGCACCTGACCATCGGGTTTGAACTGTGAAACGCTTTGCCGTCTACCTTATCGCAATCCTGGCCCTGGCGCTCCTGGCGGCCGGCGCGCTCACGGCACGCAGGCTCCTGAGGACACCAGAGGGAGCCCGATGGCTCCTGTCGGCCGTTTCGCGTTTCACTCCCCTGACGATTACGGCAAGGGATGTTGAAGGGAGCGCGGGGCGCGATCTGCGACTTCGCGGGGTGCGGGTAGCGTGGCCCAAGGGCCATCTCGACGCGGAGCGGCTCAGGCTCCGGTGGCAGCCGTTTCTTCTTCTCTCCGGCACCCTGGCGGTGAAGGAACTCTCCCTTGACGGAGTCATTATCCAGGACAACTCCCCCCCGAGTACCACAGCCCCCGACCTCTCATGGCCAACCGTGACCGGCATTCCGGCCCGCATGGATGGCTACCTGGACGCACTCCGCATCACCAGGCTCAGTTACAGGAGCCGCAGCGGACCGCGCCATGACCTGGGGGATATTGCCGCCGTCGTCACCTGGCACGACCGGACTCTTGCCGTCGGCAGGCTTTCCGCAAAAAACAGCTTCGGCACCATAACCGGCCTCGTGACGGCGGGCTTCGAGCGGCCGGCACTCCGGGCCAACCTTACCGCCGCCCTGGCAGATACCGCCGCCGGGTTCCGCCGCTTTACCCTGGCAACGCGACTCACGCCGGTCCGCACCCCAGAGCAGATGGCCGGCCCCCTAACCCTCACCGCCGACGGGGGGACACGGCCCGCCGCAACCCTCGGCGGAGAGGTGGGAATGACCCGCACCGGCTTTACCCTCAAGGGGGTTCGCCTCGCCGAGAAGGGTAGGCGCGGCACCGTCACCGCCGACGGGTCGATCACCCTCACCGCCGGCGATCCCGTGGCGAAGCTGCAGGCAAAACTCGCATCCCTGGACATCGCGCCGGAGGCCGGCATCGCCACCGCCATATCCGGCACCGTTGACCTCGCCGGCAACTGGAAGGACTACCGGGGCCGCTTCAACCTGGCCAATGGGGGCAAGGAGTGGCGAAACGCCCGCCTTGCCGCCAACGTGACCGGCACCGACCAGGGAATGGAGCTCTCATCCCTGACCGGAAACCTTTTGGGTGGACGGGTGAGCGGAGGAGTGAAGCTCGGCTGGAGCGAAGGGTTCTCCCTTGCCGGCTCACTGCGGGGCGATCGCCTCGACCCGAGACGGCTCTCCCCCCAGTGGGACGGGATCGTGAACCTGGATCTCAAGGGGGATGTCCGCTGGTCCGACGCCCCCCTCCCCCAAGGGACGGTGAAGCTCGCCCTGAGAGAGAGCCGCCTGAGGGGATACCCCCTTGCCGGGGTTCTGGATGCCGGTTCCGACGGCAACGATTTAACAATCAACGATCTCGCCCTCCACGGCAAAGGGGTTGACCTCAGCGCCAGGGGCACGCTCCGGGAACGGATCGGCTTCGAAGCCGCCATCACCGACCTGGGGGGACTCATCCCCGACACCCGAGGCCGCCTCGCCCTCGATGGCTGGACCCGCTACAGGGACAACCGGTTCGCCGGCGGCATCACCGGCACCGGGAAAGAACTGGGCACCGGCGACACGACAGTCGCCGCCCTGGATTTCACCGCCCGCCTTGCCGACGATGCCGACGGGACCCTCGCCGCCCGCGCCGAACTGACGGGACTTGCTTCCGGACAGTTCCGGGCCGACGCCGCCAGGCTCACCGTCTCCGGCACCCTTCCCCGGCACGCCATCGACGGCGAGCTTCGCTCCGACGGCTATTCCGCCGCAGCAAGCCTCAACGGCGGTTATGGCGACGGAAGCTGGCGGGGGCAGATAACCAGCTTAACTGCCCGCGATGCCGTGGGAGCATGGCGGCTGACGGCACCGGCGGCGCTTGCCGTAACCCCGGACGCCATCGGCCTGTCACCCCTCGTTCTGGCAGGCAACGGCGGCGAACGGTTTGAAATCTCGGCGAACCTGGCCCGCGAAACGCTCCAGGGAACCGTCCGGGGAAACTGGCGGGACGTCGACCTTGCCCACGCAGCTCCGTGGCTTTCCCCTGAACTGCATCTTGAAGGGCGCCTTTCGGGTAACGCGACGGCGCATCTTCTACAGGACAAGCGCCTGGACCTGACCGGGCGCGGCACCCTCAACTCCGGCGCTCTCCGTTGGACCGGACCCGGAGGGGGGATAACCGCAGGCGGCGTCCGGGCGGATATTTCCGCGGCCTGGCGCGGGGGGGTTGCAAAAGGAGCGCGCCCCCTCCCCGGTGACCGCCTGGCCTTCACCGGAACCGCTGCGGCCCAGGGGACAATCACCACGGATAAGCAGGAGATCGCCGTTCCGGAGATGACGCTCGCCCTCCAGGGGGGACCGGACGGCATGGGAGCGCGAATCGGCCTGCGCGTTGCCGGCGGCGGGAACCTCGAAGCCCGCTTCGTATCCCGCGAACCGGCCGGGATCGCCATGCCCGACCGGGGAGAATTCACCGCATCGTGGCAGGGGCTCGACTTGGCCCTGGCGCGCCCCTGGCTCCCGCAGACGGTGGATCTGACCGGAAACCTCTCCGGAGAGGCCAGGGGGAACATCCTCCCCGGCGCCCGCATCGACGCCGGCGGGACAGCGTCCGTGGGAGAGGGAAGTGTCCGGTGGTACGACGGGATGCGGGAATATACAACCCACCTGCGCCAGGCCGGCGCATCATGGGCATGGCGTGATGAGAGCCTGTCGGGGGACCTTTCCCTTACCCTCGCCGAGTACGGACAGGCGCGGGGCACCTTCCGGCTCCCCCTCCCCGCCCGCATCCCCACCGCCATCGATTCCGCCGGGCCGCTCAGCGCCACCCTCTCGGGCGATTTCCGGGAAAGGGGAATCCTCTCCGCCCTCTTCCCCGGCCTTGTCCAGGAAAGCCACGGCACGCTTCACCTCGACCTGGGCATCGATGGCACATGGCAGTCACCCCGGCTCGGCGGCACCTTCGCCCTGGCAGATGCCGGCGCATATCTCCCCCCGGCCGGGGTAAAGCTCGAAAAGGTTGCCATGAATGGCCGCCTTTCCGGAAACGAGATCACCATCGAATCTCTGAAAGCCGCTTCGGGCTCCGGGACTCTCACCGCCACGGCGGTAATCGGGCTCGATCAGTGGCGCGTGGCGCGCTACCGGGGAACCGTGACCGGTGAACGGTTCCAGGCGATCGACGTTCCCGAAATCCGGATGCTCGCCACTCCCAACCTTACTTTTGAGGGGACGCCGGAGAAGGTTTCGGTACGGGGCCGGCTCCAAATCCCCGAGCTTATCGTCACCGCGGCCGGGATGGGAAGCCCCGTCTCGGCCAGCTCTGACGTGGTTCTGGAAGGGGCGCCCCCTCCCCAAGGTGCCGAAATCCCCATTGGCCTCGACATTCGGGTCGGGGTGACGCTGGGCGACCGGGTAATCGTCAAGGCGGCAGGAATCGATGCACAACTCGGCGGAAGCATAGACCTGGCGATTCTCGGACCCGATGAAGTCACAAGCACCGGCGCCATCCGGGTTGTGAAGGGGCACTACAGTACTTACGGGGTAAAACTGGAAATTGTCCGTGGGAGGGTGTTCTACGCCGGAGGCCCCATCGACAGGCCGACCCTCGATTTTCTGGCAGTGCGGACTGAAGGTGACGTAAAGGCGGGAGTTACGGTAAGCGGGACTGCGGACCAGCCGGTCATAAAACTCTACTCGGAACCGGCAATGCCCGACACGGAGATTCTCTCCTACATCGTGCTGGGGCGCCCCATGAGCAGCGGTAACGAAGAAGAAACCGGCCTGCTGATGAAGGCGGCAGGGGCACTGCTGTCGGCCGGGCAGTCCGTGGCCCTCCAGGACCAGGTGAAACAACGGGTCGGCATTGATGTACTCGACTTTTCCGCTGCCCGGGGCGCGTCATACGGAGGGTACCGCAAGATCGACGTTACTCCGAACGGAGCGGCAACAGGCGCGGCAACGCCGACGGGTATCGACGAGACTATGGTGACTGTGGGGAAATACCTGACCCCCGACCTTTACCTGAGCTACGGACGCTCTCTCTTCAGCGAGCGGAACCAGGTCGTGCTGCGCTACCGGCTCACAAAGCGGCTGGAAATCGAAACCCAGGCAGGCACCGAACTGGGGGCGGACCTTACCTACCGGATCGACTTCGACTGACCGGCGAAGGATCTGAATAACACTGAGAAACGGAGAGCTCGGAGAAAGAACAGGCGACCGAGTTCCCTCCGGTTTTCTCCGTGTCCTCTGTGTCTCCGTGGTGAAATGCTTTTCGAGTTTTATTCAGAGGCAACCGTAAAGAAGAACGTCGCCCCCTTCCCCGGTTCGCTTTCGGCCCAGATCCGGCCGCCGTGGCGTTCGATGATCCGCTGCACCGTGGCAAGCCCGATGCCGGTCCCCTCGAACCCTTCGGAGATGTGGAGCCGATGGAACGGGAGGAAAAGCTTGTTCGCGTACTGCATGTCGAACCCCACTCCGTTGTCCCCCACGAAGAACACCTTTCTCCCCTCTTGCATGCGGGAGCCCACCTCGATTCGAGCAGCCGGATTGCGGGAGCAGAACTTCCAGGCATTGTGGATGAGGTTGGTCAGGGCCGCCCCCAGCAATGAGGGATCGCCGGTTGTCCGCAGGCCGGGCTCGATGACGAACTCCACTCTTCGCTCCGGCTGGGCAATGGTAAGGTCATCGGCAATCTCCCGGGCCATAATGCTCAAGTCCACCGGCTGCCGGCACACTTCGTCGCGGTTGACGCGGGACAGCTCCAGCAGGTCGTCGATCAGCTCTCCCATGCGGTTGGCTGCGGCAGCAATCCGCCGGAGGTTTTCCATGCCGTTCGCATCAAGCCGGTCGGCGTAATCCTGCTGGAGGATGGCGCTGAACCCGTTGATCCCCCGGAGAGGCGTGCGGAGATCATGGGATACCGTGTAGCAGAAGGTCTCCATCTCCCTCACCGACTGCTGAAGCTCCACCGTCCGCTCCCTGACCCTTTGCTCCAGCTCGGCATTGAGGGTCCGGATCTCTTCCTCCGCCCGCTTGCGCTCGGTGACATCCCTCACAAGCATGATGCTGGCGACGATCTCTCCCCCGGCATCCCGCAGCGGAGAAGCGGAAACCTCCACAAATTTGTCCCCATCCGCCGAGGGTATCCGACTTTCCTGGGTATGGACCATGCCGTCCGCGAAGCAACGTGCCACGGGGCAGTCATCGCAAACAGCATCGCTGTGGAGGTAGACCTGATAGCAGAAATGCCCCACATGGTCGCCGCCAGTTATCTCCTTATGCTTTTCGTTCTGGTAAAGGACCCGGAAGCTCCGATCCTGGATGCTGAGCCCATCGCCCAGGGCGGCGATGATGGCGTCGGACTTCGCCCGTTCCTCTTCGGCCCGCGCAACGGCGTGCTGAAGGGATTCCCGCTTTTGCCGGAGCACCTCCATCATGGTGTTGAATGCCGTGGCAAGGGTGCCTATCTCGTCGTGGGACTCCACGGGCACCGATGTCCACCCCTCGGCACTGTTGGTCAATGCCTTGATATGGCCGGTCAGGCGCGAAAGCGGCAGAATCAGCCGCTGCATTGCATACCAGCTCACCAGGAGCATCAGGACGATGCCCAGGACCATGGCGGTCACAAAATACGTCCGCGCCCGGTTAAGGGAAGCATATGCCTCTTCAAGGGGATACATCGCCGTGAGGAGCCAGTTCACAGAACGCAGGTGTTTGTAGGAAGCCAGAACCGGAACCCCCTTGGAGTTCACCGTCTCGCCGCTCCCCTCGAAGCCGGCCATGGCCCGGTCCAGGAGCTTATTGCTTCCCGACGAGATCACTTGCATGATGAGCGACCGGTCGGGATGCACGAGCCTTCTCCGGCTACCGTCAACCAGCACCGCATATCCGCTTTTGCCGATATGCATGTTCCCGACGTCCGTCAGGAAATTCTCGCCAAGCAGATCGGCATGGCCGGCAAGAACGGCCGTCAGCCTTCCCGTGGCATCGAACAAAGGATAGGTCAGCATGACCGCCGGATGGCCCGGGGCATAGGTTGAGACGAAGGGAGCGCTTATCTGGGGCTTGCCGGTTGCAACGGTTTTCTTGAAATACTCGCGGTAGGAATAATCATGCCCCCTGATTTCCAGCTTCCGGGGGCTTTCAACAAGCATCTTCCCGTCGGGGGAAAAGACAAAAAGGGCGTCAAACAGAAGATGCAGGGTCGTCTTGCTGTCAAGGGCCTCCTGGAGTTTGTCCTCATTCCGGAGCATATCCCGCGTCAGCTTCGGTGCAAATGCCTGAAGCGATTTCTGGGCAAAGATGAGCTTTTTGTCCAGATCGCCGGCAAGTGTCGACAAGAGCGCTTCCTGGTGAGTGGAAATGCTCTCCTTGAATTGCTGCTGAAAATAGCTGAAAGCAAAAAAACCAGCCACTGAGCCGAAACAGAGGAACAGGAAGGCAACTCCTATTGCCATGCGGGCCTTAAGACTGAGTTGCGTCATGGGGGGACCTCTGCTGTCAGGTTTGTCGTTATCTGATTTTTACAGCCAAGCCATTCCTTATGCTTTTTTTATACCACATACTTCCGAATACGTGCCACGGGAGAAATAATATTTCCATGAAAGCACCCTTAATTTGTTATGATTGTATTATTAAAACCCACACCCTAATACCGTGCAAAGGAGTGCGCCATGAAAAAACTATTCTTCGCATTCACCGCAACGCTTGCCGTAACGACCTTGTTCTCACCCATGGCACAGGCAACCGAAGAGCCGCCTCCCCGACAGGAACAGAATGGCGGCGCCATGGAGCAAAGAGCTTCGGAAATCGGCCGCAAGCTCGACGAACTGGACCTCAGGATGAAAGAGGCTGCAGACGAAACAAAGGCCGCCTTTGCCCGCGAAATGGCCGAGCTGCGCAGGCAAGAGACCGTAATCCGGGACAAGATGAGAGAAATGAGGGGAACAAGCGGCAAGGTCTGGAAGGAAATGAAAGAAGGGACGGAAAAAGCCCTAGATGAATTGCAGCAGTCATACGACCGGGCGAGGGAGCAGTTCAACCCGTAATATCGCCGTTCATACTCCCAGCAGCCCCGCCAGTTCATCGAGACTTTCGACGGCAATATCGGTCAGTTCCGGCCAACGGAAACTCCGGCTGCGATCCACGTGAACCGTGGCGGCGCCCAAGGCACGGCCGCTCTGGAGGTCAAAGAGGTAGTCGCCCACCATGACCATGGACTCGCCGGTGGTCCCCCAGCGGGCGGAGAGGATGGAGAGCCCTTGCGGATCTGGCTTCGGCAAGGCATCATGGCGCCCCAGAACGTTGCCCGGTGCGAAACGCCCCCCCACGCCGATGGTCTCCAGAACCTGCAGGGCAATTTCCTTGGTGTTGCGGGTAACGATGCCCAGGGGGGCTCCCCGACGATGGAGCGCCTCCACGAGCCGCACCGCACCCACCGCCGGTTCGGCCCGTTTCGCCAGCTCCATCTCGATCCCGTCGAGCCTGCGGTGGAGAAGTCGAGCATCCTCCACGGGCAGCCCGTCGATGTACTCCAGGATGTCGCTCCCCTCCGGAACCCCGAGTTCGGCCCTGATTGCCGCAAAATCATGGACCGGAACCGTCAGTGTCCCGTCCAGATCGAAAACCCAGTGATGTCGGGCCATGATCTCCGTAATGGCCGCAATATGTTGCCGCTCTGGTATCATTTTTTCTCCCGGCGCGGGTTGGCGCCGTCCATAATTGTCAGATTTCCACGATTTTACCGCCGGGGAGGAGCCGGAAGAGGTTTCCCCGCCACCGGACCCGGTTTCCCGCAAACGACAGGGCCCAGGTGCCGAAGGCAAGGGCATCCCGCAGCGGCAGCAACCAGAGCCAGCGGGGAAAGATGCCGTCTTTCACGTAACGGCGGCTGAAGACGAGGGCAACGGCGGCACGGACCAGATAGAGAAGCAGGACCGCCAGCCATCCCGTGCCGGAAAATCCGGAAACCGCCAGCGCAAGGCATGCCATCGGGAAAGGCTGGGTGATGCCGGAACCAAGGTAGCCGCCGGGGCGCGAAACCCGCATGGTGCGCGACCAGCGGAGCTGGCGGGAAAGGACAGTGGCCAGGTCCTCCCGGTGCATGACACTCTCCACGTAGCAGTCGGAAAGCTCCAGCCGCCACCCGGCACGGTGAACCTTGTTGCCGAGCTGGTAGTCGTCGGCCAGGTAATCCGCCAGGGAGTGAAACCCTCCGATGGATTCGAGGGCCTCCCGCCGCACCGCCATGGAAGCCCCCAGGGCAAAGGAAAGCCCCTCCAGCTTCATGGCCACCATGACGTTGGGAATCATCTCCACCGTGAACCCCATGGCCTCCACCGCCGTGGCGGCGCCGCGCACGCCGGGGCTGCGATAGAGGGAGGTGACGAGCCCCACCTGCCGGTCGGCAAAGGGAGCGGCCACCTCGCGGAGATAGCAGGGGGAAACCCGGATGTCGCTGTCACAGACGATGATGAGGTCGTGTTTCGCTTTCGGATAGGCGTTGATCAGGTTGGAGACTTTATGGTTGGGACCGTGGAGGGTGGCATCCACCACCAGTTCCATATCGATGGAGGGAAACTCCGCCATGAGCCGCCCGATGACCGGAACCACCGGATCAGCGGCGTCGGCGCAGGCAAAGATGATCTGGTATGGCGCCGGGTACTCCTGACGGCAGAAGGAGGCAAAGTTGTCGAAGCTCCCGGCGTCCATCCCCTTGACCGGCTTGATTATCGTGACGGCAGGGGTATGCCTCGGCAAGGGACGCTTCCGCCCGAAGTATGACCGGGCACAGGACAAGGCCAGGACCCCATAGACGAGAGGCGGAAGGACGCAAAGAAACGGAAGCACCGTGGCTATCATGACGGGAAAAAACCTCAGGGAACTGTTATTGCAGGGACATAACTTATTTACCCTTGTTCCAGCAGTCATTGCAACGCAAAACTCCAACTACCGGGGCATCCCCCTTGCGGAAAGGCATCCCTCCAAGCTACTATCGTGACGATACCACGAATACAGGAAACATGTTGACATCACCCTACGCAAACTTAAACGCAGAGCGGCTCTCGACTCTGGTCATAGAGCTGAACATCCTTCGCCGCCACGTGACCGCCTACCCGGCCGGCCACCCGGTTCCCAGGGAAGCGGCCCGGAAGGTGGCGCACCTGCTGGCCCGGCTCCTGGAGAATACCGCAAGCGTGACCCTCGGCATCGCCCGGGAGACGATCCTCTTCGGCGACCACCCCCTCGACCGAAAGAACCCCGTATTCCGGGATTTCGCCCGAGTGCTCTCCGATCGCGGAATCGTAACCATCACATGCCATCGGGGCCTTGACGACATCGAGCTGCTCCGCTTCGGGGACATCCTCTCGCGCAGCCGCGAAGAGATTAACGCCTGCGGAGGGATAGAGGCGGTAGCCAGGGTGGAAGGGCTGTCCCGCCTGGAGGTCCAGGGGGTAAACTATGACCTGTTCAAGGTTACCGAGGCGGAACAGCTCCCAGGGGTCAAGGATGGGGGTAGCGGTTCGGCTTCTCTCTGGGAACAATTCGTCCGGGGGCTGCTGGACGGCACCGTTGACCCCTTCGGCGACTCAACGGAGAATCGGCCTCCCATGGACCCCCGGATCCTCGCCGATGTGCTGAACGGCCGGGCATTCAGCGATCCGGACCGCCAGGACGAAACCTACGATGCGGTAATCGCCGCGTTCATGCGGCGTATCGACCGGGGTTCCGGGGAACCATCCGAGCCGGAGTGCGTCGTACGGCTGGGAACCCTTGCGGAAAACCTGAGCCCTGAATTACGGCGGCAGTTCCTGGGCAGGGCCTTCAACGCACTGGCCGACCGGCCGGAGGCGGCCGGAAGGTTTGTTTCATCCATGGATGACAACATAATCCTCGACACCATTGAGGAACTTAACACCCGCAATGTCCCCGTTCCGCCCCTAATTCTAACCCTCTGTCAAAAGCTCAATGCCTATTCGGATGACAGCGAGGCCCCTCTCCCGGTCTCCCGGGCCGAGGCCGGCAAGGTGGCCCAAAACCTTGGCGCCATGCTCAGTGCGGAGAACTTCGAGCAGTACGTTCCAGAAGTCTACCAGGGGAACCTGGAGCAGATCGTAGCCGCCGGCAAGATCGCCTCGGGGCTTTCCGAGGCGGAAACCCTGCGGGAGCTGCTGGAGTCGGAAAACTACGAGGCAAAGGTTGGAACCATAATCCTGGAGCTCATGAAATCCGACCCGGCATGGGAGGACACCGCCGGCATGGGAGAAAGCTTCGGCGAACTCTGCGCCTACTATCGGGATGCGGGGGACTTCCCTGCTCTCAAGGCGGTCTGCGAGCACCTCCCCCCTCCTGGGGAAGCTCCATCCACGCTACTTCAGCAGAGACTTCTCAGGGTAATAGGCGCGCCATCTTTCATCGCCCCCCTAATGGATGCACCCGCAGTGTGGGGCAAGGGACGCTACGACGAAATACGCGCCGTTATAACCATGATCGGCGCCCCCTGCGTACAGCCTCTCCTGGACCGCCTGGCTGAAGAGGAGAGCATGTCGCTCCGGCGCTACTACATGGCATGCCTTCTTTCTCTGGGGGAGGCGGCCCGCGACGAAGTCGTTGCGCGCCTGGACGATGAGCGCTGGTTCTATGTCCGCAACCTCGTCACGGTGCTAAGGGGGCTCGACGACCCAACGGCCGTCCGCCCCTTGAATCGCCTTCTGCACCATCCCCATCCCCGCGTGCGCCAGGAGACGCTCAGGACACTGGTCCATTTCCGCGACCCGGAGGGAGAACGGATGCTCCTCAGGGAACTGGGGAGCAGTGACCGTGAAACGCTATTGACGGCAATCCAGCTCTCCGATCGCAGCCGCAGCCCGAAGGTGCGGGAGCGGCTGACCGGAATCCTGAGCAAGGGGGGGATTACCGGCTCCGGCATCGACATCCGCTGCGCCGTGGTAAAAGCACTGGCCGAGACGGGCGACCCGGCGGCACTCCCCGACCTCGCCCGCCTGCTCCGCTCCCGGAGCATTCTTCGCTCGGCGTCTCTCATCCGGCTGAAGGCAGAGGTTGTCCGCTCCCTGTCGAAATATCCCCCGGAAGCAGCATTACCACTGCTCCGCGAAGCCGCCGCCTCGGGAGTGCCCGACGTTGAGCTGGCTGCCCGGCAAACTCTGCGGGCAATGGAGAGGAACAGTCCATGAACGGAGCCGCCATCGAACCACTGCGCAACGCCGTGCGTCATCTGGTCACCGCCGTCTCCAGCGCGGCCCTTTACTCTTTCGACCATCAGCAGGTCACACGGCTAAGGGCCATGACCCTCGAAAACCTCACCGCAGCCATGGATGAGGAACCCGACATTTCCCTCGTCATCATCGGCGACGAGCTCCTGGCTGGGGGGATTCCCCTCGATACCGGCCTGTACGTGGGACGTTTCGTGGAAATGCTGAGGGCGCGGGGGATAGGGCACATCAGGTTTCTTAAGGGGATCACCGGGATGGAACTGTCAAGTCTGGCGGCATCCCTTGGGGGGACCCGGAAGGATGGAGATATCCGTTCCACAGAGCACATCCGTCTCGGCACTGTTGAGGTGCGCTTCAACCGCTCCGGTGACGGAGAGGACCAAGACCTCCTCGCCGACCTCACGGCCGAGGAGGTCTCACGCGTCACCGAGCTCTACGAGGCGGTTGCCAGGGACCGGAAGCTGAGGGCCTCGGGCATTGCCGACATGGTGGGGGGGCTTATCACCGCCATGAGGGAGCAGGCCCGGCCCCTCATGGCCCTGGCGCCCCTGCGCGATCTGGACGAATACACCTTCGCCCATTCGGTGAACGTCTGCATCCTCAACCTGGCCCAGGCCATGTCACTGGGGATCGACGGGGCACTCCTGCGGGAGATCGGCATAGCCGGGCTCCTCCACGACATCGGCAAGATGTTCGTCCCCCGGGAGGTCCTCACCAAGCCGGGGAAACTCACCGAGGACGAATGGCGCCTTATGCGCCATCACCCCCATCAGGGGGCACGCTGTCTGGTGGAAACGCCGGGGGTACCTCACATGGCAGCGGTGGTGGCATTCGAGCATCACATGAAACACGACTTCTCGGGCTACCCTGCCGTGCCTTCCGGTTGGCGCCAAAGCCTCGCCAGCGAGATGACCGTCATCTCCGATTTCTTCGATGCCCTGCGAACCCGCCGGGCCTATCGCGATCCCATGGAGCTGAGTCAGATCGCCGGCATCCTCCTGGACCAGCGGGGCCGGGAGTTTCACCCGCTGCTCACCCGCAATTTCCTTCTGATCCTGAGCCGGATGATGGCATGATTTTCACCGCCACCATGCAGATGTCGTCAGCAGGGGGCCTGCCGCCGGTAAACGCGGAGAGTTCCGCCAGCACGGCCTCGATGACCGCCTCGGGCTCTTCCCCGCGACGCGCCCTCAAGAGGGACCCGAGACGCTCTACGCCGAAGAGCTCTCCGCTGCCGTTGTCGGATTCGGTGATCCCGTCGGTGTAGAGAAAGAGAATATCCCCCGGCTCCAGCCGTACCTCACGCTCTTCGAACTTCTCCTGGAGCCTTACCCCGAGGATGAGCCCTTCTGCGTCCAGTTCAAGGCACGGCTCACCGGAAGCGCGGCAGAGAAGGGGCGGATTGTGCCCCGCGCTGGCATAGGTGAGGACGCGGGATGCAGGCTGGTAGGAAGCATAAAACAAGGTAGTGAAGAGCTCCGCACTGGTAAGGTCTTCATAGAGGATTTCATTGAGGGAGCCGACAATGACCCCGGGCGAACCGCCGGAACGGGCCTGGGCACGGATAACGCTCCTCGCCTCGGTCATGATGAGGGCGGCGCCTACGCTGTGGCCGGAAACATCGGCGATGACCGTATCGAAAGAGCCGTCGTCCCGCGGGAAGAAGTCATAGTAATCTCCCCCCACATGGGCCGCGGGAACCCAGCGTCCGGCACAGCGCACCCCCCGTGCGGCCGGAAGAGCCGCCGGCAGGAGGGAACGCTGTATCTGCCGGGCCAACTCCATGTCGCAGGACATGCGGGCGTTCTCCAGAAGGGCTTCCTGCGCCCGTTTGCGCTCGGTCACATCCTCCTTGATGGCAATATAGTGCCTGACTGTCCCATCCTCGTCCATCACTGGCGTGATCGTCTGTTCTTCCGGATAGAGGGAGCCGTCCTTGCGGCGGTTTATCATCTCGCCGCGCCATACCTTTCCGGCCCGGATCGTCTCCCACAGATCCCGGTAGAACTCCTTGCCATGGACCCCCGAGTTGAGGATGCCGAGGCTGCGGCCCAGGATCTCATCCAGGGTGTAGCCGGTCAGGAGTGTGAAGGCGGGATTGGCCCAGATGACCTTCCCATCGGGATCACTGATAATGATGGCATTTGCCGCCGCATTCAGTGCCGCACTCCTCAGTTTCAGCTCGATTTCGGCAGACTTGCGCCCGGTGATGTCGGCAATGAGGCCGTCGTAGGCAACAAGTTCTCCCGTCTCGTCGTAGCGGAGAACGATGGTGTTGCGTACCCAGCGTATCGAACCATCCTTATGGATGATGCGGTGCTCCATCGAGGGGATGTATTCCCCCTCCAGAAGCCGCCGGGATTCCTCTGACACCCGCTGCCGGTCCTCTTCGTGGATCATTTCGTACCAGAGGTAAGGGTCCTCCTCCAACTCCTCGGGATCGTAACCTGTGACCGCCGTGCAGCCGGGGCCGTGGGACGTCCCCACAACCTTTCCGTCGCGAACCTCCACGGTATAGATGTAATCGGTAACCGCCGCCACGAGCCGGCGGTAACGCAGTTCGCTGGTCAGGAGCGCATCCTCCGCCTCACGCTTCTTCCGGCGCAGTTCCGCTTCCTTAAGCTCCCGCTGGATGGCGGGGACGAGCCGCGAGATATTCCCCTTGATAAAATAATCGTTGGCCCCCGCCCGCATGGCCCCGACAGCCGTGTCCTCGCCAATCTTCCCCGAAACCACGATGAACGGAGCATCGAACCCGTTCAGGCGCCAGATCTCGAGTGCTTCGAGCCCGCTGAATCGGGGGAGAACGTAGTCGGAAATGGCAATATCCCAGGAGCTGCCGACAATGGCCTCCATCATCGCCTCAGAAGTTTCGACCCGCTCGTACTCCACCTCGTACCCACCCTTTCTCAGTTCGCGCAGGAGCAGGAAGGCGTCGTCTTCGGAATCTTCTATGATCAGAACGCGGAGGGCATTTGCCATAATCTGCCTCAATGAAAGAAATCTGTTTTTATTGTACTACGCAGGGGAAGGCGAACAAGCTTGACGGGAAAAGAAAGTAATTACGAAGGGATCCGCTCAACAACCAACAGATACGGCGCCACTTCGGACCGGTTCCCCTGGCGGCAGCGCCAGACATTGAACCTGCCGGGAGGAAGCGCCGCAACCCAGGCCTCGACGGCACGCCCCTCGACGGCACCGCCGGGATGTCCAGTGTAGATTGCCACGGTAATGATCCCGCCGGGCAGAAGAAGCTCCGCGGCCTGCTCCAGGGCGGCAAGGGTGGTTTCGGAGGATGTCACCGTTTCCCGTGGCGCGCCGGGGAGAAACCCCAGATTAAATACCACCGCCTTGACCGGTGCGGAGACCACTTCCGCCAGGCGCTCATGCCCCCCGTTGACCAGGGCCACACGCTCCAGGCACCCTGCCCCGGCGAGGCGGTCCTCCGTGGCGGCAAGGGCCGTTTCCTGAATATCGAAGGCCCAGACCCGCCCTTCCTGCCCCACCAACTGCGCCAGCAGGAGGGTGTCGTAACCATTGCCGCAGGTGGCGTCCACGGCATAGTCCCCGGTCTTCAGGCGCTCCCGGAGGAAAAAATGCGACAACGGCACCGCACCGTACAACCCTCTGCTCCCCATGCCGGACTCCTTACTTTTTACCCACCAGCGTCAGCACCGCCGGCAATACCAGGACGAAGGCCGCCTGACATGCGACCATGCCGATGCTCATGACCGCGCCGATGGAAAAGACCCCCTGGTGGTGGGCCACCATGAGGGCACCGAAACTGACCATGATGGTGAGGGTATTGTAGACCACCCCCAGGCCGGTGCTGCTCATGATAACTGCGGCGGCGTCGCCGTCTTCGCGGCGGAAACGGTTGATGATGTAGATGCCCGAGTCGACGGCAATACCGAGGATGAGGGGCATTACAATGATATTGGCCGAATTGAAGCTGATGCCGAACAGCCACATCCCCCCTACCATGAGGAGAATCCCCACCACAAGGGGAACCAGCCCCACGAGCGTGTAGGTGAAACTGCGGAAGTTCACGAAAAGGATCGCCACAATGGCGGCGAAAGCATAGATAAAGGCCCGCAGATACGCATCGCGCATGATGGTCATGGACTCGTAAACCATGACCGGCTCGCCGTTGGCCCGGGGCGCCACGCTCCGCACCTGGTCGAGGAAACGCTTCAGGGGATCCCGGTCGAAAATCTCCTCGCGGGGCGCAACCTGGAGGAGGTACTTCCCGCTTTTCCCCACGAAGATCTTCCGCAGTTGGGGCGGAATGTCCCCTTCGGTCACCGGAGTAACGGCGAGGCTGTCGGCAAACATGCCGATTTTATCCGGGAAAGAGGCTAGCATCCCCCCCTGGAAATCCCGGAGCATGCCGAGGGCGTTTCGGTCCTTCTCCTTCTCGAGGGTGGCAAAGAAGCGGTCCAGAGTGGCCAGGAATACGCCTACCCGCTTCGCCTCAGGCCTCCGCTCCTTTTCCAGATGGAGCTTCAGCCGCTCCGCGGAGTTACGAAAATCCTCGAAGACCGTCGGGAGTTCCATGACCCGCAGGTCCTCCTCGTAGGGGACGGGTTTCACGTCGGCCAACTCCCGGCGCAAAGCTGCCAGCTCGGCCAGCTTCGCCTCCTGATCGCCGGGGACAAAAGTGGCGATACTCACCACGTGGTCAACGGCGGGAAGTACTTCAAGACGCCGGGTCAGCTCCCGTGCCTCCGCGGCTGACGACGCCACTACCTCGGCGAAATAGCCGGAATTCTCCTTGCTGCGCATCAGCTTGTAGGCGTACTCCACCGGCTCCAGCCCCTTGGCCTGAAGGTTCATGAGGTTGTAGTCGAACCGGGTTTCCATGAGGGGATAGAGCGACGAGGCGCAAAGGACGATGGTGATGCCAACCACCGTCTTGGGGTGCCCGAAGAGGAACCGCTCCAGCCCCTTTACCCAGGGAGACCGGTTGAGGAGAGTGGCGGCCCGCGCCTCCCGCGCCTCCTCCTTCCTCTTGCGGTAGGGAGCGAGAAGCACCAGGAAGGCCGGCAGAACCGTGAAGGTGACCAGCACGCACGCGCCAATCCCGAGCGACGCAATGATTCCCAGTTCGGAGACCCCGCGGAAGTCGGTGAAAATGAAGGTAAAGAAGGCAGCCGCAGTGGTGGCGGCAGCCATAATGATGGCCCGCAGGTTGCGGTTGAGGCCGATGGCGACCGCATCCAGCTCCCCCGCCCCGAGCCCCAGTTCCTCCTGGTAGCGGAGCACCACCTGGATGCCGTACTCAATGCCGATGCCGATAAGCATCACGGCAAAAACCATGGAGAGGATGTTCAAATGACCCACCACCAGGGTCGCCAGGCCGAAGGAGACGCAGATGGCCACGATGAGGGCCGTCATGGCTGCAATAACGTTGAGCATCCCCCGGAATGCCAGAAGGAGGAGCACCACCGTCAACGCCAGGGAAAGGACTGTGGCAATGGTTATGTCCCGCTCGCTGGTGGCCATCTCCTCGTATTCGAGGACCGGCGTACCGGTCAGCCCCACCGTGACCCCGGCAAACTCGGGGAGAGCCCTCAGAGCGGCAACTTCCTTGCGCACCGCTCCGATGGCCTCTACCGCGGGGACAAAGCTCCCCGGATCCTTCACCGGCCTGACGGCGAGGATCTGCATCCGGCCGGCCCGGGCCAGGGTAGACTCTCCTCCGAGAAATGCCTCCTCAAGGGAAAAGGAGCCCTTTTTGCCGCCGCCAAAGGAGTCAATGCCGGCACCCAGCTTGTCAAGCATGAAGGTGAGGCCCGCCAGTTCGGCCGGTTCTCCCTTCTCCCCCGCAGCCACGTAAGCATCCATCCGGCCGGTCAGGTGGGTGAACAGGGTCTGAACGGTGGGCGCTGCCGCCAGCTCCTTGAGAACCGGCTTAGCCATGGTAAAGTTCTTCCGGAGGCTTTTGATTTCCTCAAGGGGCATGAGAAGGAGGCCGTGCTCCCGGAAGAACGGCATACCGCCGGGGAAAAAGACCTCCCGGAACCGGGTGCGGTCCGAAGTCAGCTTCCCGTAGAGCCGTTCCCCGAACCGGGATACTGAGGCAGCGTCGGTGCCTTCCATGACAACGACGATCTCCTCCCGATCGCCGAACTCGGCCCGGATGGCCCGGTAATCCTGCTGGAACTGGGCGTTTCGGGGCATCAGATCGTCGCGCCCGGTCAGGAACTTCATCTGTCCTTTGGTATAAATTACCGAAAGAGCCGCCAGAAGGAGCGCCACCGCAAGAATCAGCCTCGGGTGGCGGGCGACGAACCCGAAAAGTCCGGTAAAGCGTTTGCTATCACCACTCTTGTGCATGTTGACCGTTTCCTCATTAGCCGGTGTCGGGTAAAACTTGCGAAGCGTACCACACCCCGCCGGCAAAGACAATCTTCCCGCCCGAGGCCGCCGTAACCCGCCGCGGCATTGGGCAACACGGGAAAAATATGTATTTTTCATCGCTACTGTGTTAAAAATATGTACTTAATTCCGGCTTTCCCGCCCACACACCGGGAAATGACCGTCCCGAAAGACAAGGAGCAGAAGAGAGATGAATATCTCGAAGCACCCCATTTCGTATGCACTTACTTCCTTCAACGACGCAGCGAAAGATTCGGAGGATGCCCCGCAGAAAAAAATGGGCGGCAAGGTCCATCACCTTCCCGCCTCCATCTGGAAGAAACGGGGCGTTGAACAGACGAGCCCCCTCGACCAGACCATTGAACGGTCGCAGGAATTCTTCCTGCGTGAACAGCTCCCGGCCGGCTACTGGTGGGCCGAGCTGGAATCCAACGTCACCATAACCGCCGAGTACATCATCCTCTTTCGCTTCATGGGCCTGGTCGACCGGGACCGGGAGCGGAAACTGGCCAACTACATCCTCTCCAAGCAGACCGAGGAGGGATACTGGTGCATCTGGTACGGGGGGCCCGGCGACCTTTCCACCACCATCGAAGCCTATTTCGCCCTGAAGCTTGCCGGCCACCCGGCCGACCATCCTGCCATGGTGAAGGCCCGTTCTTTCATTCTCGAAAAAGGTGGCATCCTCAAATCGCGGGTTTTCACCAAGATTTTCCTGGCCCTTTTCGGTGAATTCTCCTGGCTGGGGGTCCCCTCCATGCCCATCGAGATGATGCTCCTGCCCAACGGCTTCACCTTCAACCTGTACGAGTTCTCCAGCTGGTCACGGGCAACCATAATTCCGCTCTCCATCGTCATGGCCGAGCGTCCGGTGCGCAAGCTCCCCCCCTGGGCGCGGGTCCAGGAACTCTACGTGCGGCCGCCGCGCCCCATGGACTACACCTTTACCAAGGAAGACGGCATCCTCACCTGGAAAAACATCTTCATTGGGATCGACCATATCCTCAAGGTCTATGAGGCGAGCCCCATTCGCCCCGGCATGAAAAAGGCCACGGGGATTGCCGAGCAGTGGATTCTGGAACATCAGGAACCCACCGGCGACTGGGGCGGCATCCAGCCGGCAATGCTCAATTCCGTCCTGGCGCTCCACTGCCTCGGCTACGCCAACGACCATCCTGCAGTGGCCAAGGGGCTCCAGGCCCTGGCCAATTTCTGCGTGGAGAGCGACGACGAAATCGTCCTCCAATCCTGTATCTCGCCGGTGTGGGACACCGCCCTTGCCCTCATGGCCATGGTGGACTCCGAGGTCCCCACCGACCACCCGGCCCTGGTAAAAGCCGCCCAGTGGCTCCTGGACCGGGAAATCCGCAAGCCGGGCGACTGGAAAATCAAGGCTCCGGAACTGGAGCCGAGCGGCTGGGCTTTCGAGTTCCAGAACGACTGGTACCCAGACGTGGACGACTCAGGCATCGTCATGATGGCCATCAAGAACGTCAAGGTGAAAGACCCCAAGGCCAAGGATGAAACCATCCGGCGCGGCATCGCCTGGTGCCTCGGCATGCAGAGCAAAAACGGCGGCTGGGGCGCCTTCGACAAGGACAACACCAAGCATATCCTTAACAAGATACCCTTTGCGGACCTGGAAGCGCTCATCGACCCCCCCACGGCGGACCTGACCGGCCGGATGCTGGAGCTCATGGGGACCTTCGGCTACCCCATGGACCATCCGACGGCAGTGCGGGCACTCCAGTTCGTTAAGGAGAACCAGGAGCCTGACGGTCCCTGGTGGGGACGCTGGGGCGTCAATTACATTTACGGCACCTGGTCGGTGCTCTGCGGCCTCAAGGCCTACGGCGAAGACATGGGGCAGCCCTACATCCGCAAGGCGGTGGAGTGGCTCGTCGCCCACCAGAACCCCGACGGCGGCTGGGGAGAAACCTGCGAATCCTACTGCGATCCGAAGCTGGCCGGTAAAGGCCCCAGCACGGCCTCCCAGACAGGTTGGGCTCTCCTTGCCCTGTTGGCTGCCGGCGATGTGGACCATCCGGCCACGGCCCGGGGCATCAGGTACCTGATCGAGACCCAGAAGCCTGACGGGACCTGGGACGAGGACCAGTTCACCGGAACCGGCTTCCCCAAGTTCTTCATGATCAAATACCATATCTACCGGAACTGTTTTCCCCTCACGGCCCTGGGACGTTACCGGGCACAGAAGAGACAAAGGGGATAACTCCCTGCACAGAAACGGCTTTCCGCGTGGGGACGGTCCGAAAACCGCCCCTGCGTTAGTTTTGACATGAAGGAAATATGAAGGTTTTTGTCACCGGCGCAACCGGTTTCATAGGCGCAAGCATTGTCAGGGAGCTGTTGAAGGATGGCTGCCAAGTCCGGGTACTGGCCCGGCCCGGCTCAGACCGGCGCAACCTGAATGGCCTCGATGTGGAAATCTGCGAGGGAGACCTCCGCGTCCCGGAATCCCTTGACGGGGGTATCAAGGGCTGCGAAGTTATCTATCACGCCGCAGCCGACTACCGCCTCTGGACCCGCACGCCCGCTGCCATGTACGCCGCCAACGTGGAGGGGACCAGCCATATCATGGAGGCGGCCCTGAAGCACGGGGTGTCCAGGGTAGTTTATACGAGCAGCGTCGGAACCCTGGGAAATCCCGGAGACGGCACCCCGGGCACGGAAACAACGCCCGTCAGCTTCTCCGACATGGTGGGGCATTACAAGAAAAGCAAATTCCTGGCGGAGCGGGAGGCCGAGAAGTTTCTCCCACGGGGGCTCCCCCTCGTCATAGTCAATCCATCGACCCCGGTCGGTCCCCTTGATCTGAAACCGACCCCCACCGGCAAGATCATCGTTGATTTCCTCAACCGGGCCATGCCCGCCTATCTGGATACGGGGCTCAACATCATCGACGTGGAGGACTGCGCCAGGGGGCACATCCTGGCAGCCAGGCACGGGAGAATCGGCGAGAAGTACATCCTCGGCAACGAGAACCTGACGCTGCGCCAAATCTTCGGCATTCTCGAAACGGTCACCGGGCTGCCCGCTCCGAAGGTGCGGCTTCCCTATACGCCAATCCTCATGGCGGCCTACGTGAACGAAGCACTGTCGCGGATCACCGGCAGGGAACCCCTCATTCCACTGGCAGGGGTGCAGATGGCCAAAAAGTTCATGTATTTCGATTCGTCCAAGGCGGAGAAGGAACTGGGGCTGCCCCGGCGTCCGGCCGTCGAAGCCCTTGGCCGCGCGGTGGACTGGTTCCGCACCAACGGCTATGTGCGATAAAGGGGATCATGTAGGGGCACTTAACGAATTGCCCCTACGCAACAAGGAGAGCGTTATGCACAAGCTGCTCGACACCATAAACAACCCGGCTGACCTCAAGAATATTCCCCGCCAGGAGCTTCCGGAACTGGCCGCCGAAATTCGCCGGTTTCTCATTGAGACCGTCGCGCAAACCGGCGGCCATCTGGCCTCGAACCTGGGCGCCGTGGAACTGTCCGTCGCCCTCCACTACTGTTTCGATTCTCCCGCCGACAAGCTCATCTGGGATGTGGGGCACCAGGCATACACCCACAAGATCCTCACGGGCCGGCGCGACAGCTTCCACACCCAGCGCCAGTACCAGGGAATCAGCGGCTTCCCCAAGCGGAGCGAATCACCCCATGACGCCTTCGGTGCGGGGCACTCCTCCACCTCCATCTCGGCGGGTCTCGGCATGGCGGCCGCCCAGGATCTGAAAGAGAGCGGCAACCGGGTCATCGCGGTAATCGGCGACGGGTCGCTGACCGGCGGCATGGCGTACGAGGCCCTCAATCAGGCGGGACACCTGAAGAAAAACCTGATTGTCGTCCTGAACGACAATGAGATGTCCATCGCCAAGAACGTGGGGGCCTTCTCCTCCTTCGTCTCCCGCAAGATGACCGGCAGCGACTTCCGCAAGCTCAAGAAGGAGATGCAGGGGCTCCTGGAATCAATCCCGGCCATCGGCAAGGATATACTCCACTTCGCCCGCCGCGCCGAAAACTCCCTCAAAGGCTTCCTCACGCCGGGGATGCTCTTCGAAGCGCTGGGCTTCGATTATGTCGGCCCGATTCCGGGCCACGACCTCCCGCAACTGCTGGAAGTATTCGAGAATGTCAAGGGGATTGAAGGGCCGGTGCTGGTCCACGTCATGACCACCAAGGGGAAGGGGTATCAGCCGGCGGAGGAGAATCCCGACGTATTTCACGGGGTCGGCCCCTTCGACGTAGCCACCGGCAAGACGACAGGCGGCAAACCGGGCGCGACATCCTACACCGGGGTGTTCGGCGCGGCGCTCTTAAAGCTGGCAGAAGAGGATGAGAAGATCATCGCCATTACCGCGGCCATGCCCGACGGCACCGGACTAACCCCCTTCGCCAAGCGTTTTCCGGAGCGCTTCTTCGACGTGGGTATCGCCGAGCAGCACGGGCTCACCTTCGCGGCGGGACTTGCCGCCGCCGGTTTCCGTCCCGTGGCGGCCATTTACTCCACTTTCCTCCAGCGGGCCTACGACCAGATATTCCACGATGTCTGTCTCCAGAAGCTTCCGGTGACCATGGCCCTGGATCGTGCCGGACTCGTGGGGGACGACGGCCCGACCCATCACGGGACCTTCGACCTCTCCTACCTGCGGCACCTGCCGGAGATGACCCTCATGGCCCCCAAGGATGAGAACGAACTCCAGCACATGCTGAAGACCGCCATCTATGCCGGCCGTCCCGTGGCACTGCGCTACCCCCGGGGAGCCGGCTACGGGATCCCACTCGATCAGGAATTGCAGGCCCTGGAGATCGGCCGGGGCGAGCTCCTGTCCCACGGAGACGATCTCGCCATCGTCGCCATCGGCTCCACCGTCTACCCAGCTCTGGAGGCGGCAAAGTTTCTGGAGGCCAAGGGCATCCGGGCCACGGTGGTCAACGCCCGCTTTGTGAAACCCCTTGACCGGGAGCTCATCCTCAACGCGGCCATGAGGACCGGCTGCATTATCACAGTTGAGGAGAACGCCCTCCAGGGAGGCTTCGGTAGTGCTGTCCTGGAACTGCTGGCCGACGAAGGGATGACCGCCGTGCGGGTCAAGCGGATCGGCATCCCCGACCGCTACATCGAACAGGGCCCCCAATCCCGGCTTCGCGCCAACCTGGGGCTCGACGGAGCCGGCATCGCCGCCACGGCGGAGGCATTTCTGGCAGCGAAAGGGCAATCGGTGCTGTCGCTGGTAAAATAACGTATCACAGGGGCGCAGCAAGCGGCGCCCCTTCACAACCCAATCTGCTGAAAGGAAGTACCATTTAATGCGCTTTCCCGCGAGACTGAACTACGACCTCACAAAATACATCATCTCCAACAAGATGAAGAAAATCGAGAAATTCCCCCTGGTCCTCATGCTTGAGCCGACCCACCTCTGCAACCTGGCCTGCTCCGGCTGCGGCCGCATTCGCGAGTACGCCGACACCATCCAGCAGATGATGAGCCTGGAGGATTGCCTGAAGTCCGTGGACGAATGCCCGGCCCCGGTAGTGACCATCACCGGCGGCGAACCATTTCTCTATGAAAATATTTACGAGCTGATCCCGGCGGTCCTTGACCGGGGCAAGCACGTTTATCTCTGCACCAACGGGCTGCTGCTGGAAAAGGCCCTGGAGAACATCAAGGTTCATCCCAACTTCTACCTCAACGTCCACATGGACGGCCTCGAAGAGACCCACGACCGGATACTGGAGCGCAAGGGGACCTTCAAAATCGCCATCGAGGGAATCAAAAAGGCCAAGGCCAAGGGATTCCGGGTCTGCACCAACACCACCATCTTCAAGGATACCGACCTGGTGGAAATCGAGATGCTCTTCTCGCTCCTGACAGACCTGGGCGTGGACGGCATTCTGGTGGCGCCAGGATTCGATTACGAAGCGGTGGGAGAGCACCTCTTCCTGCAGCGGCGGGAAATCGAGAAGAAATTCGAGGAAGTCTACCGGATGAGCAAGCGGTTCCGCTTCTGGTCAACCCCCATGTATCTCCGTTTCCTCAAGGGGGAGAAGAAGCTCGACTGCACCCCCTGGGGAAACCCGACCAGGAACCCCCTCGGCTGGAAGGCGCCATGCTACCTCATTACCGACACCCACTATCCCAGCTTCCGGGAGATGATGGAAAATACCGACTGGAGCAAATATGGCGTTGGAAAAGATCCCCGCTGCGCCCAGTGTATGATGCACTGCGGTTTCGAACCGACGGTGGTTTCGGAAATCGGTAAGAGCTGGAAAGATATCCTGGAAATGGCCGTGTGGAACATGTCGTAACATGGAACCGGCGGTAATGTGAGATAACAAAAGAGAGGGGCGACCATTCCAGCGGTCGCCCCTCTCTCATTTTTGCCTCACTATCCGGCTAACCGGGCTACGACACCTTGAACCGCCCTACGAGGTTGTTGAGGTCGCCGGCCAGCTCGGCAACCCGCGATGCCGCCTGGGCCGACTCCTGCACCCCCTTGGCGGTTTGCTGTACCACTTCTGAAACCTGCTGGACGTTGCCGCTGATCTCGCCGGTGGTGGCAGTCTGCTGCTCGGCGGCGGTGGCAATCTGGCTCACCTGCATGGCCAGTTCGTTGATCTGGCTCAATATGTCCTGGAGGGCGGCACCGGACTGCTGGGCATCGGCAGTCCCGGCAGCCACCTCTTGAACCCCCTCCTCCATGGCTGCAACGGCTCCCCGCGTCTCCTGCTGGATCGTCTTGATCATCTCGCCGATTTCCCTGGTGGCCTTTGTGGTGCGCTCAGCCAGCGCCCGCACCTCATCGGCAACAACCGCAAAGCCGCGCCCCTGCTCGCCGGCACGGGCAGCCTCAATGGCTGCGTTCAGGGCAAGAAGGTTGGTCTGATCGGCGATATCCTGGATCGTGCCGACAATCTCGCCGATTTGCTCGGAGCGGGAACCGAGGCTCTCTACGGTTCTGGCGGAACTGCGCACCCGTTCAGCGATCCGCGCCATGCCGTCAACGGTCCTCTGGACCACCACAGCTCCGCCGGTGGCCGATTCCGTTGCACGGTGGGCCGCCTCGGCCGCCACCTGGCAGTTCTGGGCAATCTCGAAGGCTGTGGCGGCCATTTCCTCCCCTGCGGTGGCAACGGTCCCGGTCTGGGCGGCCACTTCCTCAACACCGGTGGCCATCTGTTCGGAGGTGCTTTGGACCTGGTTGGCGGCCGTGGCCACCTGCTCCGAATTCACGCGGATTCCGGCAATAACTCGCGCGAAAGAATCGGCTGTCTCGTTGAAAGCCCCCCCGATGTCTCCCAGCTCATCATTGGAAAGTCCGTCAGCGCGCCGGGTCAGATCACCGGCGGAAACGGCGGCAGCAACAGATGCCAGCTCTTCGGAACTGCGGCGCAGCGACTTAAGGATGAACAGGCTCAATATCCCCCCCAGCGCCACGGAAAACGCCAGTCCGATGATCAGGACAATCCTGTTGAATGCATAGTTTTTCTCATCCAGATCATGGGCGTTTCTGGCCGCGGAGAATTCCCGGTCGATCAGTGTTGCTATGGCAGCATCGGCCGGCTTGAAGAGAGGGTTGATTTTCTGGAGGGTAAGGCGGGTGCCGTCATCGTACTTGCCGGCATGCAGCGCATCACGGACAGGGAGCAGGCCCTCCTGCTCAAACGCCACTCGCGCGGCATTGAACTCTGCGGTAAGCTTGCGCACCTCGTCACTCTTGGGCAGCTTTTCATACTGCTTCCAGAGAGCGTCGATCTCATTAATATTCTTGGCTACTGCTTCGATATGAATGGAAAGGGGATGATCATGGAGCGAGCTGTTCACGTTTCCCGGATCATGCTGTATGGCGAGGAGGAGCTGAACCCGGTTGTCGCGCATGAGTCCGGAGACTTTGCTGAGAATCCGGACGCTCTCCATGTTTTCTTCATAGAGGTGCCGGCTGGTGGAACTGGCATCCCTCATTCCCGAAAGGCCGAGAATGCCGAAAGCAATGAGCATTATCGAGAAAAAGGTGACGATGAAGACGATTCGGGCCTTGATCGTGAATCTGAGCGACATAGAGAATTCTCCTTCACTGAAATAAACTGGAACCGCGCCCCGCCATGTGACCACGCGCATGAGTTCTATATTTAAGTTTCGGAGGAATCCCTAAGAACTTGAGAATCTATTAGATATTTTTTTAATAAAATCAATACATTAACACAATCTCACTGCACCGCCGCGCCGAACTCTACCCGTGCAGCTCCCCTCTTGTCCTCGGGCGCCTTGTAGATATCGTCCGCCCTGAGGAAGAGGCGTGCCGGGTCCACTTTGCCCGGACCGGCCAGGAGAGCCTTCACCACCCCGACACGCTCCGCGGCCAGGGCCTTGAGCTCTGTGTCTCCGACTTTCGTGTTGGCAAGGATCAGTTTGCGCATCTCTGCATCGGGCAGCCCTTTCTCTAAACCGAGCACATTGCGGGGCTTGGGAAATTTCTCCTTCTTGTAGACAGCCTTGAGGTAACGGGATGCCTCGTCAGGCGCGACAACCATTGTATCCGCCGAATCTCCCGGCTGGATTCGCTTTTCTTTCACCATCTCCAGGAATTTTTCCGCTTTCAACTTGCGGTTCAGCAATTCCAGCCGGTAGCCCTCGGGATCCCGTTCCTTGTCCACGTAGCCCTTGATGTCCACTTTGAGGGATGGCCGGTCGTTCAGTGCCAGGGCTATTTGGGCCAGTTTCGCCTGCTCGGATTCGGCCAGATGGGCCGACCCGGCGGCAAAGGGAATCACGCTGAAGTCCTCTTTGCTGCCGAATGCCGACTGGAGCAGGGAGAAGGGAGAGGTTGCCGCCTTCACGAGGAGGTTCTTGATGATCTGCCAAACCACGCGCCAGACCTTGAATTGGGGGTCGTCGGTGCGGCCGGTGACCGGTATGTCCAGGTGGATCTCACCCTTGCGGTCCTTGAGGAGCGCCACCGCCAGCCTTACCGGCAGGCTGGTGGCCTTGTCGCTCTCGATCTTGTCGCCGAAGGTGAGCTGATCGATAAAAACCTTGTTCTCGGAATTGAGCTGCTTGTTCTCTATGGTGTACTTCAGGTCGAAGGAAACCTTTCCACGGTCAATGCCATACCCCACGTAGGTGCCCGAATAGGGGGTAAGCGGCGTCAGGTCTATATCGGCAAAGCGGACCGTGATGTCGGCGTAAAGGTCGTCCCGCAATGGATTCAGCTTGCCGGTAATCTGGAGGGGCGAGAGGTTCTCCAGGTTTCCCCGCAGATCCACGTCGGCGAACCGGCTTTCCTCAGAGGAGAGGCCGCTGATCCGCCCACCGAGGTTGTAGAAGGTGGTGTCGTATTCCCGGCTCATGTGATGGTCGGAGAAGGCAAGAGTCCCCTCCTGGAGGACAACGGTGTCAATGGTGATCTGGCGCTTGGGTTTTGCCGGCTGGGCCGGTTGCGGCGCCGGCGACTGGGTCGGCTGAACGGCTTGCTGTTTCAGCTTGTCCTGGTCCCCGGTCCCCGGTTCCTGGTCCCCCCCTTTCTGGTCGCTGGTATAGAGTTTTTGTAGATTGAGCCGCCCATCCCGGTCGATGACGATCTTCGAGAAGAGCTTGGCCACGGAGACCTCCCCGATTTTAAGGGAGAAAGGTTCCAGGCTGCCGGACACTTTATCGAGCTGAAGACTATCCCAGGTAATGAGATCATCGGCATCGGCGTCAAGGCAGTGGAAGGAACGGACGCCAAGGGAGCCGCCGAAGGTGCCGCCGAGCCTTCCACCGCGCTTCGCCAGCGCATAGCTTATACGGGTGTCGAGGGCACCATCCGCCAGGATCACGTTAAGCCCCTCGGGGAAATAGGCGTCGAAATCGGTAAGGGGAATCCCGCGCAGGGAGATATTGCCCTTAGCGGCAAGGGGATCAGGGGCAATGGTTCCTGACGCGTTGAGCGCCCCCCGTTTCCCGTAACCCGCCGTAAGTCGGTAGGGCATCGTTTCCAGTCGGGGGCCGGTAATATTGCTGACGTTGAAGCCGATCCGGCGCAGGTCGAAGCGGGGATTGCCGACCGCCTTACGGTCGGTGAATGAGATATCGAGACCGCCGGCGGTCACCGAGGCAATCCGGTACCGGAAGGGACTGGCGGCCGGATTGCGGGTCTCCTTTGCCGCCGGACGCTTACCCCCACCGCTCTTCTTTACAAGAGCAAGGGGAGAGAGGTCCCCCGAAGCATCCCGGGAAAGGCGTATGTTGCCATCCGACAGGGTCACCTGGGCCACGTCCAGGCGGTTTTCCTTCTGGCTGAACCGCCCCCCCGTCGCCTCCAGCCGGGCAAGGCGAGCCCCGTCCCTGGAGCCGAAGGAGACTGCAAGACCGGAAAGCCGCACCGCCAGTTTGTCGGCGGTCAAACCAGCGGCAGCATCGTAGGCCACCTGACCGGAAAGGTCGAGCTTACCCTTTACCGGCGCAGTGAGAGCACCGGCAAGATAGGGATAAAATGTATCGAGAACTACCCCTTTCAGGTCGGCTGTGGCGGTGGCGGACATGGGTTCTGGGGAGAAGCCCCCCGTAACGCTGGCGGACTCGCCCCGTCCCGTGGCAAAAGCCAGGGTGTAGTTCGCCGTCTTCCCCGACCGGGTGGAGAAGCCCCGCACCGTGAAGGCAATATCGCGGGCTTCTGCCTTGAACCCTTGGGGAGGGACGAAATCGGCAAACGTCACGGTCCCTCTGCGCAACTCAAACTCTCCCACGTCGATGACCGCTTTCCCTTTTGGCTTCTCCTTGGCTGCCTCCCCAGGCTGGGGGGGCTTTTTCTCACCCTGGGCGAGGCGGGTCACGTTCCACACGCCTTTGCCGTCCCGCGACAGGTGCAGCACGGGGCCGTCGAGGGTGACTGAAGTTAGGGAAATTGCCGGGGCGAGCAGGTCGCTGCGGCCTATCACCACCCCGAGCCTGTCCAGGGCGGCAAGGGGCGCGCCGTCAGCACCAGAGGCCTTCAGATCGGCCAGGGACAGCTCTCCATTCATGAAGAGTCCTGGATTCCGGTTGGCATCGATGCGGTAGGTCAGGGCAAGTTTTGTCGCGGCAGTTCCCCGCTCCACCCGCACCGGAAGTTTAACCGGCACATAAGCCAGGTAGTAGGGGATATCCAGATCCTTCAGATTCACATCGAGGGAGTACTCCACGGCCGAGGCAAAGGGCTTCAGCTTGCCGTCCAGGGCAAGGGGCGAGCCGTTCACCACCGCCCGGAACCGTGGGGCAATGAAGATATCGGCATAGTGGGGAATGGTGCTCACGAAGGGGACCCCCAGCTCCAGGCCCCTTACATGGTGCTGTTTCTCGGCGGCAAGCCCCCGGTCGATAAAATCGATGGAACCGTTAACGATGGAGATGTTGGAGACGGAAAACCTGGCCCGTTCCTTGGAGGGCTCGGGCTTCTCAGGCGCTTTCTTTTCCAGGAGATCGGAAAAATTATAGGCATTGGCCCCGGTCCGCACCAGATGTACATAGGGAGAGCGAAGTCGGGCTTCGGAAACTATCGGGGCACCACGAAAGATGGAGGAGGGGCTCACGGCGACCCTGGCGCTGGAGAAGGAGGCGAAGGTGGTGGCCCCATCCCGTTCGGTAAGGCGCACGCTGCGCACTTCGGCGGTCCAGGTGACGGGATTTATGCTCACACCTCCGATGGAAAGCTTCCGCCCGGTAGCCTCCTCCACGGCCTGTATCGCACGGCTTCTCACGATGCCCGGCAGAACGAAAGCGGTAAAACCGGCAAGTATCACAAGAAAAATTCCGCAGCCGATGAGAATTTTATGCCAGGTTTTCATGCTCTCCCCCACCCCTCCAGTTATCCATCAGACAGGGTACCTTTCTATTAATGTGCCAGAAATCGGTACCGTGTCAAAGAAAAAGGCCGCTGGCGCGGCCGCTCTCCTTCGCTTCCAGGACTCTTATCAACGGTGCCGATAGAAGAGTTTTGCAGTGGGAGTATCGCTGTCGGGATACTCCCCACAGAAGAGGACGGTGCCGGGGTACGGCGCGAAGAGCCGCGCCAGCTCCCCCTGCTGGAGGAGGAAGTCCTTCCGGTGGGGAACCGGCGCAGTGGGGGATTCGAGGATGGTGTCGAAGAGGATGACGCCCCCCGGCGTCAGGGCCGCCACTTCCTGGGGAATCAGCTCCCGGAGGAGGAAATTGAAGTTGATGATGAGGTCGTAGGTTTCGGTTATGGAGTACTCTTCCAGATTCACGAGGCGAAAGTCGCAGTCAAGCCCATCCCGTTCAGCCCAACCGCGGGCCTTGGCTAGCCCAACGGAAGAGATGTCGAGACCGGTGACGCTGAACCCATGCCGGGCCAGAAAAATACTGTTCCGCCCTTCGCCGCAGGCGATGTCCAGGGCCTTCCTGCCGGGGCAGAGGCGCTTCACCTCCTCGATCCGCTCGGCCAGGAATTTCGAGGGGTTCGCCCCCAGGAGAAATTCCTCGCTTTGGTACCGCTCGTCCCACCGTCTGCTGTCGTCGTTCATGGCATTCACCCTTGTCCGTTGATGCCGCATTGCACCATGGATAAACTTTAGCAGGAGAACGCCGGCGCGTCACGGGCGAACTGCCCAACCGGATCAGAAAACCGCCTGCACCTGAAGGTAGCCGTAGTTGATATCCTTGCCGCTCCCGGTGGCTTCATCAAAGAAGCTCCCGGTGAAGAACCGGTTGGCACTGGCAATGAGGCTCACCTGGTCGGTAAATTTGTACGTGAGGATAAGGTTGGTCTCGAAGCCGATATTCTTGCTTATGCCGGCCGGGGTATTGACCGCCCGGAAGTAGTGGCCGTCCAGGGAGACGTTGACCTTTTCGGAGAGATCCACCCCGCCTCCCACGGTGATGGCATGGAGCCCGCTGGCGTGGACCTCGTTGCCACCTGCATCCAGGGCGGTGACGCCCGAGAGATCACCGATGACACTCATGTCGCCGATGAGGGGGGTGTCGTTATTGGGGTTGTGGAACTCGGTGAAGTTACCTTTTGCCCCGTCGCTGTCGCCGGAGCCGAAGGCGTAGCTGATGAATCCTACCCCCGAGTAGCGGCCGAGGGCCGGGTCGATGGTCAGGTCCGCGTGACCACCGTAGGCGCGGATATCGTGGTGGGACGAGTCCTCAATGTGCCGTCCGAACTGGAAGACCGGCTCCACCTCAAAAGCGAACAGCTTTCCCATCTTCCCGGCAAGGCGCGCCCCCGCCGACCAGGTCCGCTCATCCTTTCCGTCGTGGGTGAGTCCTTCCCCGCCGGTATCCAGGAGACCGTAAAGGTCCACGGAGAGATTGTCGCTGGCGGCATAGGTACCGTAGGCGCCATAGAGCTCGCCGGTAATACCTCCGGAGTTGTCCTTGGTGTACTTGCCGGCGAAGAAATCCACGGTCAGGGGCTCCACTGGCTTCACACCCACCTTTACCGCATCGAAGCTCAGGCCGTCGAAGAAGCTGTCGGCCCCCAGCAGGAAGGTGCTCCCGTAGACCAGCTCCTGGCGGCCGGCCCTGATGGTCGCCTTCTTCGAGGGGAGGCCCCCCTCCAGGTATCCCTGGTAGAGACGGATTTTGTCGAAGTCCTCGTCATTGTAGGTGGCGTACCACTGCCCCTCGACCCGGGCTGAGAGATGGTCGGAAGGAGCGAAAGTCAGCGACGGACGGACCCGGACCAGAAGCTGGTCGTCCCCGTTCCCCGGCGTAAAGGTATAGTCTCTGAAATTGAAGTTCCGGATGGACTCTCCGCGCACCAGGGCGTCGAGCCCCACCTTCAGGGGGCCGAACTGCAGCGGATCCTTGACCCCGCCCCCGGCCGCACCGCTCCCCTCCACCACTGCCGGCGCACCGGCCCCATCACCCTCTGGGGCGGCCTGAACTCCCCCCGCCACTGCCAGCAACAACAACGCCGCTCCCGCTGTTTTCCTCATCATCTGCATCCTTCCTCCAGTTCCTGTGATTACTGCGTCGCGGCCCCCTCAGGGCAGGCGAGACAGTTCAGACAGTCCCGCAGGGTGCAGACACCACAGGAGTGGTACTGGAATACCGGGATGCCATTCAGCTTTGCGGCGGCCATGGCTTCGTTGCGCACCCGGTGGGACACCTTGTTGGTGAAGATGACCAGGGCATCGAAGCGCTTGAGCTTCGCGGCAATATTATTTTCCGACTGGGAGAAGACCCGCAGCTCGATCCCGGTGCGGACTGCCTCCTGGCGATAGTACCTTTCCAGGCGGTCCATACCGCCGATCAGGGCAAGACTCATAATGCAGCCTTTCTAATTTTGATATTCACTTTCATTGCAAGGGGACAAAAAAAGCCTGCGTCCAGCGTTCAGGCACTCCACTGCCGATGCACAGCCGCTGAGGTGTTGCGCCATACGGTCCCGGCAGCAGCGGAAAACCTCCGCAAGGCGGAGGCTCTCCCGGGGGTCGCCGAAGATCTTCCAGGGTCCCTGGCAGGCAAACGGAATCCGCACCAGTCCCATGAAGGCGGCCACATCCTTAAGGGGGTAGCCGAGAAAGACGCCGATCTCGTGGGGGAAGGAATCACCCCCCATGCGGGAGCTCAGCTCGCCAAGCACCCGGTCCAGGTCTGACAAATCCCCGTAGCCGGCCCGCGACAGGACCGCAGACGCGTCGGGACGCCGCACGAGCCCCCCAAGCGCCTCGGGCCGGTAAATGAGAAGAAGGGTCGAATCCCCCCGGTCAGCCAGCTCCCGGACGGCCAGGCCGCTTTCGGCCAGAACCTCCGCGCCCCACTCTTTCCAGAGGGTGTAGAGGTTGCGGCCGCATGGCCGGCGGCGGTTGGCGATACCGAGGAGGTTCGCCGGTTTCTCGCCGGCGATGACCTCCGCCGCCTCCAGGGCCAGGAACGACGCCAGGCACTCCCGGGGATCAGCGAAACGTCCCGCCACATCCTGCCACGCCAAGCGACTCCCCCCCTGTTGCCGAACCGAATATGCCAGTCCCATCAGCCACTCCATTTCACAGAGATTTTTGTGCAGCATATCCAAAAATCGCAATATTGATTTTGATTTTCATTTCATATATCAAAACTGTGGTTGCATTGTCAAGGCATTTACTAAAATAGACGCCATGGACCCTTTGTGATATTCGCGTCAAGCGAACTGCGGCCAATCTAAGAAATCTTGACCAAGGTCAAAGATAATGGAAGCCGGGTACGATATCACTGACTCACACAAACGATTGCAAACGGGTTTCGGGCAGGTATACTCAAGGATACCTTCTCGACACACTATCCATCACAACCACTCAAAGGAGGAAGCAAAAATGGGAATGTTCTGTAACCAGTGCGAACAAGCCGCCAAGGGCGTCGGGTGCGATATCATCGGGGTATGCGGCAAGAATCCCGAGGTGGCGGCACTCCAGGATCTCATGCTCTACGGCCTCAAGGGGCTCGGCATCTATGCAGAAAAAGCCCGGGAACTGGGCAAGAAGGACGAGGCCATCGACCTCTTCATGATCGAAGGGCTCTTCACCACCGTCACCAACGTGGACTTCGACCCGGTCCAGCTCGCCGGCAAGCTCCGCACCTGCTACGACAGCAAGGAAAAAATCAAGTCAATCTACGAGACCGCCTACCGCGAGAAGAACGGCGCCAGCGCACCGGCAATCACCGCGGGCCCCGCCGCCTGGGTCATCGCCGGCGACCTGGCCGGGCTCGTTAAGCAAGGCGAGGAGCACGGCATCAACACCCACCACGCCGACGCCGACGTCCGCTCCGCCATCGAAATCCTCATCTACGGCCTCAAGGGGATGGCCGCCTACGCCGACCACGCCTACATCCTCGGCAAGAAGGACGAAGAAGTGTTCGCCTTCTTCCATAAGGCAATGGCAGCCACCGCCGACCCGGCCAAGGGGCTCATGGACTTCGTGGGGCTCTCCATGGAGTGCGGCAAGCTCAACATCAAGGTCATGGGGATGCTGAACGAAGGGCACGTGGACCACTACGGCCACCCGGTACCCACCAAGGTTCCGACCGGCACCCGCAAGGGTAAGGGTATCCTCGTCTCGGGCCACGATCTCCGGATGCTCGAAGAAATCCTCAAGCAGACCGCCGGCAAGGGGATCGACATCTACACCCACG
>MTLE01001664.1_pt1 | contig 39014 bp, 29 predicted proteins | sample 1982461 | NCBI WGS metagenome assembly MTLE01 (sample SAMN05712605, study PRJNA340218) | biofilm metagenome | isolation source: sample SPL anode biofilm adapted to -200 mV | place: USA | collected 2012-02-03
AATACCACTGATAGGGGAAATTTTACTGTATTCGGCAGAAGTCATATTGTTTTGCGTAGGTACCAGCAGTTTATTGACATCTCCACTTACTGAAATTCGGTTATAATTATCAATAGGATAGTCAAACGATGCTCCGAGTCTTAAATTTGTAGGAATGAAATTACTTGTTTCGTTTTGATCATACGAAATTTTAGAACCAATATTGGATATATTTAAACCCAGATTTAAAGTTCCATCGGCGTTTTGCATGGTAATTGGAGTTCTGTAATAAGCCGCAATATCCGCAGCAACAGCAGCACCGGGATACATTTCTGTTCCACTTGAATATGAATTTATTCCGTTATTTAAATCGGAATATATAAACCTTAAAGTTGCTGCCGCTGAGAAATTTTCTGATAATTTACGGGAGTAAGCTGCATCAACAGCCAGTTCATTAGGATGGGCAGAAGTAAGAAAAGTCCCCTGAAGATCCGTTATATCAATACTTCCTAATGAAAAATATCTGAAAGAAGCACTTAAAGCCTGTTGATCATCAAGTTTCCAGTATCCAGCCAAATAAGCTAAATCAATATCACTAACTAATTTTCTTAACCATGGTGTATAAGAAACTGATACTCCTGCGTTACTTTCCATAAAAACATATTTGGCAGGATTCCAATACTGTGAGTTTACATCCGGTGCTGTAGCAGCTCCTATATCACCCATACCACCAGCCCGAGAGTCAGGAGCAATCGATAACGATGGAACAGCTGTGATAATTGGATTGTTTACCTGAGCAAAACTGCTCATTGAAAGTGAAATGAGAATACAAAGTGCTGATAAGTAATTTTTCATTAGTGAACTGTATTTTTAGAGGGTGCAATATTACTAAATTTTAATAATATACAGAATTAATAAACGTAGAAATTTCAAATTATTGTTCAACAACTAACATTTTGTTCGTTTTTGAAGAAACGTCACTGTCTGAAGTTTTTATATTAACACGGTATAAATAAATGCCGGTTTTTACTTTTTCGCCATTACTTCCAGTTAGGTCCCATTTTATATTGTCAGCCGATGCCTGAGAAAATGACCAAATTTTTCTTCCTGCAAGGTCAAAAATTTCCACCGTGGTTCTTAATATAGTTTCAGGTCTGTCATGATCCACTTTTATATATGTTTCAGTTTTTACAGGATTTGGATAATTATAAACAGAGAAAATTACGGGCGTTAATCCTTTTACAACTTCAAAGTCGATAGTTTTAGTTGTTGAATTGTTTAATAAATCCCAAACTCTGAAAGTAAGAGTATGTTTCCCGTTTTCCATTTCAGGAAGTTTGTATTTAACAGAACCGTCTGTGTAACTATTTGTAGCTGCCTGGAAATAGTCGTTTATAACATAAGATAATGTAGGGTCCTGATCAACTGTGAGAGTGATATCATGTCCTATACCACTTCCAACTGTATTGATTCCACTAATATCACTTACATTTGCTATGAATAAAGGAGTTTCATTTACCTTATCTCCTGAAATAAAGTTGTTCGAATTCAGATATAGCTGTACATCCGGTCCATCTGTTTCATTTACAAAATCAGGGTTTGTGCCACCTACAATGAAATTTTCATAATATCCCTGTGCTTCATAATCATTTACATCATCCTCTGCATAATAATTAATTCTGCCTGAACCAAAGTTATATTTTATATCTTTAGGCAACATGAACGAAAAAGTGAAAGCACCACTCTTAACTTCGGCATCACCTGAGAATAGTACATTTGGTCGGTCAGAATAGGTTAATGCACCATCATGCTCGTTGTTCAATGTTGTAATTCGTTGAACTTTATCATACACTACAACATGTACCGTTCCATTGAAATCGTTAATCCGGTTCCCATTATCATCTGCAATTATTCCCTGAACACTGGCTACAGATAGTGCTCTAAGAGTATCAGCTACTAAAACGCTATCATTTATTTTGGTTGTAACAACATTGTATTTGCTCGGGAAATCTAATTTGACAGCCGGGTCGCCCATATAAATGTAAGATAGTTTATTTATTTCTGTACCGACTTTATTTTTAGCATAAGGAAGTACATCTCCTATTCTGAGATTTTGACCTTTTACTTTTTTGAATAAATTTTCACAGAATAACTTATTCAATGTCATATTTTGTGAGGCATAAACAGGTCTGGCCGCAGAAAGAATTCCAATTCCACCACCGGAAGGATTCAATACCACCTGTTCTCCGGCAGAGACAATTTGCACATCAAATTGAAGAAAATCACAGGTGGCTCCCACAAATAATGGTAAATGAGAGTTAGAGAGATTTTTCACATCATTTATTGAAAGTATTGATTCATTTCCCCAACCTGTAGCGCCTGCATGTCCTGTATAGTCAAGCAATAATAATCCGGAGCGTAACAGATTCTGAAAATGACTTTTCGCCAGAGGATATGATTCACCACTTGCGGATATTTCCTGTTGATAAGCGTCGAGATATATTTTGTTAATCTGATAAGCCGGATATAACCTGCCTACAGAAGAAGCAACGCTATCTGCCTGTCTCATGTGTAATGCAGCATCACCATCATCGGCAAGGTAGCAAAGCTGATTTTTCCAGGCTCCTTTTCCGGTATTTTTCATGTAACCAATGGTTTTATTTACAACATTAGTGGCTTGTTGGCTTGTCGAAACCGGGAACCGTCCAATGCCAATATCCAGTAAGTTCGCAGGTACCTGAGTTCCTTCATTGTCGTCCAACAGGCCGAAATAGTCGTCAGTGACATACGATAAAGTTGTTATCAGCGAATTTTCAGCCTGATAAGTGAGAATTTTATTATCACCCGAATTTAGGATAACTCCTCTGTTGTCAAATGAACCTCTTCCAAAGAGCAACAAATATTTCGGCATATTTACTGAATCATTGGCTGCAATTGCCCTGTCATAAAACATCTTCATCAACCAACGATAGGAAGTAGCATCCGGAGCACCGGATGAAAATTCATTATACACCTGATCGGTAGTTACTACATTGACCGATAGATTGTCAATATCCCGATGAGCTTGTGCAAGAGTTTCAGCTTGCGACAAAAAATCGGGGTGAGTAATAATTGTAAGATTAGCAGGAGAAAGACCATGTAAATTCTGATTGGCAACAACACCGACAATCGTAGGTTTTGGAAATGCAGAAGAGGCAGTGGGGTCAATTGCCAGATAGTTCTTAACATCATTCCCCGAGTCAGTAAATGAGATTTGTCCATCAATATTTTGCGTGGGAATACTGCTGATATTTTGTTTATCAGTTATATCCCATATCTTTACATTAGAACCTGCACCACTTAGCATGTATTGATTGTATGTGCCAGTGCCTAAATAATCTACATTCTGGAACTGCATGGCTGAACCACTCATTATGAGTTTTCTCCGAACATTCAATTCTAAGTAATTCAAATATCCGACAGAAGTGGCTGTACTCTTATTATAAGAAATGTTAAATGTAAACTGATCGCTTTGAGGTGTGAATGTGAAAATTGCATTTCCCGCTTTAGCTATTTCATATGAGTCACTAGCTGATATTTGGGCAATATTGAGCGTTTTTGTTTGAGAACTATTAAGGCTTAATGAAAAACTTGACGCCACTGTTGACGACGCTGCAACATCCAATCTTGCATAAGTAGAATTAGTAGTTACAGGATTCGGAAAGGTGAAAGGAAAGTTATAAGATGTTACATCTCTGAAACTTTCACCATAAAAATCTTTTCCTGAGGAAATTATACTGAATAATTCTTTTTCGTACACCTGATAATCTGTGAATTCATTAACCTGATTTATTGTGATATTATCAGGCAAAACGATGTCTTTATTTTCAATTTTTTTGCCGGTACCTGCATCGGATGTGACAAAATAATATCCATAGTTTGAATACAGATTCAAAACATGTGTGAACATTGATTTTGTTTTATCATAAGCCCAACGGTTAATTCCCTGAGCGTAAAACAGAATGTAGTCTCCTGCATTGAAAATACCATCAGAACCTTTTTCCATGTCAATGGCGATTTCCTGTAAATCATCAATTTTTGGTAATAAAAAACTTTGTTCAAGCATTCCACCTCCATAACCGAAAATTCTCACATTGGCCGGATTGATACCCATGGAATTTAAATCTTCGTAGGTTAATTTATAAACTCCTGAATTTGTTATTTTGATTTTGACAAATTTTCCCTGAGCCAATACTGAATTGTCAGCATAGGTATGAATAGTTGATGCCGAAACTTTTTGTGGTCGCGATGACTTTGTGATAACCAAATCGAACGATTGGAGCTTTAGAATCTTCCCCTCATTTTTTACAAATGGCAAAACCAACACATCGAAATAGCTGATATTCTTGCTCCGTAATATATTGGTATTTAAAGATATGATCTCTGGAATTGAATTGCTGCCGGAGATAATTTCGTTTTCTTCCGGTGTCAAAGAAACGTATACCGGATTTTTAATTTCAGCAGAATAGGAAAAGGCAGGATCACAGCTTATTCTTTTGTTGAAATAAGGAATTCTGTCACTTCCGGGATACTGAGCTCCCTGAAACGAAACAACATTTATAGATGAGGAATCTGCAAACCATTTTTCTACACCTGTCCAATTCAGGGTTGTAGAAAAAATTTGTTCATTTTGTGCCTTTAGGGTGTTAATGAACAATACGAAGATTGCAACAACAAGTAATTTATATTTCATTTAAAGAATATGGACTTAAATTTTAAAAACATTTCATAACTTCTCATAATAACGAAAATAGTTTTCAATTATTATTTTTGAAGTGAAGGTATAAACAATTCAGCAAACAAATAAGAATTGGCTTTGCATACAATTTTATTTATTTGTGATAAAATAGATTACATTCAAATAATTAAATTTGTATTATTTAATGTAAAAATCGAACATTTTTTTGTCGGTAATATAACCTTCGAGGTGATCACCAATTACAACTTTTCCTACTCCAACCGGAGTGCCGGTAAAAAGCAAATCGCCTATTTTGATGGTAAAAAAACGACTTACATAGGCAATTAGTTCGTTAATGGGGAAAATCATATCAGCGGAACAACCATTCTGAACTGTTTTACCATTGATATCCAATCGGAATTTGATATTTTGAACATCGCCTAATGTTTCTACCGGTAAAAAGTTTCCGATTACTGCCGAGTTGTCAAAAGCTTTACAGATTTCCCATGGTTTTCCTTCGGCCTTTAATCTGCGCTGAACGTCTCTGGCTGTAAAATCCACTCCCAGTCCTATTTCGGCATAGTAGCGGCTCGAAAATTTTGAATCAATATTCTTTCCCAAACGGTTGAACTTGATGATTAGTTCAGTTTCGTAATGGAGTTCTTCTGAAAAATCGGGGATGTAAAATGGTTTGTTGTTTTTAAGTAATGCTGTGTCCGGTTTCATGAAAACGACCGGTTCTGTTGGGTTTTTGCTGTTTAATTCCTTGTTGTGTTCAGAATAATTCTGGCCTATGGCAAATATTTTCATTTTTTATTTTTTTTGCAGTTTTCGCATTCTTTGATAAAATTCAATCGGTTGAACATTACGGCAAGATGCGCATAAATAGAAGTGTTTTGTACAATGATATTTTCAGGGACACGAATTCTGAACGGAGTAAAGTTCCAGATTGCCTGAATTCCGCCGGCAATCATTATTTCAGAAACCATCTGTGCCTTATCTACCGGAACTGTAAGAATTCCGATATTTATTCCTGTTTGCTTTTGTAATTCAGCAAATCTGTCTAAATGATGAATAGGAATTCTGTTGATGCTCGAACCTGTTAATTCATACTTTACATCAAAACCGGCTACAATTTCCAAACCGAATTGTTCAAGTCCGTTATCGTGCATCAAAGCACCTCCCAGACTACCTACACCAAACAGAAAAGCCTTATGGGAATTTGTAAAACCAAGAAATTCTTCAAGAATTCCCACGAGTTCTTTAACATCATATCCAACTCTGGTTTTACCGGCAATATTTACATATGACAGATCTTTGGCTACCATTGATGCATCAACAGCTATATTTTTTGCAATCTGGGTAGAAGATAAATACATTTCGCCCTCTTTGAGAACTAATTGAGCATAAGCAAGATACCAGGGTAATCGTCGTAAGGTAGGTTCCGGAACTTTGAATTGAACGGGTATTTCTTGATTTGGCATTGTAAGGTAATTTTAAAATTAACTTACAAAAATAATCATTTTTTTTATACAGCCTCTTTTCGTATACATTAAATAACGATAAGTACGTTATTTAGGCATTTTATAAATTTATAATTCAGCTAAATTGATTAACTTTGCATCCTTATAAAAAAATAATATCAACCAAGCATTCATCGTTATTCATTTTCAATATATTATGGAATATAATTTCAGAGAAATAGAACAAAAGTGGCAGTCATACTGGAAAAATAATGGCACGTATAAAACCGAAATTGATAAAAATAAACCTAAATATTATGTTTTGGACATGTTCCCTTATCCATCGGGTGCAGGTTTGCATGTAGGACATCCGCTTGGTTATATTGCTTCTGATATTTTCAGTCGTTATAAACGTTTACAGGGTTATAATGTGCTTCACCCAATGGGTTATGATGCTTATGGTCTGCCTGCCGAACAATATGCTATTCAAACGGGACAACATCCGGCTGTTACCACCAAAAAAAATATTGCCCGATATAGGGAACAACTTGATAAAATAGGATTCTGTTACGATTGGGACAGAGAAATAAGAACCTGTGAGCCCGAATATTACAAATGGACTCAGTGGGCTTTTATTCAAATGTTTAATCATTATTTTGATATCAATATTCAAAAAGCTCAACCAATTTCTATCCTGATTGAGAATTTTGAAAAATCAGGAACAGAAAATGTGAATGCCGCCTGTACTGAAGAGTTGAATTTCACAGCTCAGGATTGGAAGTCAAAATCAGAAAAAGAACAACAGGAAATATTATTGAACTACCGGATTGCCTATTTGGCCGATATGAAAGTAAACTGGTGTCCGGCATTGGGAACTGTACTTGCAAACGATGAGGTAAGTGAAGGTGTTTCGGTACGTGGAGGCCATCCGGTTGAACAGCGTGTTATGCGTCAGTGGAGTTTGCGTGTTTCTGCCTACGCTCAGCGATTGCTGGACGGACTTGATACCATCGACTGGACTGATTCATTGACTGAAACTCAAAAAAACTGGATTGGAAGAAGTGAAGGTGCTGAATTGAAATTTAAGATAAAAGATCAGGATTATAGCTTTGAAGTGTTTACAACACGGGCTGATACAATTTATGGTGTAACTTTCATGGTTCTGGCTCCCGAGAGTGAATTGGTTAAAGTTTGCACAACCGCTGAAAAAGCTGTGGAGGTGGAAGAATATATTGCTTCTACAAAAAAACGAACAGAACGTGAACGTCTTGCTGACCGTCGTGTGACCGGTGTTTTTTCGGGCTCTTATGCTATTAATCCTGTAAGCGGATCTGAAATTCCTGTTTATATTAGTGATTATGTTTTGGCTGGATATGGAACCGGAGCCATTATGGCTGTTCCTGCTCATGATAGCAGAGATTATGCTTTTGCCAGACATTTTGGCTTGCCTATAATTCCTTTGATTGAAGGTTGTGATGTGAGTGAGGAAAGTTTTGATGCAAAAGAGGGAATCATGGAAAATTCAGGATTCCTGAATGGATTAACAGTAAAAGAAGCCATTGCCAAAGCGAAAGAATATATAGCTGAAAAAGGCCTGGGTAGAGTGAAAGTGAATTTCCGTTTGCGTGATGCTATTTTTAGTCGTCAGCGATATTGGGGAGAACCGTTCCCTGTTTATTACAAAGACGATTTGCCATATATGCTTGACGAAAGTAAATTGCCATTGGAATTGCCCGAAGTTGACAAATTTCTGCCAACCGAAAAAGGTGAACCACCATTGGGAAGAGCAAAAAACTGGGAAACAGAAGAACATTTTCCTCTTGAGCTTTCAACAATGCCCGGATTTGCAGGTTCGTCAGCTTATTATCTCCGCTACATGGATCCCAAAAATGATAAAACGCTTGTGAGTACTGAGGCTAATAAATACTGGCGGAATGTAGACTTGTATAATGGCGGTACCGAACATGCCACAGGACATTTGGTATATAGCCGTTTCTGGAATAAGTTTTTGTTTGATTTAGGCCTGGTATGTGAAGATGAACCGTTTAAAAAACTGATCAATCAGGGAATGATTCAGGGACGAAGCAATTTCGTGTATCGGATTAAAGACACAAATACTTTTGTTTCATTCAATCTGAAAGATCAGTATGAAACTACTCAGATTCATGTTGATGTAAATATCGTGTCAAATGATACACTTGATATTGAGAAGTTTAAAAACTGGAATCCTGAATACAAAACAGCTGAATTTGTTCTGGAAGATGGAAAATATCATTGTGGTTGGGCAGTTGAAAAAATGTCCAAATCGATGTATAATGTAGTGAATCCCGATGATATTGTTGAAAAATACGGAGCTGATACACTGCGTCTTTACGAGATGTTCCTCGGTCCGCTTGAACAATCGAAGCCGTGGGATACAAACGGCATTGATGGAGTGCACCGTTTCCTGAAACGTTTGTGGAGTTTGTTTTACAAAGCTGGTAATTTGTTGATAAACAATGATGAACCAAATGCTGAGGAATTGAAATCTCTACATAAAACAATTAAAAAGATTACATTTGACATTGAGAATTTTTCGTACAATACTTCAGTTTCGGCATTTATGATTTGTGTAAATGAATTATTTGCTTTGAAATGTAGTAAAAAGGCAATTCTGGAACCGCTTGCTGTTCTGCTTGCACCTTTTGCACCACACATTGCAGAGGAAATGTATCATATTTTAGGAAACGAAGAAACTGTTTGTGATGCTCAATTTCCGGTTTGCAATGAAGATTTTCTGGTTGAAAGTTCTGTAAAATATCCGGTTTCATTCAATGGAAAAGTAAGGTTCACAATTGAACTTCCTGCTGACATGTCGAAGGATGATGTAGAGAAAAATGCTTTGGAAAATGAGCAAACATTGAAATATCTTGAGGAGAAATCACCTAAAAAAGTGATTGTTGTGCCTGGAAAAATTGTGAATATTGTACTTTAAATCGTTATTATAAAATTTAGTTAATAACTTATTTAAGGTTGGATTAAAAATGAATTTAAAATCAATTACCAGAGAAAGCTGGCGGAATATCCGTGAGTTTATTTTCATCGCTTTTGGCTTATTTTTATATGCCGGAGCTTGGAAGGGACTTTTATTACCGCATCAGATTACCGGTGGCGGAGTTACCGGTATTGGAGCTTTAATATATTATGCTACAGGAATCCCTATCTCTGCAACGTATTTTGCAATCAATTTTGTGTTGCTGGCTATTGCTGTAAGAACCGTAGGCTGGAAGTTTAGTCTGCGAACTATTTACGGGGTTATACTTTTAACGTTATTTTTTACCGTTATACCTCAGGCAGATAAAGGAACTTTTGTTAACGCGGATGAGAATTTTATGGCCTGTGTTTTGGGTGGAATACTTATGGGTGTGGGAATCGGCATTGTTTTTTTGGCAAATGGCAGCTCGGGAGGTACGGATATAATTGCTAAGGTGGTAAATAAGTACAGGAACATTACACTTGGTAGAGTCTTATTGTATTGCGATGTTTTGATTATTTCGTCGTCTTATTTCCTTAAATTCGGAAATGTCGAAAGAATCGTTTACGGGCTTACAACGCTTGCTATTTCCACAGTAGCAGTCGATATGGTGATAAACGGGGTACGGCAGTCGGTCCAGTTTTTTATTTTCTCGAAAGAATACGAGCAAATTGCAAATCGAATTAATATCGACGTACATCGTGGAGTAACAATACTCGACGGAACAGGTTGGTATTCGAAAGAACCGGTGAAAGTAATCACTGTTGTTGCCCGCAAAAACGAATCAATAAAAATTTTCCGTATCGTGAAAGACATTGATCCCAATGCCTTTATTTCTCAATCTTCAGCAATCGGAGTCTATGGCGAGGGATTTGATATTATAAAAAGTAAATAATTTCATCCATGAAAATTCTTTTTATTAGTTTCTGGTATCCTACAGTTTCTAATCCGAATAATGGAATATTTATAAAAGAGCATGCGCATGCAATACATAGTGCAGGTAACGAGATTGTTGTTCTGGCCGTAATAATTAAAAGAAGCAATATACTTTTCAGTAAATCATATACTGAATACGTTGATGAATCCGGCGTTCGGACTATTTGTCTTGAACTTGAAACGAAATTTTATGATATATTTTATCATGCTGTTCCAATTCAGTACATCTATTTGTTGCATGCTGCAAAAAAATTAATAAAAACAGGTTTTTCTCCCGATATAATCCACTCTAATGTGGTTTTCCCTGCTGGAATTTTAGGCCATTGGCTATCAAAGAAATTAAAATTACCCCATATTATAACTGAACATTGGAGCCGATTACCGCGCTTTATGAAAAAACCGGTTTTATCACAATGGGCAAGGTCAGCTTATGAAGAGGCGAAGTTTATTTTACCTGTTTCTTTGTTTCTCAAAAAACGCATTCAAAATGAAATCCTCACTCTTCCTGACCAAAAATTCAGTATTATCGGAAATATTATAGATACAGGCATTTTCAATTATAAAAAGAAAATTTCAAATCCTGAAATAATTCAATTTTGTGCAATTGCAACATGGGCCAATAAGAAAATTCCTGATAAACTTCCGGAGTTATTCATTGAAGCTTTATCAAAGGTGCAAACAGGTATAGATGCCAAAATCTCACTTACTATGATAGGTGGCGGCGACAAACTTGATGAATTACAAAATCTTTGTATAACGAAAAATATAAATTGCACATTTACAGGGTATATTCCTAAAAATGAAATCGTAAAATATTTACAAATAAGTGACTTTTTCATCCACGCAAGTACTATTGAAACCTTTGGAGTAGGAGTTGCCGAAGCGCTTATGTGTGGAGTGCCGGTTATCTGCTCAAATGTCGGAGCATTACCGGAATTAGTCAATGAAACAAATGGTATTTTGTGTAATAACACAATTGATGAGTGGATAGAAGGGATTAAATGTGCAATTAAAAGTAGATATGATAGGCAATCAATTTCGAATAGAATTGGGATTAAATTTGGGTTAAATGAGATTGGTGTTGATTTTAATAAAATATATGAAAAGATAAATTGTTGACGTACAAAAAAAAACGTTATTTATTTAATATTTAAATTTAAATATGTGTATATTTGTAAATGCATGTAAAAACTTTTCAAATAGAAAGACTGATTGGAATAAGGTGTTGAATATGTGTGTAATGTGATGATTGTTCTATTTGAATAAATTAAGAATGCAAGATCATTAAGTAAATTACAGTCTTAACCATGAAAATTAAATTTTGCATCATTATTGTGTTGTGTATTTTATCTGATTTGTCGATATCGGCTAAGGATATTTGGGTAAAACAAAACAGTGGAATAAGTGAAATACTGGTTTATGTTGATTTTCTAAGTCCTGATTATGGGTTTGCATTGGGTGGTAACGGAGCTCTGCTAAAAACTATCGATGGTGGATTAAACTGGGAAAAAATTAATACAGGGTATAATGTAAGCACAGGGACTGTTGATGCAGTAGATCAAAATACAGTCTTTATTTGTGGAGAAAATGGATTAATTATAAAGAGCATTGATGCTGGTAAAACATGGACAAAATTGAATACAGGTGTGTCAGTCTTACTTTATTCGATCAACTTTGTTGATAAGAATATAGGTTATTCAGCGGGAATAGGTGGTACTATTATTAAAACGATTGATGGAGGCTCGACATGGACACAACAAAACAGCAATATTTACAATCATATTTACAGGATTAATTTTTTAAATAAAGATACAGGTTTTGTTGCTGCAAAATATGGTGATTTGGCCAGAACTTTTAATGGGGGTATAACGTGGACTCCATTGAATTCAGGAACAACTTCGCAGCTTAATTATGTTAAATTTTATAGCAAATCTCAGGGATATATAATTGGAGATTATGGAACTATAAAATCAACAACTGATCTTGGAAATACGTGGACTTCAAAAAACAGTGGAACATCAGTGTTTTTAAATTGTGTAAGTTATGCCGGTTTAGATACTGCATATGTAGTAGGGATGAACGGAACAATTTTAAAAACGACAAATGCGGGGAACAGTTGGGTAAATGATAATTCCGGAGTTTCATCCAGACTAGTGTCAATTTGTATGTTGAACCCAAGTGTCGGTTATGCAGTGGGTGAGAGTGGAACTATCTTAAAATTGCAAAATATTTCAGATACGATAACCCGGTATTTTTGTGCTTCCGATCCTCAATTAACCCTTACCGCAAATAATAACTTTAAGTCATATATATGGACCGATAGTTCCGGGAATACCCTTGGAAGTAGTCAAACTGTTGTTGTAAATAATCCTGTTGACAGCATGATATATTATTGTAGTATGATTAGTTCAACCGGTGAAACTACGGCTTTGACATTTTTGACATTTAAATTCAACCCAGTGGTTGATTTCAATTATGATTATAACTGCCTGTCAAATACTGTTTCGTTCCTGAATCTTTCCGAGTCAAATAAAGGGACACTCTCCTATAAATGGGATTTTGGTGATGGAACAACATCAACTGAAGAAAATCCAAAACATGACTTTACTACAACAGGTATTCATCAGGTTACATTAGAAGTCTCAAATTCTCCATCGGATTGTACTGCGTCACTCAGCAGGTCAGTTGAAACTTTTATCTCATCACAGGTAGCTATTGCAGGCGATACTATAATTTGTACAGGAGGAACGGGAACTACTTTAAAAGGAACAGGTGCTGACAAATATGAATGGAGTACCGGTTCGACAGAAGACTCGATAAAGGTCGGGGCAAATGGTGGAAGATTCTGGATGATAGGTTATTCGAAATATGGTTGCGTCTCAGATACAGTATTTTGCAATGTAAAAGAAGAATCAGACTGGAATTTAAATGTAGCTGGAAATACATTTTTCTGCAAGGGAGGAGGTACTGTATTGAAGGCTTCTGGAGCAAGCAGATATGTATGGAGTACTGGTGAAAGAACTGATAGTATTATTGTTGACACTGCCGGTACTTACTCAGTTGAAGGATATAATGTATATGGTTGTGAGAAAACATTTAGCCTGAATGTTCAGGAGATGCCATTACCAAGTGCTGAATTTTATTTATCAGGAAATACGATTGACATTAGGAACAATCAGATCACCTGTTCAGCTCCTGCTCAAACAGATACTGAATTTAAATGGGAAATGGGGGATGGAAGTATTTTGACAGGAAACAATATTCAGTATTCGTATAATTTACAGACTCCTGAACTGGGTTATATTATTACATTAACTGCAACAACAAAAAGCGGATGTACAGAAGTTCAGACAAAAACGATAGAGGTAATTCCATTTATTCCAAATGTTATTACCCCCAATGGAGATGGTATTAACGATCGGTTTATGGTGGATTTTGATGTTACTATTTATGATAGGAATGGCATAAAGTTATATAAAGGATTTTCAGGCTGGGATGGGACTTATAAAGGTAAACCGGTTGATCCGGATACTTATTTTTACCTTGTGAGTTATAAAGATATACATAATACAGTCCAGTTAAGAAAAGGATATGTTACAGTACTAAGATAATTTGTTTGAATGAAAAAACAAAAATTCTATATTCTAAGTATTTTCTTTTCACTTTTTTTGTATCAAAATCTTTTCTCTCAGGTGGATTTAGATTTGGTTTCCAACTATTATAACCGAAGCATTTATAATCCTGCAAGTATAACCGGATCTGAGTATATTTATCTTTTTACAAATGCACGTTTGCAATGGAAAGATATTGTTGGTGCTCCACGAACTTTTAATGCAGAAGTTTATGGATATTCAGATAAATTTAATTCGGCTTTAGGATTATCCCTGATGAGTGATCAATTAGGCTTTGTCAAATTCATGAATCCAAAATTAACTTATGCCTATCAAATATCAAATGATAGAGAAAACTGGACTTTGTCAATGGGAATATCAGGAGGAATATATTCAAGATTCATAGACAGATCTCTTTACGATCCTGTTGAAATAGAAGATCCTGCATTGTTTTATAATTTTGAAAATATTATTCGGCCTGATGTTAATATTGGATTTGAGTTTGAATCAGAACATTTTATTGCAGGTTTATCAACTACTCATTTATTTTCAATATTAAAATCCAAAATGTTATTATTTAACACAAACCATCGTTATGGTTATGTGATTTACAGGAATTCATATTTAGAAATGTTGAATTATGATATAGGTTTGCGCTGTATCAATCATCAAAATTTCATAATAATGGAATTAAAAGGGGATGTACATTTTAAACATTCCACCGGATCAAATTATGGAATTAGGGAGATGTTGGATGTAGGCTTTAGTTATCAAACTTCAAAGCAATTATCTGCCATGTTTGGAATTAATATTTCTCCAAGTTTTAAAGTGGGGTATGTTTTCAATAAGAGCTTTTTGCCCGGTTATTCTCAAAATAATACGAATGAATTTTTGTTGATATGCAGATTTCCGGTTAAAAGCAATTCGTTGAGTAACAAATTTCTGGAAGATGGAGATTGGGGAATCTGATATACAAAAAATCATATTTTTTATAGAGTTATTTTTTTTGCGGTATTAATACAAAGATAATTGAATTTCAACTTCAGGAGTGAATAAATTACAAATGCAAATAAATGCATTTTGATGTATTTGAATCTTTTTAGAACCAGATAATTAGAATTTCTAATAGCATCTCTAAGAAATAACATTGCGTTATCGGTGTCTTCGTTTTTTAGGAAATTAACCGCACAGATTGTTAAATCGTTAGACTTCAATATTCTGTAATACCTTAGCTCGGCTTTATAACTTTCAATTTCAGGCAAACTTTCGATGTGAGAATCAACAACCTTAAAAAAATCTGCAGGCTCTGTTCTTCCCTGTTTTATCAGGTAGCTTCCCTGTGTTGTTGAGATTCTGTAAGATTGTAGAATTTCTGGTACAACCCCTATTTTATATTGCTTTGAGATACGTAGCCATGTATCAAGATCAGAAGAAGATTTAAATTTAGTATTGTCGAAAAAAGGAACAATTGTGGGAATTATTTCTTTTTTAAACATACAGGTTGGGGTAATTATAAAGTTTTTATGATGTAAAATATATTTGAAAAAATCCTCAAAACGGAAAACAGGCGATTTAATGGTTTTGGGTAAATACGGATTATATTTCTTCTTTATCGTAATGTCTTCATCATTTTCATCAATAAGTCTGCACAATGTAAATACTGCTTTTAGTTCATTGTTTTGTAAGAGATTTACTTCATTTTTTAATATCTCTTTATGGTATATATCATCAGCATGATAGAGAGCAATATATTCAGCTTCAGTTGTTAAGTTTGATAACAAATAGTTCCAGTTGTCCTCAGCACTCCCTTTGTTTGGGTTTGATATTACAGTTATTTTTTTTGATGCTGATAATGTAAGATCCTGGATGATTTGTAACGTATTATCAGTGGATAAATTATCACATACAATGATTTCAAAATTCTGATAACTTTGTGCTAAAACCGATTCTATTGTTTTAGCTATTGTTTTAGCTCCATTATAAACCGGAATACAGACACATACCAATGGCAAGTTTGAAGACATTTATTTCAGATTTTTAAGTAAGGTGTTACAAAATGTGGATATGCTGAATTGTTCTATCTGATTACTATTGAGATAATTAAAGATATTGTTTTGGTATTTCTGAATTTTATCATCGGATAGAGATGACAAGAATGAATATAATTCTTCCATTCCGGAAAACTGATTGTAATCTATAAAGCAGTTTTGTGGGATATATTCTGAAATATTATTTGCTCCTTTATACACGGGTATTGTTCCGGAAAAAAAACAATCAAAAATCTTTTCGGTAATATAACCCCGTTTATTAGCTACATTCTCAAAGCAAATACAAAAATTATATTGAGATAGAATATTTTTCTTTCGCGCAATCTTACCTTTATAGACTGAAAAATGATATTTGAATAATTTTAAACGGCTGTTTATTTTATTAAGAATTATGCCGGTACTTGTTTCATTTTCAAACTTTACGATATCCCAATTTGTCCCATAAAGATCAAGTTGAGAAGGTTTGTTTTTCTCAAACCATTTAATACAATTTAATCTTTCTGAATATAATTCGTTCTTCCTTCTTGATAATTTATTCCCTGAAATGATGGTGATAAATTTTGACCGGAAACCAGATGGAATTTCTTTCGGAATATCAAAACTGTAGTTTATTTTTATGTATTTATCGGGATTCAATTCTACTAAATCATCAGACCAGGTAAAAACTTTCTCGAAGATGTTATGTAAACTCAAATTGAAATTATCAAGGTTAACGATTGGACTTTCTAATATGAGCAAATATAATTTTGCTTTAGTGTTTGTTTTTGCGTATTCGAAAATTGGATCCTGATTTTTTGGATAATCAATAAATACAAAAGCATCTGCAATTTCAGGTGAAATTTTAGTATAAGTTCCAACTTCAACATCCTGATTTTTGGATACTTCATTTAAACGGTTGAACGGTTTCAACAAATCATCTCCAATTTCAGTATCATTCAGTTCAAAGAGTTTATTATCGATGTTCAACGAATTATAGTAATTGTGAAACAGTATTTTCATGTTTAAATAGGTGGGTTAAACTTTAAATTTTCGTCTTTCTGAAATCACTTAAAATCGTTGATAAAGTAGTGAAATAGTCTACGGGTTTCAGTTTTAGTTGTTTTGATACAACGAGTGGCCACTTCCAGTTAGCATAAGCTGTTAAAGCAAATGCCGGAGCAATTATCATTCCCCATATTCCAAGTTTAGTCAGACTCAGACAAAGGAATAATATAACTAATGAGGCTATGCCGGTCATTAATGTAGCTTTCATAAACGGGACTTCATTGCTGGTTAACAAAAGTGATGTTGCCATATTCTGGTTTGAATCCAAAAGAGCAGAAATTAACAGAATAACAATCATTATAGTTGGTAATAATGGAGTTCCACTGCGAATAACAGAGATTAAATATGGTCCAACAATTATTAAACCGGCACCACAAATAATAAATACTCCAATCATTGCCAGATTCCCTTTAATATACATTCTTTTTACATCGTCAACTTCATCTTTGACTCTGTGCATGGTAATTTTAGGGTAAAATGTTGAGAACCAAATAGTACTCAGCGACATGATTAGTTCTATCATTTGTTTGGTAGTACCATAGGATGCAATTTCAGCCAACGAAAGATAGAGTGGAGCTATTATGATTATAGCTTTGCCAATAAAGAAATTTCCTAAAGTTGTCACTCCGATTTTTATTGCGTTGGGTGTCATAATTTTCATAATTTCACCAACAGGAAGGAGAATTGAATTTTTCAATTCGAATTTTATCTCTTTATCGTAAAAAGCAAAGTAACACAAAGTCCGGTTTACTATATCACTCACCAATTGGCCAATTACCAGAGATATTAACCCAAATCCTGATAATAAAAAGATGACTGATGCAACTATTCTGCTTGCCTGACTAATGATAATTATTTGATTGAGCTTCTTGATATAACCTCTTCCGGCCAATATTGAACTATAATAGTAAGTGTACAATTGATAGGCTACTAATGCTCCGTATGTTAACCATGCTATCCAGACTTCTGTATGATTTCCTGAATATCCTTTTAATACATTTGTTAAATATAATGGACTGGCAGCGGTAAACAAAAATAAAAAGACCAGAGCCAGTAATCCGTAATACCTTCTCATGGCAGCAATGACACTTTTTAGTAAACTATAATCTATAGTTTTATCATCACTATCGACAACCTCGTATCCGGTACTTTTTAAATTCTTAGCTCCACTGAAAATATAAGTTACATTTCTGGAAAAAGAATTGGAAAAACCGAAATCGAGCAAAGTAGCCAGAGAACCTATAGAAATAAAAACTGTCCATAGTCCGACTTCCTGTATAGGTAATAAATGTAAAACAAGTGGTAAAACGATTAGCCCCGAAGCAATACGCATCGAGGTGGCAACAAAATTCCAGATAACGTCTTTACGACCTATTTTCATGTTTTATTTTTAGAGTGTAAGGAGTTTCTCAGCAATTGATTTTGCCGCTTTCCCATTTCCGTATAAGTCTATTGAAAAATCTGATTTTTTAGACTTAAAGTACTCAAAAGCATTTTTCAATTTTTTGGCATCACTTCCAACCAGAATATTGAAATCATTCTCTACTAATTCCACCCATTCTGTCTGTTCCCGAAGTGTGATACAATGTTTTCCGAAAAAGAAGGCTTCTTTTTGAACGCCGCCACTATCTGTAATGACTAACTTGCAGTTTTTAAGCAGCATAATCATATCGAAATAACCAACCGGGTCAATTAATGTGAATTCAGGAACTATATTCAGATTGGCCAGAATATTTCTAGTGCGTGGATGGATAGGCACTACAACCGGAATTTGTCGGTTAATTTCATTTAATCCGGTCACGATATTTCGCAAGTTCTCTTCTGAATCTGTATTTTCCTGACGATGAATGGTTGCCAGTACAAAGTCAGTCAGATTATTTTTTTTAAGAATGTCCGATTTTTGTTCTGCTCTGGCAGCATAATACATTGCTGCATCCTGCATTACATCACCATTTTTAAGAATCTGAACCGGCATATTGTCAAAACCTTCATTTTTAAGATTTTGTACAGCTGTATCGGTAGGACAAAATAAAACATTTGATATCCGATCGGTCAAAATACGGTTTATTTCTTCTGGCATTTGCATGTTAAACGACCGGAGACCTGCTTCAACATGAATTACCGGAATATGTAATTTTGCCGCAGCCAGAGCGCCGGCCAGAGTGGAGTTTGTATCACCATAAACAATAACTCCTTCCGGTTTTTCATTTAATAAAATCTGTTCAATATCCTCAAGCATTCGTCCGGTCATTGCTCCGTGAGTAAGTCCATGTATGTCAAGGTTGTAAGCGGGTTTGGGGATTTCCATTTCTTCGAAAAAAACTTCGGACATATTAGCATCAAAGTGTTGACCTGTATGTATTATTTTTTCATCAATTCCAAAAATCTGAAACTGACGGCTAAGTGTTGCTGCTTTTACAAATTGAGGTCGGGCTCCAACTATTGTTATTACTTTTTTCATAAAGAGTTAATAAGTTTGCTAAGTTCGCCTGTAAGTGAACGTCTTGAAAATTTTTCGATCGATGAAGATTCTATTTTCAGATTTCCTGATTTATATTGATTATAAAAGTGCTGAATGACAGATTTAGCCGCTTTCTCATCATTGAAATCTACCATTTCACCGGCTTTGGTTTCAGCTAAAACAATGGCTGCTTCTCCATCTGTCGGGCCAACAGCCAGAATTGGACGTTTTGCCGCAAGATATTCGTAGAATTTTCCTGTAAGTATTCCTTTTGCATTCCCGGAGTTATTTATCAGCAATAATAGTAACTGAGATGATTGTTGCTTTGCAATAGCTTCACTGTGAGATAAATAATCTGTTTTCTGTAATTGCTCATCTAAATTATTCAGCCGGATATCTTCCAAAACAGAGAAATCTACTTTTCCGACAAGCTGAATTTGGAGGTCGTTTTTAAAATCAGGGTTTTCGGTACACATCTCATTTAAAACTTCCCAGATTGTTTTTGGATTTCTGGCTGCATTCAGAGTTCCTATGTGAGAAATTGAAAATTTGTTATCCAATTCCACTGCTGATTTTTCAACGTCTGATTCATCATAACCATTTGTGATGACCTTAAGTCGTTTGGGCGAAAGAGCTTCAAATTCCTGTTGCATTCCTTGTGAAACAACAACAACACTATCAGCCGTTTGTACAACTTTTCGTTCCAGATGGTGATGAATTTTATCAGAGATCTTTGTCAAATTCAGTTCTTTGTAGAAATCTATATTTGTCCATGGATCACGAAAATCAGCAATCCATTTCAATTGAGGTAATTTCTTTTTAAGACCTGATCCTATCATGTGCATGGAGTGTGGAGGCCCTGTGGTAATTACAACTTCAATATCATTTTCAGCTATAAAGTTTGTGAGAAATTTTACCGAAGGTTTAATCCAGAATTTCCGTGGATCCGGAATTAGAAAGTTCCCTCGTATCCAGATTGAAAGTTTGTCTTTCCAGCTCTGTTTTTTATTTTCAGAAATAAATCCGGCATTAATTTTTTCCCCTTTTTTACCGGCAAGGTTTCTGTAAATATTGTACGGTTCCCAGATATTTGTTTTAATTATTTGAATATCAGAAGGTATATCTTTTTTGAAAGATTCGTCAATAGAGGGATATTCTGGATTTTCAGGTGTATAAATAATTGGTTCGAATCCAAAGTCACGTAAATATTTTGTAAACTTTACCCAGCGTTGAACACCTGCGCCTCCACTTGGAACCCAATAATATGTGATGATTAAAACTTTTTTCATTTAATTTCGGCCAATTAAATAGTAACCACATGAGGCAAAATAATTTCTTATATATGGAATTTTTGCCAGTAAAGTATTTAATTTTCTTGGCTTTAATCCAAATTTAATCTCGTAGTTGGGATTGATAAGGTATAATGTTTTAAGCATTTGACTATATTTATTTTTCGTCAAAATACGCTCAAAACGTTCAATGCTAATGCCGGTTTCCTTGATTTCCAACAATGTTTCAATTTTGTTTTTTGATTCTCCGAATAACTGCAAAACAAACTTGTAAACTGATCTTGGAAGTAAGTGATAATAAGGCAAAACAGATAAGAATTTATTCTCACAAATTTGCTGATGCCCTCCAAACGGATTTTGCCACGGAGGAAATGCGAAAAATGCAACTCCTCCAGGAGCCATTAACTTTTTCATCAAATTCAGGAACTTGTCCTGATCGTGAATATGTTCAATTACGTCCCTGAGTATTATCAAATCAAATTTTGAGTCAAACTCATTGGTGTTGTAAATATCATCACTTATCAACGTAATGTTTGCCGAAAATTTATGACCGGAGTAGTACGTTTTTGCTTTCTCAATTTTAGGTTTGCTGAAATCCACTCCGGTGCAAAAACAACCTCTGTCTAAAAAAGGTTTCAGGTTACCGGCCTCTCCACACCCAATTTCCAGTACCTGCATGCCATTCTGCACTTTTTTTATTTTTTCAATAAAAGGTACAATATGACGTTCCGTTGAAAGAGCTTGTTCGTTTATATATTGATCCGGATTGGAATGACGTTTTTGCATGATTTAAATTCAGGTTGTGATTTTATAGCTTTATTTACCTATGGTATCTATCGCTTTTTGAAGACGGTTTACAGTTTCAGTTTTACCTATAATTTCAATAATGTCGAACATGTGTGGCCCTTTGGGTTCACCGACAACAGATAGTCTGAAAGCATTCATTATACCGCCCAGATTATATTCTTTGCCTATAATCCACTCTTTCACAATTTCTTCGGTAGAAGCTGCTGAAAAATTATCAATCCCTTCCAGTACTTTAATCAACTCCTGCATTTGAAGTGGAGTTTCCTGTTTCCAGCGCTTTTGAATAGTTTTTTCATCATATTTTGCCGGAGCTTCAAAGAAGAATGAAGATTGTGCCCAAAGATCACTTATAAATGTAGCACGTTCCCTGACTAATTCAATAATTTTCGAAATTTTGGCAAGATCAGCATGTATATTCTTTTCAATCAGTATTTGTTCAAATATTTCAGCAATTTCAGAAATTTCCTTGCTTTGTAAATATTTATGGTTGAACCATTTCCCTTTTTCATAATCAAATTTCGCTCCGCTTTTGCTAACTCTGTCGAGTGAGAACAGGCTGATTAATTCCTGCATGCTGAAAATTTCCTGTTCAGTTCCGGGATTCCATCCCAGCAACGATAAGAAGTTGACAACGGCTTCAGGGAAATATCCCGCTTCGCGATATCCGGAAGATGTTTCACCCGTTTTAGGATCTTTCCAGTTGAGCGGAAAAACTGGAAAACCAAGACGATCACCATCTCTTTTGCTCAATTTACCATTTCCATCCGGCTTAAGCAATAATGGAAGATGGGCAAATTCAGGCATTGAATCTGTCCAGCCAAGATATTGATATAGAAGTACATGTAATGGTGCAGAAGGTAACCATTCTTCGCCACGGATAACATGAGAAATTTCCATTAAGTAATCATCCACCACGTTAGCCATATGGTAAGTCGGTAGTTCGTCGGACGATTTAAACAAAACCTTATCATCAATTACCGAAGAATTTACAATTACTTCCCCGCGAATTAAATCGTTTACAATAATTTCCTGATTAGGTTCAATTTTAATTCGAACTACATATTGATCGCCATTCCCGAGCTTTGAAGCAACCTGTTCGGGAGACAATGTCAGCGAATTGGACATTAAAACGCGTGTTTTGGCATCATACTGAAAATTTGGAATTTCAGATCGTTTGGCATCCAATTCTTCCGGAGTATCGAACGCAATGTAAGCCAAACCGGCTTCAAGCAGTTGATCGACATATTTTCTGTAAATGGATTTTCGCTCACTCTGGCGGTATGGCGCGTGTTTCCCTAAACTTACGGCTCCCACGCCTTCATCAATGGTAATTCCCAGCCAGTTTAATGATTCAACAATGTATTCTTCGGCTCCGGGAACGAAACGGGCCGAATCGGTATCTTCAATTCGGAGCAGCATGTCGCCTCCGTGTTTTTTTGCAAAAAGGTAATTGTACAATGCTGTGCGGACTCCGCCGATATGTAATGGTCCTGTTGGACTGGGTGCAAAACGCACTCTGACTTTTCTCATTCTAATAAATTGATATTTGCTTCGCGATATTACTGGTTATTTGCTTCGCGGTATTGTTTTTTTCTAACTTGCAAAAATAGCACATTTTGTCGAGATAAAAGCAGAATAATGAAAACAAAAAGCCTCACGAAGTTTTCCGTGAGGCTTAAATTTGTCAATCATCAAATTAATTGAAAATTATTCCTGATTTAACGTTACACGTTTGAAAGCAACACAGGTTAATTGTTTTTTTGCAAGCAGTTCTTTTACTGTTATTTTTCCGGCATCTTCACTGCCTCCTTCGTACTTTTGTTCCAGGAGAGTATATTCTTTGTAGAACTTTGCCATACGGCCGGCGGCGATACTGTTTACTTTCTGTTCGGGTAAAGTAGCCGATTTTTCAGCAATCACAGCTTCTTTTATTTCGCGTGCTTTCGCAGCTTCTTCTGCTGTGATCCAACCTTTTGACATATTTGATTCAATATGAGCTTCGGTGTCAACGTGTGCAGGGTTGATACCTGCTTTTTTCAACGCTACTTCAACTTCTTTTGCAACAAGTTCGGTTTTGGTTTTTTCGATAGCCACTGCAAGCTCGTTATCTTTTATTTTTTGAGGAACAGCGGATTCATCAATAGCTACAGGTGACATTGCGGCAATGTGCATTGCCACACCGCGTACAGTTTCGTATTCGGCATTTTCTTCAGCAAAAGCAACCAATGTGGCTAGTTTGTTACCCGGATGTATGTAAGCAGCTGTAGTACCACCCTGTACAAATTCGTAATAATCCAACTCCATTTTTTCGCCTGTGATACCTGAGCGGTCTGTTATAATTTCGGCTATTGTACGACCGTCAATTTTTAATGCAGAAAGTTCTTCCAAAGAGGAAGGCTTAGCAGCCATTGCTGCATCTAATACTGATTGCGTCAACGCAATGAAATCTACATTTTTTGCAACGAAGTCTGTTTCGCATTTCAATGCCAAAACGGCACCAAAACCATCTTTAACCGCTGCTAAAACACAGCCTTCAGATGCTTCGCGGTCGCTGCGTTTTGCAGCTACCGCCTGACCTTTTTTACGAATAATTTCAACTGCTTTTTCAAAATCATTTTCGGCTTCGGTAAGTGCATTTTTGCAATCCATCATGCCGGCACCTGTCATAGTGCGCAATTTTGAAATTTCTGCCATTGTTACTGCCATAATTGTGATATTTTAAAACAACCCGGTCCTTTAAACGGACTGTCAGGTTGGTGTGTTAATAATATATATTGTATTTATAAATATGAAATCAGATAGCAGGTTTAAAACCTATAATTATCAGAACGAGTTACAAGCTACAAAAATTCATAACTGGTAACTCGTTTCAAAAGATTATTGTCTTAACTCCTTTAAAGGATTCAGGGATTATTCTTCTTCTTTGATGAATTTTTTAGCAACATTTGCGTTCAAAGCGTCTTCATCTTCTTTCTGAGTTCTTGGTCTCTTAGTTACTCTTGATTTCTTTTCTTTTACAACCGGTGCTTCAGAAGCTTCATTGTCGATTTTTTCAACTTTGCGTTCTTCCAAACCTTCCTGAATTGCAGTAACCATTGCATTTAATATTATGTCTACTGATTTTGTAGCATCATCATTTGCAGGGATAACGAAATCAATTCCATTCGGATTTGAGTTTGTGTCAACTATTCCAAAAACAGGTATGCCTAAACGCTGAGCTTCTTTAACCGCAATGTGTTCTTTCATAACATCCACGATAAACAAGGCTGAAGGTAAACGGGTTAAATCGGCAATAGAACCAAGATTCTTTTCCAGTTTTTCGCGTTGACGTGTAATCTGAAGTTTTTCGCGTTTTGAAATGTTATCAAAAGTACCGTCAGTTGACATTTTGTCAATAGTCGTCATTTTTTTTACAGCTTTACGGATAGTAGGGAAGTTAGTTAACATACCACCTGCCCAACGTTCTGTAATATATGGCATTCCAACAGAAGTTGCTCTGTCTGCTACCACATCTTTTGCCTGTTTTTTAGTTGCAACAAAAAGGATTTTACGTCCTGATTTGGCAATTTGTTTTAAAGCAGCAGCTGCTTCATCTATCTTAACGACTGTTTTATGCAGATCGATAATATGGATATCGTTACGCTCCATGAAAATAAAAGGAGCCATAGCCGGATTCCATTTGCGTTTTAAGTGACCAAAATGGCAACCTGCTTCTAATAATTCTTCGAAATTTGTTCTAGACATTTTTTTGTTTTATTTTTTGTTTACTTTCTTTTAAAACAATTACCAGGTAGCCATCCAGTGCCTGTGAGTCCTGATAATTTAGATACTAAACCAAATCCATTTACTATTTATTCATTTGCCATTTACTATTTGGTGGTTAAGCCGCATGTAAAAATGGTAAATTGTAAATCGAAAAATGGTAAATAATATTAGCGTTTTGAGAACTGGAATCTCTTGCGGGCTTTTGGTTGTCCCGGTTTTTTACGTTCCACTTCGCGTGGATCACGGGTCATAAATCCATCTGCTTTCAACACAGATTTATCTTCAGGGTTGATTTTTACCAAAGCACGGGAAATAGCAAGACGTAATGCACCTGCTTGTCCGTTGAAACCACCACCATCAAGATTTACCTTGATATCATATTTTTCTGCAACTCCTAATTTGTTAAGAGGTTGTTTTACGATGTACTGTAAAATAGGTGAAGGGAAATATACGGAAATATCGCGTTTATTAATTGTAATCTGTCCTGTTCCTTCGCTTACGAAAACACGGGCTACAGCCGCTTTTCTTCTTCCTAAGGCATTTATTACTTCCATACTGATTATTTAAGTGAGTTTAAATCGATTTGTTTTGGTTGTTGAGCTTGCATGTTGTGTTCTGCGCCGGCAAAAACATACAAATTTCCTAAAAGTTTATCACCTAAACGGTTTTTAGGCAACATACCTTTAACCACTTTTTTGATGAGTTTTTCAGGGCTTTTATCCATTAATTTGGCAGGAGTGATTTCACGTTGTCCACCCGGATACCCGGTGTGACTCAGGTAAATACGATCATTCCATTTGTTGCCTGTAAGTTTTACCTTGTCGGCATTGATCAGAATTACATTGTCGCCACAATCTACGTGAGGAGTGAAACTTGGTTTGTATTTTCCGCGCAAAAGTTTTGCCACTTTTGAGCCCATACGTCCCAATACCATATCGGTAGCATCCACAACTACCCATTCTTTCTGCGCTGTTGCTTTATTGGCAGAAATGGTTTTATAACTTAACGTATCCACTTTATAAAAATGTTTTTTAATTAATAATTCAGTCGTTTTTATTCAGTTTCAATCGTTATTTTGAGGAGGCTAATCGGCACAAAACAGGATATTTACACACGTAAAAACAGACTATTACACTGGGATAATAAACGGACTGCAAAAATACTGTTTTTCTTTGGAATACCAAACAATTGAACGTCTTTTTTTTATGTATTAATTTTCAGTATGTTAAACCTGTTTTTTAAACGAAAATAAGTATGTTTGTAGTATGAAAAGATTGACAAGTGATTTTTATAAGATGGATGCTGTAACGGCTGCCGAAAAGTTGTTGGGTAAAATAATTGTACGTGTTTGGGACAATGGTTCTGAGAGCAGATACATTATAACGGAAACCGAAGCTTATATGGGAGGTGAGGACAAAGCCTGTCATGCAAGCAAAGGGAGAACTGCCCGCACCGAAGTTATGTTCGATGAAGGAGGAAAAATATATGTTTACCTTATATACGGCATGTATTGGATGCTGAATTTTGTTACCGGACCGATAAATTATCCACAGGCAGTATTGATTCGTGGTATTGACGAGATCAGAGGATCAGGAAAAGTTGGACGGGAGCTGAAAATAGATAAGAGTTTCTACGGAGAAGACCTTATAAATTCAAAAAGAATCTGGATAGAAGACGCTCCGAAAATTACGAACTTCAAAACAGCGCCGAGAGTTGGCGTTGATTATGCAGGCGAGGAGTGGAAAAACAAACCATGGAGGTTTATTTATCAACTTCAGAGTAATAAAATCTGAAATAACTATCGAAATGAAATTAAGATTTCAATTATCATTTTGTGAAAAGTAAATGCTGAACAGGCAGAAGGTAACCGGAGAGTGAAATTAATGCTTAAATTACAATCGTTTGCAAAATAAAAATCCAAATTAAAGTAGAAATATTTCGACGGGAAGTATTCTTGAAAACTATTTTTGCAATTCTGATTAAGTAATTTCAGGTAAAATAAATAATAAGCAATGATCAAAAAAACATTTTTAATTTTATTGTTGGCCGTAGCAGTAAAAATTTCTGCGCAAATCGAAAGAGTTGAACCTGCATTCTGGTGGGTTGGAATGAAAAATACGGAATTACATCTGTTGGTTCATGGTAATGAGATATGTAACAGGCAGGTAGTAATTGATTACCAGGGAGTAAAAGTAATGAAATCAAACAGAGCCTGCAGTCCGAATTATCTTTTTGTAACTCTGCAACTTGATTCTAAAACTGTGAAAGCGGGAAAATTTGAAGTAAAATTAAAACAACCCGGAAATGAAGATCTTTCTTTTACTTATGAGCTAAAAAACAGAAGGACGAACTCTTCGCAGCGGGCAGGTTTTACAAGTGCAGATGTTGTGTATCTTTTAATGCCCGACCGTTTTGCAAATGGTGACTCCACAAATGATAGTGTTACAGATCAGCCCGAAAAGGTCAACCGCACTATTGATTATGGTCGTCATGGTGGTGATATCAAAGGGATTGTGAACCATTTGGATTACATAAAGGAACTGGGAGCTACCACCATATGGAGCACTCCTTTGCTTGAAAATAATTATAACAAATACACATATCACGGTTATGCTATCAGTGATTTTTATAAGATTGATCCTCGTTTCGGATCGAATCAGGATTATATCGACATGGTTGCTGCCGCCCATAAAAAAGGTCTGAAAGTAATTATGGACATGGTTTCGAACCATTGCGGAATTTGGGCGTGGTGGATGAGTGATCTGCCTTTTGAGGACTGGATTCATCAATGGCCCGAATTTACACGCACCAATTCAAAGTTCAGCACCACAAAAGATATTCATGCTTCGGAAATTGATAAAAAAATCTTTCAGGACGGTTGGTTCGACACTACTATGCCGGATATGAACCAGAAAAATCAGTATTTCTGGACTTATTTTATCCAGAATTCAATCTGGTGGATTGAGAATGCAAATCTTGATGGTGTCCGGATGGATACCTATCCTTTTAACGATAGGGATGCAATGGCAAAATGGGCTAAAGCGATTACTGATGAATATCCTGATTTTAATATTGTTGGTGAAATGACTCTCAATAACTCCGCCGATATTGCCTTTTGGCAAAAAAATGCGGTAAATAGTCTGCATTACAATTCACAACTTCCTTCGGTAATGGATTTTGTGACGCAAAGATCGTTGGAAAAATGCTTCAACGAACATGGTAAACCCTGGCAGGATGTAGGTATGAACCGGCTTTACGACGCTATTTCCAACGATTATCAGTATGCAAATATTAATAACATACTGGTCTTTTTCGAAAATCATGATACTCAGAGATTTAATTATCTGGTTGACGGAGATTTAGCTAAATATAAGTTGGCGTTGTCCTTTATAATGACCACAAGAGGTATTCCTCAGATTTATTACGGGACCGAAATCGGAATGACAGGAAATAAAGATAAAGGCGATGGAGATATAAGACGTGATTTTCCCGGAGGCTGGGCAGGTGATTCTATAAATGCTTTTACTGCCACCGGACGTACCGAACTGCAAAGAAAATATTTTGATTTTACCTCTAACCTTTTAAACTGGAGAAAGAATAAAGAAGTTATTCATACCGGTTTGTTGACTCATTATGTGCCTGAAAACGATGTTTATGTATACTTCAGATACAACGATAAAGAAAAGATTATGGTTATTCTGAATAATAATGAAACTGATCAAACCCTGAAACCCGAACGTTACTCAGAAAGTATTGGAAATTATACCAAAGGAGTAGATGTGATAACCGGTAAAACCTATGATATAACGGCTTCGTTTATTGTTCCTAAAGCAACTGCATTAATATTGGAATTAAATAACTGAACCAATAAAATACTGATTATTAGTATTTTATATAGTTTAATAAAATAGAAAATAAGTGATATTTAAGTGAAAGCGGCAAACAGGAATGTTTGCCGCTTTTTTGTTTAAATTTGTAATAATATCGTAATTTAATTAACGTATTGTTTGTAATGATCTGATTTATAATAAGTATTGTAAACTAAATGGAATTGAATTTTAAGCTATATAAATATTTAATAAGACAACAAAATACAAAATTTCTTATATAAAGCAACTAACATCAGGAAGTTATGTTTAGTGATTCTAAATAATACGAAAGTATTTTTAATTTTTTTATTGTTAATTAAAATTTTGATCATTATGAAAAAACTTTTATTGTTAGTTGTGTTTGCTTTATCTGCATCACAAATCTGGTCTCAAATGAGTGTACCTTCAAATCCGGATAAAAAGGTGGTTGAAGATAGAAATTTTCGAATTCCTCTGATTGGTGAAACTGCGCCATCATTTACGGCGGAATCAACAAATGGGATAATCAATTTTCCTTCCGACTATGGTCATAAATGGAAATTATTATTCAGTCACCCACAGGATTTTACACCTGTATGTTCTACTGAGATAATGGAGCTGGCCTATTTGCAGGATGCTTTTAATAAGCTGAATGTAAAAGTAGTAGTTGTATCTGCTGATCCTGTAGACACCCATGTTCAGTGGAAAAAAGCCATGGAAATGCTGGATCTTGAAAATCGTGGGGCTGTTAAGATTATGTTCCCGTTGGTCGACGACGAAAACGTGGAAATTTCAAAAAAGTATGGAATGATTCACCCTGCAACAAATTCTACCAGAAGCGTGCGGGGTGTTTTTGTAATTAATCCGGATAATATTATTCAGGCAGTTTATTTTTATCCTATGGACGTGGGGCGAAATACGAATGAATTAATAAGAGTAATCTCGGCACTGCAAATAGCGGAAAAAGATAAGATTCTTACACCGGTAAACTGGGAGCCGGGGAACGATGTACTGGTTCATAATCTTCCGAAAAAAGATGAAAAAACAGAAGCGTCAATTGCAAAAGACTACTATAGTCCGGTATGGTTCTTACTTTATAAGAAAGCAAATTCACTTGAATAACTGAAACAGGTACATGAATAACAAAAGGCGGTTTATCCGCCTTTTTTGTTTTCTGAAATGCAATTTTTAAGCTTCGCCACCTCCAAAAGCCATGGGAACGGGTGGTACAAATCCGTTGTCAGGAATTTTTATCTTGCCGTTTTGTTGCTCAAATTTGGCGATATTTTCCTGCAAGGCAAACAGTAATCTTTTTGCGTGTTCCGGAGTAAGTATAATGCGCGATTTAACATTAGCTTTTGGTGTGCCCGGCATGATCCGGATAAAATCCACAACAAACTCCGAAGTAGAATGAGATATGATGGCAAGATTGGAATAAATACCTTCAGCGATTTCTGCTGAAAGTTCAATGTTAAGCTGGTTTTCCTGGTTTTCCATGTATTTTGTTTTTAATAGTAATTGAACAATGTCCCTACTGTCGTAAGAGGCTACAAAGATATATTTTTTTGTTGAAAGCAGATATTATTTTATTGCCATGAAATGAAGATTATACGAACCTTAAATCTCTGTAATTTTTAGATTTTAAAAAATATCAGGTCAATTTTGCCGGAATTTAATTTGATTTAGGATTTACTTTTATTAATTTTGGCAATTTATGTGTAAATTAAACTATCTCAGATTAAATCTTTGAATTAAAATTAGAAAAAACTAAATATCAAATACAACACAAATAACATTTCATTTAATTTAAATTATGATAGATATTTTCGACAGGTTAAAGGCTGCCAGAGGACCTCTGGGACAGTATCAGCAAAAAGCTGATGGATATTTTATGTTTCCTCAGTTAGAAGGAGAAATTGCTCCGAGAATGAAATTCAACGGAAAAGAAATTTTAAACTGGAGTTTAAACAATTATCTGGGGCTGGCAAATCATCCGGAAGTGAGAAAAGCTGATGCAGAAGGAGCAAAAGAATTTGGTATGGCTTATCCTATGGGGGCACGAATGATGTCGGGGGAAACAAAATATCACAAAGACCTGGAGCATAAACTGGCAACTTTTGTAAATAAACCATCGGCTTATTTATTGAATTTTGGTTATCAGGGAATGGTTTCTATCATCGATTCGCTTTTGGACAGAAAGGATGTGGTGGTTTATGATTCAGAGTCGCATGCTTGTATTCTTGATGGTTTAAGGCTCCATATCGGTAAACGGTTTGTATATCCGCACAATGATATTGAAAATCTGGCAAAACAGTTGGAGAGGGCATCCAAACTCGCCGATACGCAGGAGGGCGGAGTGCTGGTGATTACTGAAGGAGTTTTTGGTATGGCTGGAGATTTGGGAAAACTTGACGAAATTGTGAAACTGAAAGAAAAATATCATTTCAGGCTGTTGATTGATGATGCGCACGGATTTGGAACAATGGGTAAAACAGGTGCCGGAACAGGAGAATTTTTTGGAGTACAGGATAAAATTGATATTTATTTTTCCACTTTTGCTAAGAGTATGGCTGGAATTGGTGCTTTTGTTGCTTCTGATGAAGAAATTATCGATTCGCTCAGATTCAACATGCGTTCTCAGATTTTTGCCAAATCTTTACCCATGCCTATGGTAATCGGAGCGCTTAAACGTTTGGAAATTCTTCAGAATCAACCTGCCCTGAAAGAAAATTTGTGGAAAATTACAAATGCGCTTCAAAACGGATTAAAAGCTGAAGGTTTTGATATAGGAAATACACAATCGCCTGTAACTCCGGTATATTTCAGCGGGAGTGTAATCGAAGGGACAAATATAGTCATTGATTTGAGGGAAAATTTGAATATTTTCTGTTCAATAGTGGTTTATCCTGTAGTTCCAAAGGGAATATTGATGTTAAGAATTATTCCTACAGCAGCACACACTTTAAAAGATGTGGAAGAAACTATTAATGCTTTCAAGCAGGTTAAATCCAATTTATTGGCAGGTAAATATAATACTTCCGAAATCAGATCAATGAAATTGTCGTAATATGAGTGAAAAAAAATATTATTTAAAGTGTGTTTCCTGCGGAAATATTACCCAAGATTTTGGAGAGTGGTTTAGTAAGAATCAGGTGTGTAGCGAATGCGGAAGTAAACATTCTGAAGTGTGGTATAATTCTGATTATAAGGAATTAAGTAATATATTGAAGTCTGAATTTAGCAGTTTTTGGGAATACCTGCCTTTTTTACCGTTATTGGATGCTGAAAATATAATATCCTGCACTGAAGGTGGAATTCCTCTGCAACAATGGAATTTTCTTGAGGAATATGCGAAAACAAAATTTGGTCTGGATATAAAAGTATTCGTTTACCGAAATGATTTAAACGGAGGAACGGGAACATTTAAAGATGTGGCAGCGTCACTGGCTGCCAGCATTTTTAAAGAGCATAATGTGGAACAGTATTGTGTGGCTTCTACCGGAAATACGGCTACTTCTTACGCTACTTACCTGTCATTGGCTGGAATAAATTGTTCCGTTTTTCTCCCCGATTGTGCCATAAAGGCTTCTGAAGCATTTATAAGTGCTTATGGTCAACAGGTTTTCAGGGTGAAAGGAGATTATACTAGAACCAAGGAAATTGCAGCCGGCTATGCCCGTAACCATAATGTGCTTATTTCTAATGGAAATATTGATCCGATAAGAGTGGAAGCAAAAAAAACGATGGTTTTTGAATGGCTCCGTCAGTTAGGTGAAATGCCGGATGTTTATATTCAGGCAATTAGCGGAGGGACAGGACCCATCGCAATTGATAAGGGAATCAGGGAAATTAAACCTGTGATGAAGGATTTAAAACAACCAAGATTTTTGTTAGTGCAGCCTGATAAATGTGATCCTATGGTACAGGCGTGGGAAAAAGCCGAAAGTGAAAACTTCCCGCCTGAGTTCGAGCAAAACTTCCCAACGATTGATAATCCGGATACTATAATTCCGACACTAGCAACAGGTCACCCGGCAACATATCCTATTATTGCTAAATTGGTTAAGAATTCCGGAGGTAACTTTGTGAGAATAAGCGAAGATAAAATTGGAGATTTTGCCAAATTAATTGCTTTCGAAAGTAAGGTAATACTGGGACCGGCTTCGGCAGTGTGTTTTGCGGGATATTTCGAGTCGTTAAAGAAAGATTTGATAAAAAATGGTGAAACAGTTCTTTTGAATGTAGGCGAAGGAGTAAGACGCGCGCCAGAGTTTGTAAATGAAATGATTTATACTACAAAAAATGTTGATGATGTGAATCAGTGCCAACCTCATACCATGAACTCTTACCGTAAACAATTGTGGGATGCCATTGAAAATTAATATTGTAATATATGAGTAGAAAAACAATCTGGATTACAGGTGCTTCATCGGGAATTGGCGAAGCATGTGCTTACAGGTTTGCCAATGCCAATGTAAATTTGATACTTACGGCGACAAGAGTGGAAGCATTGGAAAAAGNNAGGAATAAATGTATCGCGCTGGGAGCCGATTGTAAAATTCTCACTTGTGATTTGTCTGATTTGAATAAAATTCCCGAACTGGTGGATGATGCTCTAAAATGTTTTGGAACAATAGATATTTTATTCAATAATGCCGGCATTAGTCAGCGTGGGTTAACCGGAGATACCCTTTTTGAAGTTGATAAAAAAATTATGGATATCAATTTCTTTGCGCCTGTATTAATCACAAAACTGGTTTTGCCTTATATGCTGAAAAATGGTGGCGGAACAATTGCTGTAACATCAAGTATTGCCGGAAAATTCGGTTTTCAGTTGAGGTCGGCATACAGTGCTTCGAAGCACGCACTGTATGGCTTTTTTGAAACGTTGCAAGCGGAATATTATGATAAAAATATACGTGTGGTAATGGTGTGTCCCGGTTTTGTAAATACTAATATCTCGTATAATGCTCTGGAAACGAGCGGGAAAAAACATTCTGTTCTTGATGAAAGGCAGGCCGGCGGAATGACTCCTGAAAAAGCGGCAAAAAAAATTGTAAATGCTATTAATAAACAAAAGCCCGAAGTATTTGTGGGTGGATATGAACTTTTAATGGTTTATTTTAAAAGATTTTTACCTGGATTATCAAGAAAAATTGCAAGAAAAATAAAAGCGACTTAATAAAATGGATAACTATATTATAAGTGGTATACAGCAGGTTGGAATCGGAGTTGAAAACTTCAGAACTGCCTGGAAATATTATATTGACACGTTTAACATGGATGTCAAAATTCTTGAAGATGATACAGTGGCGGAATTAATGTTGCCTTACACCGGAAACAAACCACAAAAACGTCATGCTGCCATAGTAATAAATATGCAGGGTGGGAGCGGGTTTGAAATTTGGCAATACTCCGACCGGCAACCTAAAAAGATTGATTTTGAAATTCAGTTCGGAGATTTGGGGATTTGCGCTGCCAAGATCAAAAGTCGGGATGTAAAAAAGACTTTCGAAGAATTTTCGAATAAAAAGGATGTAAAAATCCTGGGCGGACTCTCTAAATATATCGACGGAACGGATACATTTTATATGGAGGATCCGTTCGGAAATGTTTTTCAGATAGTATTGGACGTTACTGTTTTTCGTGACGAAAATCGTTCATCAGCCGGCCCTGTCGGTGGAATAATCGGTGTGACAAATGTAGAAAAAGCATTGCCGGTATATTCTGATATTTTGGGGTATGATAAGATTATAGTTGATAAAACTGGTTTTTTTGACGATATCGCGGGACTTAATTCCGGAAAACAAAAATACAGAAGAGTTTTATTGACCCATTCAAAACCAAGAACCGGCAATTTTAGTCGGATGTTTGGAAATTCCACGATAGAACTGGTTCAGGCGCTGGAACGTGACCAGAAGAAAATTTACGAAGGTCGCTTTTGGGGAGATCCGGGTTTTATTCAACTTTGTTTTGACGTGAAAAATATGAATGCCCTGCAGCAGAAATGCAAGAGCCTTGGGTACGAATTTACTGTTGACAGCTCGGTAAAGCACAATGAAGTGAATTCTTTTGATATGGGCGAGGCTTCGGGGCATTTTACTTATATTGAAGATCCTGATGGCACATTGATTGAATTTGTGGAAACACATAAAATTCCTGTATTCAAAAAATTAGGCATATATCTTAATTTAAGAAAAATGGATCCGGAAAAACCTCTGAAAGACTGGGTTTTGAAAGCATTACGCTTTGGCAGAGTGAAAACTGAAAATCTTTGAAAATCAGTTTTTTGCTTTGGTTTGAATTCTATGTCCTGTTTGCTGTTTTAACCGATTTCTGAAATAAATATGAAAAAAATAATTGTTTTTATTTCTTTTTTCCTGCTTATAAATTGCTTCGGAATTTTTGCTCAGGATTCTATAAAACAGCAGCATCCGGTAATTTATACTTTTGGTTACAATAAGTTGCCTCCGGGAAATAATCTGCCTTTGATAGGGATAATAAACCGGGCTGATGAAAATCATTACGGGCTTCAGTTAGGAATTATGAACATTACAGGGAAAAACTTTGGAGGTTTGGGTATTGGTTTTTCAAATTTAATCGGGAAAAATAATACAGGTATTCAACTTGGTTTTTTTAATTCCGTCGGTAAAAACTTTAGAGGCTCACAAATAGGATTCTTTAATACCAACGGGAAAAGTGGTATCGGGCTACAACTCGGAGTTTTCAATACATTGGGAAAATCCTTCAGAGGTGTTCATGCCGGATTGTTCAATACAATGGGCGATAGTGGTGCCGGCCTGGAAATGGGTTTGTTTAATACGTTGGGTAATTCATATTACGGACTACAAATCGGATTGTTTAATATTCTTGGGAATAAAGCCAAGGGTGTTCAGGTGGGATTTGCCAACATTCTGGGTAATTCGTTGAATGGCCTGCAGATCGGATTTGCTAACATTGTTGGAAATAAAGTGAATGGCTTTGGAATTGGGTTTGTCAATATAACACCACGATTATCAGGTTTGCAACTGGGATTTGTAAATGTCATAGACACTGTTACTTCGGGCTTTCCTCTTGGTATTTTGAATAATATTAAACACGGAGGTTATAAAGCTGTCGAAGTTGGAATTTCTGAAATGTATCCGGTGAATATCTCTTTCAAAAGTGGATTACCACGGTTTTATTCAAATGTAGGAGTTGCATATTCGCCTGTTTCAGGTAACCGGTTTGCTCTGGGCTTTGGAGTTGGTTCATTAATCAGCCTCAATCAGAAACTTCTTTTCAATCCGGAATTATTGACCCAAACCGAAATTCTCAATTTCTGGAGCCAGATAACTTCACTGAATTTACAATTGAATTATAAGTTGAGCGGTAAATTTCAACTTTTGGCCGGTCCATCAGTTGTGTTGAATTCTGTAAGCGCGGATAATCGTTTTCACGAGCCGGTGTTTGCGTTTTATACCGCAGATTTGAATTCAAAAAACCGGTTGCTATTAGGAGCCCGGCTCGGACTTCGTTATCAGATTCAATGAATTTTTGAAATAAAAAATCCCGAAAATCTTCAGATTTTCGGGATTTTTCGTGCGGCTGAAGGGACTCGAACCCCCACGCCTTTCGGCACCAGATCCTAAGTCTGGCGCGGCTACCAATTACGCCACAACCGCAAGCGTCAATGCGGGTGCAAAGATACAATCATTTTTGGTATCTGCAAATTTTTATAATAGTTTGATAACTGATTTTGAGAATTTATTTGAATGAAAGCCCTTTAAATTCGGGGTTTGTTGAGCATTATAATCAGTTTTTATTTACTGTCTCAGCATTTTCTCAACCCTTACATTGCTGCTTATAAGCGTTTCATCAATCAAATCAGCATGCGATGCTCTTACCGGATTAATATCTATGCCACCTCTGCGGGTGTACATGGCAGCAACCATAAGTTTATCGGGCTGAAAACAATCCAGAAAGCGTTTGTAAATCATTTCCACCACTTCTTCGTGAAAATGGTTCTCCTTTCTGAACGAAACGAGATATTCTATTATTGAACTTAAATCAATATCATGTTTAGTGGAAATGCGTACAAATAAATCGCCCCAGTCCGGTTGATTTGTTACTCTGCAATTGGATCGCAGTAAATCGGAGTGAAACATGTATTTATGATGTTCATCTGTGAGTTGGCTCTTTAAAAGTCCGGGAGTTTCGGTAAAATGCTTGAATTCAATGGATTCCTGCACAGAGAAGGGAACTAATTTACTTAAGTCCGATGCAAAATATTCGGGGAATGGTTTCCGTTTTTCACAATTGGAATCGAAAATAGTTACAAATACTTCAGTTTCAAGCAAAAGGCTCAAATCTCTTGAAATAGTGGTGCCAACTACTTTTTCGGCTTCAAGTACGGTTGCTCCGAATCTGTCCATGTTGAACGAATTTAAATACAATTTCAACGATTTTGATTCGACTAAAAAAGGACTGTCCGAAGCATAAATTAATTTAAGTACGCGGGAAACCGGCAACCCGTTATTCGTAAGGAATGAGACTTCGTAGCAGTTCCACACATCGTAACCGACAAATGGCAGGTTGTTATCATCTAAATTATACCTGACCCTGTTTTCTGACCGTGGAATTCTGAAAAGCAAAGAATAATCATATTTTTCAGGATTCTCTGCTCTTTTGCCAAGTATGGTGTCTGCAATGTCAAATTGTTTCATATGGATGATTGTGATGTCTGAAATTAGAACGTATTTGTTCTGCAACAAGTTGTTTCTGTTTGAGTTAATATTGCTTTTTTGATTAAATTATTGGTAGTATCGGCTCTAAAACAAAGAAATAGAATCTGTATTTTTTGCAGATTCTATCTCTTTCGTTGTATAAAATGTTGTCTTAATTTTTATACGGACTGCATTTTGAAGCCAGCCAGTTGACCTCGTTACTTTCCAGCATTGGTGAAACAATATCGTACACTTTTTGATGATAATTGTTTAACCACTTGATTTCATCTTCCGAAAGTAAACTAAAGTTAATCAAGGTCTTATCAATCGGGCACAAAGTCAGCGTTTCAAATTGAAGGAATTGTCCGAATTCGGTTTTTTGTGCCGGAATTACATGAACAAGGTTTTCAATACGTATTCCATACTCATTGGAACGATACATCCCTGGTTCGTTGGAAATCATCATTCCGGGTTGCAAAGTGGTAGGATTTTCATCCATTCTGATACTTTGTGGCCCTTCATGAACGTTAAGGAAGTGCCCGATGCCGTGGCCTGTTCCGTGTCCGTAGTTCAATCCCAAATCCCAGAGTGCTTTACGCGCCAGAATGTCGAGTTGAGTACCGCGTGTCCCGACAGGAAATTGAGCTATAGCCAGCGAAATATGTCCTTTAAGTACCAGTGTATAATCTGTTTTTTGTTTTTCAGTGGGTTCTCCGAGTGCAATCGTTCGGGTTATGTCCGTAGTTCCATCCAGATATTGTCCACCAGAATCAAGCAAAAATATATTTTCAGGTTTTAGTGTGAATTCACTCTCGGGGGTAGCGCTGTAATGCACAATTGCACCGTGTGACGCGTAACCTGCGATAGTTCCGAAACTTTCACCCACGAAATTTTCCTGTTTGCTTCTGAACTCATACAATTTTTTATCAATGGAAATTTCGGTCAGTTTTTCGGATTTCACGTTTTCTTCCAACCACATGAAAAAGCGTGTCAGCGCGACGCCATCTTTTGCCATAGCACGTCTGACACCTGCCATTTCAACATCATTTTTTATACTTTTCAGTTTAAAAACAGGCGACATGGTGTTTCTGAAAGAACATCCTGACGGAATAGATTCATAAAGTGCCTGATTAAGTTTTCCTCCATCAATTAAAACTGCTTTTGAAGGTGAAACCTGCTTAAGAGTGTTGTAAATTTCAGTGTATTCTGAAATCTGAATATTTTCATAGTTCAGATAGGCAGTTGTGGCGGGGGTTAGTTTTTCAGGAGCAATAAATAAGGTCGCTTTTTCCATTTCCACTAATGCGTATGAAATAACTACCGGATTA